>Ga0335081_10006042_pt1 | contig 19219 bp, 16 predicted proteins | sample Lox_Sample_35_FD_206713 | JGI IMG/M metagenome (GOLD analysis project Ga0335081, IMG submission 206713) | Soil microbial communities from Loxahatchee National Wildlife Refuge, Florida, United States - Lox_Sample_3.5 | ecosystem: Environmental > Terrestrial > Soil > Wetlands | place: USA... | reverse complement strand
ATCTCCTACCAGTTCCGGTTCACCACCGAGGTGGGCGACCCGGAGACGTTCCTGTACAACACGGGCCCGATCGAGTCGCTGAGCAGCCCGAACTGGAACCGGCGCCAGAGCTACGACGTCACCGTGGTGTCCGGCTTCTCAAGCCAGATCATCGGCGCCGGGCTGGCCTGCCCGCCGTGCAACATCGGGCCGCTGTCCACGCCGGACTACGCCGCGCTGGCCGCGCAGGCGGTGCACAGCCTAGGCGGCGGGATCACCGTGTTCGCCGGCCAGCGGGCCGAGGCCTTCTACGTCGACCTCGGCTCGATCTTCGACCTGGGCGTCCTGCGTCCGTTCGCGAACCTGCACGCCACCTTCGGGCTGCCCGCCCTGGCGGCGATACCGGGAGTGAACGCCACCAACCACGTGAACGTGCACTCGATCACGATCCAGGTGCCGATCTCCGCGCTGACCTGGCGCGGGGCGGGCCTGCGGTCCTATACCGGCAGGGGCAGCGCCAGGATGGGCGTGGTGGTGGGCTGGGCCGAGCCGGGCGCCGGCTCGACGGTCAGGCCGAGCGCGTCGCCTTTGACCACCCCGGTCGCCAGCACCGCCGGGGTCCGCCCGGACTTGGCCGGGGGCAGCAGGCCCACGGAGGTGGTCTTCGCCGGGCCGATCAGCCAGAGCTGGTACACCTTCCCGGACGGCAGCGCGGGCAGCCCGTCGGTGACCACGGCCAGCTCGTGCCGGTCCGCGGCCAGCACCACGGTGGCCACGCCGCCCTTGGTCGTGGCCTGGCTGACCACCCTGACCCCAGGCGCGGACAGGACAAGATTGAGCGCCTGGTTCTCGGCCTGGGCCTGGTTCAGTTCCTGCTGGGTGTGGGCCTGGGCGAGGCCGAAGAACACCGCGAGCGCGATCGAGGCCAGCGCGACCGCTCCGGACAGCCACGGTACCCAGGCCCGCGTGCGCCGGGGCCGCGCGTGGGTGCTGACCTCGGGCGGCAGCTGGCGGGTGCGCGCGACGGCGGCCAGCACCCGGTCGCGCAGTTCGGGCGGCGGCTCGGCGGCGGCGCCGAAGGCCAGGGCCGTCCCCACCTCGCGAAACCCGCGCACCTCGCTCGCGCACGCCGGGCAGCGGCTCATGTGCCGGATGAAGCGGTCGTTTTCCGCATCCCCCTCGAGCGCCTCAAGCGCGAAGGCGCCGGAGAGCGAGTGCATGTCCGGCCAGAGGAGCCGCATGTCAGCTCACCCCCAGGCAGTCGCGCATCCGGATGAGCCCGTCGCGGATCCTGGTCTTGATCGCGCCCAGGGTCACCTTGAGCAGTTCGGCCACCTGGCGGTAACTGTACCCGCCGTAGTACGCCAGGGTGATCGACTCGCGCTGGACCTCGGTGAGCCCCTCCAGGCAGCGCCGGACCCGTTCCCGGTCCAGGCTCGCCTCCACCGCCTCAGCCACCTCGTCATGCGGCGTCTGGACTTCGGCCGTCCGGTGCTCCCGGCCGGCCGCGGCCGTGGCGGAACGAACACGGTCGATGGCGCGGCGGTGGGCGATGGTCATCACCCACGTCGCCGCGCCGCCCATGGCCGGGTCGAACCGTGCGGCGGTGCGCCACACCTCGAGGAGGACCTCCTGGGTTACCTCCTCGGACTGGGACGGATCCCGGAGAACCCTGCGGATCACGCCGTACACCGGGCCGGCGAGCCGGTCATACACCGCCTCAAACGCCTCCTGGTCGCCCCGCGCCACGTGGACAAGCAGGTCATCGAGGTCCCGCTCTCCCCTCCTATCCGTGGTCGCGGACTTGAACCGGGACGCGTCCGAATCGTTCGGGTTCATATGTCACCTTCGAAGCAAACGCGGGATCGGATGGGTGGGACATGGCGGAATCTTAAATAATCTGATTCCCCGTGGCCCCGGCGCGGTGGGAGAGGCGCACGGGATTACGGTAAACGTTCGCTCGGTCCGGCTTTACTGGTCGCGGGCGAGCGCGGGTACCGGGACGAGCGCGGGCTACCGCGGAGCCGTTCGGCCTGGTATCACTGGAAATGTGGCGGGCGACGTCCTGGTCCGTGCCATGGCGCAGGAGATCCGGAGGTGGCCATGCGCTGGTTCTGGACGGTGGTCGCCGTCTGGCTGCTCATCGGCGTGCTCGCCGCCGCGCAGCGGAACTACTACAACTCGTCATCGGCGAGTTGCTCCGGAGTGGGCACGATCTGGTGACCATCCTGTTCGGCCCGGTCAACTACTTCGGCGGCAATCCCAAGCTCACCTGCAACTAGGGGGATCCGGGGGCGGTCCCGGCGGCAGTCCCGGTACGGGCTTGGCGGTCCCGGGCTTGGCGGTCCCGGGCTTGGCGGTCCCGGGCTTGGCGGTCCCGGGCTTGGCGGTCCCGGGTGGCGGGGGTCCGGGCGACGGGGGTCCGGGCGACGGGGGTCCGGGCGACGGGGGTCCGGGCGACGGGGGTCCGGGCGGCTCCGGCGGGGATGGCGGGGCCTGGGGCGGGCGGGCCAGCAGGGTGGAAACGGCCGCGCGCGTGGCCGCCAGGCCGGCGCCGCGGGGGACCTTGAGCGACACGTAGGCGGCGGCGCCGGCCGGGATGGGCAGCCAGAAGTTCACCAGGCGCCAGCCGAGCACCCCCAGCGTCGCCACGCTCCGGGTGATGCCGAAGCTGACCAGGAGCAGCGGCGTCAGCGAGTCGACCACGCCGAGCCCGGCGGGGGTCACCGGCAGCGCGCCGGCCACGTTGGCGATCCCGTAGGCGGCGAAGAGTTCCACCGGGTTGACGAACCGGCCGAACGCCGCCACGAAGCACCACAACGAGGCGACGTCGAGCAGCCAGTTGAGTGAGGCCCAGGTCAGCGACATGACCATGGTGCGCCGGTCGCGACCGAGCGCGGACAGGGAGTTTCCGGCATCGCGGATGCCCTGTTCCAGGCGATCGCCGGTCAGACCGGGGACCCGGTTCCCGACGGTGCGCAGGATCCGGGAGGCGCGCTCGCTCTGCCTGGTGATGCCGAAGGCCAGGATCCCGATGGCGAGCATCAGCACGGCGCCGATGATGGCCACGGTCACGTAGATCGGGTGAAAGCCCGCCAGCGGGATGGAGATGACCAGGGACAGCCACAGCAGGACGTTCAGCACGACGGTGGAGCCCAGCCCCTTCGTCGCCATCATCACCGCGGCGTCGCGCCCCTTGATGCCCTCGGCGGTGAACAGGCGGTAGCCGATTCCGGCGCTGCCCAGCGTCCCGGCCGGTATGACGTGCGCGACCGCCGCGGCGGCCAGATCGATGCGGAACAGCCGGGACAGCCCGGGGTCGTGCGCGCCCGGCGGCAGGACGGCCTGGGTCAGCAGCCCGTAGCAGAACAGCGACAGGCCTTCGAGGAGCACGCCCGCGGCTAGCCAGCCGGCGTTCACCCGGCTGAGCAGGGATAGGTCCTTGCTGGCCCCGACCAGTTCGGGCACGACGAGGTACTCGATGACCAGCAGCAGAGCGAAGATAACGATGCCGCGGCGCAGTGGCTTGACCAGGAACGGAAGCCAGCCGCGCCAGCGCCGCCACCATCCCTTCGGCCCCTTCGCTCCCCTTGGTTTCGTTGCCTCCTCTGCCGCTTTCCGGCTTCGCCGCTCCCCCCGTCGCTCGCTGTCCGCGGCCGCGTCACCACCGGGCTTCCGGCCGGCTTTCGCCGGGTCAGTCCGCATAGCACCCCTATTACCCGGCTTCCGGACAAGAACGCCGCCCCATGGGTAACACCCGGTCCGGGGTTATGCTGCCCTGAAATCGGCACGAATCCCTGAGGAGGGCCGGTCGTGGCTGACGCGGCGTTGACGGCACGGTCGATGTGGACCCTGTTCGAGCCCATCCACGCGGTGACCTATTTCGCGCCCGAGGCCCGTGCGGCCTACGAGCAGGCTGGGTTGCGCGGGTTCTGGCGTGGCTACTTCGCCGGGCGCTCGGCGCCGCTCGGCGCCACGAGCGCCACCGTGGTCACCGCCTCGTTCTTCAACTTCGCGCCCGGCTTCGTCGCCCGCGCGATCCCCGGCGTCTGGGAACTGATCACCCCCGAGGACGCGCTGCAGGTCCGGGTGGCCGGGGCCACGGAGGCCCTCCGCAGGCTGCTCGGGAGGAGGGAAGCCGACGTGGCCGCGGCCGCCGACCTGCTCTGGCTGGCGATCGGGGAACTGGACTTCTCCGGCCGGGTGCTCGCGGCGGCCGACGCCGCGCTGCCGATTCCCGAGACAGAACTGGCCCGGCTCTGGCAGGCGGCCACGGTGCTGCGGGAACATCGGGGTGACGGGCACTTCGCGGCCCTCGCCGCCGCGGACATCGACGGCTGCGAGGCCGTGGCCCTGCGCTGCTGCCTGGACCTGCGCCGGGAGGACCTGCAGCCGGTCCGCGGCTGGACCGACGAGGCGTGGGACGACGCGCTCTCCCGGCTGGCCGGACGCGGCTGGCTAGGCGCGGACGGCGCACTGACCAGCGCGGGCCGGGAGGCGCACGCGGCCGTGGAGAACGCCACCGACCGGGCCGCGGCGCGGCCGTGGACCCGGCTCGGCCCGGAGACCACGGCGGAGCTCGTGACCGTACTGACCCCGCTCGCGCGGGCCTGCGCGAGCGCGCTGCCCTACCCAAGCCCCATCGGCGTGCCCGCCCCAGCGCCCCCGGCGCCGGCGGCTGAGCCGCGCGCTAGTCGCGGTCGTAGCTGAGCCGTCCGAGGGTCAGCGTCGCCCGCGGCTGGTCGATCGCCGCATCCAGGTCTTCTCCGTCCGGCGCCGGCCAGCCGGCGATGTCATGCTCGACAGTTCCCTGTCCGCAAGTTTTTACCAGGTGACGGCCGGCTCCGTCAGAACATGGCGACCGCCACCTGGGGTCTTGGGTGTCACGGGTGACATGGCCGTGACCAGCGGGAGAGGATGCGGCCAGCCGATTGCGCCGGCTCAGCCACATCGCTGCGGGAGTGATCGGATCCGGCCGGCGGAATCACATGTCCCCAAGGCTACAGATTGCATCCCTCACGACCCTTCCGCCGGCCGAGGCGGTCGCGCGCGGGGTCCCCGCGGTGCCGACCAGCCAGGCCCCTGCGGTCCTCCCCTCATCCGCCCCTACGGCCCACCCAGGGCGTGCCCGCCCCGGATCCCGTGAGCACCAGGATGAGCTTAGTGTAGCTAGGTAAACAATGTCCATCCGTGCGGGATTTACGTCAATAAAGATGCACGGGAGGCAAGCCCAGACCGCCATGGCCGGACACCGGCGTCGGTGTTACCCGAGATACCCGGGATCAATTACCCGGGATACCCAGGATCAAGCCGGGCACACCGGGTCAGCGGAGGCTTCGCCGGCGGCCGCTCGGGCAGCGCCAGCGCACGGCTAAGCCAGCGCCCCCGCTGACCAGTTCGGCCGCGGCGGATCCGAACGCGGCGGCGGGCGGATAGGCCGCGCACGCATCCCGCCAGCGCTCACGCAATGACCGGGTGATCGCGGGCGGCAGGACGGGCGAGGCCGATCCGCGGGTGAGCACTTCGAGCGGCCCCAGCACGTACACCTCGGCCAGGGTCGGCAGGTCCGCGAACTCCGCCGCCGGGTTCGCGCCGCCGGGCAGCCGGGTGGCCCGCTCGATCAGGCCGGCGCCGAGTTGCCACACCGCGTGCCCCTCGCCGGCCAGGACGCATTCCACCGCGGCGAGTATCTCGACGGCCATCGCGTACGACTCGGCGAGGAGCAGCCCGGCCCCGAACTCCCCCGGGTTCGGCGCCAGCGGACGGCCGACCCGGGCCAGCGAGCTGAGGTGGTCCAGGTGCGCTCCTTCGTGGATGCCACGCCAGATCTGCTGCGCCAGCGGGGTGGCGGTAGACGGCACCTCAGCGATGGCGGTGCCGGGTCCCGGCAGCCCGGGCAGGCACATCCAGGTCCGCCGGGCCAGGCGGCGGTTGACCGGCAGGCGCAGCGTGATGTGGTCATCGCTCGGGGATGGCCGGTAGCGGACCCCCCAGGCCAGCTGGCGCGCGCTGACCAGCGGGCAGGCTGCGCCGTGCGGAAGCCTGGCGGCGGTCGCGATGAGCCGTCGGCCGAACTCCGCGACCAGAGCGGCGGCGCGCCAGACGATCTCCCGGACGCCGCGGATCGGGCCGGCCGCCGGCCTGGTGTCCGGGTACCACGGCGGCACCGGCCCGGCGAACCGGCGCAACTGGCGGAGCCGGGCGGCGTGCTGGCCGCCGGAGACGACGTGCCGGGACCTGATGACCTCGTCCAGGCCGGCGAACGCACCGGGGCCGTCTGGCTGGACCGTCCGGCGGGCCGGGCCAGCGAACCCCGGGCCGTCGAGGGCGACGCAGCCGACGGCGACGTCCGCCCAGCCCCGGACGGTCCACGCGTCGGCCTCCGCGTTCTCGGCCGGTATCCTCACCGCGGCGGCGGCCGCCGCGATCGCCCACGCGTGCGCGACAGGCGCCGCGACATGCGGCGGCCCGGGGGCTTCGGCCCCCGGGCCGCGCACCTCACTGCCCATCCGGCATTGACATGGCTCCGAAGCTTGCTGGGGTGGCGCTCATTCAGCTGTGGTAAGCCGGGAGCTGGCACCTGCCCGGCAGCGGGAGCCTAATACTTGAAGCAACACGAAAAAATCATATTGGCTTTAGTTATGAAAAACCGGGCCGGCCCATCCTCGGGTTTTGCGCCTATGATGACGGTCTTAGCGCAGGTGAGCGGCTAGATGAGACCAGCCGGGAGGAGGGTGCGATGGCAGCACAGGACGAGCGGCTGGCGGCCATCGGCGAGGCCGCCGCGGCCGTGCTGCGCCAGACGCCCTACCACGTGGTCCGGGCCGGGGACGTCGCCGTGGCGGTCCGGCTGCCCGGGCAGACCGGGCGTTCCGCGGTGTGGCTGTACAACGAGGTGCACAACCGCCGGGTGCTGGTCGCGCTGGCGGCGGCCCACGCCTGGCGGGAATTCGCCGGGCAGGCGAGCTGGTGCCCGCCCGGGCCCATCGACTCGGTGACCGCAGCCCGGTCGGCCGCGGGCGCCGCGCTCGGCGTGATCGTCGCCTTCCACCGGGCCGAACAGCCGCTGATGACCCAGGTCGGCTACGGCATCGGCGACATCTCGACGGCGGAGAAACGCAGGCTCGCCGCGGGTACCGGCCTCATCCCGCCCAGCTGGCCGGACAGCTCGTGGGGCCGGGTCGCGGCCGCGGCGTGGCACGGCCGGTGCGACGTCTTCACCGACTTCCTTGGCCCGGTGCTCCGGGACTGCGCGGAATCCGTCACCCACCTGGCCGGGCCGAGTGTCGCGGAGAGCGCCTCCCGGCTGTCCGACATCGCCTTCCGGACCTGCCTGGCCGACCGCGACGGGCCGGTCGAGCTGCTCGCGCGCGGCCTGGCGGCGCTGTGGTTCGAGCGTGACCTGACCAGGCTGGCGGGCGCGCTGCCGCGTGACCTGGAAAGCGCCGAGACAGCGCTGGCCGCGGTGGCCCGGCGGCGGACCGATCCCCGGGCCGAGGCGAACGCCAGCGCCGTGGTGGTCCGGGTCCTGCTCGAGGCCGGCACCTTGCACCGGCGCTGCGTTTCCGAGGCGCGGCGGATGGTCTCGCTCTGGCAAGACCTCGCGGCTGACCTGGACGGTGCCAACCTTGACGGGGCGGCGGCGTCGGTCTCCGATGCCACCGGGCACGACCTGCAGCGGCTCAGCGACGCCGCCAGCCACCTCGCGCTGGCCGCGGCCAGGTACGGGGACCGGCAGGCGGCGGCGGACGCATGGCAGCTGTCCCGCCGGGTCGCCGACGAGGGCCTGGGCCTGGACCGGTCCAGGGTCGCGCGGGCCGACAACAACCTCGCCGCGCTGGCCGCCGAGACCGGACACGGCAAGGCGGCCGGGACCGACATCGGCCGCGTCCGCCGGACCCGCCTGGCCCTGCTGGAACGCCAGCCACAGGACGCGATCGCGTGGCGGCGGCTGACCGTGACCGAGCGCACCAGGACGGACGTGGCGAGGCTGGCCGGCGAGACAGTCGAGAGCGTGCGACTGGGCATCAACCTGCTGGCCGACCGGCGCAAGCGGCTGAGCGACCCGGCGCACGCCGACACCGCCGAGGCCCGCATCGTCCTGGGCCAGACTCTGCTGGCGGCCGGCCATCCCACCGCCGCGCGGCGCCATCTGGAGGAGGCCGCCGACACCCGGCGCGGCCGGTTCCTGCCCACCTCCTACCGGGTCCAGGAAGACCTGATCTGGCTGGCCAAGACGGCGCTCGTGCTGGGCCACCCGCGGACCGTGCTCGACCTGCTGGCTGGCCAGACGGCGGAGACCGACTGGTTCCGTGACCAGGTCTCGTTCCGGCTCGGCTTCACCGCCCGGCGGCTGCTCGCGCTGGCGTCCGGTGAACTCGGCCAGACCGACGAGGCGATGGCCGCCCTGCGGGCCTGCCGGGCGGAGCTCAGCGAATGGCCGCTGGACGCCGGGCTCGACCCGCTCGCCGCGGACTTCGACCGGTCCCTGGCCGAGCTCGCGCTGCGGCGCGGTGAGGCCGCGGCTGCCGCGGACGCGCTGGCCCGATTGGCCGAAGCCGAGGCTGGGGCGACGGGCGGGAGCAGACCGCCCCCGCCGGCCCGTGGCTGGACCCTCGTCCTGCTCGGGCGGGCGGCGACCACGCTAGGCGACACTCAACGCGCCGCTGAGTGCTTCCGCAGGGTCACCGATCTGCCCGCCGCCGGGATCGACCCCAGCCATCCGGTGATCCTCACCGCGCGCTGCGACGAGGCCGAACGCTGCACGTCCTTCGGCGACACCCGGCAGGCGGCGAAGCTGCTCGCCCCCGTGCTCGACCGGACCCTGCTGGCGCACGGCCGTCCCGCCCTGGGCGAGGCCCACCCGCTGCTGACCCGGGCCCGCACGCTGGCCGGGCGGGTGGGCATCCCGGTCAGCTACACCGTGCCCGGCGTCGGCGAGGCATCCCTGGACATCGACGTCTGAGGCCGCCCCGCAGGCCCGGGTCAGGGGCGGCGGTGCATCTGGGCTTCGTACCCGGCGAACGGGCCGAGGCCGACGACGGCGCGGCGCTGATCCAGGTGCTCCGGGTCCTCGATGGGCTGCGGCTTGAGCTCGTCCTGCTCGGATAGGAACTGAGTCCCGTACAGCTGGGGCTGGGCGGAGCTCGGCGCGCAGTTCCTCGTAACTGGCGACGGTCAGGGAATGCGGATGTCATGGCGCTCCCGGGCGAAGTGCCGTTCCTCTTCGGTCAGGTCCGCGTCCCGGACCGGGACCACGAGGCTCCAGTGCTTGCCGACCGGGCAGCGCTGCACCCGGGCCACCACCAGGTCCAGTTCCTTGAACTTGACGCCCGGAATCCAGATGGTCGTGAACAGGTGGCCTTGGCGGCACCGCACGACGGTGTTGGTGCCCAGGTTGTAGCCGAGACGCCGCGCGATCAGGGTGCCTCCCGCGATCACGCCCGCCGCGATCAGGACGGTTCTCACGACTCGCCGCGTCATGCCGTCATTATGGCACCGGGCGGGCACCGGCTGACCCGGGTCAGGACGCGGCGGCGGTCCCGGCGTCGGGGTCCGCGGGCAGCACCATCTCGAACGTGGCGCCGTGGCCGCTGGCGCTGCGCACTCGGACCGAGCCGTGGTGCGCCTCGGTGATGGCCTGCACGATGGGCAGGCCGAGCCCGAACCCGCCGGCCTCGCGGCTGCGGTACGGCTCGGCGCGGGCGAACCGGCCGAAGACGCGCTCAAGGTCCGAGGGCGGGATTCCGCAGCCGGAGTCGGTTACGGCGATGACCGCGTGCCCGTCGTCGCGGTGGACGCTGACCTCGATGCGGTCGCCCGGCTCGGTGTGCGCGACGGCGTTCTCCAGCAGCGCGTCCAGCGCCACCACGAGCCGGTCGGCGTCGCCCGTTACGGTGGCCTCGGCGACCTCGCCGAGCCGCCAGTGGCGCGGCACGTGCGCCCAGCGCTCCAGCGCGTCGAGGACCAGGTGATCGGTGGCCACCGGCGCCACCCGCAGGAAGCCCGGGCTCCCGGCCGAGGCCAGCAGCAGCAGCCGGTTGGTCAGCCGCCGCAGCCGCGCCAGTTCGCCGGTGACCACCCGGGCGTCGGCGGCCACGCCGGCGTCGGTGACCGCCTGCTCGATGAGCTCGGCGTGGCCGAGCGCGACGGTGATCGGGGTGCCCAGCTCGTGCGAGGCGTCCTGGAGGAACTGGCGCTGCTGCTCGAGCAGGCGCACGTTCTCCTGGGAGATCCGCTGCACCTGCTCCATCGCGGTCAGCCGCTCCTGGGTGGCGGCCAGCCGCCTGCGGCCATGCCAGACCATGACCAGGAACATCAGCGCGATCAGCGGCACCTCGGCCAGGTAGTCGGCGTCCTGCTGGCCCTTGAGGACCTGCACGAAGATGATGCCGCCGGTGGCCAGCGTCACCGCCGCCCAGGTCAGGATCGTCGGCTGCAGCCGCCACAGCCGGAACCCGTAGATCACCGTCAGGCTCACCCAGATGGCCAGGAACGGCACTGTCTGCCACGACGGCAGCAGCCGCATCGCCACCAGGTTGGCACCCGCGAACACGGCCCAGGCGATGTCGGGCGCCACCGGCCGGACCCGCCGCAGCCCGCGGCGAAACGCCGACCCGGGCCGCGCCGCCCGAGGCTGACGGCCGCCGCTGTCCAGCACGGCCCCGGCCGGCTGGTGGCGGCGGCGTACAAGATCCTGCGTCCGCACGATCCCTCTCCTGATCTGCGACGGAGCGCAGCTTCGCGAACGAGCGGCATACCGCTTGGGGACACATTCCGGTAAAGCATTCCAAGCTTGCCCCGGCACCGGGTCCAGGTCAACCGGAAGCGGGGCAAGCCGCCGCGCTGGATCGGCCCGACGTCGGCGCGGGGCGGAGCCGGGGCGGATGGCCGGGCCCGTTCGGCTCTGATCGCCGGCGACCCGCCGGAACGGGCGGGACGATTGGCCCGCCTCGCCGGTCGGTAACGTAGGCCGCGTGACGGACGCACTTCCCGGCCGGCCGTCGCGTGGGTCACGCAGCGGTTCGGTCACCTCACCGCGGAACTGGCCCGCGGCGGCCTGACGGCCCGGCACGCGCGCACCGTCGCCGAATCGCTCCTCGCCGTGAGCTGGTGGCACACGTCCGAGGTGAGCTGCACGGCGGACGGCTTCGCGAACCCCTGCAGCCGACCACCCCCGTGGGCCGGCGCGGCCACCACCATCATCACGAAGGCAACCGCGAGCAGCAGCACCCCGGCGGCGCCGGTCAGGCAGGTCGCCCTCGCGCGCTCCCGGCTTACCACGGCCGTCATCTCCGTTACCCCGTTTCCCTGGTCAACCCCGTTTTCCCGTCCCTATACGGTAGGAATCCGGCGGCAAAAAATACGACGGTGCGAACCCCCGAATGTCATCGGGGGTTTTCCGTAGCGGGTCAGTGAGCCTTGCAGAGCACCCCGAGCACCGCGATGGCCAGCGAGGCGATGAGTGTGCGGGCTCCCCCAAGGTGAGAGTCAAGGCTGCCCGGCTGCCCGGCCGTGCTGGCGCATGAGGGCGACTACCCGGGACGGCAGGTCCAGGGGCCCGGCGGCGGCTGGCGGAGAACTCCGCCGGCCGGCAGGGGACGAACGGGCGCGACGGCACGCACCCTGCCCGTCCGGGCATAAATAACGAGGTGACCTGGCCAGGGAGCCGACGCCGGCGACACCCTCGGCACGGGTGCGGAACCAGGCGGATGAGGACTAGGATAACAGCGCGCAGGCACCCTGAACTGGCGAGGTACACGCTATTGGTGCGGCGTGCACTATTTTAAGCCGCCCGGCCACGATCTGTTACTCAGGGGGCATTATGGTGCGAATTGCACCATCCGGCATCCCGCCGCCGGGCTTGTGCTGGGCGACGTGCCGCAAGTGACAAATTTGTAATGTAACGATCCTGATGCGGCAGCGTGGCGCCACGGCTGGCTAGTAAGCTCGCAATTACCCTTCCCGAGGATCCTGCTTTATTGTTTCGGAGATCAGCTACCGTAGGAAGGTGGGCATAATGGATGGACTGTCGTCCGAGGAGCCAAATCCTAAGGACGCCTCGCCCCTAATAGATGTCAGTGGGGTCTCCCTGGACGACGTGGCGCGGATGGATGATTCTGTGCTAGTTCATTCACTCAACCGGATTCTGGGTGATGCGGAGAACCCAGATGAAGTCATCCTCGCCAGCTTCAGTGCCACCATCTGACCTTACGGCACTGATCAGCAGGGGGCTCAAGGGATTCAAGGGGTCCCTCCCCTTTCATCAGTTCGTCCTCAAGGTGACCAGTCGCTGCAATCTAAAATGTGATTACTGTTACATGTTCGAGATGGCCGATGACGGCTGGCGTGAACAACCTCGTATAATGTCAGACAATACGCTGTCCGCCACCGCGAGTCGCATCGCCGATCACGTCAGGGATCATCATCTATCGAGCGTGCAGGTTATCCTGCACGGCGGCGAGCCGCTGATGGCCGGCCCGAACTACATAGCCACCGCGGCCGCGAAACTACGGAATGCCATCGGCGCGGTCGTCGACCTGCGGGTCCAGACCAACGGCACGTTCCTTGCGGACTCGATGCTTGAGGTTCTGACCCAGCACGATGTCCGCGTCGGGGTGAGCCTGGACGGGGGGCAGGAAGCCAACGACGCGCACCGGCGCTATGCAAATGGCAAGGGCAGCTACGAGCGCGTGGCCCGCTCGCTTCACCGGCTGCGGGAACGAGCTCCGCACCTGCTGGCTGGGATCCTGTGCACAATAGATCTCAGGAACGATCCGGTCGGGACCTATACGGCGCTCCGGGAATTCGAGCCGCCGCTCATCGATTACCTGCTGCCGCATGGAAACTGGACCAGTCCCCCGCCGGGCCGCGACCCATCCGCCGCCGACGCCCCGTACGGTATATGGCTCGCCGAGCTATTCGATCACTGGTATTCACTGTCGCCGCGAGGCTGTCAGATCAGGATGTTCGGTGAGATAATCCACGCGATGCTGGGCGGCCAGGCCGCGGTGGAGACGGTCGGCCTCGCCCCGGTTAGCCTGATCGTCGTCGACACGGACGGCACTCTCGAGCAGGTTGACACGCTCAGGTCAGCATTTGCGGGGGCGGTCGCGACCGGCCTGAGCGTATACACGCACGACTTTGATGCCGCGACCTTGCATCCAGCCATAGTGGCACGTCAGCGCGGCCGGGATGGGCTCTGCGCCATCTGCAGGAACTGCGCGCTGCACCCGGTCTGCGGCGGCGGTCTCTACGCCCACCGCTACCAGGAAGGCAGCGGGTTCATGAACCCGTCCGTATTCTGCCCGGATCTTGCCTACTTGATCCGGCACGTTCACCGACGCGTCAGCAATGACCTGGCCAGCCTGAACAGGCGCTCAGGAGTCATGAGTTGACCATAGGCAGGACGTCAGATCTGAGGCTCAGCGGTACCGATCTCGTCGCGCTCGTCGACGGCGGCGACGATGAGCTGCTGCCGCTCGAAACGGTTCATGCCGGCCAGCTGAGCAAGCACAAGCTGCTGATATGCGCCGTCGCTCGGCACGGCGCGCGCGCCGTGCCGAGCGCCGCGGCGGCGCTGCGCGAATACTATGACCTGCTCGCGACGGTGGAGCGGGAGGCGGCGGACGCCGCGGACGCCGTCCTGCGCTACCCGCACGTGGGGGCCTGGGCCGCGCAGACCATGCGGCGGCTCGCCAGGAACGCCGACGCGGCGGCCCTCGACCTCGACTACCTCGGGGCCATCGCGGTGAGCGCGGCGATCCGGGCCGGGCATGCGTGCACCGTCTCCCTCCGGTTCCGCGACGGGGCGCTGGTGCTGCCCACGCTCGGCCGCGCGCTCCTGTCCGGTACGCACGCCACGGTGACCGTGTCAGGCGCGGCGAACGCGACGATCCGCGCGGGCGAGGTCGCGATCACCATTCCGCCCGACCCCTGCGTCGACGCCCCTGGCTGGCAGGCGACCCACGTCCTCACCATGGGTGACCGGACGCTGTACCTGGACGACCTGGATCCGAACCGGAGCTACGAGCCCTACCCGCTGCCCGAACGGCTCGGCGCCGGAGAGGTCGCGCACTGGCAGCGGGCACTTGACGACGCGTGGAACCTGCTCAGCACGTACCACCGCGGGCACGCGGCGGCGTTGCGCGGCGGGCTGAGCTCACTCGTGCCTATCGGCCGGCGGGTGGACGACAGGAACGTGTCGGCCACGTCGGGCGACGCCTTCGGCGCTGTCGCCGCGTCCATCCCCTCGGACGGCACGGCCCTCGCGGTCGCCCTCATCCACGAGTTCCAGCACTCCAAGCTCTGCGCGATCGGCGATCTCGAGCCGCTCGCCGACCGGGGTGCCGGGCACCTTTTCTACGCCCCGTGGCGGCCCGATCCACGGCCGGCTGGAGCGCTGCTGCACGGGATATTCGCGCACATGGCCGTGGCGGATTTCTGGCGGGTTCACCGCCAGGTGGCCGCGCCGCAGGACCGCCTGCTCGCCGACGTGGAGTTCGCCCGCTGGCTGCGGCAGACGCACTACGCGGCCAGGCTGCTCGACGGACACGAGGCCCTGACGGCGGCCGGTCGCCAGGTGCTCTCGCGGATCCTGGCCCGATTGGCGGCCTGGCTCAGCGAAGCGGTGCCCGGGCAGGCGCTGCGGCTCGCCGAGGAAACTGCGGCCGATCACCTGAGCTGCTGGCGGCTGCGCAACCTCGAACCCGAACCCGGCGACATCGAGCGGCTGGCGCGGGACTGGCGGGCAGGCCGCCCGGGCGGCGGCGTCGTGCGGACGAGGCTACGGGCCGAGCCGCTGACAGCCGGACGTAACGTCCGGACTGACCTGCTCTACCTGAGGCTGCGAGATCCGCAGGGGTTCGAGGGCGACGAGGATGCTCCCGACGTCGCTTACGCCCGCGGTGACCACGAGACCGCCGCCCAGGGCTACCTGACCCAGGTCACAAGCGATCCGGCCCGGTTGCACGCCTGGACCGGCCTGGGCATCGCCACCGGCGCGGACGGCGCCCTGACCCGCTGCCCGGAAGTGGCGTACGCACTGCAGCGCGTGATCATGCGCGGCGGCGAGCCCGCCGCGGACCCGTTGCGCCTGGCCAGGTGGCTGAGCCAGGTCGGGACCGAAGACCGCGGGGGCTACGTGTAAGGGGCGTCCGTGCTGCACTCGCTGCGGGCGGCGAGCGTGCCCGCGGTGGCGACCTCGGGATGCCCGGGGCCGAGGGCCTCCACGTACCGGTCCATGGTGGCCTCGGCCAGGCGGGCGGCGTCCTCCTCCAGCCCGGTGGCCCGCAGGTCCTGCACCAGGTTCACCGCGCACGACAGCGTGTAGGGGTGCAGCGGGCCGAGAACCTGCTTGAACGATACGTAGGTCGCCTCGAGCAGGACCGTCGCCGCCGCCCGGTCGCCCGCGGCGCTCAGGTTGTTCGCGTGCGTGGTCGCGGCCGACAGGGTGTAGGGATGGGCCCGGCCCAGCGTGGTGCCGAACCCGGTGAAGGAGTGCTCGGACAGGCGGGTCGCCTGGTCAAGCCGCCCGGCCTTGCGCAGGACGATGGCGTAGTTGTTCTCGGCCGAGAGCGTGAACGGGTGCTCGGGACCGATCAGCTGCCGGTACTGCTCGAGGGTCTCGTCGGCCAGCGCCGCCGCGGCGGCGAGGTTGCCGGTGATCCGGAGATCGTTGACCAGGTTGCCGGCCGCGGACAAGGTATCGGGATGGCTGCGGCCGAGCCGGCTCTGGTAGGCGGCGTACGTCTCCTCGCTCAGCCGCAGCGCCTGGCCGTAGTCCCCAGCCTTGCGGCAGGCTATGGCGAGCTGCTTCGTGGCGCGCAGAGTGCTCGGATGAATCCGCCCCAGGATCATCTCATAACGATTGAGGGTATTTTCCAGCCGGTTCCTCGCCTCCCGGTAATTTCCCGCCTCGCACAGGTCACGGGCGTAGCCGTCCTCGGACTGGAGGGTGAACGGGTTCTCGTCGCCGAGCACGCGACGGCGCGCCTGCAGGGCTGCCTCGTCGAGCTCGGCCGCCTTGCCGTATTCCCCCATGAGGAAGTGGTCGAGGGCCAGGTTGTTCTGCGACATGAGCGTGCGCGGATGCTCGGCGCCGAAGACCCGGACGTGACGGTCGTACAGGTCCCGGTCGAGCTCCAGGGCGTCATGGAACCGGCCCAGGCCGCGGTAGGCGCCGCCGACGAGGTTGCCCGCGCTCAGCGCTTCCTCGTCGTCGTCGCCGTAGACGGTCCGCAGCTTGGAGTGGCATTCCTCGCTCGCCGCCATGGCCTCGCTGTCGAGGCCGAGCGCCCGCAAGATGGTGGCCCGGTGCCTGACCAGCACCAGCGTGGCCTGGTCGTCTTCGGGGAAGTTCTGCTGCCAGTGCCGCAGATCCACCGGCAGGCTGATCAGGATGTTAGGCAGGAAGAACTCGATACGTATCTGGCTGGGACTTATCCCGGCCAGCAGGGGGGAGTTCAGGGCATCGCCGATCCGGGCGCGGACCTGCTCCTCTGGGTAAGGGACGTCGTCCGGTGCCACCAGGGGCTCACCGGGACCTGTCTCGGCCTGCGGGGGGAAGTCCGGGGCCTCGTCGATCCGGGCGCGGAGCTCCCGGGGGTAAGGGATCTCGTCCGGTACCGTCGGGGCCTCGCCTGGGTGCTGGCCCTCCTGGAGGTAGACCGACAGATACCACAGGCTCGGATCGATGTCGTCCGGATCGAGGTGGATAGCGCAGTACTTCCCCCTCGTCTCGCGTGGCCCCTGCTGGCTGCTCCTGATCCCGTCCAGGACGGCCATGCGCAGCATCCCGGGCCCGACGAGTTCGGCGACCCAGGCACGCAGGCGCTCCCTGACCTCGGCTGGCTGCGCGTCGGCGAGGATGGCGACGAAGACGGCGATCGGAGGGAGCCCGTCCCGGGCGCGGTCGGGAAATTGCTCCAGCTCGTTCAGCACCGCGCGCAGATTCGAGGGATCCGATTGCATGGTGTGACCGACGTGGTCAATGCTCATCGCGAACAATTGCTGTATGTCCAGGATGGCGAGATTGTGGCACAACTGGTGCAGCTCACGACGCTGTTCGCGGCTGAGCAACGGTTTGGCCAGATGCTGGCTGACCGCGGCGCGCACGCAGTCGGCGATCTCACCCGGCCCGTAGATATCGGCGATCGTGTCGGTGAATACCCACATGGCCACGTCGCACGAGAGCAATTGGTCGACAAGCTCCAGCAGATCCGCGTCCCCGTTTTCCCCGGGCCGGAAGATCGCCTCCCCGATCTCCTCGGCAGAGAACTGGATGCACATCTTGCGGCCCTCCGGGTCGCGCAGCAAATCTACGCTGCGAAGCGCGTCGGCAATAGCAGCCTGTCGCGTTACCCTGACCGGTTCATCACCGGAACTACCTGGCCGACCCAATCCCACCCCTCGCTACACGCATGATGGCACGGGGTAAGGGTATCGGCAATAGCTACGCATGAAGTCTTTCTAGATCCTTGGCAAGGTCATCAGCCTTCTTCCCGCCCGGTGAGCTTTCGCGGATCTTACTGGCCAATTCAATGAGCGCCGCCGGGACGTGCGCGCACGACCATATCAGCGCGGTGAGGTCGGCCCGGTCGGTGGAACTGCGGGGCATCGACAATGTCACCTGGAGTGGCAACTCGCTCACGATCAGGTGACGGGACTGGGCATTGGCGAGCGCCGGTATCTCCAGGCTCCGCTCCACGAGCGGCACGATGTCCGCCGAGCGAAACGCGCGCGGCCGATCCTCGTCCCGCAGATCGCACGTGCCTGCCGTGGCTATGCGACGGAGCAGTGGCCACTTATCGGCGATCCCGCCGATCGGGGTCAGCCACGCGCGTCCCTCGCCAGCAGCAGGGGCATCCGTGACCGCGAGGCCAAGGACCTCTCCTGTTTGCTCGTCAACCACGTCCGAGCCGTTACACACACGGGTGACATCGGGCGCCTCAGCTGCTAGCGGGCTGAGCGGAATCAGTTCCCCGCCGTTGCCGCCACGTTCAGGCAGCCGTGCCCAGAGCGGGAGCTTTCCCTGGACGGCACCTGCGGACGCACCGGCGTGCAGGCGGACGATCCGCGCCCCCAGTCCCAGGTTGAACAGTAACGGCGGCTCATCGACGCCGCGGATGGCGGGGCCCGCGATGCTGAGACCGGCCACGCCGAGACCAGGAGTACCACCGCTGGGCGAGGCGGGGCACCAGAAGATGGTCTCGGCCCGCTGCAACCCGGCCGCGGGTTTCGCGGGCACGTCGAAGAGAACCCGCCCCGGCGGGCAGGCGGCGGCTGGCCGCGGCGACCCGAGGGTCCCAGCCGCCGTGATCACGTAACGTCCGGCGACCAGGATTCCCGGACCGTGGATCGCTCCGCCGGGATCCCGCACGCGGACGCGCCACGGCTCACTGCGCGCCCGCCGCCTGACCGGACCCCGCGGGCCGGGGATGGTAATCCACGCGATCGTGCTGGTTTCCTTGACGTCGGCCGACACGGGGGAATATGCCGCCGGACAGAACTCCGCACTATTCCTGATCACTTCGAAATAGAACCAGGACGACACGATCAGGGCCAGCGGCCGGCCCGCGGCGTTCCGCAGTGCTTCCTTGAGCGGAGCGGTCTCCAGGAGCCGGAATGCCGTATTGACCGCGCTCGACACCGCTCCCCTGCCGTCGAGGATGACCTCGCCGGCGTGCAGCGCCATACGCAGCCGTATACGTTCCCCCGCCGGGTGCATCCGGTTATAATCGCGCAGCGTGCGGGCTAGCCGGTAGGGAAGCTGATCCGAGAACCGGGCCTTCGGTATATCGGCCGGCGCCAGGATCATTGCGCCGTCGCCGCGGTCCTCGCGATAACAGGAATCCCAGCCGATCCCGGCCGCCTCGAATGCGTCCTGCAGCAGGTCATAGAGGCCACTGTGCATCCGCCGACGCTGCGAATCCGTCCGGCCGTGGTCGCTGAATTTCTCCACGTCCACCAGGAGAATGGTCCGGTGAGTCGCCGACGGAACCATCGTACCTCGCGTCGTGGCTAACGTGGCTGGCCTGTCGGGGCAAGCCTAGCCGCGTTAGCTGCTCAGGTACACATATCAGTCTCAAATGACGCAGCGCGCTCCCTCGCCATTGACCACCGCGCCATTGACGGTCGGGTTGGGGGCGACAGCCCCCGCCGGGTACTAAAGTCAGCCCTGGTCCGAGACGGCCGGCAGGCGGCCGGACGCGGCGCGGTTGAGGACGTGCCGGCGGAACAG
>Ga0335081_10006041_pt1 | contig 19219 bp, 16 predicted proteins | sample Lox_Sample_35_FD_206713 | JGI IMG/M metagenome (GOLD analysis project Ga0335081, IMG submission 206713) | Soil microbial communities from Loxahatchee National Wildlife Refuge, Florida, United States - Lox_Sample_3.5 | ecosystem: Environmental > Terrestrial > Soil > Wetlands | place: USA... | reverse complement strand
CAACGGAAAGACCGCTCGCCATGGACGGTACTGTGGGGACAATTTTTCCTTGATCGCTACAGCCAACAAGTCCAGCGAAAAAAAGCGCACAAAGCACTGCAATGGTTTTGAATTTTTCCATCTGTTTATTCCCCTTTGACTTCACGATGACAATAGTATCCCGACAGCATTATAAAAAACCTGGATCCAGAATTTTTAGTTCCTCGCTTCAGATAAAGAAATGGAACATCGTGATGAACTCGTTCGTGTTCGCACTCGCGCCATTCGGCAGACTGTTCATGTTGAAGCGGTAGAGAGGTCGTACTTCGACACCACTTAAAACAAAGAATTCCAACCCCACAGTTGCCTGATTGAAGATACCGTTTTGAATATCTTTGTCCGGATCGTATGACTCGTACGCGAACTTCAGATCGACCCCCTGAGTAACCATCCAGTTCAATTCATTCCACCAGATGACACCGGTTGTTGTCGGGAGGCTTGGTTGTGGGTGGTCGACATAGTCCACCTCGCTCGTTAATGTCACCGTCTTGAACAGAGTGATGGCGCCAAAAGCTCCATAAAACGTCTGCCGGTCTGTCGCCGAAGGTGAATCGTAATATGAGCCTCCGAAATTCCAGTTCACCCCCGCAAACGAGAATCGTGCGTCGCCGCGCAAGGCAACGCTCTTGTTCTTCGTCCCTGTGGTGGGCAGGTTCACGCCGGGCAAGCCATCAAAGAGGCCGATGTTGAACGTAAAGATGCTCGGCGCGAATCCAAGTTCGAGCCCTGTGTCTTCGGAGAGCTCGCCAAAGCGAAGTCCAGTGGGATAGCCTGAAGGGAATTTTCCGTCAAACTGGACCCCCGGATTGTACGGGCCGCCTCGGATGAAATAATTGTGGTCATCGACTTTTGTTCCGTACGCCGGAGTGAACTTCCCCACTTTCACGTAACCATCGAGCGGCAGCACTTTCGCCAGTCCGAAGACCTCCGCGTCACCATAGAGATCCTTATCTGCATAAATCCTTAATTTCTTGTTGAGACGCAGATCAAGGTACAAAGCTCCCTGCATCTGAAAGAACGTGCTCGTCTTATCCCGCGATTCGTAGTAATACATCGAGCGGAAGTCTGCTCCAAACGAAATGTTCGGACCGAGCTTCGTGGAAAAATCATCATAGTCTGTCATATCTTTGAATGTCGGCAGAGAAATATCGTCCCGTCCGTACGTCGCTCCGAAATCTGTCCGCATCCCTTTACCGGTCGGGTTGATATGACACGACTGACATTTGTAGCCGGTCCTGCTGGCATACTTTGGAAGCGCATCGGACAGGGTAGCGCACACGACAAGAACCGAGCAAAGCACGAGCATCCGGCGAAGGAAACTCATAATCCCTCCAGAAATTTTGATTGTTGGTGGAAAAACTCTGGGACATTTCCGACGACGCAACAAGCCAATCTCTACGAAGACTGCCTACAACTGAAAACTGATGCCATTCGATTTTGGGTCGACACCGAACGTGCGCTATCGCAAGATACTACGCGACAACACATCCCTGCAGTTGGAACGCAGGACACTGCTCGTGTTCTTGACTCTTCTTGAAGCATAGGCTACATTGAACGAGAAGAAAAGCCGCGAGATCATAACACCATGGAACACCCAAACCCTGTGCAGAAGTTTCTGAAAAGCCTCGAATGCAGTGTATGCGGAACAATACATTCGCCGAACGAATTACAAACAGTATGCAAATCCTGTGGAAAATCGCTGGTTGCACGATACGATTTGCAGAGCGCGGCGAAGGCCCTGAGGAAGGGTGATGTCGCGCACACCGGTGATACCTTCTGGAAGTACTTGCCACTCCTTCCCATTCAAGATGAAGAGAATATTGTGTCGCTGGGCGAGCGTTTCACTCCGCTCGTACGGTTACCAAAGATCGGGAAGGAACTTGGGATGCCGAATCTTTGGATGAAAGATGAGGGGATTCTCCCCACGGGCTCATTCAAGGCGCGTGGCCTTGCTCTAGCAATCTCGAAGGCAAAAGAACTTGGCGTGAAAAATGTTTGTATCCCCTCGGCGGGAAATGCCGCGGGCGCGTCTTCGGCTTATGCTGCACGTGCAGGACTCAAATGCTTCGTCTTTATGCCCGAGGACACCCCCAGCGTGAATATCAAGGAATGCCAGGCATATGGGGCCAACGTTGTCCTTGTGAAAGGGAACATTAGCGACGCCGGCAAGGCGATGAGCGGGGCCCGCAAGTCGAATCCTGATTGGTTTGATGTATCAACGCTCAAGGAGCCGTATCGACTTGAAGGGAAGAAGACAATGGGCTATGAGCTCGCCGAACAATTCGGCTGGAATTTGCCCGATATCATCTTCTATCCGACTGGAGGGGGAACAGGTCTTATCGGTATGTGGAAGGCATTTGATGAGATGGAACAGCTAGGATGGATCGGTTCGAAAAGGCCGAAAATGATTTCCGTGCAATCGTCCGGCTGCCAGCCGATTGTCCGCGCATACAATGAAAGGCGAAACGATTCGGAGTTTTGGAATAATGCCGCAACGATCGCATCCGGACTTCGAGTGCCGAAGCCATTTGCCGATCATCTTATTCTGAAGGCGATCTATGAGAGCAGGGGATGCGCTGTTGCCGTGCCGGATGGACACATCGTGGCAGCTGTGAGGGAGATGGCTACCAAGGAAGGGTTTTTTATTTGTCCGGAAGCAGGTGCCACCGTCGTCGCTCTTCGTACGCTGCTGTCGAGTGGTTTTGTGGGAAAGGAAGAAACAGTCGTGCTTTTCAACACAGCCACCGGACTCAAATACCCCGACATCATCGCATAGTGCACGAATCGTGATTGGATTGAAACCATTCAAGAACGACATTCAGGAAGGAGTACCGGCAATGATACGCACCGTCGCTATTGTCTTGTCTATTGCAGTATGTTCAACCCTGTACTCGCAGCAGCCACCCAAAAAATCGAAGGTTGTGGAAAAAATCGTTTCCGGGGTGTCCAAATCTGACCTGAAGGCGATCGATGAAAAGTTGGTAAGTTTTGGCACGCGCCAAACAATGTCAGACACGATGAGCGACACACGAGGCATAGGCGCAGCGCGACGCTGGATAAAATCCGAATTTGAAAAGGCGGCGAAGCTCAGCAATGGAAGGATGACAGTCGAATTCCAGGAGGGCATGTCGCCTGTCAGTCCGAGGACGCCCACGTCGACCAAGATTGTCAACGTTGTGGCGATCTTGCATCCATCAACAAAGACTCCGGACTCCGACCGCATATTCTTGGTCAGCGGTCACTATGATTCACGGGCCACCGACGACAACGATGCCACAAGCGACGCGCCGGGCGCCAACGATGACGGGAGCGGTGCCAGCGCAGTCATCGAGCTTGCCCGGATTTTCAGCAAATTTGATTTCCGTACGACTATTGTGTTCGCCACGTTCGCGGGGGAAGAGCAGGGTTTGTTCGGGTCGACTCAATGGGCGGAGATGGCAAGGCAGAAGGGGCTACAGATCGATGGCGTACTCAATAACGATATGATCGGGAACACTGTGTGTGGCGACGGAACGATCGAATCGAAGTATGTGCGCCTCTTCGCCCAGGGATTGAGTCCCCTGGATACAGGCAGAGTACTGCGCCGAATGGACTTGCTAGGACTGGACAACGATGGCCCTTCACGCACGCTTGCGCGCTATGTTCAGGAAGTCGGTGAGCTCTACGTTCCCCGCCACGGCATAAAGATGATCTATCTTCGGGACCGATTTCTGAGGGGCGGAGACCAGTCGCCGTTTCACGACCTCGGCTTCGCCGCAGTAAGGCTCGTGGACGGTGTGGAAAACTATGACCACCAGCATCAGAACGTCAGGATTGAAAATGGAAAGCAATACGGCGATTTGCCGAAGTTCATGAACTTCGAGTACATGAGCAAGAATGTGAAAGTCGATGCTGCGGCGCTCGCTTCCCTTGCACTTGCTCCTTCTGCGCCGAAGAATGTTGGGATCGTCGTTTCACATCTTGCATACGATACACGGCTTCGTTGGAGCAAAAATGCTGAGGCCGATGTGGCAGGCTATTACGTTCGCTACAGGGAAACGACGGCGCCTCAGTGGCAAGGTAAAGTGTTCACCGCGGACACGACAATGGACCTCAAGCTGCTCAAGGATGATTATCTCTTTGGCGTGCAGGCAGTCGACAAGGATGGGAACGCAAGTCTCGTTTCGCTTCCGGCGCCCGTACGATGATTGATCGCAAAGGGTCTTTCAGCCGGAGGATGGAGTGCCTGCCGTCAGTGGGTGTTGTTTGCAACTTTGATTCCATTCTGAAATCGCAAGAGCTCATCAACAGTTTGGAGGGCGTGTTTCTTCTTGAGGAATGAGATGAACTTGATGAGAATCAACGCCGTTGCGTACGCATCTCCAGAAGCGCGATGGCGTTGGGGAATCTTCACTTCCAGGAATTGCGCCACCGGACCTAACGACCTGCTTTCGAGCATCGGAAGGATCTTCCGGCTGAGCTTAACGGTGCAGAGTTGCGGATTTTCAAGCTCGATCCCTCGCTCTCTTTTTGCCGCCTGAGAAACAAACCCCCAGTCGAACGCTGCATTGTGAGCGACAAACACTGAGTTTCCGAGAAACTCCGCCACGGCAGGCATAATCTCTCGCGCAGGGGGTGAATCGCGGACCATCAGGTTGTCGATTCCCGTCAGGTCGGTAATGTAGTTACTGATGGTTACGAGGGGATTGATAAGCGTCGAAAACTCATCGACGAGAACGCCGTTCCGGACTTTCATCATGGCGATTTCTGTCATGCGGTCTTCCACGGCACTCATGCCCGTCGTTTCGACGTCGACGACAACGAAGGTTGCTTCGTCAATAAGTTGTGAGCTCAGGTCGACGGAATCTTTGGAGGGTGCTCGATATCTCTGCAGTTTCATCTCTGCCAGAGGTTGGTCAATGTATCCACCTAATCCTTCCCTCGTTTCCCCTGGAGAAACTCTTCCACTGTCGTAACATCCTCATCGCTTCCTGCGAAGATAGGGACACGCTGATGTAAGGATTGCGGTTGAATATCCAGGATCCTCTTTTCGCCGTTGATCGCCCTGCCTCCGGCCTGCTCAATAATGAACGACATGGGATTGCACTCATACATCAAGCGGAGTTTTCCATCGGGATGTTTCGTGTCTCCTGGGTACATGAAGATCCCGCCGTACATCAGCGTGCGGTGAATATCCGCAACCATGGATCCGATGTAGCGCCCGGAATAGGGGCGTCCGGTAGCTTTGTCCTCTTCCTGAAGATACTTCACGTATTTTTTCATCCCGTCGAACCAGTAACGGTAGTTCCCCTCGTTCACGCTATAAATCTTGCCGCGCTTCGGTATCCTGATGTTCTCGTGCGACAGGAGAAACTCCCCGATGCTCGGGTCGAACGTGAATCCGTGCACGCCATCTCCCGTGGTGTACACGAGCATCGTTGACGAACCGTAGAGTGCGTATCCTGCGCCCACCTGTTTGTATCCCGGTTGAAGGCAATCCTCGAGCGTTCCTTGTCCTTTGGGCGTCACGCGGCGATAGATGGAAAAGATCGTGCCGATATTGACATTCACATCGATGTTGGATGAGCCATCGAGTGGGTCGTAAAGGAGAACGTACTTTCCCCGGGGATATTTCTCCGGGATGTGAAGGACGTCTTCGTTTTCTTCCGACGCCATGACACACAAGTAGCCGCCGTGATCCATGGCCTGGTAGATCTTCTCATCGGCAAACACGTCCAGCTTTTTGACTTTGTCCCCGTGGATGTTTTCTGTCCCTGTCATGCCGAGAATGTTGACGAGCCCGGCCTTGCTCACTTCGCGCCATATGATCTTGAAAGCAAGCGTAAGGTCCCGCAGCAGTCCCGAGAAATCTCCGGACGCACCGGGGTGCGCGCGCTCCTCTTCGATAATAAAGCGCTCAATAGTGATGACTTTATTGTTCATGGGAGTCTCCCAAAAATCCGCGGATCAATTCTTTGGAATGCCGAGCTCTTGTTCTTTGTATTGAAGTTCGTACAGCCTGCGGTAGATCCCGTTTTGGGCGAGGAGCTCCTGGTGGGTTCCACTTTCCCGGATCTCCCCCTTGTGCAGAACGATGATCTTGTCGGAGTTTTGGATTGTGGAGAGACGATGTGCGATGACAATCGATGTCCTGCCGTGCAGCAGATTCTTAATTGCTTCCTGGATCAGTTGCTCGGTTTCCGTGTCGACACTGGACGTTGCCTCGTCGAGAACGAGGATCCTCGGATTGAACGCCAGTGCGCGGGCGAACGAAAGAAGTTGCTTCTGTCCCACGGAGAGTGTTGCCCCGCGCTCCTTGACTTCCGCGTCGTACTGCCGCGGAAGTCGCTCGATAAACTTGTCTGCCCCGACGATCGTGGCAGCATTCTTGATTTGTTCCATCGTGAGCGACTCGTCGCCGAGGGAGATGTTTGTCTTGATGTCGCCGGAAAACAGGAACACGTCCTGCAAGACGACGGCGATGTGCCGTCTCAACTCTTCCGGGGCAACTTCCAGGATATTGGTTCCGTCGATGAGAATCTCGCCTTTCTGGATGTCGTAGAACCGGCTCAGGAGGCTGATGATGGAAGTTTTTCCGGCCCCCGTGTGCCCGACGATCGCAACAGTCTCACCCGGACGAATAATAAACGAGACATCTTTGAGAACCCATTCCGGCGAATGATCGCCGTTCGTTGGAGCGTTGTAGGCAAACCAGACGTGTCGGAATTCGATTTGACCTTTGACTTCTGGTATCGGACGAAGATTCTCGCCGGTGTGTGGATACGATTTGTCGTCCAGCAACTGGAAGATTCTTTCGGATGACGCCATCGCCGTTTGGAGGATGTTGTATTTCTCCGACAGGTCCCGGATCGGGCGCCAGAACATTTCATTGAACTGGACAAATGCCATCACCGTCCCGATGGTCACAGTCCCCTGCAGGGCGTGCCCGCCTGCGTACCAGATGATGAGGCCGACCGATAACGCACCGATGATGTCAACGCCGGGATAAAATACCGCATAGTAGAAGATCGACCTGATGTTCGCTTCCCGGTGCGCATCGTTGATGTCGGAAAACTTGTCGAACGATTTCTTTTCCCGATTGAAGATCTGGTCGACCATCATGCCGGTGATATGTTCCTGCATGAAAGAATTAATGCGGGCAATCTGGATCCGCACGTCGCGGTACGCTTCGCGAGCCTTCTTGCGAAAAACAAACGTTCCCCAGAACAGGAAGGGAAGGACGCTCAGCGTGACGAACGAGAGTCTCCAATTCATGGAAAACATGAAATAGAAGATGCCGACGATGGTGAACACGTCGCTGAACACCATTACGATGCCGGATGAAAACATGTCGTTGAGGACTTCGACGTCGTTGGTGACGCGCGTGATAAGCCTTCCGATCGGGTTCTTGTCGTAGAACTTGAGCGTGAGCTTTTGAAGGTGTGCGAAAATCTGCATGCGCAGATCGAAGATGGTGCGCTGGCCGATCCATTGGGTGAGATAGGCATTCGCGTACTGGATCACACCCCGGACAACCAGGATCACGAAGAATAGCAGGATCGTGATGAGAAGTCCGTGCTTGTCGCTGTTGGCGATGTCCGTATCAACGGCGATTTTTGTGAAGTATGGCCGTACCGCCTCCATCGCACTGATGAGGAGCGACATGACGATCCCGAGCGCGACGTACCATTTGTACGGACGCAAGTACTGGATCAGGCGCCGCATCAGCCGCGCGTCGTACGCTTTACCGAGGATTTCTTCTTCGTGCATAAATCAAGTTGAAAGTTACACGTGAAAAGGAAAAAGTTGAGTGTATTTCTTCCTTTTGACTTTTTCCTTTGTCCTTATTACTACATTTCTTCCAGCTGCTTTTCCAACAACTGCTTTTCGTTGAGGTCTGCGTAGATCCCCCCCAACTCGACCAGCTCTTCGTGCGTTCCGCGCTCGACGATTTCCCCGTTCGAGAGCACTACAATCAGGTCGGCGTCTTTCACCGTCGAGATGCGGTGACTGATCAGAATGCTCGTACGTCCTGCCATAAACATCTTTAATCGCTTCAGGATTTCCTCTTCTGTGTAGGTGTCGACAGCGGACAGCGCATCGTCGAGGATCAGGATTTTCGGCTGGCGGGCGACGGCACGGGCAATGCTCGTACGCTGCTTTTGTCCGCCGGACAGCGTGATACCACGCTCGCCGATCATCGACTCGTACTGTTTAGGAAATTCGGAGACGTCCGAAGAAATGCGGGAAATGGAGGCTGCTTCAAGAACCTTTTCCATCGACTGGTCGTCGATCCCGTACCGGATATTGTCTGCGATCGTGTCGGAGAACAGAAATGTTTCCTGCGGGACATAGCCGATCTGGGACCTCAAGACCGCCAATGGAATCCTTCGGACATCGTTCCCGTCGATCAGAAGCTGGCCGTCGGAGACGTCATACAACCGTGGAATCAAATTCACGAGCGTGGACTTGCCCGTGCCCGTGTGACCGATAATCGCGATCGTGGCTCCCTTTTGGATCTTCAAGTTGATGTTCTTCAGAGTGACAGTCGTTGATCCTTTGTGCGTGAAGGAGACGTTCTTGAACTCGACGGTGCCTTCGATCGCTTTGATATTCTGGTCCGTCGATTCGTCGTCGCGGATATCCGGAACCGTATCGAGTATCGCTCCAAGGCGCTCCATAGAGGCGGCTCCCTGTTGTATCATATTCACGACCCATCCAAAGGCAATCATCGGCCAGATGAGCATGGTCAGGTACGCCATGAAGGCAGTGAGCGTTCCAATGGAGATTTCTCCTGCAATGACTCGCAAACCTCCGAAGTACAGGGTGATGAGGAGTGAGAACCCGACCAGGACAAACATCAGCGGCCAAAGGATTGCCTGGACCTTCGCAAGAACAAGGTTCTTCCTGAGATAGTCCCAGCTGAGATCCTGGAATTGATCCGTTTCGTATTTCTCCCGAACGTATGCCTTGATGACCCGGATTCCGGAAAGGTTCTCCTGCGCCCGTGTGGTGAGCTTCGAAAACTGCTCCTGCCGTTCCATGAACTTGATATGGATCAACTTGCCGAGACGATACACTGCATAGGACACCAATGGCATCGGCGTTAGCGCAAGCAGTGTCAGTTTCCAATCTTTGATGAGCATCATGGTCAGAACCATGATCAGCGTCATGATCGTGTCCGTCGGGTACATGATGCCGGGACCGAGGACGTTCCGCACGGCGCTGATATCATTCGTCGCGTGCGCCATGAGGTCTCCCGTTGGTGTATTCTGGAAATAGGAGTAGGGGAGGATCTGCAAATGAGCGAGGAGGTCGTTGCGCAAGTCAAACTCAATATGTCTTGAAACGACGATGATCGTTTGCCGCGTGAGGAATGTGAACACTCCTGCTACGATCGCAAAGCCGACAATAAGTACTGCCCAGCGTAAAAGGTCGGAACTGACATAGACGTGACTCTCGATTCCGCGTTTGAATTCGTCTATGGCATAACCGAGAAAGGACGGTTGAGCCACCGTGAAGAGATTGCTCCCGATGACCGTCAGGACGCCGAGGAACAAGGTCTTCTTGTATCGGCCAAGGTAGGGAAAAAGACGAAAGAGGCTTTTCATTCGCGCAGACTAGTCAATGATCTCGAACTTTGTGTATGGATGGAGGATCTTCGGTACGATCACTTTTCCTTCCGGTGTCTGGTTGTTCTCAATGAGGGCTGCCACAACGCGCGGAAGCGCAAGACCGGACCCGTTCAGAGTATGAACGAACTCAAGCTTGCCCCCGGTTCCCGGTTTGAATCGAACATTCATCCGACGTGCCTGAAATGCCTCAAAATTGCTGCACGACGAAACTTCCAGCCATTTTTGCTGTCCGGATGCCCAGACTTCAAGGTCGTACTTCTTGGATTGCGTGAAGCCCATATCTCCCGTGCACATCAACAATCTCCGGTAGGGTAGCCCCAGCAGCTGTAACAGGCGTTCAGCGTCGTCGCGGAGAGACTCGAGCTCGTTGTACGACGACGACGGATGCACAAACTTGACCAGCTCCACCTTGTCGAACTGATGGACGCGATTCAGGCCGCGCACGTCCTTGCCGTAGGAACCTGCTTCGCGGCGAAAGCACGGGGTGTACGCGGCAAACCTGATCGGGAGGTCCTTTTCGTTCAGGACTTCGTCGCGTAGAAAATTTGTGACCGGAACCTCTGCGGTCGGTATCATGTACAGCTTGTCCCGCTCTGCAATGTACATCAGGTCTTCTTTGTCCGGGATTTGTCCGGTGCCTCGAGCGCTGTCTTCGTTTACGACGATCGGCGGTGCGATTTCCCTGTAACCGCGTTCGCGCGCACTGTCTAAAAAGAAATTGATCAGCGCTCGTTCAAGCGTTGCCCCTTTCCCCACGAAAAATGGGAAGCCCGCACCCGCCACCTTTGCCCCCCTTCCGAAGTCGATGATGCGACATTTCTCCGCAAGGTCCCAGTGAGGTTTCAATTGAAAATCCGTTTTGGGGAGATCTCCCCATCGAAAGACCTCCTTGTTGTCTGCGGGGGTCCGTCCGACCGGCACGGAAGGATGGGGGAGGTTCGGTACGGTCAGCATCAGAGCATCGAGTCTTGATTCGACCTCGTGCAAATCCGCATCGATTGCCTGGATGCGATCTTTTACGGCGTTCATATCGGAGATTGCTTTCGAGGCGTCCTCCCCCTTTCGTTTGAGTTGTCCGACTTCAGCCGACACAGCATTTTTTTTTGCTTTCAGCGATTCGCCTTCCTGGATGAGCGTCCTCCTTCGCTCGTCCAGCGTGACAATTCCGTCGAAGTCCACACGGATTCCTTTCGCTTCACTTCCGCTCCGCACGAGGTCAAGATTTTCGCGAATAAAGCGCAAATCGAGCATTGTCTTCTTTCGAGTTTATTCTGAAATAACCTTCAAATCTGCCACGACGGGCAGATGCACCGACGCCACTGAATTCCGCGTCATCGCCTGAACGGGTTTCAAACTCACTTCCGGCGTCTTGTTATCTGTTGGAACTTGTGCCGTCGAAACAAAAATGTAGTCGACTCGGCGTGCAGGCATTGTCGCAGGATAGGTCCAGCCGCGGCCACTGCCTGCTAGTGTCCAACAATCATAAAATCCGGTGTCAATCGCGGCTATGGCGTTGGACTCCGGTGTGCTGTTCAAGCAGCAACAGAGAACAATAGGGACATAACGATACTCCTTTGCTGCGTCTTCGATTTCGCGGACATTGTCGTTGCAGACGGAATCGTTTGCGGTGCTCGAGAGCTCGGTGTTCATCAGGACCATCTCAGTCCCCCGAACGTCCAGGACGACCCGCATCAGGCCGCATTCGCGGCCCGACATCTGCATGTGGTAAAGAAGAGGCCTCTCCTCAAGGATCGGGAATCGTGTGAGGAGGCCATTCCCGTGTTCTCCGCCGTCTATGTCCATGCTTTTCGCAAACGTATAGGTCATGCCCGTGAGGTCCGCCAGTTTCGTCATCATATCGATCCTGCCAGTTCGATCGACCCATCGATCGACATCTTGCAAAGCCACGATGTCAGCACTGGACTGAGTGATGACGTCGGCAATCCGATAAATATCGAAGGTGCTATCCGACCCAACCCCGTGGTGTACGTTGTACGACATCACGCGGATAAGTTTCCGACCTTCCGATGACTTGCTTCCCGTGCAACCGGAAAGAACGACGATTGTGCTCCATACGATGATCCACAACCGTGACTTCATTCTGCGAATCCTAGTCAGCGCGACATCCGTGGTGCGAAAAGCTCACTGGCCACTATCGAACACTCCCGTACCGTGCCGGGCTCTCCGCACATTCTGCGGCAGGTCGGTCAAAGATCTCAATTCCTTCTGTGGCTGTGAAGTTCGGATTTCAACATCATCAAACCTTCCTTCACATCCATCGGTTTGAATCCCAGCTCTGTCTCTGCCTTGAGCGTTACAAATCCGGTTACCATGGGCCGGGGTGCAGGTTGTGCCAGTTGCGAAGTCTTGATACGATCGATCAGCGTAGGGTCGAGTCCGAAAATCTCCGATGTTTTGACTGCAAAATCATACCGGCTTACCGGCTCACGTCCGCACACATGATAGAGTCCCGACCGATCCAATTCAAAAATCCTGGTGATAGCCTGGGCAAGGTCGCTGACGTGTGTCGGGTTGCTGATCTGGTCGTCGACGCACCGGATACGCTGGCCCGCGCGAAGCGAACTGATCACCCAGAGCGCAAAATTGTTCTTTATCTGTATGCCGTTCCCGTACAGCACAATCGTTCTGACGATCGCGTATGGAATGCCGCCGGTCCGGGTTGCATTTTCGCTTGCGAGCTTGGCTTTTCCATAGTAACTGATGGGGTTGGGTTGGGCGTCTTCTGCGTAGGGACCATTCTTGCCATCAAAGACATAGTCAGTCGATACGTGGATAAGCTTTGCACTTACTTTTCTTGCTGCTTCGATGAGATTCTCGACTCCAACGACATTGATGTTCCATGCTTCTTCACGATGTGTCTCACACCAGTCGACATTTGTGGCAGCTGCCGCGTTGATGATAACCGACGGTTGGAAGCTCGAAATGAGGCTTTTGACATCTCCCTTTTGCGTGATGTCAAGCTGGGTGTAGTCATACAGTCTGTCGTCAAACACGAAGGACCGTTCTTTCGAGGTGTTCAACACCTCGTAGGCCGTGTTGCTGCTGAAAAGAAGGGAGAGCCTTTGTCCAAGCAACCCGTTGCTGCCGCAAATAAGAACACGCTTCATCGCAGACTTTCTTCTAACACCGTTGCGGCATCCGTGTCTTCGTTCCGGTACTTGATGATGACGGGAGTGTAGATGGCGATGTGGTGCTGTTTCGCAAAGGGGGCATCGACGTGACGGCTGCCCTGAACAACAACGGCCCCTTCGGGGATGACAAGCGGCGAGCGATCGGTCCGCCTGTATATCAAGCTCTTGACCAGGTCGTAGACGGGCATCGATGCGGTGAGCAATACGCCCGCCCCGATGACGGCCCTGCGCTTCACGATTGTTCCCTCGTAAATTCCGCAGTTGCCTCCAATGAACACTTGATCCTCGATGATGACCGGGAGAGCACCGATGGGCTCGAGCACGCCGCCGATTTGCGACGCTGCGCTCAGGTGAACGCGTTTACCGATCTGAGCACAGGAGCCAACCAACGCGTGCGAATCAATCATCGTCCCTTCATCCACGTATGCACCGACATTCACGTAGGCAGGTGGCATAATGACGACATTTTTTGCGACAAAGCATCCATCCCGCACCGATGTCCCTCCGGGGACGATGCGCACATCGTTTTCGACAGAGAGGTTCTTCAGCGGGTAGGTGTCTTTGTCGAAATATCGGAACTGCTCGTTAATCGAAACATCAGCCAGCTTCCCAAGCCTGAATCCAAGGAGTATTCCTTTTTTGACCCAGTCGTTGACCGCCCAACCCCCTGCACGCTGAGGATCCGCCGTTGGCTGTGCAGATCGGATCGATCCGTCATTCAGGAGCGACTTGAATTCACTGAACGACCGCAACGCGGCCCCTTCGTCGATCGCTCCGGGAGGTTGTGAATACCATCGTTCTATTTGTTGTTGGAGATTCATTTCACCAATCTTAATCCAGCAAGAACGGTTTTCAGCTTCTCCCGGTTCTTGTCGCTGATGCGAACTAGCGGCAGGCGGTACACTTCCTCGATCATTCCCATCATTGCAAGTGCTGCTTTCACCGGAATCGGGCTCGATTCGATGAAGTTGGCATTCATCAGGGGCAGAAGTTTTTTATGAAGCTCTTGTGCTTTTGTCCACTTGCCTTTCAAGCAAGCTCGTACCATGTCGGAGAAATCGCGGGGAGTCTCGTTCGCGACGACGGATATGCAACCGTCCCCTCCGACGGAAACCAGGGGGAGGGTGACCGCATCATCGCCGGAGAGAAGCGAGAAGTTCCTCGGTTTGTTGCGCGCGATTTCCATGATCTGCGCAAAATTGCCCGATGCCTCTTTGACTGCTATGACATTCGGCACCTCCTCGGCAAGCCTGAGCGTGGTTGCAGCTTCGATGTTGCCTCCTGTCCTTCCCGGTACATTGTATACGATGATGGGAACGTCAACTGCTTCTGCAATGGCGCGGTAGTGCTGGAAGTAGCCTTCCTGTGTGGGTTTGTTGTAGTACGGACCGACAATTAACGCAGCATCCAATCCCATGTTCTTCACCAACTTCGCGTGTTCGATGGCTGTCTGCGTGCTGTTGCTCCCTGCCCCGCCGAAGATTTTGACCTTTCCCTTCGATTCTTCCCTCACGATTTCGAACACGCGTTCGTATTCCTTGTGACTCAGCGTCGGGCTTTCACCCGTGGTGCCGACGGGAACGAGAGCCTCGACGCCTCCTTTGATCTGAAAACTGACGAGTCGACGCAGTGCGGGTTCATCAAGAGATCCATCGTTCTTAAAGGGCGTCACCAGGGCTGTCCCTGTTCCCTGAAATTTTGTTCGTGCGCTCATCCGATCAGTTTCCTTTCACTGATTAATATCCGACAGGACGTCTTCTATCGTGAAGAGTCCGCGTTTGTCTTTTACCCACTCCGCAGCCAGAAGAGAACCGAGGGCGAATCCCGTTCTGTTTTTCGCCGTGTGCTTAAGTTCAATGCTGTCAGCCAAAGAATCGAACGTGATGGTGTGTGTGCCGACGATTGAACCTGCCCTTGTCGAAGAGATCTGAAGTTGGTCCGGCTTTATTCTGCCCTGTGGCGGTTCAGAGAGGATTGTCTTCTTCCTCTTGATTTGTTCGAGCAGGATCCTCGCAGCGGTCAGCGCGGTGCCGCTTGGACTGTCGACCTTGTCTTTGTGATGTGCTTCGTGGACGCTCACATCGTATTCTGCAAAGTTGTTCATCAGTCGCGCCGACTCCCTCACGAGGCGGAAGAAAATGTTCACGCCGATGGAAAAATTCGAAGCGTGGACAAGCCCAATGTTCCGTTCAGCGACAATACCTTTGACTTTCTCAAAATCGCGTTGCCAGCCGGTCGTTCCGACGACAATGTTCTTTCCCAATTCTGCCCAGCGCTGAACGTATGGCAACACTGAGTCGGGGCTCGCGAAATGAATCACCACGTCTGTACGCTGGATCGCGTCTGCGGATATCGGTGTGTCCGGCTCTAAACGGCCGAGGACGGTGTGTCCCCGTTCCGCTGCAATGCGGTCCAGTTCCTTTCCCATTTTACCGTAGCCGATGAGGGTAATGTTCACGGTCCTAAGTAACTCCTACAGCATCGAACAGTTCGACTTCCGGCACAGGTTCGAAGAATTCTCCGTGCAATCGACGGACAGCATCGTTCACCCTGTCTTCTTCGACGACCAGGCTCATGTTGATCTCAGAAGCTCCTTGTGAAATCATGATGACGTTGATATCGCCGAGTGCTTTGAAGATTCGGTCCGCAATTCCGGCGGTCGAGTGCATCTGGTCTCCGACGATGCACACGATGGCTTTTCGTTCATAAATGGCGACCTCGGAGAAACTCTTGAGCTCGCCAACGATGTTCTCGAGCTGTTCCGGGGTATCGATGGTCAGCGAGACCGCAACTTCGGATGTGCTGACAAGGTCAACCGACGTCTTGTGACGATTGAACACGGCAAAGATCGATTCCAGGAAACCGTGCGCCATCAACATCCGCGTTGACTGGATATTAATAACGGTTATACCCTTTTTCGATGCGATGGATTTCACGGGAACATTTGTTTTCGGCGGATTCGCGACTATCTTCGTTCCTGTGGATTCAGGTCTCTTCGAATTCAAAACGACTACAGGGATATTTTTTTTGATCGCCGGGAGAATTGTGCTGGGGTGCAGGACCTTCGCTCCAAAATACGCTAGTTCAGACGCTTCGCGGAACGAAATGATTTTGAGCTTCTGTGCTTTGGGGGCAATCCTCGGGTCGGCAGTCAAGACTCCATCGACGTCGGTCCAAATCTGAATCTCCTCGGCATCAAGGGCGGAACCGATAATCGCCGCAGAATAATCCGATCCGCCCCTGCCAAGAGTCGTTGTGACACCTTTCAGGGTCGAGCCGATATAGCCCTGCGTGATCGGTATCGTGCCTGACTGGAGCAAAGGGGAGAACACCTTCCTGACAGTTTCGTCGATCTGGTCAAAAAGAGGCGCCGCGCCCGCATAGTGGTCGTCTGTGAACATGAATGTGCGTGCATCGACGAGTTCAGCAGGTAAGCCCCGCTGTTTCATACCTCCCGCAAGAATGTTGGACGACAATTGCTCACCCACCGATGCAATTGCATCGAGAGAACGGTTGGTCAACTCGCCAAGAATGGCAATTCCCTGACAGAGATTCCGGAGTTCCTCGATCCTCCGTCGGCAAAATTGGATTACTTGCTGATAAGATGGTCTATGATCGATGATGTTTTCCGCAATGGTGACATGCCGGTCGAGGAGGTCATTGAGTATCGAAATCGAATTGTCCAGCTTTCCTTCCAGCGCATTCTGAGCACACCGCAGCAATTCATTGGTTGCACCGGCAATCGCGGAAAGAACGACGACCGGCTGGCGATCCTTCTGGCGGGCAACGCTTCGGATGACGCTTTCCATTGCGCGGGCATTCTCCACGGAGGTCCCGCCGAATTTCATGATGATCATGATTCTCTAAGAATTCCTGTTTACAGAAATCAATGGGCGGCCCCGGTGGTCTTGAGTCTCTCTCCGATTCCTGGCATCCCCGCTAAGCCGCTAAAAGTCGACTTCAAACCGGCCGCCTGATTTGCAAACGCGGTTGCATCTCGAAAGTCCTTTCGCTGAAGGTAGCGAAAGAGAAAAGCCGCTCCAAAAACATCTCCGCAGCCTATGGGGTCTACGGCAGGAGTGCTCGGAGTGCCTTCAAATTCCGTCCGCGTGAGTTTCTTGTTTGACTGAACTATTGCAGTTGCTCCTCGTTCCCCCCTCGTAATGAGCAGGGCATTGACCATAAGCGGCATGAGCTGATTGATCAGAGTCGCCTCGTCATAATGTTCTGCCGTCAGACCTAGGACCTCGTCTTGGGTCATCTGTATGGAGTTCAGCATGAAACACCACCGCCTCCAATCGGTAAGAGGACGTCTGAACCTCCGGGAGTCCTGATCCACCCCAAGTGTCAATGAGTGGAAATCAAAATGAATCGGCGTTCGACTCTCCCGGACGGCCATACGGATCGCATCCAGGGTGTCAAGCGTGATATCAAAGCCGGACACCATATTGATCAGGAGTCCGTCTGTGTCGAGAAAGGGTTTGATCTTGTTAAATGGAATCGGCTCCGAAATGTGTTTCGAGCACTCGATCCGCGCCTTCGAGCCATTTTCGGCAAAATGCATTACTCGATTGGTATCTCCTTTGACGTTGAAGACCCCGCTAGAGTCAATTGCAGGGAATTGCTTCATCCTCTCCTTGAGAGCATCGTAATCCTTTTCTCCGACGCCGAACACTGGACGCACTCTGTCGCCGGGTTCGACAAGGCTGGCCAATGTGGCAAGGGAGAAAAAGATACCGCCAAAGTCTTCCCGGGGGGGGCTGATTTGCTCCGAGCCCTCCGCCGGGTGGATTTCATCGATACTAAGATGTCCAATCAGCGTAATGGTCATTTGTTAGGTTCTTCTCGTGGGACCGAGATCGACAAGCTGTTGTTCGTTGATGCGCCAGAGGTCCTGGCACGGGAATGTGTTTTGGTACAACGGCTTGCCTATGATGACGGAATCGACTCCATATTTTTCGAGCTCCTGCAGCCTGATGAGGTCGTGATAGTCCTTCACCCCTCCCCAAGCTGTGATCCTGATGCCTGTCCTTTGTGCGAGCGTTCTCAGGCTTTCGAAATCCAACTTATGTTCCAAGCTGCCTTCTTCGCGCACGGAAAGAAGAATCCGGCAAACACCGAGTTTCTGCATTTGAAATGCGTGTTCCAGGGGTGTAATGGGCGCTTCGGTCTTGTGGTCAGAAATAAGAAGTTTCTCATTTCGACAATCGATCCCAATTGCAATTTTTCTGGTTCCAAACTGTCTCACAAGCCGCTCAACCAGTTCCGGCTGTTCCACCGACGCGGTTCCTATGATAACGCGATATACACCAAGTTCGAAGATTTGTTCGACCTCTTCGTAAGAACGTATTCCTCCGCCAACCTGAATTGGAATATCCACAGCTTGAACCATTCGACGAATGAGGTCTTTGTGTTTCACCTTTCCTTCAGCAACTCCATCCACGTCGACGACGTGGAGGGTCTTGGCGTTTTCGCCTCTCCATAGAATTGCCATTTGCACTGGATCGGCAGAATAATACCGCTCGCTGCCTTTGGGTCTCTCAACGACCTGCGCGCATTGATTGCGGCTTATTTCTATGGATGGGAAAATCAACAGCACGAGAGAATGAAATCTGGGAAATAAATCAGTGATCACACCTCATTTGCTGAACAAAATGAGCAATTTTGCGGAGAAATTCAAATGGGGTATCAGGAAGATGAAATCGCGACTGAAATTTGAGTGGCGAACTGAAGAAATCCGCGACCTCTCAGCGTCCTACTTGAGACCAGAAGACTTTACAGAGAAATGAAGAGATTTGATGTGGCTCGACTCGTTGAAATGAAATTGCCAGGGTTATGATCTTGCAATTATCTTTCGCGAATTGCTGAGGAAGTTGAAGACGTGGAAGGATGCGGCAGTCATCTGGATTTAGCTCTGAACAAAGAAGCGTGTGAACATCGAGTACTGGGCGCCCCGAATGTATCCATTTTTGCCTATCCGGGAGGTAATGACTCAGTTACAAAACCACCGGCGGTCACGCGTATCCCATTCTCTTACGGGAGACCGCTCCGTGTATGAAATCGCTGCGTGTGCCACAGTATGTCTGCCCCGCATTTTTTTTGCGGGGGACCGCGACACCCTTGAAACTGAGTTGTTACTATCCATTATGGATTTTTGGTGTATAGTTTATTATGTTGTGCGCGAAAGCCTTTGGGTTTCATCCGCCGACGATGCGATCAGCGAAAGTCGTTCTTTCGAGGTGGGCCAGGCGTGTTCGTGCTAGCCGCGAAAAGGTGGGGGGTACGATGTCTGACCCGATGCACATTGATTTCAGTCAGGATGTGTGCTGTTGGCGGAATTAGATTTCGTGCAACTCAGTCGGAGTTTGTCGCCCAGGAAGAATGAGGATGGAAACATTTGTAATTATCTTCTGG
>Ga0335081_10006040_pt1 | contig 19220 bp, 20 predicted proteins | sample Lox_Sample_35_FD_206713 | JGI IMG/M metagenome (GOLD analysis project Ga0335081, IMG submission 206713) | Soil microbial communities from Loxahatchee National Wildlife Refuge, Florida, United States - Lox_Sample_3.5 | ecosystem: Environmental > Terrestrial > Soil > Wetlands | place: USA... | reverse complement strand
TGAGCGATCAGGCGATGTCGCGCGTCCGGCAAAGCATAGGCCTGATCATCGCGCCGAATGCGATCGCCATCGCGCTGGGTGCGTTGGGATTGATCGGCCCGCCGCTCGCGGCCATCATCAACAACGCTGCAACGGTGTTTGCGGCGCTGGTGGGCACGTTCCCGCTGTTGAGGATGCCGGAGCGCAAGCGCGAGCGGCTGTTGCTCGCCGCGCCCGCGCCGGTTGAGGAGGCGAAGGGGGCGAGATCCGCATGATACCGATGGCGGTGACGACATTTCGGGCGTTCCTGCTGCTCACCTCCCTTCCGGAAACCGGAAAGCAGCTGACGGGGCTGGTGAAAGCAGCGGTCGACTGGTGGTCAGGGAAGAAAATTGCGGTGATCGGGCCGACCGCCAGCGGCAAGGATAGTTTTCTCGCGCGGCTGCAAAACCAGGAGATCCCGCGCGTCCACGCCAATTCGACGATAGGTGAGAAAGTCACCAGCTTCCCGGTGAAGCTTGCGCTCTCCAACCGTCAGATGGTCGATATCACGTGCAAGGGCGTGATCAACATCGGCGGCGAGACGGACTATCGCGACGATCCGTCCGGATGGCTCGCGGTGTGCGAAGACGCGGACGTTGTTTTTTACATGATGACGGTCAACGATCTTTCCGCCCGGCGGTTTCTGAAAGGGCGCCGCGTTCGCGACGATCTCGACTGGCTGCTGACCGCGATGCCGCACCTGAAACCCGGCGCGCTGGTTCACATTCTGATTAACAAAATCGACCTGGAGATCGAAAGCCACACGGACTATCGCGCGCTCGGCATTGAATTGAAGCGCGAATTGAGCGCGCTCGACCGGACGGTCCGAACCGTGCTGCATCCGTACGAGTCGCGATACACCGGCGCAACATTGATTTCGATGAAGAACAAGCAGATTTACACGCGCGCGATCAATCTGGTCTTTCGCGCGGTTTACACCGCGTTTCACGAAACAGCAAGACGCAGGAAGGCCGGGTGATTCCCATGCGGACGCTCTGGATTCTTCCCCAGCGCGGAAAACGGCAGCTTCCCGCGCTGGTTTTGACGATTTTTATAGCGATCGCGGGCGTGCGGCTGCCGGCTCACGCCTGCGAGGGAGTCGAGACATGGCGTTTCAACTGAAACCGGACGAGCCGGCGAGCGCCGGAATCACGCGCAACGTGAAGAGTCAGATCGAGAAGGCTCTGAAGTATCTGAAAGCGAACGTTGCCGGCCAGCACGGCGCGCTCGAGAATGAAACCGTCGGCGAAATCCGGAAATGCTTCAAGAGAGTGCGCGCCGCGCTGCGGCTGGTGCGAGAAGAGCTCGGCGATGAGTGTTACCACGAAGAGAACTGGTGCTTTCGCGACGCCGCGCGGCCGCTCACCGAGGTTCGCGATGCGCACATTCTGGTGGAAACGGCCGACAGGCTTCGGCGGCATTTCCCATCGGATCTGGAACCTGCGGTATTCGAAAAAATTCGCGAACCTCTGGTGAACCATCAGGGCGAAGTCTCGCGCCGGGTGATCGAACGCGATAAAGCCTTAGCTGCGGTGAAAGAGGTCGCGACGCGCGCGCTGGCGCGGCTGGCGAATTGGAAGCTTCAGCACGAGGATTGGTCCGTCCTCGAAACCGGTATGCGCCATGTGTACAGGACCGGCCGCCGTGCGTTTCTTCGGGCCTTCGAGAATCCGAGCGTCGAGAATCTGCACGAGCTGCGAAAACAAGCCAAATATCTTTGGCACGCGCTCCAGCTTGTGGAGGCTTCCTTGAGCGCCGTTGAAAAGGATCTGGTGCGCGCGACGCATGAATTATCGACAACGCTTGGCGAAGATCACGATCTGGCGGTGTTGCGGCAAACGCTCGCCGCGGATCCGCTCCGTTATGGCGGGCAGCGGGCGCTGAAGGGCGTGATCGCGGCGATCGATCGCTACCGCCAGGAGCTCGAGCACCAGGCGATCTCATCGGCGCGCCGGATTTACGAAGATCCGCCGAAGGTTTTCGTCACCAGAATCGCGGCAGCCATGCACGCCGAGGCGGTCAAATGAAAGGCAAAAACAAATCCAGGGCTCTGTTGAAGGCGTTGTCGCGCGACCCGCGGCTGAAACGAGTGATGGCCAAAGCCGGGAAAGGACAGCGGGCCGAACGAGCTAAAGTCGAAACGGCGACGGATCTGTTGCTGCTCGCCCTCACCATCGGCTCGCGCTTTTCGAAAAAGAAGAAAGCCCGGGCAATGGATGAGCTCGGAGACCTGATATACCTGCTGGTCCAGGCGAGTCTGCTGCTCAAAGAAAACATCTTCGATCGCCCCCAAGTGAAGAAATTCTTTGGCAGAACTTCCAGGCAGCTGTATTCGTGGGCTCAGAGCTCGATGGCGATGGTTTTGCCGAAAGAGGAAGAACGATCCACAGCGATGCGCCGCCACGCCCGGTAGCTGCTCAATCCTCCCGCATGGAGTCGAGCGGCCGCCCCGTCAGGAGCCTGAGTATCAGAAGATCGGAGGGCTGGAACGTCGTCACCGCGACGTTATTCAGATCCTCGTCGCGATCCACCACGTGGCTGCGGATCATGGTCCGAAGCTGTTCGACCGAGACTCCCAGCTCCTCGGCGGCCTCGCTCTCCGAGTATTGTGACTTCCCCGTTTTCGATGGCGGCATGGCGAGCACGTTTGTGTTCTCAATCCGATTTTAGAGTCGCCAACGCGCACGCCCAATCGGTAAGAGCGCTTATTTACGCCATGGTATCGCCTGACGTACTTATGTACTAAGAGGTCGGTTGTGTGCAGGATAACTCAGTTGGCGCGTTCTTTGAGCACCTGGTTGAGCCGCCGCCGCAAAAACTCCCGCTCGATTTCGTTGGTGGCAAGACTTTCCGCGCGGCGATAGGCTTGGGCGGCTTCGTCCGCGCGCGCCAGACGGCGCAGCAGGTCCGCGCGCGCGGCGTGGAACAAATAATATTGATCCAGCGCGCCGCCCAGCTCCTCGATTTGCGCCAGCCCTTTTTCGATCTGTCCTCCCATCGCGATCGCCACCGCGCGATTCAGCGCCACCACCGGCGACGGATTCATTTCGAGCAGCTTCGCGTACAGCCCGGCGATCTGCGGCCAATCGGTTTCGCTCGAACTCGATGCCTGGGCATGCAGCGCGGCGATGGCGGCTTGGATCTGATACGGTCCGGGACAGCGCATCCCGAGCGCGGTATCGAGCGCGTCGAGCCCCTCCTCGATTCGAGCGCGATCCCACAGCGACCGGTCCTGCTCTTCCATGGTCACGAGCTCGCCCGCGGCGACGCGCGCGCGGCGGCGCGAATCGTGGAGCAGCATCAGCGCGAGCAGGCCGTGATTTTCCGGATCGCCGGGCAGCAGCTCGCACAGCACGCGCGCCAGACGAATCGCCTCCGCGCACAGATCGCCGCGCACCAGCTCAGGTCCCGCGGTCGCCGCGTAGCCTTCGTTGAAGATGAGGTAGATCACGGCCTGGACCGCGGCGGTGCGCTGGGCCAGTCGCTCCGGCCGTGGAACTTCGTAGGGAATTTTCGCTTCCTGAATTTTGCGTTTCGCGCGCACCAGCCGCTGCGCGAGCGTCGTTTCCGGGACCAGGAAGGCGCGCGCGATCTCGGACGTGGTCAATCCTCCCAGCGTTCGCAGCGTGAGCGCGACCCGCGCCTCCGCGTTCAACGCAGGATGGCAGCAGGTGAAGATCAGGCGCAACCGATCATCAGGAAAGTGCATGGGATCGCCGAAGTCCGGTTCGGGCGGCGGCGCGGCGCGCGCGGTTTCATATTCGATCGCATCGTGTTTCTCGCGCCGCGTGCGCTCGCGCCGCGCCGCGTCGATTAGCTTGCGGTGCGCCGAGGTCATGATCCAGGCAGCCGGATTGTTCGGAATTCCCGACGCGCTCCAGGCCGAGAGCGCGGCGGCGAAGGAGTCCTGCATCGCCTCCTCGGCGCGGTCGAAGGAACCGGAGATGCGAATCAGGCCCGCGATGATGCGGCCCGATTCGCGCCGGAACACCGCTTCCGCGGCTGCCCGAACCTCATCCATTCAACACGGATTCTCCGCGCGGCGGCAATCCCGGCATGGTGCGGATCTCGATGCAGCCGGCGCCGCCGCGGCAGCTTGTCGGAATTTTTGCCGCCCACTCGATCGCGTCATCCAGGTTGTCGCATTCGAGGATGTAGTAGCCGGCAAGCTGCTCCTTGGTTTCGGCGAACGGGCCGTCGGTCACCAGCGGCTTACCGTCCGCCATCCGCACCGTGGTGGCACTCGAGGTCGGGCCGAGCGGCTCGGCCCCGAGCAGTATGCCCTTCGCGCGCGCCTCGTCCATCGCGCGCCGGTGCGCCTTGCGCAGCAGATCGTTTTCCCCGGCCGAAAGCTCGTCGCGCTTTTCCCGCGAATAAATCAGCATCATGTAGCGCATGTTCAGTTCGCCGGGAAATTCGCCGCGGCCTTGACCTCCAGGATCTGCTTGGTGTGCCGCTCGGTGTGCGCGGCCGCGGCGAGAATCCATTGATAGCCGTCCATGACGCCGTGCTCGCCATTGGTAAAGCGCTGGAGCGGAGGCGATTCGAGCAGGTGCTCGCGCAGATCGGGGATCGAGGTGAGGCACTCGTTGAGTCGTCGCGTGTTTGCGCTAAGGCGCGCGCGCGCCTCGGCGATGTTCATGCCGCCCTTGGGCGCGAGGAATTCGGGCGCCTGAGCTTTCATCAGGCGACTGGGGAACTGGTGGATCACGATGGCGTCGATCAGCGCGATGGGGCGTTCAGCCGGTCCCGCCGGCGCGGCGGGCAGTTGATCGCGCAGCATTCCGAGCACCCGCTCCTGCACGCACGTCACGTGCTCCATGATTTCCGCGATCGACCAGGAGCCGGGCGCCGGCTTGAAGGTCCACTGCGCATCGGTCAGTCCCACGATCGCGCCGATCGCCCCGGTCTCCGTCTGTTGAAGTAACTCGTGTGCCTGCCCGGCCTCGGCCAGGCTCAATTTCGACTGTGCTGTCGCTGGTTGCATAATTTCTCCTCAAAATATCTCAACTCCACATGGACGACGTTCGGGCCTCCTCGAATCGACATCCTTTCAGGAAAAAACCATGATCGGCCGCACTTCAATCGACCCGTATCGCGCGCCCGGAATCTTCGCCGCGATCGCCTGCGCCTCCTTCTGATCCTTCGCCTCGATCAGGTAGTATCCGCCAAGCTGTTCTTTTGTCTCGGCGAATGGACCGTCCAGCACCATGTTGTTGCCATCCCGCACCCGGACCGTTTTTGCCGTCCGCACCGGCGCGAGCGCATTACCGCCCTTGATCGAGCCGGCGAACTCCTTTCCGAACGCCCCGTATTTCTGGTGCTCCGCTCCGCGGTCCGCATCGCTGAGCTGGTTCCAATGACTTTCTTCGCCGTAAATCAATAACAGGAATTGCATAGTGTTTGTCCTCTAACGATACGACGAACGAAGCACGGAAAATCGACAAGCTCCGCATGCACTCAGCTATCTTAAAAATGTCCATGCGAGAACCGGTGCACGCGCTTCCCGCGGAGATCGACTCGATTCCCGATCAGCCCGCCGTGTTCCTGCTGTGGGCGGGCGAAGGGAAACCCTATCTGGCGCGCACCACGCTGCTGCGCCGGCGTCTGAAACGTCTGATTTCCGAGCGCGACCGCGTCTCTCGCGTCCTGAACCTCCGCGGCGTCGCCGAGCGCATCGAATACTGGCTGACCGGCTCACAAATCGAAGCCGCGCTGATTCACCTGGAGCTGGCCCAGCGCTATTTCCCCGATGACTGGCCGCGCCTCACGCGCCTGCGCCCGCCCGTCGTGGTGCGCCTGACGCTCGACAATCCCTTTCCGCGCACCATGATCACCACGCGCCTGGGCAAGGGACTGCACTTCGGCCCCTTCGCCAATCGCGCCGCCGCCGAGCATTTCGAAAACGCAGTGCTCGACCTGTTTCAGCTTCGCCGCTGCGAGGAGAATCTGACGCCCTCTCCGAATCATCCCGGCTGCATTTACGGTGAGATGTCGCGCTGCCTGCGCCCCTGTCAGCAGGCGGTTACGATCGACGAATACCGCAATGAAGCCGCGCGCGTCGAGCAGTTTTTCCGAACCAATGGCGCTTCGCTCGAAGACAGCGCCGAATCCGCGCGTGACCGCGCCAGCGCTGAAATGCAATTTGAAGAAGCCGAGCGCCTGCACCAGCGTGTCGAGCGCATCCGCGAAGTCCGGGCCATGGCCGGCGAGCTGGCGCGCTCGCTCGACAGCCTGAATGGAGTGGCTGTAGCGCCCTCCGCCGATCCCGACGCGGTCGAGCTATGGTTCATGCTGGGCGGAAGCTGGATCGCCTCGCGGAGGCTTCCGCTTGCCGGGGGCGCCGGGCAGTCGATGGATCACAGGCTGCGGGAAATCCTGGCGGAACTGCCCGCGGGCTCAGCGCCGCAGCCCGAGCACCTCTCGATTTTATTGCGCTGGCACCGATCGAGCTGGCGGGACGGCGAATGGATCCCGTTCGAATCGCTCGATCGTTTCCCGTATCGCAAGCTGGTGAACGCGATCGGCCGCGTTCATCAAAAAGCAACCTCACGCATGCCTGCGTGAAACAGGGAGATTAGCTGGGACGCTCAGCGTCTGGGCCCCCGCCCTCCGCCGCCCTCGCGAGCCGTCATGGGACGCGCTTCATTCACCACCAACACCCGACCCAGCAATTCTTTGCCATGGCAGGCATCGACGGCGCGTTGAGCGACCCCATCATCGTTAATTTCGACAAACCCAAAACCCCGAGCCTGTCCCGTAAACCGGTCACGCATCACGGTGACCGAATCCACCGTTATGCCATTCTCGGCAAAGAAATTCTGAACGTCGGTTTCATTTGCCGCGTACGGAAGGTTCCCCACGAAAAGCTTCTTCACTTAAACACTCCTGACTGGACTGGAGACTGGCAGAAAGACAGCGGACGAACTGCGCGGGAAGGACGAGCTAACCGAGTCAGACTGGACACTCCAATACGGCAGTAGTATGCCACGCAATCCGGCGCCGAGTCAAAGGGAAATTGCACGAAAATTTGCTTATACTGTCCTTAATTGAACATGCTCAAAAGGGCAGCTCGGATTCGCGCGACATCCCTATTTTCAGCAATCTCTTAGCGCGGTCACCGGATCCACTGAGATGGCTCGCCTTGCTGGAACCAGGCACGCAATTGCCGCGATCGCCGCCATGAGTAAGATGGAGATCAAGTAAGTAAAGGGGTCTGTGGCGCTAATTCCATACAAAATTTGCGAAAAAACCCTTCCCGCGGCGAGCGAAAGCCCGATGCCGACCCCCGTCCCGATCACCACCAGAACCGCCGTGTGCGACAGCACCACGCGCAAAACCGTCGCCTGCCGCGCTCCCAGCGCCATGCGAATCCCGATCTCGCGCGTTCGCCGCGCCACCGCGTAGGCCATGATTCCATACACCCCCGTCGCGGCCAGGACGATGGCCAGCAATCCGAAGGATCCCAAAACGCCCGCCGCGAGGCGCGCCGGAAGCAGCACCAGCCCGAGCTCGCTCGTCAGGCTGCCGTTATCGTACAGCGTGATATTCGGATCGAGTTCGAGCACCGCGCTGCGCAGCATTGACGCCACCCGCTCTTCCGGCAGCGAGGATCGCGCGATCACCTGCGTGTAGCTCGACCACTCCTGGTCGAGCGGCCGGAACACCGCGGGCTTGGCCGATTCGCCCAGCGACCGGTATTTTCCGTTCTCGACGATCCCCACGATCTGATACCACGGCCCTTCTTCCTGGCGGCTGGCGCGGAAGCGCTTGCCCAGCGGATTTTCACCCGGCAAAAGCTGCGCCGCGAAGGCTTGATTGACGATCGCCACTTTCGGCGCTCCCTGCCGGTCGTGATCGTCGAAATTGCGCCCGGCGACCAGTGGCGTGCGCATCGCCTTCAGGTAGCCGGGATCGATGACGAACATCGGCGCCAGCGGAGCGTCGCCCACTTTGATCTGCGGCCTTCCTTCGATGAAGATCACGTCGTTGTTCCAGTTGAGTGACAGCGGAACGGAATCGGTTATCCCGGCGGCCTCGATTCCGGGCAGCGCGCGCACGCGCTGCATCAGGCGCCGCTGGAAATCCTTCGCGCGCGTCTCGTTGTACCCTTCAAGCGCGAGGTCGAAGGCGACCGTCGCCGCGCCGCGCGGCTCGAATCCCAGCTTTACGCTAAGCGCGTTCTGAAGGCTGCGCACCACCAGGAGCGATCCGACCAGCAGCACCACCGACATGGCGATCTGCGCGGTGACCAGCAGGTCGCGCAGATGGAAGCGCCGCAGCCGCTGCGCGACCGCCTCATTCTTGAGCGCCGGAGCCAGATCCACGCGCACGCTCTGGATCGCCGGCGCCAGGCCGAACACAACTCCCGTACCGAGCGACGCTGCCGCGGCGAACGCGAGCACGTGCCAATCCAACCCGAGCTGCGGAATCACCGGAATATCCATCGGTGGTTTCCACGCCGCAAACAGTTGCGTGAGCCAGACCGCCAGCAGCACGCCCGCCGCGCCGCCCAGGATCGAGAGCACAATGCTTTCAGTTAGGAGTTGCCGGATCAGATCCCCGCGCGCGGCGCCGAGCGCGAGGCGAATCGCGGTATCACGCCTCCGGTCAGTGGCGCGCGCCAGCAGAAGGCTCGCCAGGTTCACGCAGGCGATCAGCAGAACCACCCCGGCCAGGCCCATCAGCACCGCGGCGAAGATCCGGATATAGTCGCGTAGAAAGCTGCCGAACAATCCCGGCGGCGAAAGCACAACGTGCATCCCCGCGTTTTCCTTGGGATATTCGCGCGCCAGGTCCGCCATGATGGTGTTAAGCGCGGCCTCCGCCTGCGGCATGGTCACGCCCGGCTTCATGCGCCCGACCACGAACGAATTGAACGAACCTCTGTCGTTAATCCAGGTGTTGCCGGGCTCGATCTGCGCCACCATCGACATGGGAACGAAAATATCGGGCGTGTAGATCATCTCGGTCCCGGTGAATGCCCGCGGTGTCACGCCCACTACGGTATAATCCATTCCGTTCAGCTTGATTTTCTTGCCGGCAACGTCCGGATCGCCCGAAAACCGGCGCTGCCAGAAGGAGTAGCCGATCACCACCACGGGACTGGCGCCGCGCACGCGATCGTCTTCAGGATGCAGCAGGCGCCCGCGCAGCGCGTGCACGCCCAACACGTCGAAATAATTGCCGGTGACCTCATAGCCCCACACGCGCGCGTTGTTGCCGTCGCCGCGGCTGAAATTCACCGGCTGCGGCCGGTAACTCGCCAGGCCCGAGAACACATCGTTCCGGTCGCGCATGTCGATATAGTTGGGATACGACTGCACCGGGTACTCGCTACTCGAGCTGCTGGTGTTAAGCGAGACCAACTCCTCGGGGTGGTCCACCGCGAGCGACCGGAAGATCAGCGCATTCACGGCGGTGAAAATAGTGGCGTTCGCGCCAATGCCTAACGCGAGGGTCACAATGGCGGCGATGGTGAATCCGGGGCTTGAACGCAGCCTCCGGATGGTAACGGTCAGATCCTTGCGCAACCGGTCCATGTACCCAATACGCAGGTTCTCGCCATGTGGTTCCCCGCAAAAATCGCAGCTCGATTTGCCCGTTTCTCAGTCACATCCATGTTCAGCTCCCGCCGCCCAGTTTCCACTCCCGGTTACAACGTAGGAAAGGAGTCCATTGTGCTCTGCCAACGGAGAACGGGATCGGCCAAGAGGGGAAATTCTAGACTTATCCCAGCGGGCTTGCGTGCGTTGGATGTCAGCCGGTACAGGACCGGTGCCAAGCCGTTGCGGCGCAAATGAAGCGGCCGGTCGAGCCGACGACCGATATCAAATTCGGCTAAAGGATCCGGATCTGATAAATTTTGGTCTTTGAAAATTTGATAAGTAGCTGGTTACTCCGCGAGAAACGTTTTGGTTTCCTCGAGAAAAATCCGGAGCTGATCGTGATGCACCCAGTGTCCCGCCTGGTCGACCTTCACCAGTCGGTAGTTGGGGATCACCTGCGCGCGGCCGTCGATCTCCGGGTCCTGAGCCCAGCTCTGCCTGCCCCAGAACAGCAGCGTCGGGCATTGAATCCGGCTCAGTACGTCCTTGGCATCGTCCATATTCATGCCGTAAGGGGCGAAAATGCGCGCGTAGTTGTCGAACTTCCAGATGATCGACCCGTCGGCGTTCCAGTTGGTCCCGTGCAGCGTCAGGTGCTCGGCCACCGCGTCGCTTAAGAAAGGATTCGCCTCCTTCATGCGCGCGACCGCTGCCGCAAGATCCGGATAGCTGTGCGGTGTTCGATTCTCCAGCTTCCGCACGGCTTCGATCCAGTCGCGCATCCGTTGCGACGCGGGCCGGTGGATCTTGTGACCGGCCGGAGGGCCGAGTCCCTCGATCGCGACAATCTTCTTCACCCGCTCCGGGTACACCCCCGCATACAGCAGCGTCACGATCCCGCCGAGCGAATGCCCGATGATGTACACCGGGAAAGCATTGATGATATCGGCGAGCGCGGAGAGATCGAGCACATGCTCCGCGACGCTGTACAGTGCTCCCGGAGCCCACGCGCTATTGCCGTGGCCGCGAAGATCGAGCGCGTAGACGTGATAATCCTCGCGCAGCGCCCGCGCCACCCAATCCCAGCTTCGCGCGTGATCCAGGCCGCCGTGAACCAGGATCATCGCCGGCTTCCCGTCAGTGCCCCAATCCCAGAACTGAAGTTTTAATCGATCGGAATAGAAGAAGTGAGAGACCGGTTCCAACTCAATATGGTGACACAACGTCTGGGTACTAAACCGTCGGGTCGCCGTGCACCTCGACCTCTTCCGGATCGACGCCCTCCATCGCCGGCTCCGGCAATCGACCCCTCACGTTCGCCCATGCCCAGAACAGCGCGGTGGACGAGCTTAAGACTCCGCTCCAGGCGCCGATCACGCGCGGGCTCACGTGCACCGAGGCCAGTCCCGCGATGCCCATCGACAGCATCATCGTCAGCCAGCTCCAGGTCTCGATGGTGGAGAAGACGCGGCCGCGAAATTCGTCGGAGACGTGGCGCAGGAGCTGCCACATATTCAGTACTGAGCTCACCGCGACCGCCGCGCGCGACAGCGCGATGCACACCAGCGCCAACCCGAACGTCGGCGCCTGGCTGAACAAAATGTATGATCCTCCGTGAATCGCGTAGGCGATCGAAATGGTGCGCTTGTACCCGGTGAAACTCAGCCGCCGCCCGATGCGGTGCGCGATCATGGCTCCGCAGATCAGCCCCACGCCGGCGCAGCCCCAAATCACTCCGATGCCCACGGGTCCGCGATGAAACACCACCTCGCCGAACAGGCTGAACAGAATCTGCGCCGCGCCGCCTCCCGTCGCCCAGCCCACCGCAACCAGCCCGATCGCCAGAATCAGGGGCGAAGCTCGCATGTAGCGCAGCCCTTCCACGTACTCGTGCCAGGGCCGCGCGATTTTTTCTTCGGTCAAATCATGCCGCTCCGCGCGGAATCCTTTTTCGACCTTCAAATGCGAAATGCACCAGGCCGAAAACAGGAACGAGAACGCGTTGAAGACGAACGCGAGCTTATATCCGAACGCCGTCACCGACGCGCCGCCCAGAAACGACCCGATGGTCACCGTGGTCCATTGCGTAAGCTGGGTGAGCGAATTCGCCGTGTGCAATTCGTCGCGCGTGGCGATGGCGGGAAGAATCGACGCTCGGCCGCTGGTGAAAAACGGCGAGGCGAACATCAGCGCGCCGCTCAATACGTACAGCAGCCAGGTGCGGCCCTGCGGAATCGCGAAGATGAAGCACAGCGCGATCACGGTGCGCGCGAGATCGCTCGCGATCATGATGCGCTTGCGGTCCCAGCGGTCGAGCAGCACGCCGGCGATAGGCCCGGCCATCACCGCAGGAATCGCGCGCGCGATCAGAATCAGCGCGACCACCAGCCCGGAGCCGGTGTTGGCCAGCGCCAGACTGAACACAGCGATGTTGTTGAAGTTATCGCCGACCTCGCTGACGATCTGGCCGGTCCAGGTATAGCGGTAGTTCCGATTGCGCCGGAGCAGCGCGGGAAAATCGTTCATGGAGCGCGTTGGTGAGCTAAGCGATGATCTCCTCGCGGACCGTTACGCTCTTCAGAAAATCGTGATCGATGTCGAATCCGAATCCTGGCTTCGTCGGTACCGTGATCGTCCCCCGCGGCGACACTTCAACGGCCGGCGAAACGATATCCCGCGCCCAGTAACGTTTGCTCGCCGACACATCGCCGGGAAGAACGAAATTCGGCAGCGTCGCCAGCGCGATATTGTGCGCGCGGCCGATTCCGCATTCGAGCATCCCGCCGCACCACACCGGAATCCCGTTCTGCTCGGCCACGTCGTGCACGCGCCTGGCTTCGCGGAAGCCGCCCACGCGTCCCAGCTTGATATTGATGATGCCGCACGCCTTCATGCGAATGGCCTGCTCGGCATGATGCGCCGAGCGGATGCATTCATCCAGACAGATCGGCGTCTGAAGCTGCGCCTGAAGCGTCGCGTGGTCGATGATCTCGTCGTGCGCGAGCGGCTGCTCGATCATCATCAATCCGAACTCATCCAAACATTTCAGCCGCTCAGCGTCGCCGAGCGAGTACGCCGAATTCGCGTCGGCCATCAGGCGGATTTTGGGAAACGCGCGGCGCACTTCGCGGATCACATCCACATCCCAGCCCGGCTTGATCTTCATCTTGATGCGCTGATAACCGGCATTCACTTCGGTCTCGATCTTCTTGAGCAACTGTGCGACAGACTCCTGAATTCCAATAGACACTCCGCAGGGGATTTCATTTCTCGCGCCGCCGCCGATTTTTCTCGCGAGCGGAACGCCCTCGCGCCGGGCTTCCAGATCCCACACCGCGGCTTCCACGCCGCCGCGCGCCATGCGATGCCCGCGAATGTGCGATGTGCGATCGGCGACCTCGGCAGCGCTGTCAAGGGCGTGCTTCAACACGCGCGGCGCGACAAAATCGCGCACGATCAGCCACGCCGATTCGGTCCACTCCTCGTTGTAAAACGGATTCTCGCCCGCGGTCACCTCGCCCCAGCCCGACAATCCATCTGACACAACTTCCACCAGCACGATGTGGCGTTCATAAGTCCGCCCGAAGCTGGTCTCGAAAAAATGCACCAGCGGCATGCGTATCTGCCGCAGAACGATCCGATCTATTTGGAATCCCATGGTGTAAATATGTACGTTCCCGCTTCGGGCGAGCGCTCGAAGCCGGTCACGGCCAGACCTTTCGAAGTATTTTCCAGGAACTGATCGCTCACGCGCTTCTGGATTTCGCGCGCGCGGGCCGGATTGCTATCTTTGATCCCGTAAATTTCCGCCGGAACCGAAATTCTGGCGATGCACGGCGCGCGCTCCGGCTTGTCGCCTTTTAAAATCGCCTCAACGCGCGGGCTGGCGAGCAGCCACTCGGCCACGCAGCGATCCGTCGGAAGGCCGGCGTGCAGCTTGCTCGACGTGGTGCCGTATTGATTGAGCACGTAGCGCCGCACGATCGCGCCCAGCCTCCCGATATTAAAGTACGCGTTCTTGATTTCGAGCGGATCGAAGGTCCACTCCATCAGGTCGATGCCGCGCGAAAGCGCCTCGGTGCGCTGCGCGAGCTTGAGCAGCCTTCCCACGCCCGAGTCGCGATATTCCTTCAGCACGCCCAGCATGTGGCTGTGCAGATAACCCTTGTTGCCCGGCTGCTTGATTCCGGGGATCGCCAGACAGAAACCGATCATGCGGCCGGCCTCTGATGAATCGAAGGCGCCGAAGGCCTGGCCGCCCACCTTGGTGGCGGTGACGAACAGGCGCACGGGAATCAGCTCGAATTCGTCGAAGCCCCACACGGTCTGTTGAAGCTTGACTGCCTCGCGCATTTCATCGAGCGTCGTGAGTGCGCGGATTTCAATCATGAGAGTCTCACGGAACGACGCAGCGCGGCCACCCGTGGCGCGTCCCTCTCATGACCGCTCTGGGACCGTCGCGGCTCCGCTCGCGGCGCTGCGGCGGCGGGGTGTAAACCGCAGCCGCGCGCGTCAGCAAGCCGTCTGGACGGACTCAACGAATCGCCGGGACAGTCCACGAGCAGCCTAGTTTCGAGGCTTTCCGGCCGGCGCGTCGTCCGATTTGCGCGCACCGGCGAGAATGGCGCCGATCGAGTAGTTCCCTTCATGGCAGGCGTATTCAAAGATCCGCTCCGAGGCGGCGGCGAAAGGGTATTCGATGGTCCACGGCTTGGTGTAAATGGCCGGGTCGTCGACCGTCGCTTTGTAGAGCAGCGTGTTCGCACTGACGCGCGACAGACGTTCGATGACGTGCATCTTTTCACTGGTGGTATTGGCCGCCACTTGCGGCTTGAAGTTCGTGGTGTCGATGACCAGCGTGCGGCCCTCCCACTGGCCGATCGAGTCTCCCATCCACAGCCGGATGGCCGGCGGGAGATGCTTCGCGCCCATGCGAACGACGCGGACGTCGTGGACCACCTCCATCATAATCATGACGGCGCCGGCCGTCTCGACGATCTGCAAGCCGTCCAGACTGCCGAAGGGGATGACGGGAACTTCGCCTTCGGGCAGACAGCGCTCGGAGAGCGGCAGGTCCTTAGCGCTGTCGTATTGGGTTTGGATGAACCTGTTGAAATATTCCGCGAATCGTTTCTGCCCCTCGGGCGTTCGGGGAGGCAGTTTCCCATCCGGCGGATTGACGATCAAGGAGGTTCGTTTCACGCCGTTCACGCGCGCAAGCTCGGTGCCCCTTTCCCAAAAGTCGGTCTCGGTTGAGCCGACCGCGTTTTGTGCCTTGACAAAAACCGCGATGGCGGGAGGAAGATCGCCGCTTTCACCGTCATGAGAGTGGTCTTTCTTTTCCCAGGCGCGCGCTTCCTCATCGGTGACCGTGGCCTTGCCCGCAAATTCGGGGGAACGTTCGAGCGGCGTCAGGGTCACGGGATTCCAGATGCCTTCAATATCGGGATGACCGTCAGGATTGCGCGAGGTCCGCGTCGATTGGGCTTGGGAGAACAGGCCGGCGGGCAACAAAATCAGCACCGCGAGCCGGACTATGGCGAAAGATCTCAAGGTGCAATTATGGCAGATTCGCGGCGATCGTTCAGGTTCCCTCGCGACGTTTTGCGTCCTGCCACAGCGCTTCCATTTCGCCGATGGTAGCCTGCCGCGGCGTTTTCCCCTGCGCGGCGAGTCCGCGCTCGACGTGCGCGAAGCGCTTGCGGAACTTCGCGTTGGTCTTGCGCAGCGCCTGCTCGGGATCCACCTTCATAAACCGCGCGAGATTCACGATGACGAACAGCAGGTCGCCGATTTCGTTTTCGATCGCTTCACGTGTACCCGCCTCCCGAAGCTCGGCGAGCTCCTCGTCTAGTTTCTCGAAAACCTGCCCGACGTTTTCCCAATCGAAGCCTGCGCCCGCGGCCTTGGAGGCGATCTGCTGCGCCTCCACCAGCGCCGGCATCGCGCGTGGAATCCGGTCGAGCAGGCCGGCAGCGCCCGGCTTCTCTTCCGCTTTGATCTCGTCCCAGCGGCGCTTCACGTCGTCGGCGGTTTTGGCGTCGCCGGCCGCGAATACATGCGGATGACGGCGGATCAACTTCGAGTTGATCGCCTGAAGCGAATCGGCGATGTCGAAGCGGCCCTCCTCGGAAGCCATCTGCGCGAAAAAAACCGGCTGGAGCAGGAGATCGCCGAGTTCTTCGGCGAGCCCCTCGAAATCACGCGCGTCGATGGCGTCCATCACCTCGTAGGTTTCTTCGAGCAAGTACGGCTTGATGGTGTCGAAGCTTTGTTCGCGGTCCCAGGGACAGCCGCCGGGCGCGCGCAGCCGGGCCATGATCTCCACCAGCCGCGCGAACGCCGGTCCGGGCGCGAGCTTTTCCTGATCGCCCTGGGTCATCGAATTTTCCAGGTTAACATTCGACCGGCGCGCTAGTCCTCCAGAAGTTTCCGGCGAAATTCTTCCGCGGCACCGAGATAGTCTTCGGGAGCATCGATGGCGGCGATCTGTTCGGGACTCAGCAGCGCCGCGATTTCCGGCTGCTGCCATAGAGCCTCGCCGAACGGGAGTCCCGAGGCCGCCGCCTCCGCGAGCAGCCGGTGCGCGCGGTCGCGGCCGATCTTCGCCTGCACCAGCATGCGAGCCTTCTCGGCGAAAATCGTGCCGCGCGTCGCATCCAGGTTGGCGCGCATACGATCGGGAAAAATGCTCAAGCCCTCGATCGACGCGGCCATCGCCGCGAGTGCGCTGCCCGTGGTCTCGACCGCGTCCGCCACGGTGGGCCATTCGCTCTGCCATCCTCCGGCCGAGCGCTCGTGCTCCTGCACCATCGCGGTCAAAAACGCGGCGACCGTTCCCGGCATGCGCGCCGCGGCGGCCAGCGCGATCACGCTCCCCGACGGATTGCGCTTGTTGGGCATCGCCGACGATCCTCCGCCGGGCTCCGCGAGCTCGCCGACTTCCGGCTGCATGAGCAGCGAAACGTCTCGCGCGATTTTTCCAAGCCCAGCGGTGTAGATTCCGCAATCGGCGACCAGCTCGGCGATCCGTCCGCGATCGGTGTGCCAAGGCGCTCCCGCATACGGCAGTTCCAGTTCCTTCGCCAGCTCGATCGCGAGCGCGCTTCCCCGATCGCGGTAAGAAGCGAGAGTCCCAGAAGCGCCGCCGAACTGGAGCACCGCTGCCTGATCGAAAGCGCCGCACAAGCGCGTCCAGCTCCGATGAATCGCCGCATACCACACTGCCGCTTTGTAGCCGAAGGTGATGGGAGGAGCCGGTTGCAGCAGCGTTCGGGCGAGCATCACGGTCGAGGCGTGCTTCCCGGACAAGTCGCGCAGCGATTGCTCCAGGCGCGCATGATCGCGCGCGAGAAGCGGCCGCGCGGCGACCAGCAGCAGGCTCATGGTCGTGTCGATCGCGTCCTGGCTGGTGGCGCCCCAGTGTACGAATCGCGCCGACGGCTCATGGATCGCCTCGACGCGCGCCGTCAACGCACGGACCAGCGGAATCGCTATACTCGCGTGGGTGCGGGCGTCGCGCGCGATCTCGACCGCGTCGAGTTCGTCTGCCTGAATTCGCGCGATCGCCTGCGCTGCCGATTCCGGAATCAGGCCGATCCGCGCTTGCGCGCGCGCCAGCGCCGAATCGAATCGAAGAAAAGCCGCGATCACCGCGCCGTCGGAAAAGATTTCGGCCAACTCCGGCGTGGTGGCGAGACTGCCGATCAGGCGCGAGGAGGTCATGATCTAGATATCGAAAAAAACGGTTTCGCGCTCGCCCTGCAGATGGATGTCGAAGGTCCACAGGCCTTCGGTGCCTCGCGTGGCGAGCAGCGTTCCCCGGCGCTCCGCCGGCACCAGTGCCAGAATCGCGTCTTCCGTGAGCGTGGGGTCACCTTCGAAATACACGCGCGTGAATAACCTGGCGAGCAATCCGCGCGCGAACACGGAGACGTTGATATGGGGCGCCTGCAATCCGCCGCGGCCGTCAGCGACGCGTCCCGGACGGATGGTCTCGAACGTGCAACCTCCATCCGCGCTGGTCGGCAGCCTTCCGAATCCATGAAAGGTTGACCCGGGATGGTAGCGGCCCGAAGCATCCGCCTGCCACAACTCGATGACGCCATCGGGAACGGGCGCGGCATCGCCATCAAGCAGGCGGAAGCGCAGGCGGATGTGCTCGCCCGCGGTTTCCGGGTCCGCGACGCGTCCCAGCTCGCTGTCGCACGTCAGGCACATGTGAAAAAATGGGCCTACCGTCTGGGACGGCAACGAGAACAGGCGGCTCACGGCTGCCCCTCAAACGGCGTCGAGTCTCGCCCGCGCAGCACGAAATCGAAGCGGTAGCCGAGCGCCCAGCCCTCTTCGGTCAAATCCAGGTCGAATCTGGAAATCAGACGATCGCGCGCGCGCTCATTGGGAATGGATTGCGAGATCGGATCGAACTTCATCAGCGGATCGTTGGGAAAATACATCTGCGTCACCAGCCGCGTGATGAAGCACGGCCCGAACAAAGAAAAATGAATGTGCGCCGGACGCCACGCGTTCGCGTGATTGCGCCACGGATACGCCCCCGGCTTGATGGTCACGAAGCGATAGTTGCCCTGCTCGTCAGTGACGGCGCGGCCCGCTCCGGTGAAGTTGGGGTCGAGCGGCGCTGAATGATCGTCGGATGCATGCAGATAGCGCCCCGCGGCGTTCGCCTGCCACAGCTCGATCAACGTGTGCGGCACCGGCCGGCCATCTTCATCCACCACGCGTCCGGCGACCACGATTCGCTCGCCGATCGGGTCGCCCGCGTGTTGCCGCGTGAGGTCGTTGTCCGCCTCGCCGGGCGAGGAGTGGCCGTAAATCGGGCCGCTCAGCTCGGAGAGCGTGTGCGGGACCAGAATCGGCGGACGCGCGGGCGCACGCCGGATGGTCGATTCGTAAGGCGGATGCAGCAGCGCCGGCTGATCGCCGCTCTCCGGGCGCGGGTAAATCTTCATCCCTCCAATTATTCGGCATTCCAGGCCCGGGTGGGACCCGCGGGTGGTGCGCGCGTCGATCACCCCGGCCTGGCGGCTCGGGCTGTCCGGAGGGCGAGCGGAACAGCCGCGCCGGTCACGGTGGGAGTTGGTCTCGACGTTTCACTCGAATCGGATACGCTAGGGAGCATTGCATGAAGCGCATGCGCACGCAGGTGGGGATCGTCGGCGCCGGGCCCGCGGGCCTGGTCTTGGGCCACCTGTTGCATCTTTCCGGAATCGATTCGATCGTCGTTGAAAATCGCAGCCGCGATTACGTGATCGGCCGCGTACGCGCGGGCGTTCTGGAGCAGGGGACCGTCGATCTGCTAGTGAAGAACGGTCTCGGCGAGCGGCTGCTGCGCGAAGGGTTGCGCCACGGCGCGATTCAGCTTTGTTTTCACGGCCGCCGGCATCGCATTGATTTCGACGCGCTCACGCCCGGCCGTGCCATTACGGTTTACGGCCAGAATGAGCTGGTCACCGACCTGATCGCGGCGCGCCGTGCGAGCGGGCGTCCTGTGTATTTCGAAGTCGAGAACGTGCGCGTCGAGGATTTCGACTCCGATCCGCGCATCCGCTTTCGTTTCGAAAACCAAGAGCACGAGATCGCCTGCGATTTCATCGCCGGCTGCGATGGATCGCACGGAGTTTGCCGCCCGTC
>Ga0335081_10006039_pt1 | contig 19220 bp, 21 predicted proteins | sample Lox_Sample_35_FD_206713 | JGI IMG/M metagenome (GOLD analysis project Ga0335081, IMG submission 206713) | Soil microbial communities from Loxahatchee National Wildlife Refuge, Florida, United States - Lox_Sample_3.5 | ecosystem: Environmental > Terrestrial > Soil > Wetlands | place: USA... | reverse complement strand
GCGTTGTGCCGCCATCCGCCAGCACAGGCGCTGCTGCCATCGCGCTCAGGGCAACTGCCAACAACACAGTCAGTGCAAAAGTGGCCCATCGAAATTTCGTGTCCATGATATCCACTCTCCTTTCCCTACCTTTTCATTATTGATTTGATGGCAACGCAAATGAAAGTGCAATTTGAACGCGAAATCAAGACAAATGTAATATTTCTCGGTTGGTACTTGCAAAAGGACACTGCATGAGAACCGGCGTACGTTTGAACGCCAGCTGGCCTCTCGATACAGGCATGCCGAAGCACTGAAGGCCAAGCGGCCATCTTTCGTTGCACAGATTGCTTCCGGCCACGCACAAGCTTACTGCTCCAGGCGCGCCGCCCTCTTGTCTTGTGCCTCTAATCGTTCCTTTCTTTGCGCAGCAAGTTGTCGATGGGTCCATGAGCCCGATGTGCTTGCACAAGATCTTCATCAAGAAGCTGAACATAGTGCTTCGTCATCTCGATGGTGGAATGCCCCATCAGACCTTGGAGATGGATCAAGTTCATGCCGGCTCGGAGCGACAGGGTCGCGAAAGTTCGCCGAAGCGCATGCGGGGATACCTTGACGCCGGCTCGTTTGCCCAGCCTCAGCAGCAGCGACCGCAAACCATTGAAAGACAGGCGGCCGCCACTGCTTGTTTGGAAGACCGGTTTTTCGTCGGTCGTTGTCAAGGATCTGCGGTAGGCTAGTAGCGCTCTCCGAGTGGAAACGCCCACCACCACGCTCCTGGCTTTCCCGCCTTTTCCGCGCACAACTCGCACAACGCCCGTCGCTATGTCCATATCCTCCCAGTTCAGAGCACACAATTCAGCTCTTCGCAGGCCTGTGTCCACCATCAGAAGAAGAAGAGCCCTGTCTCGGGGTAATTGGCAGGCATCCAATAGTTGCGTTACTGCTTCCCCGGATAGACAGGGGAGCCGCTTTTCAGCGATCGACGGGATCTGAAAGGTGATGGGTTCGCGGATATATTTCTCGGCATGGAAGAAACGCAGCAGGGTTCGGATTGCCCGGCCGTGGTTATTGATGGTGCTGTCCTCTAGTCTCCGTTCGGCCAGACTGGCCAAGTAGGCTCTGACATGCTTCGCCGTGATCTCCTGAGCCGTTGTCGCGCCATTGTCTTCCAGCCACTGCATGAATTTCCCCAATGTAAAGCTGTACCATGCCAACGTTCTTTGTGAACACAACATAGCCTGCCGTGACAGAATGAAGTCTGTCAATGCCTCACTCAGCGCGCTCGAGGCTGATGCCCATCCTTGCTTTGTGTCCTTGGAAATAGCCATAAAGAACCGCCTCCTGTGGGTTGGATGACGGTTTCAAATGAGTTTCTGGATATGGGTGCTACCAACGTGGGGACCGAACCCGCGAATATCAGCTTGGAAGGCTGACGCCTTACCGCTTGGCGACTCCCGCAATGAGATGATTTTACCGTGAGGCACACCGTCGGTCAAGCAGCGTCCCAATGGGATTGTTCCTCCGCGCAATGGCATCAATTGCTGATATGATGACGGCATCATGCCGGATGAATTCAGCGACAAAGTAGTTTTGATCACGGGCGCTGGCAGGGGGCATGGACACGCTCTAGCCGAGGCATTCGCAGCGCGCGGTGCGTGCGTGGCGGTGAACGATATTTCTCCGGTCAATCTCGATCCGTTAGCGGCCCAGCACAATGGGCGTATCAAAGCCTATGTGGATGATGTCGCCAAGAAAGTCGGCGCGCAAACTGTTGTTAAACAGGCGGAAGATGATTTCGGCAGGATCGATATCCTGATCAATCACGCCGCGGTCGAGCCGCGCGTAGGTTTACTCGATATGGACGAATGGGATTGGCATCGAGTCTTGGATGTCAATCTCACGGGTGCGTTCTTGATGATGCAATCAGTAGGGCGCGTGATGAGGGAAAAGGGATCCGGTGTGATCATCAATTTGGTTATGGCGAGTCCATCCGAGGCGCAGAAAGAAGGGGCGTATCTTGCAAGCATGCATGGCTTGCTCGCGCTGACTCGCAGCGCCGAAGAGGAACTCTCGCCGTTTGGCATCCGCGTTCATGCGGTTGGGGCAGGATTGGAAAAGTATCAGAACTCAGACGCCAATGTTCCGTCCAGTTTTGTTGAGGCCGTATTGTATTTATCCCATAATGCATCGTTGAATGGGCAGATTGTCAATGTGGAGGCATGATGGAAGAATTAATTGAATACCGCAAGCAATTACTGGGCCGATTGCCCGAGGCGGTAAGGGAATTTCGCTCCGCCTGCCTGGCAGTGAAGAATCCATTTACGCCGATTGACGCCGGATGGAACGTGCACCAATTGGCTGCGCATACCCGCGATGTGGACAAGATGATCTACGGGATGCGCGCCCGCCGCACCCTCCAGGAGGATAATCCCGAATTTCAAAACTTCGATGGCGATGCATACATGGCGGCGCATTACGATGCCAAGCAATCGCTTTCGTCGATCTTGAATGAATTGGTCGCCAGCATCGATGAATTAACGGAAATGTTGCGCGGTTTATCCGGTGCGGAGTGGTCGCGTGAGTCACGTCATGCGACTCAGGGCGGCGGCCTGACGCTTCAGACATGGGTTGAGCGCAGTCTCAAACACATCGAGGAACATTTGGCAACGGTGAAGAAGGTGAAGTAAGAACAACGGCTACCAAAGCGGAAGATGAATGAGCATCGCCAGCCATGTCAGGAATGACTGGTGGAATTGCAGAAAAACCAATCCCAACACGGTGCCGACCAGAAATCCTGCCACAATATCGGACACGTAATGGACTCCCATGGCGACGCGCGCCAGCGCCACCAGTGGAGCCCAAATCCATAGAATGGACGCGGCTCCACTTGGACCTAGTCCCGCGGCGACCACCGCGATCAGAAACGCGCGCGCGGCATGACCGGATGGGAAGGAATGCGGATCGGTGTTTCGATAAATGCTTCCCCATTCGCCTTCCGGACGCCGCCTGCGGATGATGAATTTCAGCGACATCACCACCGCGGCCAGGACAGATATGTCGGCGAGTTCAAGGATCGCCCATTGCTTCCAGAACGAATTTCCGAGCCGCCACAAGATAATCAGGGCCGCGCCCCAAAACCACGAGTCGCCGGAATGGGCAAAGAAGATGGCAATGTCCCGAAGCACACCGGGTTTTTCTGCCACGCGCAGTTGATCCGAGAGGCGCGCATCGAGTTTTAGAAGGAATGTGAAGTTCATGGGCTGTCAACAAACATGTCACTCTGAACAGCCATGAGAGGCCTGCAGCTTCAGAGTGACATGTTAAGCGAGAGATTAAGAGGCTATTTCTTTTTGGCTTTTGGTCTGGCCTTGGATTTCTTTGCGGCGGCCTTTTTCCTGGCCGGCGCGGCCGGTCTTTTTGCCGCCGCTTTTTTCTTCGGGTGTACTGCAGACTTTTTGGCAGAGGCTTTGTGCGGCGCGGATCTGGTCTGCTTGGCCAGATCTGCACGCATCATTTCCAGCTGATTGGGTTTATCCACATCCATGCAAGGCTCAGCGTAAGGCCAGACGATGGCGCGGCCTGTAATGTTATAGCGTTTGGTAATGCGGTCAAGGGCGTCAGCCAGGGTAAGCTGCCGCGTGATATAGAGATAAGAAACGACCGGTCCCATGACCGATGCCAGCGCTAAGGGGCTCTTACGTCTGGTAATTAATGCGTTCCACAAATCGAGGTGTTCGTTTGCCATCCGAACATGCGCAACATTGATATCGGCACCGCAAACCTCCATGTCCTTGAGTTTCGTATACGTTCGTTTCGATTCTGGATAACGCATCTCCATCACTTCGCGTGGACAGACGCCGTAATAGATGTCGTCGCGGGTTTCCATGCAGGCATTGATCAGCCAGTCCACCATCTCCGCCTTAAGGGCCGGAATGTCAGAAGACACCAGCAGGACATATTTGTTTTTGGGATTGAGTTCGAGCGACTTATTCATGCCCAAAATCAGGTTGTCCAGCATTTTGCCCTGGTTGGAAAGATAATGAAGCGGTTTCTTGCACTTCAAATTGCTTTTCGGTGAAAGGCCGGTCACGACGACGTTATCCACGTTTTTGGCTTCGCTCAATGCATCCAGCACCCACTGGATCATCGGCTTGCCGGCGACGTCCACCATCGCTTTTGATTCGCCTTGCGTATATTTGTATAATGGCTCATCGGGTTGTGGGATCCCACCCGCGGTGACTACTGCATCCATAGTTATCTCCTCGTCTTGTTGCGAATGGCCCAGGGAAGTCAGATATCTTGGCCTGGGGCCTCTTCGCCATGACCTTAATTGATTTCCTGTAGCTGCGGCTCGAACTTGAGTTTCGCCAACAGTTCGTTGTATTCATCGTGCGTCAGCGGCCGCTTCTTTCCGGAGACGGCAACCAGCGCGGCCTCCATCATGTTGGTCCCGAACGAACGGCCATCCAACACGGGTGTGGTCGTCATCAGATACTTGATCCCGCATTGCTTGAAAAGAGCTACATCTTCGGGCGTGGTGGTATTCGTCACAATGATTTTGCCCTGCATATCATCGGGCAAATGGCGCTTGATGTAAAGACAGTCGCCGGCAATCACGGTGGCCGCGTGATAATAATTTTGAAACTTGGGAATCCGGACTTCCTGCTTTTCGCCGGTCGGGTACACCCATTCAAATGGCAGGCGCCCAGCCAGAGGCATCAAAATGGCGGCGAAAGTCTTCAGCTGTCCCAGGGTGTGGAAGGCAATCGGAATTCCCAGCCCGAACATCAGATCGCCGAACGTGCATTCGTAGCCCGCGTTAAAAAAGCCGCTGGACATACCCCAGCGATCCGCGCCGCTGACCACGAAGACTTTTTTACCGCCTGCCTTATTGATGTAATCGCCGATTTTCGACTCGAGTAAAGCAGCCGATCTATTTTCCAGCGTGTTCTTCAATCCGACTCCGTCTACCAGCGGCGTCTGTTTTACGAAGCGGACCATCGGTTGGACCGAATAGAGCGGATACCATTTGTTGTCCACCATCAATCCCAGATCGGCGCCACCCACCCCAAAAGCATCCACTTCGCCGTCCAGTTCCTGATACTTGCGGGCAGCAGCCTCCATATCCCCGTTGGTGCCGATGCGCTCAATGCTTACGGTTTCGCCCAATAAGTTTACCTCCACGGCTTTGTCCCGTTTGGATGACCCAATGCTGATGCTGACTGCGCGTTTCATAAACGATCTCCTTCCTCCAAACCATGATGAATCTATTTCAGTATACACCCAACCGAATGGCCGCTCAAGATTTGGGCCGCGAAGGCAGGGAAAAGAAAAATGTGGCACCTTTTCCTGCTTCGCTCTTGACCCCGATGCGCCCGCCATGCACTTCGATGATCCGCTTGACAATGGACAAACCGACTCCTGTTCCCTCAGACTGCGTGTCCAGCTTGTTGAATAAACCAAACACACGGTCATGATATTCGGGCGCAATACCGATGCCGTTATCTCGCACAAAGAAGATCGGTTTTCCATCCTCGGCGTATTCTTGCAGGCCGATTTCGATACGCGGTTGGACCTGGTTGCCCATGAATTTGGCGGCATTGTCAATCAGATTCTGGAGGACCTCCACTATCCTTTGGTGGTCTCCATAGATATTCGGCAAATCGGGTTGGATGTCCACTTGAATGCCGTGGGCTTGGATGCGTCCCTGCACCAGGTCGATGGCCTCCTTCGCCAAGACTCCGAATGGGATCTCCTCGGATGGATTCACAAGCCGGCCGATACGCGAAAGTTCCAGCAATTCGTTGAGCAGGAGCTGCATTTTATCGCTGGCATCCGAGATCCGTTCCAGATCCTTTTGCAGGCGCGCTTTATCTCCCTTTTCTGAATCCTCACGCAGGAAGCCCAGGAATCCCTTGATGGTGATGAGGGGCGACTTTAGATCATGTGAGACTGTATACGTAAAGCGCTCCAATTCAGAGTTCTTCGCCTCGAGTTCATTGATCAGCGCCTCGCGCTCGGTCTCAGCCCATTTTCGCACGGTAATATCCCGGACCATTCCCAGCACGCGGTCCTCGCCGCTGGCGATCAGACGCGATTCGTAATCGTGAACGCCGTCCTTGGCCGGCAGTTGATATTCGAATGCATAAGTCTGATTGGTCAACAGCGTCCTTTCGATTCCGAACAACGTAGGCGAGGCGATGAAATCAGGCATGACCTCCCGTATGCTTTTGCCCAGGAATTCCTTTGGGGAAAACGCCGGGCCGGTCTCTTCGGATTTAAAGAAATTGATGAAAACACCATTCTTATCCAATTCGAAAATCATGTCCGGGATGGCATTCAAAAGAGCGCGGTTGCGAGCCTCGCTTTGATGGAGTTCCTCCCGCGTGGTCTTCTCTTCCGTGACATCGTAAAAAACCGCAAGAATGCAGGTTTGATCTTCAAGAAGAATTAATTCATAAAAGGCCAGGGTATCGTGTTTTTCCCCGCTCTGGCTGACGAAGCGATATTCCATGTTCTGAATGGAATGCTTTTCCTTCAGCTCCTTGACAAACTGCTGACGTTCTTCTGCATTGCTCCACAGGCCCAGCTCGAGCGGCGCATGACCAATGGCCTGGTCGGGGCTCAGTCCACTGAGCCTCCAGAAAGCATCATTGGCTTCCATGAAACGGCCGTCCTCCAACGTGCAGATCGCGATCGCCAGCGGGCTGGCGTGAAAGAACTTTCGGAAGCGCTCCTCGCTCGTATGGAGGGCCGTCATGTTGCGCTTCAAATTATTCATCACCAGGAAAATAATGATTCCGTCCAGCAGAAAGGCCGCCGTCAGGTCACGGGAGATGCCGTTCAGGTTATCCATCCCCGGTTGCAGGATGCCATGCGCTGCCAGGATATTCATGATCCATAGCAACGCGATGCTTAAGAGGCTTAATCCCACGGTGGCCTGCCATCCTAACAATAAACCGCCCACCAACACAATGACCAATTCGCCTGCCACGGCCGTATCGCGGACCCCTGAACCGATCCACGCTTCGAGGGCCATTGCAGACCAACTGCTCAGCACCAGAAGCACACTGGTTGTCTGTAGATATCCACGGTGAATGGACCAGATCAAGATCGAAACCACGATGAAAAGGGCTTCCAAGACCAAGTTGGCGGGATCCAGCAAGTGAGTGCCTTGGACAACTCGGACGATGATTTCGGCCAAGACCATGAAGAAGCCGCTCCAAGCGATGAAGTTCAGTAGCCGGGCACGGAGATCCTTTTCCGGGTCATCCAGCTGGGGCGGCATGATGAGCCTGCCAATTTGCTCGAAAACCTCCGATTTCTTCATGTGAAGGAATTATATATCATGTTCCGCCTTTATGGCTTTCTGTGTTGACGAGAATGAAAAACCTCTGTATACTATGAAAGCGCTTTCATAAAATGCAGGCTCATCGACGTTCTCCCACGATTTCCGACGTTGCCCGACGCGCCGGGGTATCCATCGCCACGGTCAGTCGCGTGCTGAATGGCAATCCGCTGGTGATTGCCCCAACCGTTGGCCGCGTTCAGGCTGCCATAAAGAAGTTGCATTATGTCCCGCGCTCTGCCGCCCGTGTTCTGGCAAGCAGGAAGACGAATGCCATCGGACTGCTCCTGCCCGAGATCGGCGGCTGGTTTTTCCCGCCCATGCTGCGCGGCATCGAATCCGCGGCGCGGCAACTCGGATTTGACCTGCTGATCCATACGGCCAGTGTAACGTATCCCTTAGAGGCTTCCAAGCGGGCGCTGGGGATGCATAATACGGACGGCCTGATCGTTTTCACCAAGAGCCTCGAGCAAGAAGAGCTGGTCTACTTGCGCCAAAATAGATTCCCCGTGGTCTTGCTACATCAGACTCCGTCGGAAGAGCTGGACATTCCGGTCATCACCATTGAGAACAAGTCCGGCGCTGAGAAGCTCGTGGAGCATTTGGTTCAAGTTCATGGTTATCGTCGAATCGCGTTTCTCAAGGGTTCGGAAGGGCATGAAGATTCGGAATGGAGGGAACGGGGTTATCGCGAAGCATTGAGGAGAAACCAGATTCGCTTTGATCGTGGTCTTGTTTCGCGCGGCGGCTTCGACGAATTGCAGGCGGCGGAGGCTGTCCGCCGCCTGTTGAGAAACGGTGTGGACTTTGATGCCATCTTTACCGGAGACGACGATGCCGCCACCGGTGCATTGTCCGCGTTGCGAAATGCAGGCCGCCGCGTTCCGGACGATGTGGCTGTGGTTGGATTCGATGATATTCCCCTGGCCAAATATTTGACTCCGCCGCTGACCACCGTGCGCGCCCCGCTTGAACAGGTCGGACGCGAAGCGGTAAGACAATTGGTGAAGCTCATCCAACGCGGCCACGCCGATGCGATTACTTTGTTACCAACAGAGTTGGTGCTTAGAGAATCGTGCGGATGTCCGCCTCAAAGCCCGCACATCAACGGACTTTCGTTCATAGAGGAGGTGAAATGAAATCATACCGCCAGGCATGGCATGATCTCATCGGCCCGCTGCTCTTTCTCGATAAGCCCAACATGTTTACCATGGCACTCGGACTGCGCGACTTCCAGGGGCAGCGCACCATGGTCTGGAATCAATTAATGGCGGCCTCGGTGGTCTTTACGGTGCCTATCGTCATCGCCTTCTTCTTCGCGCAGAAGACGTTTGTTCAGGGTATAAAATTGACCGGTACGAAGGAAGAGGAACACTCAACAAAGGACATGGAATGACCTTACCCACCACCATTGCTGTGATCGGTGCAGGCAGCGCCTCGTTTGGTGAAAACACACTGGCCGCCCTGATGCGCTCGTCGAGACTGCGCGGTTCGACATTGCGGCTTGTGGATCGAAACGCCTCCAGCCTGGACATTGTCCATCGACTGGCGAACCGACTCAACGTGGAGTGGAATGCGCAGATGAGGATCAGCGCACATACTCACCACGAAGATGCGCTGGAAGGCGCACGATTTGTGATCTCCGCCATCGAGGTGGGTCCGCGCGAAGAACTGTGGCGGAAGGATTTTGAACTCACGCAGAAGCACGGACTTCGTCAGCCGTATGGGGAGAACGGCGGTCCCGGTGGCTTTGCCCATGCGGCGCGCAATATCCTGCCGATGCTTGAAATCGTGCGCAGCATGGAGCAGGCCTGCCCCGATGCGTGGTTCATCAATTTCACCAATCCAATGGTGCGGATCTGTGATCTTGTCAATCGTCACACAAAGATAAAAGCCGTCGGTTTGTGCCACCAGGTTTTGATCGGATATTGTTTCGTCGGCATGGTGTTGAGCAGCGAACTCGGCATTGAAATTCCAACCGGCATCACCGGCATGCAGGCGGATCTCGTCGAACGCGATCTGCGTGCCCAGGTGGTACATCAGACGATGCCGCTTGTGGATATTCGCGCCGCCGGCACGAATCATTTTACGTGGATTCTTTCCATTCGCGATAAACGCACAGGGGCTGATCTATATCCCCTTTTTCGCGAGCGTTTCGCATCCTTCGATCCCAAGTTTGAGCCCCTGACCAGGGACGTGTTCGAGGCCTTCGGCTGGTTCCCTGTGCCCGGCGACACGCATTTATGCGAATATCTGCCGTGGGTTGCGGATCCAACCACCCAGCCATGGCAGAAATACAATATCCGTCTTTATGAATGGGACCAACGTGCGAACCTGCGCGACCTCGATCTGGCGCGCCTTGACAAAATGGCAAGGGGCGAAATGAGCCTTGATGGCTTGCTTGATACGGATTCCGAGGGGGCCCTGGAAATGATCGAGAACCTCGCCGGCAATGGCAGTCATTATCACCTTGCCGCCAACCTGCCCAATGTCGGACAAATCTCAAATCTCCCGAAAGGTTCAACGGTCGAGACGCCGGTCTTTGTGGATGGTGCCGGGGTGCATCCCGTGCCTGTGGGTGAATTGCCTGAGGGTATTGCCGAGCTTTGCCGCCGTGAATTGGTTGTCGCGCAGTTGTGCGTCGACTCGGCCGTTGAAGGTTCGCGCGCGAAAGCACTGCAATGTCTTTTGCTGGATCCCATGATCACAGATATGGACCGCGCCAAATCCATCCTCGACGATTATTTGCTAACCTATAAAGAATATTTGCCTCAATTCTGGAAGTAAAAACATGACGCTCAAAATTGCCTTTGCAGGGACAGGGTATATCAATAAAATCCATGCGCGTGCCGCGCAAGCGTGCGGCTTGGCATTGTGTGCGGTGATCAATCACAAACCCGAGTCGATGGCGGCATTTGCCGGAGAATTCAACATTCCGAATCAGTACCCGACGATGGATGCCATGCTGAAAGGAGGCCGCGTCGATGCGCTGGTCGTCAGTACCCCAAACTATCTTCATGCTCTGCAAACGATCACCGCTCTCAAGGCGGGGATCCATGTGATGGTCGAAAAGCCGATGGCGCAAAACGCTGACGAAGCCGGGCAGATGTGTGAGGCCTCGGAAAAATCCGGCGCGGCGCTGATGGTCGCCCATTGCTGGCGGTTCGACCCGGACGTCCTGTGGCTTAAAGCCCAAAGCGAAAAACTTGGAAAGATCATCCGCACGAAAGGGATTGGCGTGCACACGCATTGGGGTCCCGGCGGATGGTTTACGCAGAAGAAATTTGCAGGCGGCGGCGCCATGGCTGATGTGGGAATCCACGCCTTGGATACGGTGCGGTTTTTGCTCGGCGATCCGAAGCCGATCTCAGTCTATGCGCGAATCGGAACCTATTACAAGGATTTTGATGTCGATGACACCGGGATGATCATGGTCAATTGGGCGAACGGCACAACCTCCTTCATCGAATCGGGCTGGTGGCAGACTCATGCGGATGGTCCCGAAGCGGGGACACAGCTTTATGGAACGAAAGGGTTTGGTCAGCTCTTCCCGACCCGGATCGAGCTGCCCGCCGCGAATGAAAAAAAGTTCAGTGTGATCGAATCAGGGTTTGAGTTCCCGCGCACCGAGCATGCGCCGCAGAGTCTGTATGATGCTCAGTTAAACTATTTTGTGGATTGTGTGGTGAACGGCAGGACGCCAAATCCCGGCGGCGCGGAGGGATGGGTCAATATGAAAGTCGTCGATGCAGCGTATGAATCAAGCGAAACGGGAAGGGTTGTTGAACTGTGAAGATCACAGTCGTCGGCGGCGGATCCACCTATACTCCGGAATTGGTTAATGGATTTCTGGCCTGCGTCGATTCCCTCCCTCTCCAAGAACTGTGGCTGATGGACATTGATCCGGAGCGGCTGAACATCGTTGGCGGATTTGCCCAGCGCATGGTCAAGGGCAGAGGCGAACCGTTCAAGGTCATATTGAGTACGAATCAGCGTGCGAGCATCGCAGGCGCCTCGTATGTTGTGACGCAACTGCGGGTCGGGATGATGCCCGCGCGCCGGGGCGATGAATACCTCGGCAAACGCCATGGACTGATCGGGCAGGAGACAACCGGCATCGGTGGCATGGCAAAAGCCTTGCGGACCATCCCCGCGGTTTTGAGTATTGCCAAAGATATTCTGGAAGCGGCGCCGGATGCCCTGCTGGCAAATTTTACGAATCCGGCAGGGCTGGTTACGGAAGCACTGACCCGTTATGCGCCGGGGATTTCCGCAGTGGGTGTGTGCAATGTCGGCATCACAGCCAAGATGCACATGCTCGGGCAACTTGAAAAAGCCACCGGTTCGCGCCTCGACCCGGAACATGCCGTGCTCGATACGCTCGGCCTCAACCATTTGACTTGGCATCGCGGCTTCTCGGTGGCTGGCGAGGATCTCTGGCCTGAAATCTTTTCAGCATTTGTGAAATCGCTGAAACAAGAGCCGGAGCCGGAGTGGGATGTGAGGACGATCGAGTCACTTGGCATGATTCCGAACTACTATCTCCAATATTTCTATTACACCGACAAAAAACTCAAGGCTCAGGAAAAGTGGCCCCCATCGCGCGCGGAAGAAGTGATGGAGATCGAAAAAGACTTGCTGCGCGACTATGCGGACCCGAATCTCACCGAACCGCCCCCCGATCTAATGAAACGCGGCGGCGCGTATTATTCGACGCTGGCCACTCAGCTGATCCACTCGCACCATAATGATCTCGGACAGATTCACGTGGTCAACGTTCGAAATAATGGTGCGGTCAAGGACTGGCCATCGGACTGGGTTCTGGAACTGCCAGCGAGAGTGGATCGAGGCGGCATTCATCCGCTTCGCGCCGACCCCTTGCCGGCTGCCTGCTTCGGGCTCATCGCTCAAGTCAAGATGTACGAGCTCCTAACGGTCGAGGCCGCGGTCCACGGTGACCGCAATGCCGCCTATCAAGCGCTGCTGGCTCATCCCTTGGGGCCGCCGGCAGATCGTGTCCCGGCGGTTCTCGATGATCTATTGGAAACGAATAAGTCCTGGCTTCCGCAATTCTTTGATTGACCCAAAGGGAATGGTCATGCGTTATTTTCTCGGTGTCGACGTGGGTGGGACAAAGACTCAGGCCTTGATCGCGGATGAAAGCGGGAGCGCCTTGGGTTTTGGCATGGATGGGGCAGGGAACTGGCAATCCGTAGGTTTTGACGGCCTGCGAAAAGTCGTGGCCACAACCATCCATCAGGCTCTAATTTCTGCGAACCTGCGCCTTGACCAAGTCTCGGCAGCCGGTTTTGGAATCGCCGGTTATGACTGGCCATCCCAGTTTCAAGCGCATTTCGCGGCGATGGCCTCGATAGGTTTGAGCTGCCCCATGGAGTTGACGAACGATTCCATCATCGGCCTGATGGCGGGGGCGGAGCAAGGTTGGGGTGTTGTGCTTGTCGCGGGCACCGGCAATAATTGTCGTGGTCGCGATCGGAATCAATGTGAAGCCCGCATCACTGGGGAGGGAATCAGGTTTGGAGAATATGGTGGCGCCCATGAGATCGTCATGAAAGCCCTTCATGCGGTCGCCTATCAGTGGAGCCGGCGCGGACCCAAGACCAGCCTGAGCGAACTGTTTATCCGTCTGGCAGGCGCAAAAGATCTGGATGACCTGATCGAAGGCATGGATATGGAACGCTACCAGACCAGTCCAGCATGGGCGCCGATCGTTTTTGAAGCTGCTTCTTTGGGAGATCCCCTCGCGAGGGAAGTGATTGCATGGTCGGCACGGGAACTCGGGGAATCAGCCTGCGCGGTGATTCGTCAACTGGGAATTGAGCGCGAGGAATTCGAGGTTGTCATGGCAGGTAGCGTGTTCGACGGCGGTAGCCTGTATATTGAGCCGCTGTTTCGCACCATTCAGGAGCTCGCTCCGAAAGCAAAGATGGTCAAACTGGAAGCGCCGCCCGTGGTGGGCGGCGTGATCCTGGCCATGCAGAAGCTTGGCCTGTCCACTGCGCCTGTGCACAAGGCTCTGATCGAATCCACGAAAAACTGCATTGGCCTGGAATAGAGACCGATGAGATGCCCGGCTGGAGGCCTATCACTGAACTTGCAATTTTAGGCGGACCCAAAACACGAGTCGAGCCGTATCCGGAATGGCCCGTTTGGGATGAGCGTGATATCGAGGCCGTCATCGCGGTTGTCAAGTCGGGACGATGGGGCGGCTTCCCATACCCTGGCCCCAGGACTGCGGAACTGGCGCGTCGCTTCGCGGAATTTCAAGGCGGCGGCTATGCTGTGCCGATGATCAATGGCACCGTCACGATGGAAGTGGCGCTGCGAGCGGCGGATATTGGTTGGGGCGATGAAGTCATTGTCCCGGCTTATCCGTTTCAGGCCACGGCGGCGGGCGCGATCCCGGTCCTTGTGGATATCGATCCGAATACCTATGGCATCGATCCCAAAGCCGCCGAGCAGGCTATCACTTCAAGGACGAAAGCCGTGATGCCCGTGCATCTCGGCCATCAAATGGCGGACATGGATGCCATTACGGCTCTGGCAGATGAACATGACTTGATCATCGTTGAGGACTGTGCTCACGCACATGGAGCCAAGTGGTGCGGAAAAGGTGCAGGCACCATCGGACATTTCGGTTCGTTCAGCCTTCAATCATCGAAAACGTTAACGTCCGGCGAAGGCGGAATCCTGTTGCGCCGGACGCCGGAATTAGCTGCGAAGGCTGCCTCCATCATTGATTGTGGAAGGCCGCATGCCCTGGGCGGCGGAGCGGAGGATCCAAGCGGCCTTGCTGCAATGGGCGCGAATTATCGTTTGTCCGAGATCCAGGCCGCCCTCGCCCTGGTCGGCTTGGCATGATTCCCTGAACAAGCCAGGCCGCGTGAAGAAATGGCGGCTTATCTGGATGAAGCCCAAAGCGAGATCCCCGGAGTGCGGGTTCTAAAGCGGGATGAGCGCCACACGACCCGTTCCTTTAATCGTTATATCTTCACGATCGGGCCCGCGGTCTTTGGACTGGAGCACGATTTGTTGGCGGCGGCGTTGCGCGCGGAAGGTGTGGGATGTTGGAGCGCATATGAAGCCATGCATTATTATGAGCTTTTCCAGCCGCAAAAATCGATGCTCGCCGTTCCCAATGCTTTCCCTGAGCGCTTCCGCTTCGATTAGATGAACCTGCCGGAAGCCGAACGTGCTTGTGAGCATGAAGCACTTTGGTTGGATGAATCGATTTTCCGCGCCGGACGAAAGGGAGTGGACGGTGCCGTGGCGGCCATCAGGAAGATCCAGAGTCACTCAAAAGAACTGTGGAATGCTACGGGAAGCATCGGAAAACCCATGCAACCCGTCAGATCAAGTTGCTGGTGTTCATCGGCGGGCATATCCATAAATCGCCAGAGCTCTTGTATCGTATAATTGGGGAGAGATGATCAATGATCGGTTTGTGCCTTGATGGATTGCTGCCTGTTTCTCGAAAACACCTCAAAACCTAAGGGATAAATTGTCGTCCAAACTTGCCTCGCTCCATGATTTGAATAAACTGATCTTCCAGCACGGTCTTGAGCCATTCCTGAAGACGACGCGCGTGTTGGTCGCTCTATTGGACTCGGACGGGCGCTTGCTTGCATCGAACGCGGCACTGGAAGGTTTGACCCAGACTTTGCCAAGCATGAATGCGCTCCGGGAGATTGTTGTGCCGCCAGCGCGTACCGAGTTTGATCGGTTGTTCCACGAGGCAACGGGCGAGCGCAGAGTGACGCAAAGCGATCTGGATCTCGGTCTGGAGAGCCAGCCCCGGCGGCATACGTGTCTGTTCGTTCCTTTGGAGGATGGCCGCGTATTATTCTTCGGAGAGCCTGTTGATCTCACCTCTGACCTGATTGATAGCTATCAACGCCTGGCTCAAGACTTTCAACACGTTCAGGCGGAATTGAGTGAGACGAAGCAGGCACTGGAGAAAAAGCAACAGGAGGTGGCAGCGGTAATTGCCCAGGCGGATGAAGTTTCGCACACCGACTCGTTGACCTTGCTTTCCAACCGCAAACAGATCATCGCCGACTTACAACGTCAGGTCATGTCCTCCGAGCGCTACCAACAGCCACTCTCCATCTCCATCCTGGATTTCGACCATTTTAAGAATATCAATGATGAGTACGGCCACTCGGTCGGCGACGAGGTATTGAGGTCTGTGGCCCTGCAGCTGCGCGATCATGTGCGTTCGCCGGATATCTTGGGACGATATGGCGGTGAGGAGTTTTTGCTTTTGTTGCCGAACAGCACGATCCAGGCAGCCAGTGAGCAGGCGGAACGCCTGTGCGAGCTGGTGCGCTCCACACCGATTAATTCCGGCAGCCGTGTAATTCACATGACGATCAGCATTGGCATTGCGCAGTATCGAATCCATCAGGAGAATTGGGAACAGCTTCTCAAACGATCGGATCAGGCGCTTTATCAGGCGAAGAAGAATGGTCGCGATCAATGGGCTGTCACGGAACCATAGAAAAAAAGGAAGGAGTCTCCATGTCCACAGTCGATGCTCTGGTACAGGATTTCCTCTCTCAGAGGAGAATAGCTGTCGTTGGAGTTTCCAATGAACGCACAACGGGCTGCAACTCGAACTATGAGAAATTCAAAAATGCAGGCTATCGGGTCTACGCGGTCAATCCGCATATCTCCACATATGACGGCGCTCCCTGTTACCCTGATTTGAAGTCCATCCCTGAAAAGCCCGATGCCGTGTTCATTTTTGCAAACCCCAAGGTGGCGGACGACATCGTCCGTCAATGCGTGGCGTTGGGTATCAAGCACGTTTGGATGCACTGCATGATGGGCACCAAACCCGGCTTGGCGGCGGGCATAACGAGTGTCTCGCGCGCAGCGGTCGAGACGTGTAAAGCCAACGGGATCGCGGTGATTCCGGGGACCTGCCCGAATCAGTTTCTGAAGCCCGATTTCGGCCACGGCCTGATGCGAAGGATGTGGCGCATGTTTGGCTTCTTAAGTGTAAACTAGGGCTATGGCCACCGATACCGCTGAAAACCTCGAAGGCGAAAAAACAAAATTCCCTCTTCATGGCTGGGTGGGGTTGATTCTTGCCTGCCTCTTCTGGTTTCTCAACTGGACTCTGTCCGGGCCGCGCACGAACTGGGGATTCTTTCCCATGTGGCTGGGCTATTGTTTGACCGTGGACGGGCTGGTCTTCTGGCGGACGCGCACATCCCTGCTTGCGCGCAGCTGGCGGAAATATCTGGGGCTGTTCATGATTTCGGCGCCCGTCTGGTGGCTCTTTGAGGCGCTCAACCTCCGGACTCAAAACTGGATTTATCTCGGTATCGATGGGTTCACGCCGGTGCAGTATGCGATTTGGACGACGATCAGCTTCACGACGGTCATCCCCGCCGTTTTTGGAAGCGCGGAGTTCATCGCCAGCTTCGATTTTATAAAGCGCCTCAAACCTGGACTGGTGATCGGTACCGACAAACCGACGACCATCAGTTTCTTCGTTGCGGGCTGGGCCATGCTGGCCTTGGTGTTAATCTGGCCGAATATTTTCTTCCCCTTCATTTGGTTGTCTCCGTATTTCATGATTGAGCCGCTCAATATCTGGCTCGGGCATCATTCGCTTGCCGATTGGACGAGGCAAGGCGATTGGCGTCCGGTCATTTCGCTCTGGCTCGGCGTGCTGCTGACCGCCTTGTTCTGGGAAATGTGGAACTATTTTTCCTATCCGAAGTGGATCTACCATGTTGCCTGGGGCGGCTGGTTCCACATCTTTGAGATGCCGCTGCTCGGTTATGGCGGCTATCTCCCATTCTCCCTTGAGTTGTATGCGATCTATCATTTGGTCGTCGGGATTCTTGGAGATAAGAAGGCGAATTATGTTCGGGCTGATCCGGAGTTGGCGTAGTTCTCCGCAAGGAGTCGATTAACGTATGCTTCCTGTGTTTGCGACCAATCGCCTGGCTGCTGATATTCTTTACGCGGCTTTTTTCATTTGGCTATTGCCGGAGGTCATCTCGTCGTTTACCGCTGCCAAAGGCAAGGATCTCCAGGTGCGTGACCGCGCTTCGGGCGTGGTTTTACTCCTTTGTCTGTGGCTCGGCATTTTTGTATCGATAAACATTGCGTTTGCGGTCCCCTCCTTGGCCATCCCCTGGCATCGAACTTCATTGTTTGCTGTCGGCATCTTCTTTGTGTTGGCGGGTGTGGCATTTCGCTGGTATGCGATCCGTGTATTGGGAAAATATTTTACGCGGCAGGTTGCCATTCAGCCCGGACAGACCGTCGTGGAAAATGGACCCTATCGCTGGATCCGTCATCCATCGTACAGCGGGGCCCTGCTCACGATCTTCGGCCTGGGATTGGCCTTCACCAACTGGTTGAGTTTGGTCCTCGTTCTTGCCATTGCCTTTTTCGGATATAGCTACCGTGTCGGGGTGGAAGAGAAGGCGCTGGTCGAGGCCTTGGGCGAGCCCTATCGTCAATATAGGCAGCGTACCAAGCGCTTCATTCCCTTTGTGTATTAGTTTGGTGATGCATGCCGACCAACATCGAGATCAAAGCCCGTGTCCGTGACCCTCACGAATTGAAGCGGCGGGCTGAGGCCATGAGCGATTCGCCGCTGCAGGTGATTCCGCAGGAGGATACTTTCTTCGTCACAGCGAAGGGACGACTCAAGCTGCGGGTCCTCGCGCCCGACCAGGCTCAATTGGTTTATTACGAACGTCCGGATCAGGGCGGCCCAAAGCGCTCCGACTATTTTATCTTCAATACGAATGATCCAGAGAATTTAAAGGCCGCGCTCAGTCTCGCGTTGGGCGTTCGCGGCGTGGTCAGGAAGACACGTTATCTCTATATGGTCGGGCAAACCCGTGTGCATCTCGATGATGTGGAAGGATTGGGTCAATTCATGGAATTGGAGGTTGTTCTGCGTGACGATCAATCCGATGCAGAGGGTCAAACCATTGCTTCCGAGCTGATGAAGAAACTTGGCATTGAACCAACCGATTTAATCGATGGTGCTTATATGGATTTGCTCAAACAATAACACTGCAAGGAGAAGATCATGCCCAAAGTTAAAGCCATCAATCATATCGCGGTAGTGGTCGACGATATGGAGAAGTCACTTTCCTTCTGGCGCGATGCGCTTGGAATCGATCTGCATGAATTACGCGATGTGCCTGCAGAAACGTCGCAAGTGGCGTTTTTGCCGCTGGCCGGTTCCGAGATCGAGCTGGTCAAGCCCACCTCGGAGGATTCGGGCATTGCCAAATACCTTGCCAAACGCGGACCGGGGATGCATCACGTCTGTGTTGAAGTGGACGATCTGGAAGGGATGCTGAGGCAATTGAGATCCAAAGGAATCCGGCTCATCAACGAGGAGCCGCGCGCCACGTCGGATGGCAGGAAATACGCATTCGTTCACCCCGAGTCGACCAGCGGTGTGCTCGTGGAGTTATATCAAATCCAGAAGTCGTAGCGGAGCAGCCTCATTCGTTATAATACGGACCATGCTCGAAAATATCGAATCGATCCTCCGCGGTCCATGCGGGCTCGACAAATCGAAGCCGATTGTCGTCGGCGTTTCAGGCGGCCCCGACAGTTTGTGCCTCATGCAAAGCCTCCGACAGGCTGGTCATCAAATCATCGTTGCCCATTTCAATCACCAGTTGCGTGAGGCCGCAGATGCCGAAGCGAACGCCGTCGAGCGCACCTCCGCCCGCCTGGCAGTTCCATTCGTGGCCGAGAGTGCGGATGTGGGCCATTATGCAAAAGCCAACAGCCTATCCATTGAGGAAGCCGCGCGAAATCTGCGGTATCGCTTTTTGTTCACACAGGCACGTCGGCTTAAGGCGCAGGCGGTTGCCGT
>Ga0335081_10006038_pt1 | contig 19221 bp, 17 predicted proteins | sample Lox_Sample_35_FD_206713 | JGI IMG/M metagenome (GOLD analysis project Ga0335081, IMG submission 206713) | Soil microbial communities from Loxahatchee National Wildlife Refuge, Florida, United States - Lox_Sample_3.5 | ecosystem: Environmental > Terrestrial > Soil > Wetlands | place: USA... | reverse complement strand
TCAAGCCATTCTCGAACACCGGAGGGATATCAAATATTCCTTCAGCCGGATGCCGATGGGGATCTGATATGTCAGCGGATTTTAGACGCCCTATTGCGTTTACCTTACAACAGGGTAGTCCTGGAAAGAATTAATTGTTAGGCCCTAATTTGAATAGTCGATTGCCCTGGCGCAGGGCAGTAGGAGCTAGGCATTTCAATCGTATATAAGGAGGAACAAAGTAAGAAAATTTCGCGAAGCCATTCTTATGAGCATCGGAGAGCTTGCAAGGAGATCTGGCCTAACCCATCAGACAGGTACAAAGATGAAAAGAGGACTGCCAACACGAAAACATTCTGAATTGAAGGCAGCAAAAAAACGTTAAATAAAAATATGAAGACTTTTTTTGGTGGTGCCATAGAGTATTTATTATAGGTCTTCAATTGATAGCACTTGCCATGATCTCAGAACCCGCCACCATTTTCCCTATAGGTGTCGGTCTAATGAGGTTGGCAGAGTCAGAGGAGGCTTAATTAACAAAGTACGACCCATGTCTTCATTTTTTTATCTGGAGAATACAGACAGGCATACTCCGCCTGGATAAATACTAATTATGATAACCGGAAATGCAGTGCTGGGGAAAAAGACTGAAGAACTCTTGAGCTGTCAAAAGAAAGAGATAATGCCCATAGTTAGAAAGTTGAACACCTACACTAAAAAGGTACGCGAAGACATAGAAAATAAAAAGATAAGCGAGGTGGAAGGGGAAAAGCTCATTTTTAAGACTGCTATGAGGATTAGCATGTTGACGAAAATATAAATTTTGTTCCTTATTAATTGTTAACCGTATTGATACTTATATGCATTAAGGAGTGAAAAGACACTATGAGAGAAAATGATGCAGATGTAGACATAGGTTCGACGCCTTTGAATGAAGTGGAAGCCATCAACTCATGCATATCAAGATATTTTAAAGGTAAATCAAAGTCGTCGCCGTTGAAGAGGGATGAGTCTTTGATCCTATCTGCCCTGAAAATATATTTTTATGGCAGAAGAAAGTAACTTATCTATTGAATTAGAAAGAATTTGTTAAGGCGGTATAAAGGATTGGAAAAAATAAAAAGATTTTTTGAGGAATTTGTCAGCGATTGAATATGGCCTAATATCAGAGCTGATGACTGTTGTGATCATCTCAGCAGTTGCAATGATCGGTACAACCTGAGTTCCAGTTTCTAGACAACACGCTGAAAGAAGCTGCATAAAATTAGTAACGAAAACTGTGAGCGGATTTTAGATGCCTATGGCGGTTACCTTACGAGAGATAATATTTATACACATAACATTTTCAGTGGCACTGACAGAAATTCGGGAGGTAGCAGGGCAACATTCAACGTCACGAGAGAAATCATTGAAATAGAAAAGGCCTGTCCGTTCTGTTTTTCAGATGTCGAGAGGCCTTCCATATTAAATGACCAAAGAATAAACGTTATCTCTCTATGGTATATTATAAAATGCAAGCACTACTGCCCCCTCCTAGAAAATCCTCTGTTATGCACTCAGAAAATGCCCAATTCTTTCCCGAGTTCTTTAAACTGCTTTGGAAATTCCGGCTGGAAGTTAAGATATACAGGAACGGGATACTGAGCACCAACTTTCTTGCCAGCCTCCTGCAGAGACTGATATATTTCAGCAAGGTATTTACCCGGTAGTGAGAAAACTATTTCATCATCCTGAGTCATAGAGAAGGCGCGGTCCCCTGTTCCAGGCATGGCGACGTGCGGCGTCATATCTTTAAATGGCGCGAGGAGATATTCAGCACATTCAATTTTACCCCCGAAATTGCCCTTAACTCGTTGGCCTTGTCTATAAGTCCAAGCATGTACCATTCGCATGAGCTGAGCTGGATTTCCGTAAAAGGCGACTATGTCCGGTTCAAAATTTGCCCTATGGAGGGGTGAAAACAAGATGGCCCCATACTCATCCTTGCTCAAGCGTGTGATTGAGGTAGCCTCTTTTCGCCCGACTTCCTCACTGATCGAATAGGTTCCTGCGCAAAAGAGTTTTCCCAGAGACGAAGCAGAATCCGTCGACTCGCTGAAACCGAAGGCAATGGCTGCAGGAACGCAGACGATGTCTTCCTTTGTCAAGCCGACCGTCCAGCCATAAACCCGACCCATGGTAACAGCTTGGCAAATGGTTATTTTTTTCCCAAGAGCTACCGATGGCTGACGGGTTTTTTCAGGAAAATCTTTTTTACCCTCTAAAAACTTGACCGCCACAGGGAAAGTCTTGAGCCTTAAATTGTTTCTTATATAATCAGCCACTTCCGTTAAATTCTGTTCTCCCATAATTATATCCTCCTGTCATTAACTAAAGAGAAAAGATGCTCTGACCCTCTCTTTCAGATTCGTATGGGCACTATAAACAGGTTTTATCTTAGATTACAAATGGAAATAGTTATTCTTCTGAAGTGAGCAACCCTGAGATAGATAGGCAAAGTGAAGAACACCTGTTCTCACTTAACCTTATGGACAGTGAATCGGACTTTTCGTCACATTCGAAAGCCTTGGACTTATCAATTTCTGATTGCCTTCTTGAGTAATACAGTTTAAAAGGCAATATAAAATCATTGCTACTGCAAAGGGTGCCGAAATGATTGAGTACGCGCAATATTACGGTTTTTCAGAGAATCCCTTTGACATATCACCGGATCCCAAATTTTTTTTCCCAGCAGAAGGCCATCGTGAAGCCTTGGCGGGATTGCTGTATGGCATCAACCAGAGGAAAGGATTTGTCCTCCTTCTGGGAGAAGAAGGTATCGGCAAGACCATACTTATTCGCCATCTGATGGACACACTGGACAGGAGCGTAAAGACCATCTTCTTTCCGCAGAGTCAAATTGCTTTTGAACAAATGTTGAAGGAAATTCTTCTCAACCTGGGAATTCCGATAAAAATGGAAGTCAAGGGATCCATGCTGCACGATCTCTACAACTACCTGATTCAATCCCTGGAAAGAGATGAGAATGTTACAATCATTATCGATGAAGCCCACAACATAAGCCTCGAGGCAATCGAAGAATTACGTTTGCTCTCAAATTTGGAGACCAGTAGATCGAAGTTGCTGCAGATTGTTATTGTTGGTGAGTCGAAGCTCAAAGCAAAACTCCGTTCTAAGGCTATAAGGCAGATTAATCAGCGTATTGTAGTCAGTTCTCAGATCAGCCCTTTGACTGAAGAAGAGTCCCTGCGATACATCGATCATCGTTTGAAAATAGTGGGTAGCAGCAGCTCTGAAATCTTCACAGATGAGGCTTTATCCCTGATTTGCCGATACGCAAAAGGAATCCCTCGGGGAATCAATGTCCTGTGCAGCAATGCATTGTCTGTTGGTTATGGACTCTCTGAGAAAAAAATCTCCGCTTCCACTGTAAGGAATGTTCGAAGAGAAAAAGACATATTGACAGAGACAAGGTCTGCCAAACCGTTTTCCAGGATGGAAAGAAATGTGACTCGTAAATTTTCCTATGCTTTTCTCGCATTGGCTATCTTTGCAGTGCTTATGTTCTTTAACAAGGACTATGTGAAACATCTTCTGAATGCGCAGAAGTTGAAAAATGTGATCGAACTTTCGTCCCTCAAGGATAAAGCTGAAACTTCTGAGCCTAAAGGGGACCGGCATGTTGTTCCTGAACAGGCTCCAAACGCCCCGAACCCGAAGGTCATAAATGTCTCACCCGAAACTCCACAAACTCCTGCCTCATCGGCAACTACTATGAGTCAACCCGATACGGGGATTCGTGTAAAAAAAATAGTTCAAGTGAAGATAGGAACCACTTTATCTCTATTGTCTCTTAAATACTATAAAGAAGCAAATACGACACTCGTAGACCATATTTTGAAACTCAACCCGGAGATCACCAATCCCAATCTGATCTTGGTAGATCAGAAAATCAAAATTCCAGAAATTACAGAATCGTTGCTGCTTCTGCAGTCTTCAAATGGCGAATGTAAAGTTCACCTGGGAACTTTCGTGAATCCCAGATACGCTGTTCAATACATAGATGAGATTGACTTGCCGGAGGAAAAAGTGGAGGTTGTTCCCCGGAAAGTATCGCAAACAGAAACATGGTACAGGGTGTTGGCAGGACCGTACCACAGCAAAAATGAAGGATTGAAGGCCATAGAGGAACTGAAACAGAAGGGACTCTTACCATCTCTCCGATGAATTTCAAAAGAGAGTATGAAAGGCTGCAAGGGCAGAAAGACTTTCGAGCCCTGGTATGGCTGGCCGTATTTCCTCCTTGCATAGATAAATTTCGTCTTTGCAGTGGTCTTCCATCAAAATTGTGATACCAAAAAAGGACCACAAGTACCGTGAATCGCGGTTGAATCATTTAAGCTTTGTCTAAGGGACATGAAGAGTTCATTCGAAAAGCAACTGCCAGAGGTGCGAGTTTTTCGTTGTGCCCGGGGAGTATAGCAACAAACAAAATGGAGGAGAGTTTGCCATGCATAAGCCAACCATGGGAGCAGTACTCATCGGTTTAATTCCATTCCTCGCCATGTGCATCTCCGTTCCCCTATGGGATCGGATTTATCCCTTCGTCTTTGGTCTGCCCTTCAATATTTTCTGGATCGTCCTCTGGATACTCCTGACGCCTCTATGTATGTTCTTCGCCTACAGGACAGAGAGAAGGAAAATTGATGCAACCGAAGGCGCCGGGAAAGGAGGTGTCCAACATGGATAGCTCAACCGTAGCCTTAAGCGTCATCTTCGTTATAGTCTTGATAAGCTCGATCGTCGGCATATATGCAGGATCGAGGTACAAAATGGACCTAGAGCAATGGACAGTTGCCGGACGCGGCTTTGGACTTGTCCTTGTCTGGCTGCTGATGGCCGGCGAGGTTTATACGACCTTCGCCTTTCTCGGAGCGAGCGGCTGGGCTTATTCCCGTGGCGCTCCTACTCTTTACATTATGGCCTACCTGACCTTAGCTTACGTGTTTTCTTTCTATTTCCTTCCTCAAATCTGGGAAATCGGCAAGAAGTTCAGTATGCAGACCCAATCAGACTTCTTCCGTCAGCGTTACGGGAGTAAGAACCTGGCAGCCTTCGCATCTCTCATTGGCGTCGTTTTTATCATTCCCTATCTGCAGCTCCAGCTCACGGGCCTCGGCATTATTGTGGAGGTATCGGGCTTTGGTGGTATCAGCCGGGCAACAGCCATACTCATCGCCTTCGCGCTTGTTGCTGCATTCGTATTTGTCAGCGGCGTCCGCGCCGTTGCATGGATCAGCGTAATAAAGGACTTTCTCATGCTCTTCGCCGCCTTTTTCATAGGCATCGGGCTTCCTTACATGTATTTCGGCGGCATCAGCGAGATGTTCACCGCCTTGATCAATGCAAAACCCACTCACCTGATCTTGCCCGGCTCGACGAAGACTATGGGGCAGTCCTGGTATGTTTCTACAGTGCTCTTAACTTCCTTCGGATTCTACATGTGGCCGCACCTGTTCAGTGCGGCCTTTACGGCGAAGAATAATAATACCCTCAGGAGGAACGCGGTAATCATGCCGCTCTACACGATCACCATGCCTCTCATCTTCCTCGTCGGGTTTACGGCGATCATGGTTGTGCCGGGTCTCAGTAACGGCGACTTGGCACTGCTCACAATTGTGCGCCAGAGCTATCCGGCTTGGTTTATGGGCATTATCGGCGCAGCAGGTGCTTTAACCGCCATGGTACCCGCAGCCATCCTGATCCTTGCGGCTGCGACATTGTTCGCCAAGAATTTCTACCGGGAGATGTTTGCTCCCAGCATGACTGATGGGCAGGTCGAAAAGCTCGCGCGCGTGATGGTCATCGTGATCACTCTGATAGCACTTTACTTTGCCATATACAGTTCGACCACCCTCGTCAACCTGCTCCTGCTTGGATATGCCGGCGTAACCCAGTTCTTGCCGGGTGTACTGTTCGGCCTATATTGGAGTCGCGTAACGAAGAAAGGCGTCTTCACGGGTCTCGTCGTCGGCATAGCCGTGGTCGCCTGCTTGGTGCTCACCAAGCAGGATCCTTTCTTCGGCATCAATGCGGGTTTTATTGCCCTTTGTGTCAACTTCGCCGCCACAGTTATTGTGAGTCTCACTACAGAGGCGGAACCCAATCGCTTTGACGAGGAGCCAGCTGTGGCCGCCGAAAAGTGAGTCGCTTATGATCGAATGCAAAAATCATAAACCGGAAGAGACCATTGCTTTTCATTATCCGGAAGCAATTAAGTGGCGCCGCGCCCTTCACCGCTGGCCCCAGCCTTCTTGGCTGGAAATGTACGCTACGGCCTTTGTGGCGGAGAAGCTCACAGAGTGGGGTTATGAAGTTCATATGGGTCGGGGAGTAGTTGCCGAAGACAAGCTCCTGCTCCTACCGGGAACGGAGGAGTTAGAAGAGGAATACAGGCGGGCCCTGAAAGCGGGGGCAAACAAGAAGTATCTGGACCAGGCCCGGGGTGGGTTCACCGGGGTAGTAGCAGTCCTGAAAAGCGACATGCCGGGACCCACCGTGGGGTTTCGTTTCGACATTGACTCTAATGAGGTGACGGAGTCTTCAGACGCGTCACATTTTCCAGCGAAGGAGGGCTTTGTTTCACAGATTCCGGGTTATGCCCACATGTGTGGACACGACGCCCATACGGCTACAGGACTTCTTCTTGCCAGACATTTTGCCGAAAACAGTAAAAAGCTGAAAGGCCGCATAAAGTTGATATTCCAGCCCAATGAGGAAAACCTGTCGGGAGCCATCGCCATGATTGAAAAAGGGGCTGTCGAAGATCTTGATTACATCATTGGGGGGCATATCGGTCTGGCTCTCAAAGAACTGGGGCAGATATCATTTAACGTCCACAGTTTCATGGCCATGTCCCGCTTCGAAGTCACCTTTACCGGCCTCCCGTCCCATGCCGCCGTCCGCCCCGACCTAGGCAAGAACGCCCTTCTTGGTTCCTGCGCGGCTATTGCCAACCTTTATGCCATCGCGCATCACGGCCTCGGTGCCACACGGATCAACGTCGGCTACCATCGGGCGGGAAGTACATGGAATGTAATTCCGGAGAAGGCATACTTTCGCATGGAGACCCGCGGTGTTACTAACGAGCTCAATGAGTACATGGTGGAGAAATCCCGCGAGGTGATTGAGGGAGCGGCCAAGATGTATGGGCTCGCTGTAGAAATGAAACCGGCTGCTTTCGGTGTGACTGCTGAGAATTCCCCGGAAATGATTGATGTGGCAGACCGCATCGCCCGCCAGCTTCCGTCTGTCAGAGAAATCGTCCCGAGTTGCCCCTTCAACGCATCGGAAGACGTTACGCTCATGATGGAGAGGGTGCAGAAGAAAGGAGGGAAGGCACTCTTTGTCGTCTTCGGCACCCCCATTTATGGCGGACACCACACATCGACCTTTGACATAGACGAGAAGGTGATCAGCAATGCCGCCGACTTTTACGCTGCCCTTTACGGGGAACTGATGCAAACGGAGAAAAGCTGACAACTAAATGGCTTCCATGCTTCTGTTCTACACAGAGTTTTGGATATGCATGTGGAGTGCGCAAAGCCGATTTTTCCCGCCTGTTCGCCCGATCGAAACCTACCTTATATTGACGTACGAGTGCAGTCCCCCCAAAAGAAAATTGACGCCGAAATAGGTGAAGAGAACGCAGCCGAACCCGATGATGGACATCCATGCCACACGGCTGCCACGCCATCCCTTCATATTACGGGCATGGAGGAGAGCGGCATAGATAAGCCAGGTGATCAGAGACCATGTCTCCTTCGGATCCCAGCTCCAATAAGAGCCCCATGCCAAATCTGCCCAGACTGACCCTGTGATGATCCCCAGAGACAGCCAGAGAAACCCAAATAATACCATCTGATAGTTGAGCTCGTCGAGCTGCCTGAGATTGGGAAGCAGGCTGAGTGCATTGCCGGAGGTCTCGTGTCTTGATTCTCTTGCAATAAAAAGAATGCTGATGCCGAATGAAACTGCGAAGGCTGCATAACCGATGAAGCAGGTCACGACATGGGCGATGAGCCAATTGCTCTTCAAGGCAGGGAGAAGTGGCTGAATCTTCGAATTCACGCCCGTGGAGAATGAAGCGTATGCCATTGCCAAGAAGGCGAAGACGGCAGGGAATACGCCAAGGGACCGCTGTTTCGTCCGGTATTCCATGACCAGATAAATAAGCATGATCGCCCAGGCTGCGAATACCAACGATTCATAAAGATTCGAAAGAGGCACGTGCCCGTAACCTATCTGATAGGATTCCCACCAGCGGAGACCCATTCCCGCCATTTGTATAACGAGTGCAGCAGCTCCGTTTACGCTGCCCCAGAACATGATCGTGCGGCGGCGAAAGATGACTCCCGAAAGATAGAGAAGGGCACAGAGGAGGTAGGCAAAGGTAGTTATGCCAAGAAGGATCGAGCTTGTGATCATGGCTTGCTTCGTTATCCCTCCTGCCCCAGTTCAGCCCGCAAACGGTCGCAAAGTTTTTTAAACTCCTGCTCAAAAGAGAGCTCGTTCCTATTCGTCCTTCCGGCAATGACAATCTTTGTCCCTCTCTTGCCGGGCTCTTCTGCCGCTGCCCAAACCCACAGTTTGCGATTGCTTACATAGTAGATGAGGCCTATTCCCACCAGCATCGTCGCAAATCCCAACCAGACCAGCCAGGCGCCCGGGTCCTGTTTCACCTGCAGACCAGTATACGCTATTCGCGTAGCGTGGAGGACTCTCACATGATAGTTCTCAATTTTGTTGCCATGAAAGTCACTGTCAATGAGGATCCATGAAGCGTCAGGCTCCCTGCCGGCCCTGGAGATGACAAGAATCATAGCGGGGCCGAGTCGCCGGAAGTCCTCTTCGAACCGGAGAATCTGCGCCCTGTACCTGGTGCCGGGGATATCCACCCACTCCCTGAAGGGAGCGACAAACCGGCGAACCGCCCCAGATTCCCTGTCCGTGAGTTCCACTTCCGCTTCCTTGAGTATGGCGCCATAGGATGCCTGGTAGAAGGTGATACCGTCATACGTGAGGGGATCGTTCACCCGTAGTTCCTGCTTGAGGACCTCCTGCCCATTGCGGATCAGCGTCAGATCCGAGCGGAACTCCTGCGGCATGCCATTGTCATAATAGGATACATTGAACTTGTCGCACCGGACCTGAAAGGGCAGATTCAAGCCGCTATCGCTGCCTTCGAGCATGACTTCGCTTACGGATTCCCCTTCGGGTATGGACATGGAACCCTTGAAGCCAAATATGGAACCGACGAGGGCGCCGCAGAGCACCAAGAGAACGCTCAGATGGACGACGTAGACCATAAAGGGGCTCCAGCGGCTTTTCTCGGCCACTCCTCCCATGTAGCCGGCTCCATCAAGCCTCTGCAACGGACCGAACCGTTCCGCAATGATGTTGGTGATCCTTGCCTCCACCTCATCCCGGGAAAGCTTTGATGTGAACTGACAGTTGAGGCTGCACTTGGTGAGCTTCTGGGGATCCACCTGCTCTTCGCGGCGCCGGAAGACCTTCAATGTCTTAGGCAGTCGCTCAATGGTGCAGACGATGAGATTGGCGCAAAGGAGAAAAAGGAGGAATCTAAACCATCCGGTGTGGTAGAGGTCATTCAGGCCGAATGTCGTTATAAACCATATGGCCCGCTGACCGTAGTGTCTCTGGAGCTCCGCTTCGCCAAGCCCTTGTGGCAGTAAGGTTCCTACGACGGATGCGGCGGCAAGAAAGAAGAATATGATGACCGTAAGTTTCGGGGAAGCTAGCTTTTTATAAATGCCCTGCCAAAAACTTTTCTGCATTGTCAATCTGCCTTCAGGTGGTATTTTGCGATATTAGTAACCTTTTAGATAACCCTGTGTCAAGAAGAGAGGAGCCGCATATAGACCTGAGAGGGCATCTCGCTATCATACCGATTAAAGGATACCGCGCAAAATAAAGCATGCAACACGCAATTACGGTGGTTTACAAAAATTTACCATTGCCGTGCGAAATGTATGCGCTGGGTCCGCAGAGACTTGCCGTGAAGAAGGGATGCGCCAGACTCAAGACTCACATACCGTGCCGTTGGTTGCATCAAGGGGCTCTTTTGCCCTTGCGTAGCGCGCTCCTAACCAGATAAGTACAGCGGCGAACACGACACGCAGTGCCCCGTCCGAGAAATAATGGACAAATGCCCCTCCGAGGGATGCCCCTATCAATATACCGGCAATCATACCCGGAAGGATGTCTGTCTTCACGTTGCCAAGTTTCCAGTGGGTGTAAGCACCGACGCTGCCGATAGGAACCATGGCGAGAAGCGATGTCCCCTGTGCTGTGTGTTGTGTAAATCCCGCCAGCAGCACCATCGCGGGCACCATTATGATTCCGCCGCCAACGCCCATCATGCCTGAGAGGAATCCCAGGAAAACACCGGTCAGAAGAAGCACAGCAGCCTGAGGCCATCCCGTCTCCAAGCCGTGAAACACAGGAAGATAGGACTTGGCAAGCAGCAAGAGTGACATGAACATCAGAAAACAGCCGAAGGAGCGTTTCAGCTTCCATTCGGCGAGAGAATGAGCAAAGTGGCAACCAGCAGGAGTAGTGAGAATGGCCGGTATGGCTAACAATGCGGCCGCTGTGACATCAATAGCACCCCCAAGGCCATAGACAATAGCACCGGCTATCCCTGTGAATATGATGGTCACGAGGTTTGTCCCATGTGCCCTGTGCTGGTCCACCTTGAGAACGTCCACCATCAATGGGATCATGACGAAGCCGCCACCCAGTCCGACAAATCCTCCCGACATGCCCCCAAGAAAACCTATCAGGAAAGCCATATAACGTTTATCTCTCATCCAGTGCCAGTGCCTTATTTTAGCAATTTGTTGGCGCTGAGGTCTTTCATGACCATCCTGGCTACTTCTTCGATAAGCTTGGCCGACGAACCCGGCTTGACGGTCTCGGAACGGACTCTCCACATTAATTTTCCCGTTGAGACATCGTGGAGGTCACTTTCCATGACGATGTCCTTCTCTTCGAACCTGTATGTCGTGGTTGGCGTCTGTAAGGTGTATATGGGGTATGAATAGCTCCAGTCGGGCGAGGCCTCAGGAGGCGGAGCGAAACGATCTGTTACTGCTTTTTCGTTGATACTGACAATACGAACAGTAAAGATTGCGTCAATACCCAACCTTGCCGCGTCAGCTTTTATGTCTTCGCTGGTCAGTTTTTTCTTCTCGGTTATTGATGCAAGGGAAACTGCCCTTACGCCATGTTCCTGGAAATATTTTGCGAAGGCCTCTTCCAGTTTCTTCTTATCGAATTGATATGAAGTTGCCACGACCAAAACATTTTTCAGGTAACGCCCCTCGTAAGCGCTGTTAAGCCAGCCGTTGCTTAATTTCGTCCCTCCACAGGATGAAAGAAAAAATAGGCCGATGATAAGGGTTATGACAATGCGGCTAGACAGAGTTTTCATAATGATATCTCCTGTTGCGTCATTTCGAAATGCATCCAGAAATCTTGTTTTCCCAGATATCAGATCTCTCAGATTCAGTGCTCCTCCGAAGTGGGTGGTCTGTTTCTCTTACGCGAGTCGGGCACGATGCCGTTCGTAAAGATCGTAATTGGCTTTGAGCATTTTCTGAACGGGCAATTCGTACGGGCAGCGTTCTTCGCACTCCCCGCACTCCTGGCACAGCTTCACACTCTCCATCATCACACGGGAAAAGTCAACGGCGACGGCCGGCGACATCCTGGAGGCGACGACCTTGTATGCCATCGCAGGTGTAATCATTACGCCGTGAGGGCAAGGCTGGCAATATTCACACCTATGGCAAAACTGCTTGCCGAGTTCAACGCGATATTTGCCCATCAGCTCCCGGTCTTTCTTGCTCACCCTGTTCTCGCGCCCGTAAAAAGAGACCACTTCGTCCACAGACGCGACGGAATCGAAGCCAACAAGGGGAATTACATCATGATGCTGACGCAGGAATTTGATGGCGATTTTGGCGTTGTCAATCACGCCGCCGGCAAATGGTTTCATGGCCAGGATGCCCATGTTGCGCTTTCGCGCTTCCTTGTGTAGCTCATCCTTCGGTTCGTCCTCGATGAAATTGAACGGAAACTGAACGGTGGCAAACATATCGGTTTTAACCAATTTCACAGCCATGGCAAGATTGTGCGAAGTAACTCCGATGAACCGCACCTTACCCTGTTCGCGGGCCTTCATAACGGCTTCCAGCGCTCCGCCGGGTGCGCTGACAGCAAGGAGATCCTTCTCCTGTGCTATCTGGTGGAGCTGGTATAGATCGATATAGTCCGTCTTCAGCATGCGTAAACTATTTTCGATGTGCTGCATCGCTCTGGCGGCGTCTCTTAGAAATGTCTTGGTTGCGAAGACAATTTTTTTCCGCATTCCTTCAAAGGCGCGTCCCATCTTCTCTTCACTGTCGCGATAGATATTGGCCGTATCGTAGAAGGTGATCCCCAGCTCGTATGCGCGGCGAAGCACCTTTACGGCCATGTCCTTGTCGAGGCGGATAATGGGAATTCCGCCAAATCCCACCTCCGAAATTTTCAAACCCGTCTTTCCCAATTTTACGTAACGCATTACCGCATACCCCTATCGCTTTTCATTCTTTATTTACGCCGAATTTGTGTCGGCTCATTGAATCTGGTTTCACTAATTTTTCTTGCTGCATATTTTCCTGAGCAGGTCTCTAAAGACGGCAATCTGCTGTGCGCCGACGACCTTCGTTTTCCCGTTGATGATAAATGTCGGCACTCCCGTCAGATGTATCTTTTCCGCCTCTTTTCTCGATTCCTCGAGCCGATGGGCATAACACTTTTCCTTCAGGACCTGCACGAGTTCTTCTGTATCGAGCCCGCAAACCCTGGCGCTTTCTTTGAGCACATCCAGGCTGCCGATGTCCTTTGATTCCGTGAAATATGTATAGAACATCCGTTCATGAAAGAGTTCATACTTCCCCATGTCGCGGGCATACTCGCTTGCTTCGAGAGACATGCGCGAATTGGAGAGCAAGAGCCGCGGGCCAAATTTGATGCCGAATTCGTCGCCCCTTCTCCTGATGTTTTCGTACATCCCTTCGACATCGGCCCCGGGGAATCTCTTCGCATATGGTATTCCCTCAGACGGGGTCTCCGGATGCAGCTCGAAGCTCAGCCAGTCATCCCTGATATCAAATTCTTTTTTTAATGCGTCGACAATACCCTTGCCAATGTAGCAGAAGGGTCAGATATAGTCGGAAAAGATCCGCATCTCAATTCTCATGCTCACGTTCCTTAGCGGCAGGAATATCCGGCTTATTTCTTCCCACAACCTTCGCTGGAATACGGGACTCACAAGGCACTTTTGTCTGACACAGGCCGCAAGACTCTACTTCAAAACCGTATAAAGACTTTGTGTGCCTCAATGAAGTGCCGTGTGTGTGGCTATAGCACGCCATCTTGTCATGGCCTGATTCGCTTAAGGCCCCGACAGGACAGCGGGACACGCAACTCTTGCATCCACCCTCTGCATAGAAGAGACAGTATGCGTGATGATTGGTATAAGGCCGCGCAGTTGCAGGGATACGGATTTGCGCCACAACTGAGCCCACGCGCACGGCCTTTCCTCGGGGTGTAATCAAGCCGTCACAAAGACCGAATGTCCCCAAACCTGCTGCATAGGCCGCATGCCTTTCCGACCAGGTGGAGGCGAAACCGTACAATTCGGACATCCGCCGCGAAAATTGTGGTGACAGCAGGGGCGCAACGGCCCTGTACCCCTTGCCTTGAAGGGCGGCCACAACGTGCCTGCGGAGCTTATTATTGACTTCTTCGCCATACAGGCGTGCCCTCGCCCATCGTTCCGGCGGGTATTTCTTTTGTTTCCGTGTATCCGCCTTGGTTGCTTCCGTCTGCGGGAGTATCCAGCTTATAACGGTGAGGTCTTCCGGGGCGACCTTGGCTTCCGGGAATGTCTGCGTAAAGATCTCCCGAGGCGTCCAGTGAAAAGGCCCTATATGTTTCTTATAGTCTTCGTAGAGAGGATCATCGCCTCGTGAGAATCCCACGAGGGGTTCACTCCATGCCTTTTCATTAGTCTCGCCCTGAATGGTATTCTCAGGGGAGCTTTTTATGAAATCATGGATGACACCCTCAACCCAATTTGCCTGCACCGACGATTCTTCCATAGATATTATTCTTTTAATATGCTCCTTCTTTCTTGGTCTTGCTAAAGGCCGAAGTCCTGGTTGATCAAGATGACCTTCACCCTTCCCTTGGGAGATGATTTTTCGGTGATCGTCCAAGTATTACAGATGCGCTCCGCGCTCTTGCACTGCTCACAGTATGATGTCTTGATGCAGGGTGTTTTTCTATTCAGGCGTATGGCGTTGACCGGCGCCGCATAATTCTTGATGCGTCTCATGGCGTCTTCTAAATCGGCAACGACCTTATTCCGGGCCGCAAGGACAATAACGTTCTTTGGGCCGAACGTTAATCCTGCGACACGGTTTCCCGTGCCGTCCAGGTTCACAAGCTCGCCGTTCTCTGTTACAGCATTGGTCCCCGTGATGAACAAATCAGTCAGGAGTGACTGTCTGCGTCGCTCAACGTTTTCGTCCCAGGATATGGTCTTGTCGGACGTCTCTATTGTCTTAAAGGATGTGCTGGCCTTGAGAGCGGCGTGAAGGCCTGTCTCTATGGATGTCATGGACGTACCCCATGAAACGAGTGCAGGCTTCACAGCAGGTATGATTTCTTGGAAGACAATCTTTTTCACTTCATCCGCATTGTTCGCCAGGAAGACTTCGAAGTTATTTGCTTCCAGAGCTTTTTTAAGATCAGCCAGTCTCAGTTGCCAATATTCTTCGATCGGTGCGCTCATATTTTACCTCCAAACATTATTTATCAAGTTTCCGTTTGACACCAGTCAAAATTGCTTGTACATTAGCTCTTTATACACGATATATAGGCGTCATTGCCTTGTCAAGAACATATGTTCGCCTCTCGGACTCCGATTGGAAAACTATAAAGAAAAGGCTTTTTGTCTGACAAGTTATGGAGAGTTCGCCTGTAGATCATGGAGGCCACCAGGGTCTATCGTCAATATCCTGCGTATTATGAAGAATGGATCACCCTCAAAGACGGTTCGGCCGTCTTCCTGCGGCCTATCAAGCCGACCGATGGCCCGCTCCTTGAGGATCTTTTTAAGAAATTGTCCCGGGAGACCATTTACTTTCGCTTCCTTAGCCATTTGGACAAGCTCCAGCCAGAGATGGTCAAACGGTTCGTGGAGATTGATTACGAAAGCCGTTTCACACTTGCGGCCATCATTACGGGGGACACAAAGGAATCGATCGTCGGCACCTGCAGCTACGTCGTCAAAGAGAACACTGATCATGCAGAGCTTACCGTCGTTTTGAGAGATGACTGGCAAAGGAAAGGCTTAGGGAAGGCCATGGTGGCAAGAGTTGTCAACGTCGCAAGGTCAAAAGGGCTAGCCAGCATCGAGATACTTCTCGATTACCGGAACGAAGGGATGAAGCGCATCTTTGCTTCCCTCGGTTATCCTGTCAGTTATGAAGCATCCATTCTTGACATCGCGGACCGCATGGAGATTCTTCTCAAGGAAATTACTATTTAACCGTGCCCACATGTTCCATAGGCATCCAAGAAATCTCGCATTAGAAATTTCGAAGAAAAAAATCAGGATGTCCCGGATTGCGGAACCACGCAATTCCGTATCTGAAAGAATGGAATAGAATGTTGTGCATGACTCTTTAGGAGGAAGGAAAGTGGAGACCGTAACGGTGTTTAAAGAAACCGGAAAAGTGAAAATTGTCCTGGTGGGGATTCTCATCGGACTTCTATGTGTTGGTTCTGTCTATGGGCAGCAAAAAGGAACGGCAGCCGAAGCTAAAGCGCTGCTGTCTCATGCTGTCGCCTACTACAAGGTAAATGGTAGGGACAAGGCCTTTGCCGCATTCAACGATACGAAGGGGAGATTTGTCCATAGCGATCTTTACATCTATGCGGTCGATCCAGACGGCAAAGTTCTGTCCCATGGCGCAGACGCCAAACTTATCGGAGAAAACCTGCTTGATCTCAAAGATGCCGCCGGGAAAAGGTTCATTAAGGCGATAATCGATGTTACAAAAATAAACAATAAGGGCGTTATGGACTATAAGTGGACTAATCCCAAGACCAAGAAGATAGAGCAGAAATCAAGCTTTTTCGAGAGGGTGGGTGACGTGATATTTATCTGCGGCTACTACGAGTAGCCGGCAATTAGAATTGCAGGATAAATCCTGTTGGTCTGTCTCATATTTTTCTCCTAATTTCTTCTCTTATTAGCAGACATTTCCACATCTTTTGAGACGCATGGTCTGGTATGTTGAAAATTAAGGGTACAACATAGGACAACATTTTTGCCAAAAAGACACGCTATGACATGACCCTTGTCGCCACATATCCCACGATGAGGCAGGAAAGCGTAAGGGCGTGGACCTTTATCGTGGCAAGATTCGCGGGGGCCATTTTCGTTTTATCCATGTAATTCTTATTCAGTATGCGAAATGCATCGTATGCAACGGGTAGCGTGAGAAGCCCCAGAAGGACACCGAATGATGTGACTCCAAAGGAAGCCGACAGGAAAACGGTAGCATAGGCACAAACCAGGCCCGTTACATACAATGTAACACCACGCCTTTTCCCCAGACGGGCAACGAGGTTCAGCTTGCCTGCCTCACGATCCTCTTCATAATCGGGTATCTCGTTGATGACGATCATGGACCACATGAGGAAACCGGGGACAAGGGAAATGACGAGGGGTTCCCAGGCGATCGTCTGCGTCTGTACATAAAATGCACCGAGACAGATGACTGGGCCGAAATTGATGAGCAGGCTCAATTCTCCGAAGCCTCGGTAGCCATACCTTATGGGCGGCATCGTGTAAAAAACGGAGGAGAAAACACCAATGGCAGCGAATATGAGCACAGGCCAGCCGACCAGAACGGTCAGACAGATGGCTATGGCGATTCCTATCAGATAACAGACAATCGCCGCTGCCAGCACGTATTCGGCCGGTAGGAGCCCACCCGTCAGAACCCCGCTACCCCCTGTGTAGGGATTTTTCTCGTTACCGTGTGAACGATCCACAGCGTGGAGATAATCAAAGACGTCATCGATCATGTTGAGGCCCATGTGGTGTACCGTCACACCCATGATGACCATTACAAAATACAACAGATTGAATTTTTCAAATGCAGTCCATGCAATAACACTCCCGAGGAGGGCAGGGAAGATGCTGGTGGGCACGTAATGCAGGCGGAATGCCTGAATCCAGGTGCCCAGACTGCCCAAGGGCTTCCCGCTTTTCCTTACCAATTTCATCTTGAGCGGCATTTCAGGTGACCTCCAGCGAGCGAGGGGGTGTTGTGATAGTCGATGATCAGAGAGAAAAATTTTCCACTGATGCAGTGGAACTTACTCAGTATATCCTCGACTTTTATGATTTATGTTAAAGAAGTTTTGTATTTTATCAATATATATTTTTACGAAAACATGAACTAAGGCATTATGCGTGGATAACTCAGCTATTTCCCGATTGCTTATTTTTCTTTTTTTAATTAGAAGTATTTGATACATAATATCATATCTGCTGCTTGAAATGCTCAAATTATCCAAACTGTTTCGCGTTTTCAGTAAATCAGGTTTTGCAAAAGAGGATTCAGATTTTTTGGTAATCCTCAATTGGGGACGGCATCTAATTGTGGTGACAATCCAACGGAGAGGGAAACGGCGATGACGAAGAAGAGAACACCGCCTGCAAGAACCTTGACGAGACGCCCAGCGTGGAAGGCGCTTGCGGAGCATCACAGAAAGATCGGCAATGTGCATCTGCGGTCCCTATTCGCTGACGATCCCCGCCGCGGCAAACGTCTCGCGGCCGAAGGTGCAGGGCTTCACCTCGACTACTCGAAGAACCGTATCACCGACAAGACGATAAAGCTCCTCGTAGATCTCGCCAACGAGTGCGGACTTCGCGAGAGCATAGAGTCTCTGTTCGAGGGAAGGAAGATTAATGTAACGGAGAACCGGCCAGTACTTCATATTGCCTTGAGGGCGCCTAAGAGCGAGCAGATTTTCGTAGACGGTGTAGATGTCGTGCCCCGGGTGCACGCGGTCCTTGACAAGATGGCTGTTTTTTCAGAGCGTGTAAGAAGCGGCGAGTGGCTGGGATTCACCGGGAAACCTGTCCACTGTATTGTCAACATCGGCATCGGGGGTTCCGACCTCGGGCCTGTCATGGCATATGAGGCGCTGAAGCATTACAGCAAAAGGGTATTGACCCTCCGTTTCGTCTCCAACGCGGATGGTACAGACTTCGAGGAGGCCACCCGCGATCTCAGCCCCGAAGAGACAGTATTTATTATTTCTTCAAAGACTTTCACGACTCTGGAAACGATGGCCAATGCGCATACGGCGCGCGCATGGGCGCTGAAGGGCCTGCATCACGAAAGCGCCGTGGCCCGACATTTCGTGGCTGTCTCTACTAATACCGAGGAGGTGGCAAAGTTCGGCATCGATACAGCGAACATGTTCGGGTTCTGGGACTGGGTGGGCGGCCGCTACTCCATGGACTCTGCTATAGGCCTTTCGACCATGATAGCCGTCGGCCCCGAGAACTTCAGGGCCATGCTGGCTGGTTTCCGGGCGATGGATGAGCACTTCCGCACCGCCCCGTTTGAAAAGAATCTACCTGTGCTCATGGCGCTCCTCGCTATCTGGAATAATAATTTCTTTGGCGCAGAGACCGTTGCAGTCTTGCCTTATGACCAGTACCTCAAGCGATTTCCTGCTTACCTCCAGCAGTTGACTATGGAGAGTAACGGCAAGCGCGTGACGGGGGGAGGCGCTGCTGTCAACTACCAGACGGGGCCCATCTACTGGGGCGAGCCGGGTACGAACGGCCAGCATTCATTTTACCAGCTCATCCATCAAGGGACGAAACTGATCCCGTGCGATTTTATCGGATTCTGTAAGTCGTTGAACCCAATCGGCCGCCATCACGAAGTGCTCATGGCGAACATGTTTGCCCAGACCGAAGCGCTGGCCTTTGGTAAAACTGAGACGGAAGTCAGAAAGGAAGGCACGCCGGAGGAACTGGTGCCGCATCGCGTCTTTCCCGGTAACCAG
>Ga0335081_10006037_pt1 | contig 19221 bp, 21 predicted proteins | sample Lox_Sample_35_FD_206713 | JGI IMG/M metagenome (GOLD analysis project Ga0335081, IMG submission 206713) | Soil microbial communities from Loxahatchee National Wildlife Refuge, Florida, United States - Lox_Sample_3.5 | ecosystem: Environmental > Terrestrial > Soil > Wetlands | place: USA... | reverse complement strand
CTGGCCGGACAGGAAATCGGGACGCTCTTTCTGCCGATCAAGGAGCGGCTCAAAAGCCGCAAGCACTGGATCGCCTACACGCTGCACGCCAAGGGCCGGCTGCATCTGGACGAGGGAGCGGCCCGGGCGCTGCGACAACAAGGGCGCAGCCTGCTGCCGTCGGGCGTGCGTGAGGTGGAGGGGCGCTTTCGCGCCGGCGAGGCGGTCAGCTGCGTCGGGCCGGATGGACGGGAAGTGGCCCGGGGGCTGAGCAACTACTCAGCCGACGAGGTGGTGAAAATCCGTGGCGCCAAAAGCCGGGAGATTGCGGACCGCCTTGGTTACAAGCTGTATGATGAAGTCATCCACCGGGACAACCTGGTGGTCATGAAGTAGCCGGCGGCGGAGACATCCGCCAGCGGTGTGCTCGGTTCCTTCGCATTCCTCAAGGACAACACCGTCCACGCCGGTGTCCTCGGAGCCGGCGGTCTTGCCGGCAAAGCGGTGTGGGCGGCCTGCACAAGGGTCTCGCGCGCGATGAGCAATTACTCGAGATCACGCCCCTTGACCGTTTTGCGTCCGTCCGCCTTGGCCTTCTCGATCGCGGCCAGGCAGAGATTCTCCACCCGCTGGCTCAGCACCTCCAGGATTTCCGCCGACGTGTTGAACCCGGATTTGTCCCGAATGAGTTTTTTGACCTTCGATGCGACGACCAGAATGTCCGCCATGATGCCTCCCCTGTGAGTGGACTGCAGGTTCGGAGAATATAAAAGCGCCGGTTCGGTTGTCAACTGTGTCCGTCACTCGCCGGCAGCCTCTGCTGGACAGCGCGGCCGCGATGATGGTACCGTGAAGGCCGGTGACGGCCGGAGAGGCCCGGATAGGTATCATGATGCGGTATGAGCGGGCGCCAGACGTCGAGGCGCAGGTCGCGGAGCTGACGGCGGCGCTGGGCTTCGATCACATCGATCTGTCCCGCGTGCGGTGCGTGCGCAGTTACGGATCAAAAAGCCGAAGGACGCTGGCCCGGTGTCACGCCCTGCCGCGCATATTGCAATCGGCGATGGCGCTGCGGGCCCACTATGTGATCGAGCTGGTCACCGAACACTACGACCGCCTGCCGACCGACGAACAGATCAAGACGCTCATCCACGAGCTGCTGCACATTCCGAGGAGCTTTTCGAAAGGCGGGGGCGGCGGGTTCCGCCACCATCATGTCGTCAACCGACGGGCCGTCGAGCGGTGCTACCGGCAATGGCTGCGCGCCGACGGGCAGCATGCCTCCTGACGCGCCGCTGGCTCACCGCGTCATCACGGCGGAGGATGGGGAGGAGATTCATTACTATGTCGGCGGCGTGGACGATCCCGCGGCGCCGCTGCTGGTGTTTCTCCACGGGCTGGGGAGCAACCATACACGCTGGCACCGGCTGGTTCGGACGCCCTTCCTCCGGGAGCGGTGCCGGCTGATCGTCCTCGACGTGCGCGGCCACGGCGCCTCGCACGCGCGGCGTTTCGTTGATCAGGACGGCGTCGGGCGAGACGTGCGGGTGTTGCTCGCGCGGGTCGGCGCCCGGGGGGCGATTCTCGTGGGTCATTGTCTGGGCGCCAACCTGGCCGTCCGGGTGTGGGAGCTCTGTCCGGATCGGGTCGGCGGGATGGTGTTCATCGAGCCGTTCGTCGTCTCGATGCTGCGGCGGGATCTGGCGGTGATCCGCGTGCTGCTGCTCCCGCTGTTTTGGCTCGTCTACGGGGTGGTCTACATCGCCGGTGCAGTCGGCGTGAGTCGGACGCGATTCCGGTTCGTCGATTATGAATCGTATGACGAGTGGGTGCGCCCCCGACTCACCTCATTCTGGGCGGCCGTGCGCTGGATGGGGCCTTGGATCGACCTGCAGACGATGCCGATGATTAGCTATCTGCAGGCGTTCCGCACGCTGTTCGCCTACCGGCCGCCGTGGTCGGGGATCACCTGCCCGGTTCTGGTCATCTATGGGAAGAAGGCGGAGCTGGCGGGGGACGGCGGGCCGCCCTCATCGTTGGGCGCCCGGAGAATCCAGACGGTGTTCCTGGATGCGAGCCATTTTGTCCTTACGGATAACGTCACGGGGGTGGCGGAGGCGATTGAGGCGTTTGTTCGCGGCACGCCGCCGGGTGCGCGGGAGTCGCCGGACGGTTAGTGTTTGAGCGTGGCCCGCTGCAGGTTGGTGGCCAATCCCAGTTGCGCGGCAACGAAGATCAGCCACTTGGACGGGTCGAAGTTGTACCACTTGGGCCCGTTCCGATAGTCCCGCTGATAGGCATGGTGGTAGTTGTGATAGCCCTCGCCAAAGGTGACCAGGGAGACCCACCAGCTGTCCCGGCTGGTGTTCGCCGTGCTGTGGGGCTGTCCCCCCCAGAGATGGCAGACGGAATTAATGCAAAAGGTCGAGTTCAGCACGAGAAACATCCGCCCCACGCCGGCGAGCAGGAAACAGCCGATCGCTTCGCGCCAGCCGCCATGGAGTCCGCCGGCGAGCAACGGAATGGCGAAGCCGGAGAGCACGATCGGCACGTAATAGCGCTCCTGCCAGAGCAGCAGCGGGTCCTTGCGGAACTGGGCCTCGTACTTGTCGTCCGCGTAGGGATCGTTGAGAAACAGCCAGCCCAGGTGGCTGTACCAGAATCCTTTCATGGCATTATAGGGGTCGGCGTCCTGATCCACCCGGGCGTGGTGACGCACATGGTCGGCGGACCATTTGATGGCGGTGTTTTGCAGCGCCCAACCGCCGGCGATCAGCAGCGCGATCTTGACCCATCGATGGCACTCAAAGCTCCGGTGGGAAATCAACCGATGGTAGCCCACCGTGATACCAAGGCCGGTGACGACATACAGAATGCCAAACAGGGTCCAGTCCACCCAGGTATAGTCAAAAAAGTAGCCGAACAACGGCACGCCTATCAGCGCCACTAAACAGACAAAGACAAACTGGGCGATCACAGAGTAGTCCAGTGTCGCTGTCATGGCCGGAGTCGGCATAACTGTACGGGTTTTCACACCATCCACGCTTGTAACCCCCCATGTAGATTTAATGATAAGCTGTGCAGGCAATTAACATACAGTATACCACAAATTTCTCGATATACGATACAGTCTCATCGAAAGAATTCTGGCGCGGCGAGAGGGTAACGATTCCGGGGGGTTAAATTACCTGATCTTCGGCGTGATAGGAGCTGCGGACCAGTGGGCCCGATTCCACATGCCGGAATCCCAGTCGTTCCCCGGTCGTCTTGAGCCGGTCAAAGTCGTCCGGGTGATAATACCGTGCCACCGGCAGATGGGTTTTGGACGGCTGCAGGTACTGGCCCAGCGTCAGGAGGTCGCAGCCGTGGGCGATCAGATCGCGCATGACGGCATCCACCTCCTCCGCCGTTTCGCCCAGCCCCAACATCAGTCCGCTTTTGGTCGTCAAACCGGCCGCCTTCGCCCGCTGGATCAGCTCCAGCGTCCATTGATATTTTCCCTGCGGCCGCACCGGACGGTAGAGCCGGGGCACTGTCTCGGTATTGTGGTTGAGAATGTCGGGCCGGGCATCAAAGACCGTATCCTGGGCCGCGTGCGCGCCCTTGAAATCGGGGATCAACACCTCGACCGTGCAACCCGGCGTCGCGGCTCGAATCCGCCGAATCGTGTCGGCGAAGATTGCCGCCCCGCCGTCGTGCAGCTCGTCCCGGTTGACCGAGGTGATGACGGCGTGGCGGAGCCCGAGCGTCGAGACCGCCTCCGCCACCCGCCGTGGCTCGTCCAGGTCGAGCTCCGACGGCCGGCCGGTCTTCACGGCGCAGAAGCCGCAGCTCCTGGTGCAGGTCTCACCCAGGATCATAATTGTCGCCGTTCCCGCGTTCCAGCACTCCCAGATGTTGGGGCAGTGCGCTTCCTCGCAGACGGTGTGGAGGTTGAGGTCGGCGACCAGCCGCTTGAGTCGCTGGTACCGGTCATCCCGCTTCGGCGTGATTTTGAACCATTCGGGCAGGCGCCGGCCCGCCGACGGCGAACCATTCAATGGATGGGAGGGGATCGACTGATCCATGGGTCAAATGTGAATGGCTTCCCCGTAGACCGCCGCGGCCGCTTCCATCACGGCCTCCGAGAGCGTCGGATGGGGATGGATGCTCGATCGCAATTCCAGCGGCGTGCCCTCCATCGCCATCAGCAGAACCGCTTCGCCGATCAACTCGGTCACTTCCGCGCCGATCATCTGCGCGCCCAGACATTCGCCCGTCTTCGCGTCGGCGACGATCTTGATGAAGCCCTCCGTTTCGCTCAGCGCCAGCGCCTTGCCGTTGGCGGAGAGTGGAAACTTGCCGATGTTCACGGCGGAGCCAGCGGCCCGGGCGTCGGCTTCTGACATCCCGACGCTGGCCACCTGCGGCTGGCAATAGACGCAGCGGGGGATACGGCGGTAATTGACCAGCTGGACCTCTCTGCCGGCCAACCGTTCTACAACGGCAATTCCTTCGGCCGACGCGCTGTGGGCGAGGAGCGACTTGCCGGCCACGTCGCCGATGGCATGCACGTCGGGCACGGTCGTTTCCAGCCATTCGTTCGTGACGATGTAGCCGCGCTCGGTCGTGACCCCCAGCTGCTCCAATCCCAATCCTTCAATATTTCCCGCCCGTCCGGCGGCCAGCAGCAGTTGCTCGCAGGCGATTGTCTGCGCCCCCGCGCCGGCCGCCTCGATCTGAACGGTCAACCCGCCGTCAGCCGGTGTGATCGATGAGACCTTGCTCTTTGTCTGCACGGCGATGCCTTGTTTTTTGAAGGAAGCCTGCAGCGCTTTCGATACCTCCGCATCCTCGCCGGGCAGGAGCCGGTCCAGCAGCTCGACGATCGTGACCTGCACGCCATAGGCCGAAAAGACGTAGGCAAATTCGACGCCGGTCGCGCCGCCGCCCACGATCACCAGCCGCCGGGGCAGAGGATTCAGCTTGAGCGCCTCATCGCTGGTGATGATCAACCGGCCGTCCGGCGCGATCCCCGGGAGCGGCTTGGTGCGCGAACCGGTGGCGATGATCACGGCCCGACCGGACAGGTCCGTCCGTCCGCCCGTCGCATCGACGACCGTCACGCGATCCCGGGCCGTGAGCGACGCCGTCCCCGCGACCAGATCAATGCGATGCTTTTTGAACAAATGCCTGACGCCGCGCGTGAGCCGCAGGACCGCCTGCTGCGCCCGTTCGACGGCGACGCCGAAATCGAATCGAAGATTATCGTACTGAATGCCGAATTCCTCCGCTCGCCTGACCAGCGAGAGCACCTCGGCGTTGCGGATCAGCGCCTTGGAGGGAATGCAGCCTCGGTTCAGGCAGACGCCCCCGACCTCGTCCTTTTCGACAACCGCCACCTTCAGCCCGAGCTGGGCCGCCCGGATCGCGGCCACATAGCCGCCCGGCCCCGAGCCGATGATGACCACATCATGCGCCGATTGCCCCATCGTATGCCGTCAGGGCAGGAGCAGCCCCGTCGGCTCCTCCAGTTCATGTTTGAGGGCCTGCAAAAATTTCGCTGCCTGCAACCCGTCCACGACGCGGTGGTCGCACGAGACCGTCGTCATCATCCGTCGGCGGATCGCCACGCGCTCGTTTTCAACCACCGGAGTTGGTTTGATCTTGCCGACGGCCAGGACGGCCGCTTCGGGAGGCGTGATGATGGCGGAGAACTGCTCCACGTCCTCCATGCCGAGGTTCGACAGGCTGAAGGTGGCGCCGGTGTACTCGTCCGGCTGCAGACGGCGGCTCTTGGCCCGTTCGAACAGCAGACGGGCTTCTTCGGCGATTTGAATGAGCCCCTTGTTCTGGCAGTCGCGAAGCACCGGCACGATCAACCCCTCGTCCAGGCCGACTGCGACGCCGATGTGAATGGATTGGTGGTAGCGGATCCCCTCCTCCTGAAACGACGCGTTGAACTGGGGAAAACGGGTCAGCGCAAGAGCCAGGGCGCGGATGATCAGGTCGGTGATCGTGATCTTGATCGGTTGTTCCCGGTCGGCCAGTTCGTCCTTGACGGTCAGGGCGCGCTCCATGTCGATGTCGTTGGTCACGTAAAAGTGGGGCACCGGCGCCTTGCTCTGCGTCATTTTCCTGGCGATCGTTTTTCTGATCTGGCTCAGCGGCCGGACCTCATAGACGGGCTCGAACGCCGGTGGCGCCGCCTGTCTCGCGGCCAGCGCCTGCTCGACATCCTCTTTGAGAATCCGCCCCCCGGGGCCGGTGGGGGTGATCGACACCAAGTCGAGCCCGGCCTCCTCGGCCATCCGGCGGGCGAGGGGGGAGGCTTTCACTTCTTCAACCGAAGGCGATTTGGCCGCCGGGTGGCCGGACGGCCGGGAAACCTGATGTGCGGGTGCCGGCGCTGGCGCAGCCGGCGGAGCCGGCATCGGCGGACGGGCCGTCGGCTGCGGCGCGGCGGAGGGCGCCGGCGCCTTGGCGGTTTCGGCAAGCAGCGGCGCGATATCTTCGTCCGGGGAGGCAATGACGGCGATTAGCTGGCCGGCTGGCACCGTGCTCTGGTCGGGGACCAGGATTTTGCGCAGCGTGCCGGCGCCGAACGCTTCCAGATCCATCACCGCTTTGTCCGTTTCGATCTCGGCCAGGGCGTCGCCGCTTTCGATCCGGTCGCCTTCGCGCTTGTGCCACTTGATGACGACGCCCTCCGTCATGGTGTCGGTCAGTTTGGGCATGATGACTCGCGTGGCCATAGGCTACCTATACAGGGTTTTCTTGACCGCTTCAATCACCCGTGTTTCAGTCGGCAGGGCCAGCTGTTCCAGATGCTTGGCATAGGGCGTCGGCACCTCGAAGCCGGTCACCCGTTCGATCGGGGCGTCGAAGGCGTCAAACCCGTCATGATACAGCTCCATGGCAATCTGCGCCCCGACGCCGCAGAACCCCCAACCTTCCTCGATGATCACGGCCCGTCCCGTTTTGCGCACGGAGGCGATCAACGTCGGCAGATCGAGCGGTTTGAGCGTGCGCAGATCGATCACTTCGACGTGAATGCCCTCGGCGGAGAGCCGGTCGGCGCAGCGCAGCGCCATGAGCAGCATCTTCGACCAGGCAATCACGGTGACGTCGGCGCCCTCCCGTTTGATCTCGGCCCGGCCGATTGGAATCGTATAGTCGCCGTCGGGGACCTCCCCCTTGGTCGAGTAGAGTTCCTGCCCCTCGATAAAAATCACCGGGTTGTCCTGGCGGATCGCGCTCTTGAGCAGCCCCTTCGCGTCACGTGGCGTTGCCGGCGCGATCACCGAGAGACCCGCGATGTGGCAGAAGAGCGATTCGAGGCTTTGCGAGTGCTGGGCCGCGAGCTGGCGGGAGGGGCCGCCGGGCCCCCGGATGACGATTGGAATCGAGAGCTGCCCGCCCGACATGTAGCGGATTTTGACGGCGTTATTGACGATCTGGTCCAGCGCCAGAATGGCGAAGTTGAAGGTCATCATTTCTATGACCGGCCGCAGCCCCACCATCGCGGCGCCGATGCCCACGCCGGTGAACCCCGCCTCGGTGATCGGCGTGTCGATCACCCGACCCGTGCCGAATTCCTTGAGCAGCCCCTTGCTCACCTTGAACGCGCCGTCGTAGAAGCCAACCTCCTCGCCCATCAGGAAGATGCGGTCGTCACGGCGCATCTCCTCTCTGAGGGCCTGGTTGAGCGCCTCCCGGTAGAGCACGACCGCCATGATCCTCCTGCGCTCCTCAGGGGGCCAGCACGTCGGTGAAAAGCTCCGCCGCCGGCGCCGGCGGGCTAGCGTCGGCAAACTCGATGGCCTCCTGAACCCGCCGTTGTGCTTCCTGGTCGAGTTGGATCAACTGTTCGGTGGTCGCGACCCCCCGGTCGGTCAGATGATGGCCGAACAGGTGGATGGGATCGCGTTTTTTCTGCTCGTCGATCTCCTCCTTGGTCCGGTAGTGGCCGTGGGCGGGATCTGACATCGAATGGCCCATATATCGGTAGGTGCGCGCTTCCAGAAAATACGGGCGAGGTTGTTTCCGCATGCCGCGCACCACCTGGCCCACGGCGTCGCGCACGGCCAACACGTCCATCCCGTCGACGGTCGAATGGCCCATGTCATAGGCGAGCGCCGTGCTGGTGAGGTCGTAGATTGCGGAGGCCCGTTCGACCGGCGTGCCCATGCCGTAGCGGTTGTTCTCGCAGATGAAGAGGACGGGCAACTTCCAGAGTGCGGCGATGTTCAACGATTCGTGGAAAATGCCGGTCGGCACGGCGCCCTCGCCAAAAAAGCAGAGGACGACCTGCGGCCGCGTCCGATATTTGAGCCCGAAGGCGATGCCGGTCGCGAGCCCGACGTGCGTGCCGACGATTGCAAAGCCGCCCATGAACCGGCGCTCCACGTCGAACAGATGCATCGACCCTCCCTTGCCCTTGCACAATCCGCCCTGCCGGCCGAACAGCTCGGCCATGACCCGCTTGGGATCGGCGCCCTTAGCCAGGCAATGGCCGTGATCGCGATAGGCCGTGATGACGTAATCGTCGGGTTCCAGCGCCGAAATGGCGCCGACGGCCACGGCCTCCTCGCCGATGTACAAATGGCAGAACCCGCCGATCTTGGCCAGCGCGTACATCTCGGCGCATTTCTCCTCGAAGCGGCGGATCAGCACCATCTGACGATAGAGTCCGATCTGGTCAGCGGGAAACACAATCGTACCATACCAACCGCGGGACGCGGAGTGCAACCGATGAACGCGTCACACGGCGCGGCGGCCGTAGTGCTCGTGCAGGTAGGCGATGATCTTGTCGTCATCGTCAGCGATGACGATGCCGCGCTCGGGATCGTGCAGCGTGGGGACGAACGTCTGGCCGGAGAGCGCCCTGACCCGCGTCCGCTCCCGGTGGCTGGACGGCTCGTTCCGGATGATGTAGTCGAGTCCCAAATCGGCGAGCGCTTCCCTGACCCGCACACAGTAGGGGCAGTCTTCGAGCTGGTAGAGCTCAAGCATGCGACGATGCTCCCGCCGACTGGACTTTGGCCGCCAGCTCTTCGGCCGGATAGGTGAAGATCTCCGCCAGCGTCGGATGGAAATGGGGGATCGTCAGCAGATCGGCGACGGTCGCCCGATAATGCATGGCGACCACCAGCTCGTGGATCAGTTCGGGCGCCGAGGCGCCGAGGAGACCGGCGCCGAGAATTTCGCCGGTCGCCGGATCGGCCAGCATCTTCACGAACCCCCGCGTCTGGCCGGTGCAGATCGCCTTGCCGAGGTCGTCGTACGGATACCGCGCCACGAGCACACGGCGGCCGGCGCGCGCGGCGTCGTGCTCGCTCAATCCCACGCGCGCAAACGGGGGGTCGCAGAAGATCACGTCGGGCACGATCCGGTAATCGGCCGTCTTCGCCGGGCCGTCCAGCGCGTTGAGAGCCGCGATCTCCCCCTGGGCGACGGCAACATGCGTCAGTTGATACGTGCCAGTCACGTCTCCGGCCGCGAAAATGTCGGGATGGGACGTGCGGAGGTGCTCATCCACGACGACACCCTCCGGGCCGGTGTCGACCCCCGCGTCGCCCAGCCCGAGCCCCTCGATGTTGGCCGTCCTTCCAGCCGCGATCAAAATTTCATCGCCGTGGATGCTGGATCGCTTCCCGTGGGTCGTGATCACCGCCATTTTCGACTGGCCGTGGCGCGTAACCTCGTGAAAGGTCACGTTCGTGTGAAGCGTGATTCCCTCCTCTTTGAAATACCCGCCCAACGACTGTCCAAATTCCGGATCGTGGCGCCTCAACAGGTGCGGCCCGCGTTCCAGAATCGTGACCTGCACGCCCAGCCGGGCGAAATGCTGACCCAGCTCGCTGGCGATCACGCCGCCGCCGATGACGACGAGCCTGTGGGGCAGGGTCTGGGTCGCGAGGGCCTCATCGCTGGTCCAGAAGCCCTGATCAGCCAGGCCCGGAATGGGGGGCACGAACACGCGAGAGCCCGTTGCGATCACGCAGCGGGAGGCCGTCAGCTCCCGCTCGCCGACCATGACGCGATGAGGATCGAGGAATCGTGCGGAGCCCTCCACCAGCGTGATCAAGGAATGCTGACGGACCTCGTGCAGTCGGTAGTCGACAAAGCCCTGAATGATGGCTTCCTTGCGACGGACGGCGGCGGGATAATCGATGGCGAGTTCCTTGGCGGCGACACCCAATGCGCCGGTGCCGGCGGCCAGATGGGCCAGCTCGGACGTTCGCAGGAGCGTCTTGGACGGCATGCAGCCGCGCAGGATGCACAGGCCCCCGAAGGGTCCCTGCTCGATCAGCGCGACCCGTTTGCCCCGATGGGTAGCGACCCGCGCCGCGGCGTACCCCGCGCTGCCTCCGCCGATCACGATCAGATCGTAGGATTCCCCCATTGCCGCAGTTTTACCTCATCGATCCGATGTCTGGCCGGCGGCCGGCCCGGCGCCCCATCGGAGCAGGGCGGTACCCCAGGTTAGACCGCCGCCGAAGGCGGCCAGCAGCAGCAGATCCCCGTCTCGCAGGCAGCCCTGCCGGGCGGCCTGGTCGAGTGCGATCGGCAGCGAAGCGGAGGAGGTGTTCCCGGTGTCGGCGATGGTCGAGAAACATTGCCGGCTCGTGAGCCCCAGGCGGCGGGCGACTTGATCGAGCAACCGCCGGTTGGCCTGATGGAAGAGCGCGTGTGCCACGTCCCTGACGGTCAGTCCGGTCTCCTCCATATGAGCGCGGACGGCACGAGCGAGCGTCATGACGGCCCGGCGGTAGACGGCGGGCCCATTCATCCGCATTGTGTGAAGATTCGCCGTGAGCGTCCCGGGGCTCGTCGGTTGGCGGGAGCCGCCGGCGGGCAGATGGATCAACCCCGCGCCGCTGCCGTCGGCGCCCAGACGAATCGCACGCAGGCCGGGGCCGTCAGGGGACGTCGCGTCGCCGGCCGCCAGCAGCACCGCCCCCGCGCCGTCGCCAAAGAGGATGGCCGTCGATGGATCAGCCGGATCAAGCGAGCGCGATTTGATTTCGGCCGCGATCACGAGAACCCGGCGGGCCGTGCCCGTTCGGATCATCTGGTCACCGGCAGAGAGGGCGGCGAGGAATCCGGTGCAGGAGGCGGCCACGTCGAACGCAACCGCGCGTCCGGCCTTCAACGCCCGCTGGACCAGGCAGGCCGTGGAGGGAAAGAAATAATCCGGGGAGGTGGTCGAAAGAATCACCGCGTCCAGGTCCCGTCCGTCGATTCCCGATTGTTTGAGGGCTTCTTCAGCCGCGCGAATGGCCAGATCGGAGGTCGCCTGCGTCGGCGCCGCCCACCGGCGGCAGCGAATGCCGGTTCGGGCCTCGATGGCCGACGGTGACAGCCCCACCCGAGGGGCCAGCGCCTCGTTGGTGACGATCCGTTCCGGAAGGACCGAGCCGGTGGCAAGGACGATGCTGCGGCAAGCGGGGAGGGGCATGTTCTGTCCCGATTATAGCCAAGGCGGTCCGTCGTTGCAAACTTTGACAACCTTTGGTATCGTATGGAGGATGCTCGTGGAGGGAATTCACGTGCGAAGATGGGGGGGCGCGCTGGCGCTGGCGGCGTGTGTCGTCGTGTCGGTGACCGGCTGCGGCAAGGCGGTGCAGGAGTTTTTTGGATTGGACTCGGCCGACTCGGCCGCATCGACCGCCGACCTCAACCAGTACCACGATCCCCTTGTGCTCCTGAGCCGGGCCGACAAACTCTTCGACAAGCGGAACTATCTGGAGGCCGCGCTCACGTATGAACGGTTTCTCGAACTGCACCGCCTCCACCCGCAGGCCGCCTATGCCCAATACCGCCTCGGATTGAGCGATTTGAAACAGTTCCGCAGCATCGACCGCGACATGGAGCCGGTGACGAAGGCGCTCAAAACGTTTCAGTCCTTTCTGGTTGCCTATCCCGACAGCCTCTACGCCGCTGAGGTCCGCACCGACATGAGAACCTGCCGCCTCTATCTGGGCGAATCGGACCTTTACGTTGGCCGCTTTTATTACCGGCAAGGCGACTACCCGGCCGCCATCAGCCGGTTCGAAGAGGTGATCAAGGACTACGGCGATCTTCCGGTTGGAGAGGAGACACTCTACCTGCTCGGGCAAGCCTATGCGGCCAGTGGCAACCAGGAACAGGCCCGGAAGCGGCTCCAACAATTCGTCGCACAGTATCCCGAGTCGACCTACCAGCAGCGGGCCAAAGAGCGGCTGGCGCAGCTCAACAGCGACAATACCTGCGGCGCGCCTCCCGCAGAGCATGCGGTCGTATCCACTCTTTGTTGATCTGGCCGGCCGCCGCGTCGTGGTCGTCGGCGGCGGGCGGGTGGCTGAACGCAAAATCCGGCAGCTGCTTGCATGCCGGGCGAGGGTCACCGTTGTCAGTCCCACCGTTACCCCCCGCCTGCTCGCCTGGCGCCGGAAAGGCATGATCCAGTGGCGTTCCCGCCGGTATAAACGGTGTGATCTTCAGTCGGCCTGGCTGGTCATTTCGGCGACCAATGATGCCGATGTCAACCAGCGTGTGGCGCGGGACGCCGCTCGAGGCAGGACCCTTGCCAATATTGTTGACGACGCCACCCGATCAACGGCAATCGCGCCGGCCTGGTTCCGCCGCGGTGCGCTGGTCGTGGCGTTTTCCACCGGCGGCACGAGCCCGGCTCTGGCCCGGCATTTGCGCATCAGACTGAGCAAGACGATCGGACGCGACTATGCCGGCTACGTGGCGCTCCTGGCCCGTCTTCGCCGCCGGGTTCATCGTCACGTGCGGGACGCGGCCGCCCGCCAGCGTCTCATCCGCCGATTGGTCCGGGCCGATCTGCTGTCGCTGATGAGTTCAGGACGGAACGCCGAGCTTCAACGCCGAGTCGCCAAGTTGCTGGCGTGAAACCGAAGCCCGGTCACGCCATCAACTGACGGACGCGGCGGCGGAGGCTCTGGGCGAGATAGCGGCCGCCCTCGGCCCGGAGTTTGTCAATGATCTGCCGGTAGGTTCGTTCGCTTCGCAACACCAGGTAAAACTCCTCGGTCATCTCCGGCCAGGCCCGCATCGCCAGATACCACAGGAACGGCAGCCGGTAGGCGATGGTCGCCAGCTTTGTGGCCAGCCGGAACTCTTCCTCAAAGAGCGATTTGATCCGGTTGGTGTAGCCGTCGACGCTCTCGGTCGGCCCGCCGAGGGCGGCCGCGACGCACTGCGCCGCGATTTCGCCGCTGTAGATCGCGTAGTAGATGCCCTCGCCGAAAAAGGGGTCGACGAGGTTCGCGGCGTCGCCCACGACCAGCAGCCGGTCCGACGCCAGCCGTCGCAACGAGGTCGACACGGCCGGAATGGGGTGACTGTGCAGCGTCAGTGCGGAATCCGGCTCGATCGGCCGTTGCGCTTTCAGATAGGCGGCGAGCGTGGCCCTTGGATTGGTCGGCACGGGGCTGAAGCCGGCAACGCCGATTGAGAGATGGCCGGCCTTGGGGAAACTCCAGCCATAGCCGCCGGGAACAGTCCCGAGATCGAGCCAGACCTCATCCTCGGCGGTGGAGCCCGCCGAGGGACGGGGCGCCTCCGCCTCCAGCGACCAGGCCGGCCTGGCCGCAGGGCGGGGATCGATGAGCCGGCCGATCCGGCTCTGCGCGCCATCGGCACCGATCACGAATTTCGCGCGGTGTCTGACGCCGTTCCCCATTTCCACCTCGACCTGCGAGGCGGTCTCTGTCACCCGGCGGACCTCCAGCCCGTACTGGACCGTTGCGCCGGCCTGTTCGGCCGCCCCGGCCAGGGCCTGATCGAACGACGGCCGCCGCACCATGTAGGCCACCGGTTTGGGTGAGCGGTGGTTCATCATGCGGGTGCCCCTGTACGTGAAGCGGAGGTTGTGGATCGTCGCTTCAATCTGGGGACGGATTGCCTCGGGAAGATGGGGCAGGGTCCGTGCGGAAAGTCCCCCGCCACAGGGCTTGTAACGGGGGAACTCCGCCTTGTCCAGCCCCAGCACGCGGTGCCCCTCCTCCGCGAGCAATCTTGCCGTCGTCGAGCCGCCGGGACCCATCCCCACGATAATGGCATCATACAGGGTCACGTGGCCCTCTCGGACGGCAGCCCCGATCGCCGGCTGACCATATAGATATAGACCCCGGCGGCCAGCAGGAGGATCACCACGCTGGCCACCTGCGGCACCGGGATCAGTCCGGCCACCATCAACGAGTCGCCGCGGAAAAACTCCAGTATAAACCGGGCGAGCCCGTAGCACATCCAATAGATGAGAAAAAGCTGGCCGTCGAACCGCATCCGGGTGCGCAGCAGCCACAACACGCCAAAGAGGGCCAGGTCGGTGCTCAACTCATAGAATTGCGTCGGGTGCAGGGGCACATTGTGCGGGGCCGCGCTGTTCGGATCGGTGAAGGTGATCGCCCACGGTAGCGATGTCGGCTTGCCATAGCTGCAGCCGTTCAACACGCAGGCCATCCGGCCGACCGCCTGCCCGATCATGATCGAGGGCGTCACCGTGTCGGCGAACCGCCAGAAGGGAAGGCGGCGCGACCGGGTGAACCAGAAGCCGGCGAGGAGGCCGCCCAACAGCCCGCCGTGCAGCGACATGCCCCCCTTCCAGACCGCGAGAATTTCCCACGGCTGGCGCAGGTACTGCAACGGCTCGGAAACGAGCACGTAGTAGAGGCGGGCGCCTGCGAGGCTGGAGAGCATGACGACAAAGAGCAGGTCGTAAATCAACTCGGAATCGAACCCCTTCCGGCTCGCCTCGCGCGCGCCCAGCCAGGTTGCGGCAAGAAACGCAACCGCGATCATCACGCCGTAGGCGCGGAGTTCAATCGAGCCGAACTTGAACAGAATCGGAAACATGCCGCAGCTCCTCGCCGGTCAGTCCTTGAGTTCCCCCACCGTGATCGTGACGGTCAGCGGCTTGTTCCTCCGCAGTAATTTGACCGCCACCTGTTTCCCGATTTCGGTGACCGCTACGCGCCGCGGCAGATCCCTGACGTGGGTCATCGGGGCGCCGTCGAATTCCAGGATGATGTCGCCGCGCAACAGCCCGGCCCGGGCCGCCGGGCTGTCGTCCATTACATCGGTGATCAGCACGCCAGAGGCATGGCTGTTCTCCGCCGAGGGGGGATTCTGTATCATGACCCCGATCCAGCCCCGGCGCACTTTGCCCTCAAGCAGCTGGGGCAGCAAGAGTTTGATCTGGTTGATGGGGATCGCGAATCCGATGCCCTGTCCGGACGGATTCATGGCGGTCGTCAGCCCGATCACTTCGCCCGAGATGTTGAACAGCGGCCCGCCGCTGCTGCCGGGGTTGATCGAGGCGTCCGTCTGCAGGTACTCTTCGTAGGGACTGTTGCCCAGCGCCCGGCCCTTGCCGCTCAGAATGCCGACGGTCAACGTTTGGTCAAGCCCGAAGGGATTGCCGATGGCTGCGACCCACTCGCCCACCTCGGCGGCGTCGGAGTCGCCCAGTCGCGCCGCGGGAAAGACGGTCGGCTGTCCCGGCTTGGGTTTCAGCCTGAGCAGCGCCAAATCGGCCTTGGGATCCCGTCCCACGATCAGGGCGTCGAACCGGTCGCCCTCCCAGGTGGTCACGGAGACCTGGGCCGCTTGGTCGAGGACATGGTTGTTCGTCAGGATGAGGCCGTTCGGATCGATCAGCAGCCCCGTTCCGACGCTGGGGGCCGACTCGGCTTCGCCCTCCTGCTGGGGAACGAACGGGTGGTTCTGCGGAAGCTTGGACGGCTGGGCGGCCAGCGTGACATTGATGCCGACCACGACGGCCCGTTGAGCGCGGACCAGATCGACGAAGGTGCGAGGCGTCAGGACCGGCGGCGCCCCCGCCGAGGCGGTCAACGGCGCCGCCGAGAGCAGGATGGCCCCGATCACCGTCGGAGCGTGGCGTGTACGTCGCATGGCGCGGAGGACTATTGGCCGAAATACCAGCCGATGCCGTGCCGGGTGAGGAATCCCGAGATCACGGCGAATGAATTGGTGAAGATGAGCGCCCCGACAAAGACCAGAAAAAGCCCGCTGCCGATCGTGATCGCGCGCAGGTGGCGCTGCACCGATTTCAGCCCGGCCAGCGCGCTGTTGAAGGCCAGCGCGACGGCCAGCAACGGCAGTCCCAGGCCGATGGAATAGGCGGTCAATAAACGGATGCCGGTGAAGACGGAATCGGTCGTGCTGGCGTAGAGCAGGATGGAGCCGAGGATGGGACCGACGCAGGGCGTCCAGCCTGCGGCGAACGCCACCCCGATCAAAAAGGTGCCGATGTAGCCAGCCGGCCGTTCGCTGAATCGCCAGTGTTTATCCATGGCGAGCCAGGGGGCGATCCAGCGGAGCTTGAGCGCCCCCATGACATAGAGCCCGAACACCACGATCAGCAAACCGCCGATCCGCCGGATCGCCTCCTGGTGCGTGAGGAGCAGCTGGCCGAGGGCCGTGGCCGACGCCCCGAACGCGATGAAGACAACGGAGAAGCCGGCGATGAAAATCAACGCGCCCCGCAGCGTGGTCCAGAGCACCTGCCGGCCCTGACGCTGATCGGTCAACTCCTCGAACGAGAGACCCGTTATATAGGAGACGTAGGAGGGCACCAGCGGAAGGACGCAAGGCGACACAAAGGAGAGCAACCCGGCCGTAAACGCGATCAGGTAGGACATGGGTGCGGTCGGTTCCATCGGGCTATGGCAGGGGCTTGCGTCGCGGCATCTGATGCGGGGGCCTGTGCTCTTCATCAATCCCCCGAACGCTCTGCGATCGGGTTGGCAATGCCCCCACTCCCCTGAGCCTCCCTCTCACGCTCTCCGCCTTCGGCGGATTGCTCGCTGGCGAACGCGTCGAGGCGTCACGCGTGGGCCCGCAGGATTTGCTCGACCAGCCGGTGGGACCGGTCGTTGTCCCAGTCCTCCGCACCGTAGAATTTGTGCGTGATGATGCCGTCGCGGTCGATGATGATGCTCGTCGGGATGCCGGTGACCTTGTAGAGGTCGTTGACCTGCAGCTGCGGGTCCAGCAGGACGGGGAACGTCAGGCGGAGCCGGTCGACGAACGGTTGGACGGCGGACGCGCCTTCAAAATCGGTGGCCACGGCCAGCACTTCGAAGTCGCTGTGCTGGTAGTGCTGATAGAGGCGCTGCAGGGAGGGCATCTCCATCAAGCAGGGACCGCACCAAGTGGCCCAGAAATTGACCAGGACCACCTTGCCCTTGAGCGAGGCCAGATTGACATTGTCGCCCTTCAGGGTGGGCAGCGTGATGTCGGGGGCGCGCAGTCCGATGTTGACCCCCATCGCCGCCTGGGGGCGCGCCGCCCCCTCCTTGGTCGCACCGCTCGATGCCTGCTCGGTGCAGCCGTTCCAGATCATCCCGTACAGGGCGAGACCGACCATGCCGACGGTGGCAAGCCGGAGGACCAGCTTCATGCCGCTTTCCCCTCATCGACTCGGGCGCCGCAGAAATTGCCGCTGGGTGACAGATAGCCGTCGTGAATCGCCTTGCCGACCGTCTGTTTGGCCCGGATGACGGCCGATTGGGGCACGGCCAGGCGCCGTTCTCCGAATCTGCCGATGGTCAGCGGGAGCGCACTGCAGGAGAGATCCCTCACTCGGCAGGAAATGCCCTGCGATTCCAACAGATCCTGGATCCGCTGGGCCTCCAGCAGGTCATAGCAGGCATAAATGTCGACATAGAGCGGATCGGACCGTTCTGTCGTCTGCGCTGGCTCACTTGTCATGTGTTCCCCCGGCCTCACCCTTGGTCCACCGGTGATCATCGATAAGAGGGCAATTGATCAATAGTATAACTGCGCGTGCGAGTGAGTCAAGCCTCCCGGCGGGCCATTTGTCGACGACATCGCGTCGAGACGCGCCCTCATCGCTTTGGTTCATCGCCGGACGAAGCGGCGGAGCCGCGCAGGCGCCGCCGTCAGTAGAGTGGCGGTTTGCCGGCCCGCAATTGCTCCAGGGCCTGCCGGACGAATTTTGAATCGTTGCTGCCGGGTTGCAGGTTCTGGTAGGCGGCCGTCCACGCCGCATCGGCATCGTTGAGCCGATTCTGGTGGACGAACACAATCCCGCGGTACCAGAGCAGCGCGGGTTCCTGGGGCAGTGCGGCGTAGGCAATGTCGAAGTGATCCATCGCTTCCTGGAACACTTTCGGATCGTCCGTTTTCCGGGTCGTCAGGAGGATGACGCCGATGTTGAAATGTGCCTCCGCGTTCTTGGGATCCAGCTCCACGACCTTGGCCCACGCCCTCAAGGCGTCTCCGGGCCGCTCCAGTGCCATATAGGAGCGGCCGGCCATGATCTGCCCCTGCAGGTCATTGGGGTTTTCCTTGAGCCGCGCTTCGAGGCGGGCCACCATTTCCTTCGGGTCCGGCATGTTCCGAGCCATCTGTTGTTGGAGAGCGGTGGCCCGCGCCTGCTGCATGGCGAACAGTTGCAGATAGATCAGCGCCGCTCCGATCAGCACGAACAGCGCCACCGCAGACATGGCCGGCCAATGGAGAGACTGGCGGGTCTGCGCGGTGGTCACGGGCGCTGCAGGCCGACGTCCGGACGTTGCGGCCTTCTCCGTTGCGGCGAGGGCGTCGAGCTTCTCCAACACCTGAAGCAACCGCCGTTCGTCCGTCGCTTTCAGTCTTTGGTAGTCCGTCTCAGGGAGCTTGTCCCTGACCCGGTCGACTTCGAGTTCCGCGAGAGAGGAGAGGAGAATCTCGCGCTCCAGCTCCAGATCGACCCGCTCCTGATTGCCTGCCGCCTCGGGGCCGAGGGGAATCAGAGGCTCCGCTCGTTGACGCAACGGCCAGACGAGGGTGAACAGCACACCCACGATCAGGATGACAATCAGCACCAACGCCATAAGGGGGGTTATTTGTCGTACGCGCGCAACTCGTCTTCAATGCGTCGCCGGGACGGTTCGCTCAGAGGCGGGGGGGGGGCCGCAGGCGCGGCGGAGGCGGATGTTGACCAGCGGGCCAGGGTTCGGGAGAGGAGAATGCCGCCGATCAACAGCAGCACGAACGGGCCGGCCCAGATCACCCAGTTCCAGCCCCGCACGCGGGGTTTCATGAGGATATAGTCGCCGTACCGGCTCAGGAAATAGGCCTTGATTTGCTCGGGCGTCTCCCCTTCCTTGAGCCGTTCTCGGATGATCTGCCGCATCTGTGCGGCCAGCACCGACTGCGATTCCCAGATGTTTTCGGTCTGACAGATGGCGCACCGGAGCGTTTTGGCGATCTCGCGGACCT
>Ga0335081_10006035_pt1 | contig 19221 bp, 18 predicted proteins | sample Lox_Sample_35_FD_206713 | JGI IMG/M metagenome (GOLD analysis project Ga0335081, IMG submission 206713) | Soil microbial communities from Loxahatchee National Wildlife Refuge, Florida, United States - Lox_Sample_3.5 | ecosystem: Environmental > Terrestrial > Soil > Wetlands | place: USA... | reverse complement strand
GTATCAGCAGGCATTGGATATATTCGAGTCAACACTTGGGCAGAAGCACCCCTACGTCATAGTTACGATGCACGATCTGGCAATCATGGAGTACCATCAGAAGCACTTCGCGGAAGCTGAGTCTCTCCTTCACCGCGCGATGAATGCTATGCAGGATTCGCCGGAAGTATCCCCGAAGCGCGCCGCGATCATCATGCTCAACTACGCAAGTGTATTGCGAGTCCTGAAGCGAAAGCAAGAGGCAAAGCAACTCGAGGCTCGTGCCAAGGAGCTTCAAAGAAGCCAAGCGGGCGTTGACGCAACGAGATTCGTTGTTGATATACGAGATCTGGCTCGTAAATAGTAAATCGGTCTAGCCGGGAAAGAGAAGGAAGTGCCCCACAAAACGCAGGCATTTGTCTTTCTCTAGGCGAGGTTGACTCCGACTCTCGTCACGTATCAAAAGCCGCCCCACCCCGGCTCAGGGGACTATTCTCTTCCAACGCTTTGAGGTTCATGGCGTTGGGTTTATGATTCGGCTGCACGGCTTCGAGAGCCCACGGAAAGCCCTCGGCACCGAGGATGTCGCGGCGCGCACCAACTGCCCATGTCACGTTCGTCGCCTGCCGTCGTCATCTGACGACTTCCTTCGGCACGAATTGCGATCTCGTTGAGTTCAAATACCGGAACTCTCAAATAAATGGACCTAACCAGTTTGCGCATCCCACACAATTGGAACGCGCAGTGCGCTGAAAACGTCGTGATCCAGCCGAGCGTAACCTTACCACACTACACAGCTGAAAGTTGGAACATCGCATGCAATTGAATCCGCGTACTCCGAGCGCTCCAGTTCAGAAACTCCAGACTGAGGGAGAAGCACAGGCTCGGTTTCGCGACACATGTCACAGCTGAAAACAAATTGGCTGACGAGAAGTCTCGAACAAATAGGCTGCTGCGTATCGTTTGCTCTTCGGGTGATTCGAGACACGTTTCGGCCGCCTTTCGAGCTCGCCTATTTGTGGATCGAACTTGCAGACCAAGGCTGGCGCTCGTTGCCACTGATCATCTCGTCCGGCCTGGCGTTAGGATTGGTAATGACCCTGCACACGCGTAACGAACTTATCCAGTTTGGTGCAGGTGCCTGGATACCTGAGGTACAAAGCCTCTCGTTTTTCGTGGAAATTGGTCCTCTGGTAGCAGCCCTACTTGTGGCGGGCAGGGTAGGGGCGGGAATGGGCGCCTCCCTGGCGGAGATGCGGGCGACCGAACAGATCGACGCTATAGAGGCCTTGTCCGTTGACTCGTTCAAGTTGCTGGTTGTTCCTCGCGTGGTTGCTTGCTTCCTGGCATTGCCATTACTGACTACGTTCATGGACTTCTGCGGGGTGATCAGCGGCTTCCTTTCGGAGCACTTCTTATCCCATATTTCTTTTCAGCTCTACATGGCCCGGGCCTTCCGCGACATGGAGTGGTCCAATTTTATCCCTCCCACTTTGAAGACCGCCATTTTTGGTTTCATCATCGGGGCCGTGTCGTGTTTCTGTGGGTATACAACGAATGAGGGGGCGGAGGGCGTTCGTAGAGCGGCAACAAACAGCGTCGTGATGTCATCACTTCTGGTCATCGCGACGGATGTGATCTTGGTGAAAATGATTTTCTTCATGTTTCCAGAGAGCGCGATATGAGTGATTGGAAAGACACTGCGGTCGCGCTCGATCACGTCTCGAAGGCTTTTGGTAAGAAGCAGGTGCTTCAAGACATTACTTTATCCGTGTCGCGGCAGGAGGCGCTCTGTATTGTCGGGAGGAGCGGAACGGGTAAGAGTGTCACCCTGAAGCTCATCATTGCTCTGATTAAGCCAGAAGCTGGGCGTATTTGGGTAGATGGTGAGGATATCACCGACCTAGAAGGTCAAGAGCTTTCGCGTGTACGCCAGAAGATGGGATTTCTGTTTCAGAATGCCGCTCTTTTTGATTTTCTCAATTTGCACGACAATCTGGCTTTGCCGCTCCGGCGGCTCACTCACAAATCGGAGCAGGATATCGAGGAGATCATTGACCGCGTACTCGGTCAGGTCGGCCTTAGTGGCGATAGGCAAAAAATGCCTGTTGAGCTTTCAGGTGGTATGAGAAAGCGTGCCGGCCTTGCGCGAGCTTTGGTTCTTGAGCCGCAAATCCTTTTGGTCGATGAGCCGAGCAGCGGACTGGACCGCATTACCGCTTCGGAAATTGACGATCTCCTTGTCGAACAAAAACGTCATACCACGATGATCATTGTGACTCACGACGTGCATGGTGGAAGGCGTGTCGGTGACCGATTTGCGGTTCTCGACCAAGGAAGATTGGCCGCGCTCGGAAAACCTCAAGATCTTGAACACCATGAAAATGCGACGGTGCGGAAACTGGTTGTGGAGGACTAAATGTGGAATCGTTATGTCGGCCTCGGGATATTTGTCATTGTAGGTACTTTGTTGTTTGGCGCGGCTATTTTCCTGATCGGCAATCAACATAACTTCCTTGCCAAACATGTCGAATTGTATACGGAATTCAAAAACCTCAATGGCCTCACGAAAGGTGCGAAGGTCAGGGTCGGGGGTTTCGATGCCGGCGAAGTCACGGATATCAGTGTTCCGCTGTCTCCTCTGGCGGGCTTTCGTCTTAGGCTGCACGTAACTGAGCAGGTGCGTGGTCTGGTTAGGACGGACTCAGTGGCTACAATTGCTACCGAGGGGGTGGTAGGCGACAAATTTGTGCTAATTGGACCGGGCAGTTCGACATCGCCGGAGGTTCCACCGTTTTCCGAACTGCGTAGCAAAGAAACGAATGATATGGCGGAGCTGCTCGATAAAGCTACCGGGCTGGTGAGCGATGCAAGCGGAACTATGAAAACCGTGGCAGACAAAGTGACAACTACTCTCGACGCGTTAACGAAAACCGTTAACAACGCAGATGATGTTGTAGTCGGGATGAAGGAGGGACGAGGGGCCATTGGAATGCTGCTACGCGATGAGAAAACAGCTACGGAGATCCGGCAAGCAGTTGACAACGTACGTGATATCACTTCTTCGCTGAATCACGCTTCAGCGCAAGCTGACGCGGTCGTCTCTGATCTCCAATCTCGTGGGCTGGTTGGAAAAATGGATGCTATTGTCTCCGACCTTCAGTCGCGAAATTTTGGCGAGAAACTCGATCAGACGATGGGAAACGTGCGTAGCGCCGCACAAAACGTCGCTGCGACGACCCAGCAGGTGCAGGAGACCGTTACAAAAGCGTTTGCACCAGACGGGCAAGGCAGAGATGCCGGGGATAACATTCGGCAGACGCTTTCAAACGTAAATGAAGCTACTGCGAATTTAGCCGAGGATACTGAGGCTGTCAAGCATGGTTTTTTCTTTCGAGGATTCTTCAAACGCCGTGGCTACTACACAATGGCGCGACTGGCGCCGGAGAAATATCGTAACGACAAGGTGTTCGCCAATCCGAAAAATCGGCGCGTGTGGATCGAAGCTGGCGAACTGTTCGATCCGAAGCAGGACGAAAACGAAATGCTCTCTCGCGCAGGACAAATGCGAATCGATGCAGCGGTTGCCGAGTTCGGGGATCGCCTAGTAGGTGATGCGATTGTGGTGGAGGGTTACGCCATGTCCGGAGCGCCTAGCGCCCAACTGGCGATGTCCCGCAGCCGTGCTATTCTCGTGCGCAATTACCTGCATACCCGTTTTCAGATGGACAATCAGAACATCGGCGTTGTGCCACTGCGCGGAGTACCTCCGCCGGCCGCGCATAAGGATAGCTGGAATGGGATCTGTATCGTGCTGTTATCGCGAGCATCTTAGGCGCCCATGGCACTCGATACACCTATCATCGTGGCAGTTGCGGCTATGACCGGGTCCCTCGTAGGCGCTTGTTCATCCGTGGCTGTTACGTTCGTAGGCCATCGACTGCAAGCGCGATGGGCCCGATTAGCAGCCGAGCTAGCAGAGCGCCAGGAGCTGTACGGAAAATTCGTCGAAGAAGCGGTACCTCTATTTGTGGACGCTACTCAACAATCAGCAATCGACCCCACTAAGATTATGCGGCTCTACTCGAAGGTGGCACGCATCCGCCTGACATCAAGCGATCCGGTTCTTCGTGCTGCGGAGGACGTCGGCAAGCGATTGCTTGACTTTTATGAACGGCCACCGGAGGACCCCGCCGAGGTTCTTGCGCGAGTTGCGAAGGGCGAGGCGAAGTTAGATCCGCTCCGAGAATTCACAGAAGCGTGCCGGCGGGAGCGGGCTAAGGCTCTTCAACAAGTATGAGGGCATTCCGAAGATTGCCGGGCTGTCGTCACCATGTTGGTGCGGGTACCTGCTCAGTGCCGAATGTCGGCAGAAATAGTAGGACCTGCTAACGGCGACACGCATGGATCCGACCTGCTGTGTTTTTCTGGAGGCCCAAAGAATGTCAGTATCAGCAGGCATGAGTAATGCTACGAAGGTACGGACACGGCTGACACGAGAGTAAAGCAAAGCGGTGATGCACATACGTCTCATCGAAGCAACCGAGAGATTATTCCGCAAAAGGAGTTTACCAAAATGACATCTGTTGTAGAACTGGAACAACGCTCCAGCGACTCATTAAGTGCTTATGGGATTGCCCGGTCGACGATTTCGGGGACTCCCCTGAGTGCGTCGGCACTAAGAAAGACAGACGCTTACTGGCGAGCATGCAACTACTTGGCGCTCGGCATGATCTATCTTCAGGACAATCCTCTTCTCAAAGAGTCACTCAAGCCCGAGCACATTAAGAACCGACTTTTGGGCCACTGGGGGTCGAGCCCAGGACTCGCGTTCATCTATATCCATCTGAACCGGCTGATTAAACAGTTCGACCTCGATATGATTTTCATGGCCGGCCCCGGACATGGTGCGCCGGGGGTTTTGGGCCCTGGCTACCTCGAGGGCACCTACTCAGAGATTTATCCGGAAAAGAGCGAGGACGAGCGGGGATTACGCGAGTTCTTTCGACAGTTCTCTTTTCCTGGCGGAATCGGCAGTCACTGCACGCCGGAGACGCCCGGCTCGATACACGAAGGCGGCGAGTTGGGGTATGTGCTGTCTCACGCCTGTGGGGCCGCTTTCGACAATCCGGATTTGATTGTTGCCGCCGTAGTCGGCGATGGCGAGTCGGAAACAGGGCCCTTGGCCACGTCGTGGCATATAAGCAAGTTCCTCAATCCTATTCGTGATGGTGCCGTTCTGCCGATCCTTCACCTGAACGGGTACAAAATCAATAACCCCACTCTTCTCGCACGGATCACTCACGAGGAATTGGAGGATCTTCTGCGAGGCTATGGTTGGACACCCTACTTCGTCGAGGGCTCCGATCCCGACAGCATGCACCAAGCAATGGCGGCGACGGTGGAGCACTGTGTTGAGGAGATCAGAAAAGCGCAACGCGAATGCCGTCAGACCAGCGTGGCGCGTCGGCCGCGCTGGCCCATGATCGTTCTGCGTTCCCCAAAGGGATGGGGCGCGCCGGTAGAGGTCGGCGGCCACAGGGTCGAGGGCTTCTGGCGGGCGCACCAGGTTCCATTGACGGACGTTAAGAAAAATCCCGAGCAACTGCAGATTCTCGAGAAGTGGATGCGCGCGCAGAACCCCGAGGAACTTTTCGACAAAAATGGCCGGCTGATCCCAGAGCTGAAAGAGCTCGCGCCTGTGGGGGAGCGCCGGATGAGCGCTAATCCTCACGCCAACGGGGGACTCCTCAGAAAGGCTCTACGCCTGCCGTCGTTCAGCGACTACGCTCTCAAGGTGGAACGGCCCGGAGCGATCGAGGCAGAGAATGTCCCTCCGTTGGGCACGTTCCTGAGAGACGTGATGAAGCTGAACATGACCAACTTCCGCGTCTTCGGGCCCGACGAAACCACTTCCAACAAGCTGCAGGCAATCTACCAAGTCGCCAAGAAATGCTGGCTTGCCGAGTACTTCCCCGAAGACCAGGACGGCAGCGAACTGGCGCCGGATGGCCGGGTCGTTGAGATGCTCAGCGAGCACACAATGGAGGGCATGCTCGAAGGCTACCTGCTGACGGGGAGAAACGGTTTCATTTCCTCGTATGAAGCGTTCGTCCATGTGATCGACTCCATGTTCAACCAGCATGCGAAGTGGCTGTCCATCTGCAACCATCTGTCCTGGCGCCGGGACATCGCCTCACTGAACCTGCTGATCACATCCACGGTGTGGCGGCAGGATCACAACGGTTTCACGCATCAGGACCCCGGATTCCTCGACGTGGTGCTTAACAAGAGTGCGGCAGTCACTCGCATCTATCTCCCGCCAGATGTGAACTGCCTGCTCTCAGTCGCGGACCACTGCCTGCGAAGTGAGAACTACATCAACGTGATCGTCTCGGATAAACAACTCCACCTGCAATACCTCAATATGGAAGCCGCGATTGAACACTGCACAAAGGGCATCGGTATCTGGGACTGGGCGAGTAACGATCAAGGCTGCGAGCCCGACGTGGTGTTCGCCTCAGCAGGTGATATACCAACCCAAGAGGCCTTGGCCGCAACGGTGCTGCTGCGAGAGGAATTCCCTGATATCAAAATCCGGTTCATCAACGTAGTCGACCTTTTCAAACTCGAGCCAAACACGGAGCATTCGCACGGGCTGACGGATCGCGACTTCGATTCTCTCTTCACCACGGACAAGCCCATCATTTTCAACTTCCACGGCTACCCTTGGCTGATTCATCGTTTGACTTATCGTCGGAAGAACCAGCGGCTTCATGTCCGCGGGTACAAGGAGAAAGGCAACATCAATACTCCAATGGAACTGGCGATCAACAACGAAACCGATCGATTCAGCCTGGCAATCGATGCGATCGATCGTATTCCCAGACTCGAAAGAATCGGCGGACATGCGAAAGAAAAATTCCGCAACCAGCAGATCGCGTGCCGGCGATATGCATACCAGCATGGGATCGACTCGCCAGATATTACCGGGTGGCGCTGGCCGCAATAACCAAGGACGAAAGGATTCCCGATGAGCGCAACACTCGTGACTCCCGAGGCTTCAGTACGTTCTCCAATCGATCTAACCAGTATCAACACTATCCGCACGCTCGCTATTGATGGAGTACAGGCGGCCGACTCCGGTCATCCTGGAACTCCTATGGCCATGGCTCCGGTGGCTTATTGCCTGTGGCAACAATTCCTGCGCTTCGACCCGCAGGACCCTGTTTGGCCTAATCGCGACCGCTTCGTCTTGTCGATTGGTCACGCTTCCATGCTGCTCTACGCACTACTCCATTTGACGGAAAGTCGGGCCGTGAGCAAGGATTACGAAATCCTGGGCCAACCTTCCGTGCCACTGGACGCCCTCAAAGCGTTCCGGCAGTTGGATAGCCGCTGCCCCGGCCATCCTGAGTATCGCTGGACATCCGGAGTAGAGACCACAACGGGGCCGCTCGGTCAGGGCGTTGCGACGAGCGTTGGTATGGCGATCGCGCGGCAGTGGCTGGCGTCCCGATATAACCGCCCTGGCTTCGACCTGTTCGACTTTAACGTCTACGCGCTTTGCGGAGATGGATGCATGATGGAGGGCATCTCCGGTGAGGCCGCATCTCTCGCGGGGCACTTAGGGCTCTCCAATCTCTGCTGGATTTACGACAACAACCACATCACTATCGAAGGCCATACCGCTCTGGCTTTTAGCGAGGATGTGGCCACGCGGTTCGTCGGCTATGGGTGGAACGTAACGCGGGTGGGCGATGCGAACGATCTCGAAATGCTCGCGCGCGCCTTCCAGATCTTCCAGAAAACCAATGATCGGCCTACCTTGATCATCGTCGACAGCCATATTGGTTATGGCGCACCCCACAAGCAGGATACCAGCGGTGCGCACGGCGAGCCCTTAGGAGAAGAGGAGGTTCGTCTCGCCAAACGGAACTACGGCTGGCCCGAAAACAAGAAATTCTACGTGCCGGATGGTGTTTACGATCACTTCCGCCAGGGGATTGGTAAGCGAGGCAAGGATCTGCGCAATGCCTGGTTTGAGCGAATTGTTGAGTATCGCAAGCAATATCCCGAGCTTGCCGAAGAACTGTTTCGTATGCAGCACCGCGAGCTTCCCGAAGGTTGGGACCACGGCCTGCCCGAATTCGCCGCGGACCCGAAAGGCCTGGCAACACGCGAGTCCTCGGCGAAGGTGCTGAATGCAGTGGCGAAAAACATTCCCTGGCTAATGGGTGGCTCCGCCGATCTGGGCCCGTCCACAAAGACCCGCCTTACCTTCGATGGCGCCGGCGATTTTTCGGCGGAGAATTACGCCGGGCGCAATTTCCATTTCGGAATCCGGGAGCACGCTATGGGTGCGATCCTGAACGGAATGAGCCTGGTGAAAGTGCGCCCGTTCGGCTCTGGATTCTTTATTTTCGTGGATTATATGCGGGGATCGCTCCGCTTGAGCGCGTTAATGGAGCTTCCCGTGATTTACATCTTCACTCACGATTCGATTGGAGTGGGTGAGGATGGCCCGACCCATCAGCCGGTCGAGCAATTGGCGCACATGCGCTCCACGCCTGGCTTGATTACGATTCGGCCATGCGACGCGAATGAGGTTCGGGAAGCATGGAAAGTAATTCTCCAATTGCATCATGAGCCGGCCGTGCTGGTGCTCACGCGGCAAGCGGTCCCCACGATAGATCGCTCCAGATATGCCGCGGCGTCCGGTCTGGCCCGGGGCGCGTACGTTCTCGCGGACGCTCCGAATGCTGATCCGGATGTCATCCTCATTGGGACCGGAAGCGAGGTCTCGCTCTGTTTGGAAGCTTACGAGCAACTAACCCGTGAGTGCGTACGCGCGCGAGTAGTCAGCATGCCATCATGGGAACTTTTCGACGATCAGGACTCCGATTACCGGGATTCTGTTCTGCCCCCGAATGTGAAGGCGCGAGTTTCCGTGGAGCAAGCTTCGGACTTCGGCTGGGCTAAATACACTGGTGCGGAAGGCCATAGTATTTGCATCGAGTCTTTTGGAGCGTCTGCTCCTCTCAAACAGCTGTTGAAGAAATTCGGATTTACCGCGGATCACATCGTTGCCGCGGCGAAGAGTCAGATTGTCCGGCATAAAGTGCAGAAGTAGACGAGGAGAGTATGCGAATAGGTATCGGCGCGGATCACGGTGGTTTTGTGATGAAAGTGCAACTCGCCAGGAAGCTGGCGGAGGAAGGATATGAGGTCATTGATTTCGGAAACACAGTTCACGATCCCGATGATGACTATCCCGACTTCGCGATCCCGCTGGCGCGCGCCGTTGCAAGCGGATATGTACGGCGGGGAATCCTGCTGTGCGGCAGCGGCGTGGGCGCATCAGTGGCGGCCAACAAAGTGAACGGCGCGCGTGCAGCCCTATGCCATGACGACTATTCGGCGCGCCAGGGTGTAGAGGACGATGACATGAATATCCTTTGCCTCGGCGGGCGGACGACGGGAATCGAAGTGGCGTGGGACTGCGTGCGAAGTTTTCTGAACGCGCAATTTAGTGAGGCCGCACGGCACCGGCGCCGCCTCGAAAAGGTGAAGCAACTCGAACAAAGCTTAGTCGCAAATTGAGGAAAACAATAATGACCCTTTTGGAATCACTGAAGACATACACCACTGTTGTCGCGGATACGGGAGATATTGACGCGATTGCCCGTCACCGCCCCCAGGACGCCACCACCAACCCGTCGCTTCTTTATCACGCAGCGCAAATGCCGGCTTACCGGCGCCTGGTTGACGAAGCTGCGGAACTGGCTTCCGAAGTGGGTGGCGGCCATGCGGAAATGGCAGAGGAGTTTATCGACCGGCTCTTCGTATTGTTCGGATGTGAGATTCTGAAGGTCATTCCGGGGCGCGTGTCCACCGAAGTCGCAGCGAGATTGAGCTTTGATACGGAGGGCACCATCGCCAAGGCTCGTAAACTCATTTCGCTGTATCAGGCCAAAAACGTAAGCCGCGATCGCATTCTGATTAAGATCGCGAGCACTTGGGAGGGCATCCGGGCGGCCGAGCGGCTGGAAAAAGAAGGAATTCATTGCAATTTGACCTTGCTGTTCAGTTTCGCGCAAGCGGTCGGGTGCGCCGAGGCGGGAGTAACTCTGATTTCACCCTTCGTCGGCCGTATCTACGATTGGTATAAAAAGGAACGCGGCGGCGCGGAGATTTTACCGGACCAGGACCCCGGTGTTGCATCAGTAACCCGCATTTACAACTATTACAAGAAGTTCGGCTATAAAACCCAGGTGATGGGTGCGAGCTTTCGCAACGTGAATCAGATTGTCCACCTGGCCGGTGCCGACCTCCTCACAATCAGTCCCGAACTCCTCGATCAGTTGGAGCAAACCGAGGGAATAATCGATTGCCAGCTCGATCCTGACGAAGCCAAGGCATCTGTCGGCGATCGCCTCCACCTGGATGAGAAAACGTTCCGGTGGATGCATAATGAAGACGCCATGGCAACGGAAAAGCTGGGTGAAGGCATCCGCAAATTCCACGCAGACGCCCGCCATCTCGAAGACTACGCCGCATCTCAGGTTGCATCCAAGGTCGCGTAGGTTGTGATCGAACCGCGGGCAGTTCTCTGGGACTTGGATGGCACGCTGATCGATTCGGAAGAGTTCCACTGGATTGCCTGGCACGACACCTTAGCAAATCGTGGCGTATCAATCACGCGCGAGCAGTTTCTGTCTTCATTCGGCCAGCGTAATGATGCCATCATTTCCCGATGGCTTGGTGCGGCGGCGACACCGGATTTCATTACCGAAATCGCAAATGCCAAAGAGGAGCTGTTTCGCGATCTGATCCGCAAGAATGGAATACCGCCGTTGCCGGGAGTCGCCACTTGGTTGCGCCGACTTCGCGAACAGGGCTGGTTTCAGGCCATCGCTTCCTCAGCACCGCGCCTGAACGTCGACACCGTCCTCGATGCTCTAGGAGCGGCGCAGTATTTTGAGGGCATCGTCTCCGCAGAAGAAGTCCACAGAGGGAAACCGGATCCCGAAGTTTATTTGACTGCAGCCTCGCGCCTCGAGACGCCGCCTAGCCGATGCATTGTCGTCGAGGACGCGGCCGCCGGTGTTGACGGAGCCCGCAGAGCAGGGATGGGGAGCATCGGCGTCAGTCGCCACGGACACCCATTACCCGCCGATATCGTGGTACAGTCCCTGGATCTTCTGGCGCCGGATGCTTTTGAAAGGTTATTGAAAGGTCGGAGCGGCTGTATTCGACCTACGCAATGAATACGCTCGTGTGAGGACTTTCAGCATGAGCAAAAATGTCGTAGTGGCTTGCTGTCCGTGTCATAAGCATGCAAGTGTCGACGAACAATCGCGGGCCGAAATCAACGGCACGGCAATTAACGCTTTAGGGGCAGTCGAGACGTCCATGCGCGCCTGGGCAGATACTTCAAACTCCGTGACAAAGACTCGCCATTGCCATCATTTCCAGTGGGGATTCAGTTCCATCGCGCGGCGGTGCCTGCCGTCGGGATGCCTTCGGCCTCTCCCGATTTATTTGGAAACCAGCCGAAGTGCGACGATCGTCCCCGGATCGGTCTGAATACCCAGGACCTCACGGCCGTCCTCGACGAGAATCGCGCGGAAGTGGATCGCGGCTGTTTCACGCTCGCCCTGCGGCAACTGCAGAACGAGCTCCACGAAGCAATCGTCCAGGACATCGTAAGTCCCCTGAGCCAGCGGCGGGTCGTCAGGGCCGGAGGCGAAGAAAAGGTTGCCAGTGCCGTCGGCTATCAGTAGGCCCGAAAACGAAACGCGGCCAGAGTCGATTGCCGTATTGACATCTACGTTGCGGCCGGATGCGGTCAACTTAAATCTGCCCTCTAGGCTCGATTCGGAACACCTATCCATGGTCCGGAGCAGAATGCCATTCTCGGCACCGCCTGGATCTGTCTGCCGGAAGGCGACGTGCCGGCCGTCGGCACTCATGGTTCCGGCGAAGTGCTGGAAATTTCCGGAGTCGTCCTGCAAGGTCCACATGACGGAGCAGTCCCTATGAGCCTCATATTTGCCGGTGACCCGATTACCAAAGATCAGTCCCGTAAAGCTCGCCGACGAAATACCGCTCAGATTTTCGGAATCATCCAGGACCAGCCGGCCTACTATGGCTACAGGTCTCGTCGCCCCGCCAATTGTAGTGCTGCCGGTCAAGGAAAGGCCATATTCGCCACGTAAGACCTCGGGGTCGCACACTGCGGCATGGGTCACGTGAAGTGCGAAAATTGACGCGAACAGCAGGAAAGAACACCGCCGCGCGTTGGCAGCAATGCGCACTGAAACCTGTCGATTGCGATTCCAAACCGGCACCACGGTGCATTCCTCTACTTTCTGGCAAGTGGTTGACCGTTTGACCGGTGACCCTCAGGACACCGTAGACTGGAAGTTCAGCCTTCAAGTGAACCGTTGCCATGCATCTCTAAACCCGACAGATCTGGAAACGAATACGGAATCTCCCCAATGGCCTCCTACTCACACAGCTTCAAATCACCTCGGCTGCTTTCGCCAGCTATAACGGCCCCGGGGTCGGCGAGGCGTTTAGAGTTGGCCGTCAAGTTCTGCAACCAGGCAAACGGTTTATCCGTGAGCATTTCCTCCGTACATCGCCAGCGCCAGTTTCCTCCAGCGCGGCCAGGTACGTTCATGCGAGCTTCCCGCCCAAGATTCAATAGATCTTGTAACGGTGCTATTGCCAGCGCCGCTCGCGATGACCACGCCAAACTCATTAGAGCCGGACCAGGCTCAGTCTCGCCGTTACGGCCATTCAAATATTTGATCGACACGGTCGTCTGCTGATCCCTGCTAAGATCCTCGAACCACTCGCGACTTGTGGGATTATCGTGTGTGCCCGTGTAGACTACGGTGTTATTGACAAAATTCTGCGGAAGATACGGATTGTCTTCGTGCCCATCGAAGGCAAACTGCAGAACCCGCGTACCTGGAACCTGGAACTGGTCCCGAAGGGTTTCCACGTCCCGAGTGATCAATCCGAGATCTTCGGCGATGAACGGCAGTCCGCCTAACTCGGCTTCGACTGTATGGAAGAACTCGGCTCCCGGACCCGGCTGCCATGATCCCGTCTGGGCCGTCGATGCCCCAGACGGAATATGCCAAGCCGCCGCAAACCCGCGAAAGTGGTCGAGGCGAATCAAGTCCACATGCGACAAAAGTGCGCGGAACCGGTCGATACACCATTGGTACCCGGTCGCGCGGAGTGCCTCCCAATTGTAAACGGGGTTACCCCACAACTGGCCCTGAGCGCTAAAGTAATCTGGAGGTACCCCCGCCACCAAACTCGGCCGGCGTCGCTCGTCCAGAAGAAAGAACTCAGGATTGGCCCAAACGTCGCTGGAATCCGGCGAAACGAAGAACGGTAAGTCGCCAATCAGCCTTACTCCCTTCGAATGCCCGTACTCTTTCAGCTGCTCACCTTGCCGATATAACAAAAACTGTGCGAACCGGACACGGTCCATCTCATCTCTCAGTTTCCGCCGTGCCTCGGCCAAGACAGTCGGACGCCGTTCGACCAACTCCAACGGCCATTCAACGTAGTAGGCGCCGCCGTACCTGGCTTTCAAAGCCCGAAACAGAGCGTAGTCTTCCAGCCAAGTTGCCTGTTCCAAGCAGAATCGTTCATACTCACGGAGCAGATCTCCGCACCTCACTTTGCGGAAACGATTCCAGGCCGTTTCTAACAGTCTTTGTTTAAACGGGATTAGAAAGTCGTAATCAACGGCGCCAGGCGCGAACTGATCCTGGCAGTCCCCTGAATCCAACAATCCATCTTCGATCAGCTTCTGCGGACTAATAATCAGAGCATTCCCAGCGAACGAGGACAATGGCTGATACGGCGAATTTCCATATCCTGTGGGTCCCAAGGGAAGTGCCTGCCACCAGCTTTGGCCGGCATCATGAAGCCGGTCGATCCAGGCAAACGCTTCCGCTCCCAAGTCACCGATGCCGTACGGCGAGGGCAGAGACGTGACATGGAGCAGCAAACCCGATCCCCGGTACTCGGGCGGAAATCGCGGTGTCTTCGTCTGCTCGTTGGCATTACTCATAATTCGCCCAGGACATGATTCACTAACCGCATAGCGCGTTATTGTCCGGCAGCCGGTGTACCTCGGGTGGACGAATTTTCGAAGCTTCGTCTGCGCAGGTCAGCCTTGGCATTTCTACAGTACCGGACACGGTTCCGCCCTCCAAATCTCAGACGCATATTGGGCGATGGTGCGATCGCTCGAGAACTTGCCGCTGCTGGCGACATTCAGGATCGCTTTCTGTGCCCATGCGCCGGAATCGGAATAGAGTGCGCCGAGCCGGTCCTGCGCCTCGCAATAAGATTTCAAATCGGCCAGGTGCCTGTAATAGTCGCCACCCGTCAGGAGCACATCTCGCAGCGGGTCGAAAATTCCTGGCTCGCTCCGATTGAAGTGTCCGGAAAAAATAAGTTTGAGAGCTGCCTTCGTTTCCGGCTCATTCTCGTAGTGCCAATACGGGTTGTACCAGCCTCTGCCGCCCTCGACCTGCTCAACAGTCAAACCGAACAGAAAGAAGTTGTCTTCTCCGGCCTCTTCCGCCATCTCTATCGTTGCGCCATCACGCGTTCCGACTGTGAGAGCTCCGTTCATCATGAACTTCATGTTGCTCGTACCGCTCGCCTCAAACCCCGCCGTAGAAATCTGGTTGGAGACATCGCTCGCAGGGATGAGCCGCTCCGCCAGGGAAACGTTGTATTCGGGAAGAAAAACGACTTTGAGACGGCCACGAGTCGCCGGATCAGAATCGATCGCTTGCGCCAGGTTGTTGATGAACTTGATAACCAGCTTCGCCAACCGGTATGCCGGGGCCGCTTTGCCGGCAAAGAAGTAAGTGCGTGGAACCACTTCCAGGTTCGGATTCTCCCGCAGCCGGTTGTACTCAACAATGATCCGCAGGGCATTGAGCAGTTGTCGCTTGTATTCGTGAATCCGCTTTACTTGGCAGTCGAAAACCGTTCGTGGGTCCACAATTCGCCCCGATGTGGCTTTGAGCCAGTTCGCGAACCGCGCCTTGGCCTGCGCCTTCGACGCAAGAAACGCATCACGGAAGCCGGGGTCGGCGGCAAGCGGCTTCAGATTCGAGAGTTCGTTGAGATCGGTAATCCAACGATCGCCGATCGCTTCGGTGATGGCGCCAGACAAGCCCGGATTGGCCTGTAACAGCCACCGGCGCGGCGTCACCCCATTGGTCTTGTTATTGAACCGCTCCGGGAACATCTCCGCGAGATCCTTCACCGTGGAGGTTCGTAATAACTTCGAATGAACAGCCGCAACGCCGTTCGTACTGTGCGAACCGACAATGGCCAGGTTGGCCATTCGGATTTTGCGCTCGCTGCCTTCCTCGACCAAGCTCACGCGTTCCACCCGGGCCCCGTCTCCAGGGAAGCACTTGCGGACGTCTTCGAGGAGCCGCCGGTTGATTTCGTAGATGATCTCCAGCTGCCGAGGGACGAGGACTTCAAAGCCTTCCACCGGCCACTTCTCCAGCGCTTCCGGAAGCAGGGTGTGATTGGTATAAGCCAGCGTTCTCCGCGTCAGGCTCCAGGCATCGTCCCAACCCAGGTGCGCATCATCCAGCAGGATTCGCATCAGTTCGGCGACTGCCATGGCAGGATGTGTGTCGTTCATTTGTATGGCTGCCTTCTCAGGCAGCCGGTCCCAATCGTTGTGCAGCCGTCGGAACCGGCGTACGATGTCGGCTAGTGAACAAGCAACCAGGAAGTTCTCCTGTGCGAACCGCAGCTGGCGCCCGATCGTTGTCGAATCATCCGGGTACAAAACTCGGGTAAGCGATTCCGCCTCCAGGGTCTCGCCCAGAGCTCCGATGAAGTCCCCGCTGCCGAATTCCTGAAAGTTGAAAAAGTCGGTGGCCGCCGCGGCCCAGAGACGCAGGGTATTGATAGTCTTGCCGCCGTACCCCACCACCGGACGATCGAACGGGATGCCGTACAGGGTTGATGGACGGCCAGGTATCACTTCGAATCGTCCGCCTCTAACCTGGATCGAGCAATTCAGTTTGACCTCGACCTTTTCGGACGGGCGCGCAATCTCCCAGGGGTCCGACTGGCGCAGCCAGTTATCAGCGTTCTCCTTCTGCCAGCCGTCCACAATCGATTGCCTGAAGATCCCGTACTCGTATCGCAGCCCATAACCGGTCGCGGGGAGCTGCATGGTAGCCATGGAGTCGAGGAAGCAGGCCGCCAAGCGGCCCAATCCCCCATTCCCCAGACCAGCATCGGGCTCCTCCTCGATCAAACTGAGCCAGTCGAGCCCCTCCTGATCCGCGGCATGCCGTACCAGAGGATCGAGCAGTAAGTTAGTGACATTATTAGCCGCAGAACGCCCAATCAGAAATTCCATCGAGAGATAATAAATTCGTTTTGGATTTTCCCTTTCGTAGGTCTTTTTGGTCAGCACCCAGCGTTGTGCGAGGATGTCGCGCACAGAATGGGCGAATGCTTCGAACCGCTCCCGCGCCGTCGCCACCTTAGGGTCGATCACCCTGTCGAATATCAGATGCCGCTCATAGAATGCATTCTCTGTTCCTACGAAAGGTATCGGTCCGCAACCATATTGTCGCAGTAACTCTGAAGCGGGCAATGAGCTGTTCTTAGCCAGGGGTAATTCCTTAGTTTTCGGTTCGAGAAGATCTTTTGTTTTCATCTGAAATTCCTCTATGCATTGATCTTAGGTATTTGGCACAGATGCACGTTTTTCAGACGGTAATACCTGTGTGCTCCACAGAGCGAAGCCTTTTCCGTCTATCCTGAGCCAATGGGTGTTGGTTTCCCTGTCAGCAGTCAAACGCAAGTGAGGCAGACCCCTGTGCCGACCCGAAGGGTCCATGCCGTCGCGCTGCCGTGCTAAATAAACAACCGGCAGTGCTGTGCTCACTAAGATCATCTCCCTGATGATTTCACTTCCGCCATCCACCCATGCTCCCCTATTTGACTAACGGGCTGTCATAGCAATGGCTGCTAAGACCAATTTCCACACTTCTGTTGCGATCGCCCAATCTCCCCGGATAGTAAACCGCGGCGCTCGCACACTCGAACTCGCATTCATCTCGCCATTCGATCGAGAGCGCAAGAGGTACAGCAACAGTTCTGAACTGCTGGATGTATGAGGCTTGCGCCGCCAAGAATATATAGCAAGTCGGTTCAGTGCCAGCGTTTTCAGCAGTTGCCTACGTCTTGTGCCGAAGTTCGGCATAGTGCCAGCTCCATCGGGGTTGGTTCCATTTTTCTGGGCTCGGTGGAAGTGGCCCAGGTGAATTTGTAACCTTTAGAATAGCCTGGGATTCACTAAACGCTAGCTGACCTTCCTGCGCCGATTCCCAGATCGCGGAGCTGATCTTCGACCTCCTCTAGGACGTGCTGCTCCGGCAGTTCCGCAGGTTGATCCAGGTTTCCAGCGTGCGTGATCCTGATTCGGAGCATGGCTTCCGGGCGAAGGCCCTCTCGTGCATCGAGGAAGACCGTCGAGCCGAAAGAAATGACCTCGATGGAACAAGAGTTCGGTGTTTTGTGGTGCACGCTGATGCACGATTCGCCAACATGGCCCATTCATGGCCATTGTGAGTGCCGCGTTTGCGGGCGACTGCACGCTGTCCCTTGGAGCGAGGGGAAATTCGCTAAAGCAGCGCGACTGCGTGAGAACGAACTTCAATCGCTCCGGTCCGCATAGTCGCCGGCCTCATGCCGAGCGACCATTTTACGCGCTTCGCTACGGATTTCGGCAGCCGAACACTTGAAACAGGCTTCCGTGGCGTTCATAGACTGCTTCCACATTTGTAATTGACTGCACCGAAAATATTATCTGTAATTTAGATGGTATATATCGTTGAAGCCATCGAACTAAAGCTGAAGCAGGCCAGTGCTGTTTTGGGGGTTGCGCCAAAAGACTTGCAGAACCTCGTGCAGTTCAAAGTCTTGAGGCCTATCCGGCGCGACAGTTTCTACTGGTTCGACAATCGACTTCTTCTGGAAGCGAAGGTCGCTTTGTATTTAAAAGAGTCCCTCGGTACGTCCACCGAAGTGCTTGCTCTCTTCACGCGTGCTCTCTCCAACCTCAAGTACGAGGATGTAGCGACAGTCCGTTACCTGTCACTTCGGTCACGCCCTTCGAAAGGCCGCGAACCAGTCGAGGTTCGTATCCCCATTCAAGATCTGGCAGAGGAACTTAACGAACAACTTCCACTTGCCGCTGTCTATAAGGATTTGCCCCGCGGCAGAAAGAGACCCGGATGGAAGCGAGAGTTCGCGCGCAGCCTTGAGGCCGCGGCGGCTGACTTGTCGTGCGTAAGCGAGTCCCAGGTGGCGGAGGCAATTCGGGGTTTCCGTGCTGAGAAGACCAAGTTGCCGGAGATAACGGTTGGCCCGTCGAGAAAAACAGCCTAGAGGTTTGATCGATACCTCGGTTGTCGTGGCCGGAGTCGCGGGATTCAAACCTGGGCGCACTGCGGAGAATCCGAGCGCCTCACTTCTTCGTGATTGGCTTGAGCATGGAACCTTCGTCTGGCTCGTAACGGAGGAAGTCCTTTCCGAATACAAAGCCGTGCTCACGAGGCTCGGCGTACGGTGCCATCTCGTCGGAGCGATCATCAATTTGCTCCGTTTGCTCCGTGAGGAGGCTGAGTTCGTAAACATTCGGGAGGAAAGTGATGTGTCGCCCGATCCGGACGACAACGCAATCTGCGCATGTGCGGAGCAAGGGGATGCTGCTTTTATCGTCACTCTGAACCCAAAGGATTTTCCCCAGAAGAAACTTCTAGCGAAAGTGATCGCGCCTGGAGATCCGTTTCCGACCACACGCCGCGGTCGATCCCGCTGAACATCTGATCGGTCGTTTGTTCGCGTCGCCGTACCATATGGTTTGAGTGGCCGACGCCACACCAGCAGTTGACAGCCGGGTTGACGCACTCAAAAAAGTGCCAAGTTTTCGTTACCTCGTTTACCTCACTAACGGGGCGTCTGGAAAACGCATTTTGAAAACAGTAGACTTATGTGACCAGAAAACAGCGCAATAAACGCCTAAGTCATTTATTTACAATTGACGTTCACATTCCCAAGCTGGACGTCGCGGGTTCGAGTCCCGTCTCCCGCTCCATCTTTTCAATCAGTTGCATACCTCGCCAAGCCAGTCTTTGTCTCATTTGT
>Ga0335081_10006034_pt1 | contig 19222 bp, 17 predicted proteins | sample Lox_Sample_35_FD_206713 | JGI IMG/M metagenome (GOLD analysis project Ga0335081, IMG submission 206713) | Soil microbial communities from Loxahatchee National Wildlife Refuge, Florida, United States - Lox_Sample_3.5 | ecosystem: Environmental > Terrestrial > Soil > Wetlands | place: USA... | reverse complement strand
ATTAAAATCATCTGCCCCTGCGGCCAGAAATACGCTTTTGACGTGTCTCCGGTGGACGGCCGGATGCCGGCGCCGATTCGATGTCCGCGCTGCGGCGCGGACGGCACCGCCGTCGCCAACGCCATCATCTCGCTGGCGTTGGGCGCGCGGTCGGCGTCAAATCTTCCGGCTCAGCAGAAAGCCGAACATCTCGTTGCCACGCGTGACGCCCTTGCGCCGATGCTGGCACAGGCGGTCAAGGAAGCCGTGGTTCAGGAACTGGCCGCCCAACGCCGTGAATTGCTCCGGCTGCAGGAGACCGCCGCCATGGAGTTGGTGGCCCTGGTCCGTCGGCTGGATTCGCTGCAGGCGCCGCTCCAGGACCGGATGCACGCCTACGAAGCGCGCATCCAGGACCTCGAAAAGGAACTGGCGGCGCGCAACGAGGAAAACCACGAATTGCTCAAGCTCAAGATTGAAATGCTCCGCCGCCAGATTGAAACCGAGCGCGTCCCCAACCGGATAGGATTCAACTGACGCAATGGGCAGAAGCCCCGGCGTTCACGCAAACTTCTTTTCCTGGGTCTGCAACGCCTGCTCGTAACACCGCAACGCCTCGTCATAGCGCGCCATGCGGTTGAACAGGCCGCCCTTGTGGAGATAGGCGATGGTCATCGAACCGTCTGCTTCAATGGCGTGGTCGTAACAGGCGATGGCGTCGTCCAGCCGTCCCAGCCTTTCCAAGGCACCCGCCTTTTTGACCAGTGCCTCGGCGTGTTTCGGCTCCAACTGCAACGCCACGTCAAAGCATTCCAGCGCCTTTTGCGGTTCGTTCGCGCTCAGCAACGACTGGCCCTCGGTGATCAGGTTGGCAACGCACTCTTCACGGTCGTTCGCATCTGACGGGGCCCCGTTTTCGCCGGCGGCGGACGGCGCGGTTGGTCCGGGCAGCGGCGCGCGCGCGACCTGTTCCAATTCTAAAATGCGCTTTTCCAGCCGCTCGACCGCGCCGAGCAAACGCGCGTTCGACGATTCCACCGCAGCGCGGGCAGGGGTGGCAAGTTCGTTGGCCGCCTCCACCAATGGCAACGCCCGGTGATTGCCCAACGCGAGTCCGGACGGCTGCCACGTGGAGATTTTGATGAGTTGGGTGAACACGCGCCACTGGAAATAGACCATCAACAGCATGATGCCCAAACCGATCAACCCGAACGTCCCGGCCATGAACAGCGCGAGCTGCTGTGTTTTGCGGGCCGCTTCGACTTCGCTGGCGCGCTGGTCGGCGATGGTTTGCTCGAGGGCCTGGATACGCGCCGTCAAGGCAGCGGTGTTGGTCGCGGCTTCCGCCTCCGCCTGCTGCCGGCTGCTTGCGATCGCCAGCAGCGTGGCGTGAAGCTGTTCCTGTATCTGCAGGTTACTGTTCACCACCGCCTGGGTCGCGGCATCGGCCGCTGGCGGTGTGGAAACCGAATTGGTTTCGGCGGTAAAGGCCCGTGCACCCCAAAAAACGCAGACGCACACCAGCGGGATATTCAGGCGAGACGCGATGTTCATACGGACTGCGTGCAGCGTGCGCCTTCCTCGCAAAGTTGTCAAGCGTGTGACCGGCTGACTTATTCTCAATTTGCTCCCAAACTTATTCACCTGGATTTGAAGACAGTCGGGCTGCAGGAAACCACAGGACTCACGGCGCCTGCAGGTCAAGCTCCAGCCGCGTGCGCGAGCCGGTTTGGACATTGTCAATTTCCATGCTCTGCACCTGCCATTCGCCGTTCACTTTTTTGATATCCTTCGGGAAAAACTCCTTGAGCAATCGGCCTTGCGCATCGTAAGCCCTGGCCATCACGATGCCGCCGCTGTCCTCGTCAATCCATGAGTCCACCCGCGAATAGCCGTTGGTGGCCGGACTCGGATTCGTGCTTTCCAAAACCACGCAACTGCAATTGCGACGAAATTCCTTTTTTAGAACCTTCTGCTCCGGCCAGTGGAAGAATTCCAGGCCCAGGTCGGCCACCCAGAAATCCGAACCGGCGAATGGTATCATCGTCCGGTTGCCACTTGATCCCATTCCAACATGAATAAATCCGCGGCTGATCCTTGCCTTTTTTTTATTTTCAGAGAGCACATAACGATTCGGCTCTGCGTCGCTATGTGTTACAACCAGCGTTGTTACGTCGGTGACGTTGCTGCCAAACTTCGCCTCGTAACGGCTCTGCCAATTGGTTGACGTGACGATGGTTTGGCACTTCACCGGAAGTTCCGTTCGCTTGCCTTTCGCGTCGCGAATTTTCAAAACGCCGGTATTGGTGTATTCAACCGGGCGACCTGCCAAAAGTTGCTGCGCCAGTCGGCGGCCTTGAATTTCCGCGTCGGACAGGCCGTTTGTGGCTCCCGCCGTTGCTTTGGCAGCGATCAGCAAAATTGAGATGATGGCGAGCAAGGCGGTGTCCCGAAGGGACTTTTTGAAAATGGTCCGGCGTTTCAACGCCGGGAACGGGTGGTTAATCGGGCAAGTCCCGCGGGGACGGTCGAACCGGCGCTGCTCATATGCCGGCCATCCTTTCGGGGACGAGAACGAAGACGAGGAAAAGAATTTCATTCCGGTTCCAGCGCGAGTTGCAGGACTTCCGAAATGTGCCGGACAAAGTGGACCTTGATTTTTGCGCGGGCCTCGGCCGGCACTTCGAGCCAGTCGTTTTTGTTTTGTTCCGGCAGAATCACCTCGCGGATTTTGAAGCGCGCCGCCGCCAGGACTTTTTCCTTGATGCCGCCCACATGCAACACGCGGCCGCGCAGGCTGATTTCGCCGGTCATCGCGATACCTGCCCGCACGCGCCGTTTCAGCAACAACGACGCCAGCGCCGCGACGATGGCCACGCCGGCACTCGGGCCGTCCTTGGGCGTCGCGCCGGCGGGCACGTGAATGTGCAGATCCAGTTTGTTGTAATCACTCAAGTCAATGCCGATTTTTTTGGCCTGGCTGCGCAGGTAACTCAGCGCCGCCTGCGCGCTCTCTTTCATCACGTCCCCAAGCGAGCCGGTCAGCAACAGGTTGCCCCGGCCGCGCATCCGGGTCGCTTCGATGAACAGAATCTCGCCGCCGACGGGCGTCCAGGCCAGGCCGGTGGCAATGCCGAATTCGGTGATTTTTTCCGCCGTTTCGGAAACAAATTTCGGCGCGCCCAGAAAATCCCGCAGCGTGGAACCTGCAATCACCACCGGCCTTCGGGGCGCGCCATTGCCAAAGATTTTGCGCGTGGCCTTGCGCGCTAGCGCGGCGATTTCACGTTCCAACTGGCGCACGCCGGCCTCGCGGGTGTATTCCTGTATCAATTTGCGCAACGCGGCCTCGGTGAACCGCATGTCCTGCCGCGTGAGGCCATGTTCTTCGATCTGGCGCGGCACCAGGTAGCGTTTGGCAATTTGCAGTTTTTCGGATTCGGTGTAGCCGGGGAGCTCAATGACTTCGAGGCGGTCGCGCAATGCGGGATGAACCGGATCGAGCCAGTTCGCCGTCGTGATGAACAGCACGCGCGACAGGTCGAATGGCAGATCGACGAAATGGTCCGTGAACGAGTTGTTCTGCGCCGGGTCGAGCACTTCCAACAACGCCGACGCCGGGTCGCCCCGGAAATCCGCGCCCACCTTGTCCAGTTCGTCCAGCAGAATGACCGGATTGCGGCTTTCGATCCGGCGGAGGGTTTGGATGATGCGTCCGGGCAAGGCGCCGACGTAGGTGCGCCGGTGGCCGCGGATCTCAGCCTCGTCCCGCATGCCGCCGAGCGAGATGCGCGCAAACTTGCGGCCCAGCGCGTCTGCCACGCTTTTGCCAAGTGAAGTTTTACCGACGCCGGGCGGACCCACCAGACAAAGAATCGGGCCTTTGATCTGTTTCCGGCGTTTGATGACGGCGATAAATTCGAGCAGCCGGTCCTTGATTTTTTCCAGGCCGAAATGCTGTTCGTTCAAAATCCGCTCGGCGGTCTTCAAGTCCAGCTTGTCTTCGGTCTCCCTCTCCCATGGCAGGCTCAGAATCCAGTCGAGGTAATTGCGCGAAACGGCGTATTCGGCCGCAGCGGGCGGGGTCTGCTGGAGCCGTTCCAATTCCTGCAACGCGGCCTTGTGCGCCTCCTCCGGCATCGGCGTCTGCTCGATTTTGCCGCGCAACGTCTTGATTTCATTCGCGCCCGGGTCGGCTTCGCCGAGTTCACGTTGGATGGCGCGCATCTGCTCGCGCAAAAAAAAGTCACGCTGGGTTTTGGCGATGGACGTGGCGACATCGCTCTGGATTTTTGAACTCAGCGTAAGCACCTCGTGTTCGCGATTGAGCATGGGCAGAAGCTTTTGCAGACGTTCGCGAACCGAAACGGTTTCGAGCAGCTCCTGGCGGTCGCTGAGTTCGAGGTTCAGGTTGGCAGCGACGAGATCGGTAAAATGGCCGGGTGCGTCCATGTTCATCGCGGCGACCTTCACGTGGTCGGACAGGGCGGCGGAAAGCTTGGCGATTTCCTGAAACTGTTTTTGGGCGTTGCGAAACAGCGCCTGCGCTTCGATCGAATCCTCCGTCACATCGCGCAACAGCTCGTAGGTGGCGCGCAGATAAGGCTCGGCAGGTGAATATTCCTTGACGCGAATACGCCACAAGCCTTCCACCAACATGCGCGCGGTGCCGTCGGGAAACTTCACCATTTTCACGAGGCGCACCACGCAGCCGACGTGGTGCAAATCCTCCGGCAACGGCTCGGCCACGTCGGATTTCATTTGCAGCACGGCGCCGATCAGACGGTCGCCCGCCACCGCATCGTCAACCAACCGCAAGCTCGGCCCCGTCTCCACGAGCAACGGGACGATGGCCGCGGGAAAAATCACAATGTCGGACAACCCGAGAATCGGCAGCGTCTCGGGGAGCGAACGCGAGGAAATGCGGGATGGCGACGACGCCGGATTTTCAGGCGCGTCCAGAATGCTGACAAACTCCGTTTCTGGCGAGGTCATCGCTGCTCCTGCTTTCAGTTTAGATGCCGCCGAACCTGAAAAGTTCAGGCAAGATCAGTTCCCTTCGGCGATTGGCACCTTGGTCGTCTTGGAAAGCGGCTGGCGTGCCAAAGGCACGTCAATCCGCAAAAAACCGTTCACATACGCCGCTTTCGCCTGGCTGAGATCGTAACCCGCCGGCAGTTCCAGCACGCTCTCAAACGGTCCATAACTGATTTCCATGACCAGGAAACTGCATTTGGGCGCGCGGCAGCCGTCCGGCCGGTTGCCGCTGATGCGAAGGCAGTTGCCCTCGACGGTGATTTCCAGGCTGTCGCTTTTCATGCCGGCCAACTCCACTTTGACGACCAGCCCGGTGTCCGTTACGTACACGTCCGTGTTCGGCACCCAATGACCGCTGACCGCGCCCTCACGTCCGCGCACACCCACGGCCCGGGAAATAAAATGCACCGCAGAACTTGCTTTAGTTACGGCCATGATTGGAAATGATGTTGTCTGATCTGCAAATAAGCAAGCGAAAGAAATCATTTCATTCGGACGACAACTTCGCCGCGCTCGCCTTTGCGCGCGTGAAAAACGATTGAACTTTTCTGTGCCGGCGACTCGCCCGGCGCCGGGCAGCCGCAATGCGTGCTGCGCTGAAAACTGAATTTGCGCGGGCGGAAACGCCCCCACAACAAAAGCCCGGCGGCCAGCGCCACAATCGCCAGTGAAGTGATTTGCTGCCAGTTCACGGAAGTAACATAACCGCAAATGCCGTCCGCGCAACCGGATTTTCACCAAACGCATACCTCCCATCCTGCGTAGCGGTTTCTTGGTAGAAAGCCGCATTCTTCCCGATATTGGCGGTGGTCTGCCGACCGCCGCTACGCCGCTTCGACGGGTTTTTCAGCGTTGAACTTTCAGCCCGCGTCTTTACGCTGCGCGCATGGCAGATCCATTCCGTTATCAACACCGCGTCATCTATGCCGAATGCACCATCGGCGATCACGTTTACCATTCGCACTATCTTGATATGCTCGAGGCCGCGCGCGGGGAATTCATGCGGTCGCTCGGTTCGACCGTCCGCGAATGGCAGGAGCGCGACGTGATTTTCCCCATCGTGGAAGCCCGGTTGAAATTCAAATCGCCGGCGCGCTACGACGATTTATTGACGATCGAGGTGCGGCCGACGCTGGCCTCGGGCGTGCGGGTGAACTTCGGCCACCGCGTCGTGAACCAGACCGGGGAACTGATTCTTGAAGCTGAAACGTTTCACGTTTGCACCGGCATGAATGAAAAGCCGAAGCGCCTGCCGCCGGAATTGGCCGCGAAACTCGCCGCTCAAATCTGAAAATCCGAAGACTTCTTCGCACGCTCCTTTTTCATCACCTTCACATTCACGTTTTCCTGAGTAACGAGGGAATACGGCGGCACGCTGTTCGTCAGAAACACGTTGGCGCCGATGGTACTGCCTTCGCCCACCACCGTGTCCCCGCCCATGATCGTCGCGCCTGCGTAAATCGTCACGTTATCTTCAATCGTCGGATGCCGTTTCCGCCCGCGCAACGCCTGTCCCGCGGCAAGTGATTTCGCCACCAGACCCACGCCCTGGTACATTTTCACACGGTCGCCGATGGTGGCGGTTTCACCCACGACTGTGCCGGTGCAATGATCCACGAAAAAGTGCGACCCGATTTGCGCGCCCGGGTGCAAATCCATGCCCGTGCGCGAATGCGCCCATTCGGTCATGATACGCGGGATCAGCGCAATATTCTTCAAATACAACTCGTGCGCCAGCCGCTGCACCGCAATCGCCTCGACAAACGGATACGACACCAGCACCTCCTCTTTGCTTTTGGCCGCCGGGTCGCCGTCGTAGGCCGCCTCCATGTCCGTTTGCAGCACTTCCCGGACGCGCGGCAGGCTCTCGAGAAATTCCAGCGTCAGACTGTGCGCCGCCGAGCGGAGGTTTTTCTTCGGCAATTCCGGTGGCGGATTGTATTCGAGGCTTTTGTAAACTTCGTCTTCGAGCGCGCCGAGCACCGAGTCGAGCAATTCCGCCGTCACCACCTTGATTTCCGAAGAATGGATCGGTTTTTCGTCGAAGAACCCGGGAAACAGCAGGCGCAACAAATTCTGCGTGATGTTGGTGATGGCATGGTTGGACGGCAGGTTTTTGCCGTCCAGATGGTTGATGCCCCCGACGCGCGCATACGACGTGACGAGTTCATTCGTCAATTTGGTGACCGTGTCCACGACGATGATTATCACGCAGCGAACCCCTCAAAGCAAGCAGGGCAAAAAGCTTCAAATTCCAAGCACCAACCTCCAGAGAAACTCCAAACACCAACGTCCAAATCAAAACCCGCGTGCTGGCCGACGATTAGGAGTTTCCTTTTCGGGATTTGGAATTTCTCTGGAGCTTGGATGTTGGCGCTTGGAATTTTCTCAATCCGTCTTGCCGAAAACGTTGCCCAGGAAAATCGGCTTGCGCGGGATGTCCAGCAATGGCTCAAATTTCTGGTTGATGCCGTAATAATAGTCCGACTGTTCCAGCGGCCAATACCACAAGCTGCCGTCCGCTGCGAGGCTGACGATGTGGCCGCACTCATCAACAGTGCCAAACGCTCCTCCGCTGGCGATAGCGATCCAGTCCGAATGGGTGCCGAGGCGAGTAGGAATGGTATTTTGCATTTCGCGTTCGTCGCAGCCGGGGTTCCAGCCACGCCATCGATCCCATGAAAAATCCCATAACCACAACGAGCCATCATCCTTGAGCGTGACCAATTTCTGTCTGGAATCGGCTACCGCCAGCCAGTTGGTTTCGCCGCCGATGGGCAAATCAACTGGCGACCATGCGTAATAGCCACGATGCGAATTGATATTCAGACGCTGGTCCGCCCAGATGCGAAAAGTTCCATCGTCCTGGATTCCCACCTGATAGGCCAAGCCACGCCACACTTCCGCCATGCTGCGGAATTTACTGTATCCCGGCCCCGCCATGGATTGAACGGCCAGCCCCCGATCGATTTGCAGCGTCGTTTTGTTGGTATCCGACGGATTATAACTTTGCGCCCAAAGGCTGCCGTCCGTTTTGCGAAAATAGATGTCATAACCGTTTTGAAAAACCTCGGCCCAGTTTGATTCCGTGCCGAGCCGATACGGCGTGAAGGTCCGCAAGCCCGGCCACGGTTTATGCTTCAAGTCAAAACTACTCGGTCCCCAGCGCCAGAGTGTGCCATCAGTCTTCACCAGGAGTGCTGAAAGATAAGCGGGCTGCAAGCTGCTCCAGTTCGTTTCATTGCCGAACTGCACGAGATGGCGCATTTCTCCTTCGTTCACCTTCACCTCGCTGGTTTGAAATCCGCCTGCCGGCCGTGGCTTTTCCGATACCCACAACGTGCCGTCGGTTTTAATTCCAACCCACTCCCACGGGGAACTCTTCACCACCGCCCAGTTGGAACCTTCGAGAAAACTGCCCTTATCCACGGCGACTGTGAAATTGCCCAGCGCGAAGGCGAACAGACTTGATTTGATTGGACTGGGCATGAAGTGTGTTGTCCAAATTCTCCCATCGGAGAGGTGGACTGAAATTTCCTTTCTGTACTCGCTCAAGCTCGCGGGCTTTGCCAGTGCCGGCCGCGCCGTGCCGTGCGGCGGCTCGAACGGCGTGAGTTTGTCCCAGGCGCGATGGTAAATCGCTGCCGTCGCGGCGATGGCAAAAGACAGAGATGCCGCCAGGGCGAGCAAATTCCGCAGCCAGAGTTTCCAACCGGGCGCAAAATGCCGAAAATTCCAGAACGCCAGTACCAGCAGCGCCAGCACCATTACTGGCACGCCGATGAAATAAATCAACCAGCCGTGCCAAAGCGGGTAGGTCACAAATTCCTCTGCCCGGGCGACGATCATCAAAAACGAACCCAGCATGATTCCCAACACGGCTGGCGCGAGCGCCTGGAGTGTATTGCGCGTCAGCGTGGAAATGTAAAATGAGACCGCTCCGATGGCGGCAGCCAATCCTGCAAACGTCAGCAACGGCAGAAAGCGATTGATCTGCTCGATGCAGTGCCCCAAAAAGGTTTGTGACACGGCTGCCGGCATTTGTCCGCCGAACTGGGAACTGAAGGCACTGAGAAGCCCGATTTGAGCATCCGGCAGCACCCGCGTCCCCTCGAACAACAATGGCATCGCGACCCCGAACAGGATGGAAAGCAGCAAAACGACACACAGCTTTACCGTGAATTGGGCGCGTCGTGTCACCGGCAGGCAAAGTTGAGCTTCGTGTGTTCCTAATTTTCGTTCCTCGGCTACGGCCGCACAGCCGATGAGAAAAGGCATCACCAGCCACAGTCCCCAAAAATTTTCGAGGACGAATTCGGTCGAGGAATTTCGTGGAAAGTGTGCCCATTTCCGGATGGCGATGACGCCGAGGTGTAACACGGCCAGCGCAAGAGCCATGATGAATTGAGACTGGTACAACTGGAATTCTTTCCGCCACAATGCCGCGCGCGGGCTCCGTGCCCCGCGCGCGCCGACAAGTGATTTGAGTCGCGCCAGCCCGCGCATTTCCGGCAGGACAATGGCGCCGCCTGACCATTGCACATCCTGGGCGCGGAAAAACAGCCAACGCGCGAAGAAAAATCCGGCGAGGCTGTAAGCGCCCAGAACGCTCGCGATCACGCCTTCGTTGAATTCATCGGAGTTGCCGGCGAGCAGTCCGGCAAGGACCACGAGCATGACGCCCGGCACCAGCACCGTGAACCAGAACGCCGCCGCCACCTGCCGCACCAACAGCACCGTCCACAGCCCTCCGGAAAAAACCACCAGCCCGAATGTGCCGACGGTTGTGACCAGATCCAGCAGGCCCAGATTGCGACCAAGCACGGCGAGCCGGACAACGCCGCAGGCGCTCCAGAAAATTCCGACAGCCAGAAGCGAAACCGCGAGCACCAGAATTTTTGTGTCCCAGATTTTCTGGCGCGAAACCGGCTGGGCCAGCAGGTTGGAAAAAGTGCCTGAACTGATTTCCGCGCCGAAGGAATTAAGCGCCAGCATCACCGTCATCGCGCCACAAAAGACAAAAGCGGGAACAAACCACCACCAACCCTGGAGCGAACCGTCGGGGTTGAATCGGAAAAAGAGATTGGTCAACCCCAGCGCCCAGCAGACGGCAACGCTGGGCAGCAGCAGCCGGATTTCCTTTTTAACAAGCGGATTCATGCGCCGGCTTTTTTCACGAGGTCGGACGCCACGAAAATTTCCTCCAGCGACAGCGATTCGGTTCGCAATTCTTCCGGCTGGTGCGTCTTCAGCTCCGCGAGCAATGCCTCGCTGTTGCCATTGGCGAGGATTTCCATTTCACGGCCTGCGCATTTCACCTTTAAAGCGCCTGACAGGTTGAGGTTCAACTCCTGCGGAAAACGGGCGCGGATTTTTTTAAACCGGTCGCGCGCGGCATCCGCTCCCATCGTCAGCAACTCGCGGCCCTGTTCGATGATGGTGAATTCGTCAATCAAGCCTTCGAATTCGGCAATGAGATGCGTCGAAACAAACACCGTGCGCCGGGCGGGGTCACCCGATTGATAGGCACCGATTACGGTCTCGATGAATTCGCGGCGGACAATCGGGTCGAGGCCGGAGGTCGGCTCATCCAGCACGAGCAACTCCGGTTCCGGGCAAATCGCGCCGATGAGCGCCAGTTGCGTTTTCTGGCCGCGGGAGAGGTTGCTGGCCTTCTGGTTTGGATCGAGTTGGAAGCGCTTCAACAGATCGTTTTCGATATCAATATTCCAGTGCTGGCGAAATGATGCGAGGTATTCCAGTGTATCACGCACGGTCATCCACGGATAAAATGCGACCTGGTCCGGCACATAGGCGAGCCGCGATTTCACAGCCACTTCGTCCTTTTGCGGATCCAGTCCAAATACCCGCGCCGCGCCGGAATTGGGGCGAAGCAGATTCAACAGGCATTTGATGGTCGTGGTTTTGCCCGCACCGTTGCGGCCGAAAAAGCCGTAGCACTTTCCGACCGGGACGGTCAGACTCAAGCCGTTCACTGCATCCAGCTTGCCGTAACGGCGGTGAAGGTCTCGGATTTCGATGACGGGCGTATCAGTTTTCATGGGCGTCCTTGATTTGGTAGGAGCGCCGGTCTCCGACCCGGCGTGATGGAATTGGATTTTCAAACGCGCCGGGTCGGAGACCGGCGCTCCATTCTTCGGCGGGCCGGGGTGAGGTGAGGGGTTGGCGCTGGTTCGAGTTCATTTTTCCTCCTTCGCTTTACGCTCGAAGTAATCCAGCCTTTCCTCGACCAGCGCCAGGAATTTCTCGCGGTTCACTTGCAGGTGGTGCGCCATCACCACCGCCTCGTCAATTTCCGTGAGCAGCAGCCTGTTTTTGACCTGTTTGGTGAACGGCGAATTGTTCTCCTTCAAAAAACAGCCTTTGCCGGGAATGATCTCGATGACCCCCTGGCTCTCAAGTTCCGTGTAAGCTTTGGCGATGGTGTTGCGGTTGACGCGTAATTCCTCGGCCAGCGGACGGATGGACGGCAATGTCTCGCCGGGCCGCATCGTGCCGGCGGCGGCGGCATAGCGCACCTGATCCACCAGTTGCAGGTAAACCGGCTTGCCGGACTTGAAATCAATCTGAAAAATCATGGTGCTCTCTTACTGTCATAGAACAATATGACAGTTCATGGCCGGCGTCAAGAACTTTTTTACAGGAATGAGGTCGCAGCGCCAGAGCCCTCCCGGGAGCGCCGGCTTCCAGCCGGCGAGTTGACCGATAAACAAGCCCTTGTCCGCCGGCAAGATGCCGGCGCTCCCGCCGAAGTGCTTCAATCCCTTAGCGCTGCGACGACGGCTTCCACCACGCGCCCGGCGCTGATGCCGTTCATGCAGCGAAAGTCAATTGGGCACTCGCGCAGAAAACACGGCGAGCACGGCGCATCGGATTTCAACAAGCGATGACGTGGGTCACCCGGTAATCCCGGCCCGGTCAGTTCCGGCGACGTGCTGCCGAAAGGCGCCACCACCGGCGTGCCCAGCGCGGCCGCCACATGCATCGGGCCGGTGTCATTGGTCAAGAGAACCCGGCAACATTTCAGCAGCGCCATCAAATCGCGCAGCGAAGTTTTTCCGGCAAGATTGACCATTTCATTTTTGTTTGCCGCAAGTGAATTCCCCACGGCTGCAATTGAGTTGGCAATTACTTTGTCGGTTTCACTTCTGCCGCCAAAAACAAGCCAAGCGCAATTTGTGCGCCGCCAAATTTCATCGGCAGCGGCTGTGAACGACAATCTTGGCCACATCTTTGCTCCACCGTATTCCGCGCTGGCATTCAAACCGAGCATCGGATTGGAGATTTTGTCCAAGCCAAATTTTTTCTTCGCGGCTTCGACTTCGTCCTGAGCGACGAACAAATGGGGCGCGACCGGCTCCGGGTTCGCGCCGAGTGCGGCGGTCAAATGCAAATAGTCGTGGATTTGATGGGCGGTACCCGCGCTTGCGAAAACGCGGTTTTCGTCAGATGTCCGCCGATTTACATCGGCGGCAACGAGCTTTTTGATTTCACCGATCGACCGTTTCCGCATCTTCACGGCTTCAGCGCGCTGGCCAATGGCTTGCGTCAGGAAAAAACCCCGCCACGGCCGGGCATAGCCGATGCGCTGCGGGATTCCGGCCAGCCAGACTTCAATCGCCGAACGCTGCGAATTCGGCAGCACCAGCGCCACGTCAAATTTGCCCGCGCGAAGTCTTTTGCCTACGGCGAAAACGCTTTCGCCGGGCGCAAGCGAAATCGTTTCATTGACCGCTGGATGCCCAATCCACAAATCCCGCAACTTCTCTGGTGTGAGCAGCGCGAGGTGCGCCTCGGGAAATTTCTCGCGCAGGCGCAGCAGCGCGGGTGTCGTCATCACCGCATCGCCCAGCCAGTTGGTGCCACGCACTAAAATACTGCGAGGATCGAGTCCGCCTTCGCTCCGCTTCGGCTCGATAAGGATGGAAGATTGAGGATGGCGCTCCATTTTCTATCCTTTATTCTCCATCTTCGTTTTCTGCTCGGCCGGTTTCCAGCGGCGATGGACCCAAAACCAATTGGCCGGGTCGCGGCGGACGGCGATTTCGAACACGCGGTTCACGTCGCGCATGATGTCTTCCGATAGACGCGGTTTGCCGTTTTCGTGCGTCGGGATTTTTTCGCCGGGTTCGAGCCGCCACTTCGCCAATCCGGTCCGCCAGCAAATGGCGGTGTAAAGTTCGCAATGATAGCGCAACGCGAACACCGCCGGCGCCAACGTCGTCGAACAATCGTGGCCGAGAAACGGACCGCGAAACCCGTTGGTGCTCTGGTCGGTGAGAAATCCGAGGATGACTCCCTGCCGGTGCATCGCGGCGCGCAAAAGCGGGCCATCGGTGCGGCGTTCAAAGAAGAGACAGCCCGAACGCTCGCGCAATTGCTGCAACAGGTGATTGAATGCCTGGTGTTTCAGTGCCCGATAGGTCGTGGCGCATTGGTAGTCCGGGCGAAATTGTCCGAACCGCGCGTACAGTTCGAAGTTCCCGAAGTGGCCGATAGCAACGACGACGTTCGGGGGTGGCCGGCCGGCGTTTTTTCCGGGCAGGCGCTCGACGCCGACGAATTCGACGTGCGGGCGTAAAGCTTCAAAATTCATCGCGGCGGTCTTCACAGCGCACCCGAAGTTTTCCCCGATGCGCCGGAAATTTTCCCGGGCGAGTGCGCGGATTTCCTCCGGCGATTTTTCCCGGCTGAAGCACATCGTCAGGTTCTGCAACGCGACGAGGCGGTGCCGCGCGTCGAGCCGGTAGGCCAGTCCGCCACCGATGCGGCCGAGGCGCGCGACCAGGGTGAGCGGCAACGCCTGAATCAAAGCCACGAGCCAGCGGGCTGGCCAGTAAAGCAGCATGTCCATTTATTTTTCGTTGAAGCGTCGAAGCGTGGACGCGTTGCCGCGATTTCGTTCCGCTTCAACGCCTCCCGCTTCACGCTTGGATGAGTGATGTTCATTTGAAACAGATTTTGCGGACGCAATCCTGAAAATCGTTCGCGCCGCTGACAATCTGGATTTCGACGCGCATGAAATAAATCGGCAGGTCGCGCCGGTCAATTTTGGGAAAGCGCACGGCGTCCTTTTGCGTGGTGATGATAGTGCCGGCCTGGCGTTTCTTACCGCGGTTGATCACGTTGAGGATTTCCTGCTGCGTGAACCGGTGATGATCGGCAAAGCGTTTGGAATAAACGAGTTCTGCGCCAAGTGTCACGAGGCTGTGCTCGAAGCTTTCCGGCTGCGCAATGCCGCTGAGCGACGCGACCTTCCGCCCGCTTAAGAAATCCAGGCCGACGCGTTTGCCGGTAAAAACATCTTCGAGATACAACGGATGATGAACACATTCGATGATGGCGGCCTCGGGATTCAGCCGGGCAATGCGCTGGCGAAGTTCCGCCGTCTGGCCATCGCTTTTGGTGATAAAAATCGTATGGGCGCGCGCCAGGTGCGATGGCGGCTCGCGCAAGGTGCCGCGGGGGAGCAAATGCTCGTTGCCGAACGGCTGCTGGCGGTCAACCAGCACTACATCATGCCTTCGTCCGCGCAAATTCCAGTACTGGAAGCCGTCATCGAGCAACAAAGTGTCGCAACCGAATTTTTCAATCGCGTAAAGCCCGCTCTTGACACGGTCCTTGTCCACCAGCACGACGACGTCTTTGAGGTTCGATGCCAGCATGTAAGGTTCATCGCCAGCCATTTCGGAATCGAGCAACAGCGATTTGCCATCGGAGACGACACGCGGCGGCGTCTGGTCTTCGCGCAACAGAATTTTATTCAGCAGCAGCTGGTGGAGGGGCGCCGGTTTGGAGCGATAACCGCGCGAGAGGATGGCGACATTGCGCCCGGCATCCCGGAGTTCACGGGCGAATTTTTCCACGACCGGCGTCTTGCCCGTGCCGCCGACGGTGAGATTGCCGATGGCGATGACCTGCACGCCGAGCGTTTTGTCACGCAGAATACGGACGTTGATGAGCCAGCGGTGAATGTTAACGAGAGCGTGATAAAGCTTCGAGCTGCCGAACAAAATCGCGCGCGTGGACTTCGCCTTGAAATCGCGGCGTTCGCCGGAAATGACTTCAAGACCGAAGGTGTAGAGGCTCTCGATCCAGACCCGGAATTGTTCGCGCATTTCGCGTCAATGTGCCAAGCGCGTCGGGCTGCGGCAAGAAAAGGAAGGGCGGCACGGTCGCCGTGCGCCGCGGCAGCGGCGCACCCGCCACGTTGAGCGTCAAAAACCCATTCGCGCCAGTTCGCTTTGCAGCGCGGCCTGGAACTGCTGCACGTCGGCTGCCGACGGTTTGTAACCCGGTTGCCGCGTTACCACGCCGAGCCGTCCGGTCTGGTCGAGATACCAATCCGCCTGCTGGCCGTCGCTGAACGTGACTTTGCCGCTGACAATTGCCCCGGGACGCACCACTTCGTCCAAGGTCACGGAGACGCTGCCGGCAGCCGGCGGCGGCGCGCCCGGCGCCGGAGAGGCTTTTTTGCCGGCGTGGGATGGTGGCGCGCCCTTGTCCGGCGCGGTGCCGATTTGGGCCACGCCTTTGGGCGGTTCCGGGTCTTTCGGCGTCAGTTTCAAATCGTCCACGAGCAGCCGCACGTCCATGTAAGTGAGCCGCAGACCGAATTCCTCCGCCAACTTGGTCTGGATTTCCGAGAGCTTCGCGCCTTGAAGAATCCAGGCGGTCACGCGCTGCCGTTGGGCCTCGTCCAAATTCATGCCTCAAGCATTAACCGCTTCGGCCTTCAGAATCCAGTCGTAACCTTTGGCTTCGAGTTCGAGCGCCAGTTCCTTGCCGCCGGTGCGGACGATTTTGCCATCCACCAAAACGTGCACAAAATCCGGGATGATGTAATTCAGCAGCCGCTGGTAATGGGTGATGACCAGTTGCGAATTGTCGGCGCGCTTCAACTGGTTGACGCCATGCGCCACAATCTTGAGCGCGTCAATGTCCAGGCCGGAATCGGTTTCGTCGAGGATGGCCAGTTTGGGCTCGAGAATGGCCATCTGGAAAATCTCGTTGCGCTTCTTTTCGCCGCCGGAAAATCCCTCGTTCACGGAACGCTTCAACAGATCGTCGCTTAATTCGAGCAACTTCATCCGTTCCTTGACGAGCGTGAGGAATTCCATGGCGTCCAACTCCGGCTCGCCTTTGGCCTTGCGAATTTCGTTGAGGGCGGCCTTGAGGAAATAAGTGCTGTTCACGCCGGGAATTTCGACCGGATATTGGAACGCGAGGAACAATCCTTCGCGGGCGCGCTCTTCGGGATCCAGATCAAGCAGGTCGTGGCCGTTGTAAATGACTTCGCCGCCGGTCACGTCGTAACCGTCGCGCCCGGCCAGCACGGCGGCGAGCGTGCTCTTGCCGGAACCGTTTGGCCCCATGACGGCATGGACCTCGCCGGCGGAAACGGCCAGATTGACGCCTTTAAGAATTTGTTTTCCCTCAACGCCCGCGCTGAGGTTTTTGATTTCAAGTATTGGTTTGCTCATTTGAAATTGCTTTCGTCCGCCTCCTCGTTCTTGCAATCGAACAATTTCGAGGACAAGTGCGAGAATGACGACGAGGAGCGAATATTAGCCCACACTGCCTTCCAAACTCACGCCTAAAAGTTTCTGCGCTTCAACGGCAAATTCCATCGGCAGTTCCTTGAAGACCTCCTTGCAGAACCCGTTGACAATCAGGTTCACGGCGTCTTGGGTCGAAAGCCCGCGCTGGTTGCAGTAAAAAATCTGGTCCTCACCGATCTTGGACGTCGAGGCCTCGTGCTCGACCGATGACGATGTGTTTTTCACCTCGATATACGGGAACGTGTGCGCGCCGCACCTGGCGCCGATGAGCATCGAATCGCACTGCGAGAAATTGCGCGCGTTGGTCGCGCTTTTCTGAACTTTCACGAGACCGCGATAACTGTTCTGGCCGCGTCCGGCGGAAATGCCCTTGGACACAATCGTGCTGCGGGTGTTTTTGCCAATGTGCGTCATTTTCGTGCCGGTGTCGGCCTGCTGATAATTGTTCACCACGGCGACGGAATAGAATTCGCCGATGGAATTCTCGCCGAGCAATATACAGCTCGGATATTTCCAGGTAATGGCCGAGCCGGTCTCGACTTGCGTCCAGGAAATCTTGGAATTCCGGCCTTTGCACAGGCCGCGCTTGGTCACAAAGTTGTAAATGCCGCCCTTGCCGTGCTCGTCGCCCGGATACCAGTTTTGCACGGTCGAGTATTTGATTTCCGCGTCGTCCAGCGCGATGAGTTCGACCACCGCCGCGTGCAATTGGTTTTCGTCGCGCATCGGCGCGGTGCAGCCTTCGAGATAGCTGACGTAAGCGCCTTCGTCGGCGACGATGAGGGTGCGCTCAAACTGGCCGGATTTGGCGGCATTGATCCGGAAGTAAGTGGAAAGCTCCATCGGACAGCGCACGCCTTTCGGGATGTAGCAGAACGAACCGTCGGTGAAAACGGCGGAGTTCAGTGCGGCGAAAAAATTGTCCGTGTAAGGCACAACCATGCCGAGGTATTTGCGGACCAGGTCGGGATGCTCCTGCACTGCGTCGCTCATCGAACAGAAGATGATGCCTTTTTCGGCGAGTTGCTTTTTGAAGGTCGTACCGACCGACACGCTGTCGAACACCGCATCCACCGCCACGCCCGCCAGCCGCTCGCGTTCCTTCAACGGGATGCCGAGCTTTTCGTAGGTTTCCAACAACTTCGGGTCCACCTCCTCAAGGCTCTTTGGCCCGTCGGAGGCCTGTTTCGGGGCCGAATAGTAGGTGATTCCCTGGTAATTAATTGGTTCGTGGTGGATCTTTGGCCAGGTCGGCTCGGTCAGCGTCTGCCAGTGCCGAAAGGCCTTGAGCCGCCAGTCGGTCAGCCACTCCGGCTCGTCTTTCTTGCGTGAAATCAGCCGGATGATGTCTTCGTTCAACCCCGGCGGTGCGGACTCGGTTTCCACGTCGGTGTAAAAACCATACTTGTATTCCTGTTTGACCAGGCCTTCAATTGTCTCGGTTGCCGTTGGCATGTGTTCGTTAAATTGTTAAATCGTTAAACAGGCGAAATTGGTTATATCGTTCGTCGGTAGTCGCTCAATGACTCAAAGCAGTCGGCGGTTTAGCTTTCTTCTTTGCGCACTCCGGGCAAATGCCGTGAATGGCGATTTCGTAGTGCTCGGCCTTGAAACCTTTCGGCAAAGCGACCGGGGCGGCCGGTTTGGCCGGCAAATCCACGTCAAAGACCGTGTCGCAGGCATCGCAATAAAAATGGCAGTGCTCGCGCATGTTCGGACAAAAGCGAGTCGCGCCGCGGTCCAAAACGACCAGCCGGACCAGCCCGCACTTTACCAACGCGTCGAGGCAGTTGTAAACCGTGGCCATCGAAATGTCCGGCATGGATTTTTTGGACCGGATGAACACTTCCTCCGCCGTCGGGTGGTCGCGCTTTTCCAGCAACACATCATAGACGTGCTGGCGCTGGGGTGTGAACCGGAACCCGCCCGTCGTCAGGCGTTCATTCAAGCTGCCTTTTCGATTCTCGACCGCATTCATCGTAAAGACAGAGTAGGCGCAGACCGGGAATCCGTCAAGATTTAGAATAATTCTAAATTGCGGCGGCTCGGCGGGCTTTGAATTCCGCGAAATATTTTATACAAATCGGGCGGGATCCGGTGTCTATCCCATGAAAGCAACCCGCAAACTGGTCCGAAATGACGAACGCGAACCTGGCAAACGTCCATTCATGAAGCCAATTTTCCAATTTCTTGGACTCACGATTCTTGGCGGCGGATTGCTGGTTGCCGGCTGCGGCAAAAAACAAGCGGTCTTGTGGCAGTCCATCAAAAATCCAGAGATAACCGCCCAATTGAAATCGTTCGTGGCGGAAAAGGAGGCGCAGGCGAATGCCTCAACCAATGAAGCGCCGCCGGGTTTAGCGCATTTCTTTGCGGCAGCCGAAAAGGGCGACTGGCTGGCAGTCAGTAACGCTTTTGCGGATTTTCGAAAGCACGCCGGACAATACGAGCATTCCGGCAAAACCGACGAGCGGCTGCGAGGAACCAGGTGGCAGGCGATTATTGAAATCTGGGGTGCCTTTGACGCTTTTGGCGAGGGCGATGCAAAATATTCCGCCGCCTTCGGCAATGACATCATCGAGTCCATCCCACCCGGAAGCATTTACTTTGGCGGCACGGACGCG
>Ga0335081_10006033_pt1 | contig 19225 bp, 11 predicted proteins | sample Lox_Sample_35_FD_206713 | JGI IMG/M metagenome (GOLD analysis project Ga0335081, IMG submission 206713) | Soil microbial communities from Loxahatchee National Wildlife Refuge, Florida, United States - Lox_Sample_3.5 | ecosystem: Environmental > Terrestrial > Soil > Wetlands | place: USA... | reverse complement strand
GCGAATTAGCCACGCTGCAGGCAACGCCGCCCCCCCTCTCGCTCGATGATCAGTTGCGCCTCGATGAACTGACGGCCAAAGCACAACGAGGGCCACTGCACTCCTTGCTGCTGGTCCTCCAGGAGCAACTGGAGGTACTCGCCGAAGACCTCGACCAGCTCTACGACGACCAGTTCATCGAGACCTGCGCGCAGTGGGTGATTCCTTATATCGGCGATCTCATCGGTTACCAGTCGGTAAAAGGCATCGCACCGGCGGTGGACGATCCCCGGGCGGAGGTCGCCGAGACCATCTCGCAACGTCGGCGTAAGGGCACCGTGCTCGTCATGGAGCAACTCGCGCGCGACATGACCGCTTGGGGCGCACATGCTGTTGAACTCTTCGAGGTGCTTGGCGACACGCAGTACTTGAACCACTTGCGCTTGTGGAACCACTACGCCCCCGACCTCCGTTGCTGGAAAACAGGCATTTACATCGACACCGGCTTCGATCGTACGCCGCACAAAGTGGACGTGCGCCGGATCGAGCCGCGGCGGGGCCGCTACAACATCCCAAACATCGGCATTTTCCTATGGTCGCTCAGCGCGTACAGCGTTACAGGCGACCAGGCCGCCATCAGCGCCGCTAGCCCCGAGTGCCTCCGCTTCAGCTCGCTTGGTATGGACATTCCGCTGTTTCATCGCGCGACCTCGCAAGGGCAAGAGATCACCGAGCCTGCCCAGCCCTTCAACGTGGCCGACCGCTTGAAGCGGCGTGTGCTCTGCAACGACCTGCGAAAGGGCGTGGGCGCCGTTTATTACGGAGAGGGCAAGAGTCTCGCGCTCTATCTGGACGGCAAGCTGCTCAACCCCTACGAAATCGAGGTCGCGAACCTCACTGGCGCTGACGGTTCGTGGGCGAACACGCCGGTTGCAGGAAGTGCGTTTCGTGCCGCCATTGATCCGGAGCTGGGGCGCATTGCGCTGCCTCCCGCTGGAGTGGGAACGTCTCTCCCCGGGGTCAAGGTTTCTTATCACTACGGCTTCAACGCGGACCTCGGCGGGGGTGAGTATGCCCGAGCCGACAGCTTCCTGGTCGAAGATGAAGCGTTCGTCTTCCCATTTCCCGATCCCGCGAATTATCCCGACTTGCAAGGCGCAATCGATTTTGCCATCGGCAAGCTGACGCTGAATGGAGCAGTCGCGGTGGAGATTACGACCAGCGAGACGTATCCGCAGGCGGGCTCGCTCAACCTGAACATTGATGTGCCTGGCGGCTGCACCCTCGAGCTGCGCGCCGCCGATGGGAAGCGTCCAACGCTGCTGCTCGATAGCGAGATCAGCATCACGGGTGACGCGGCCAGTTCCTGTGCGCTCAACGGACTGCTTCTGGCCGCCTCGGCGAGTATGGCGCCCGCGAGTCCAGCGCCCGTCGCGCTGGCGCACGTTCCCGCCAAACGGCCGGACGGCAGCACGAACCAGCTTGAAGCGCTGAATATCACGCATTGCACGCTGGTTCCCGGCTGGTTGGTTGCGACCGATGGCACGCCACGCTTCCCGACCGCGCCCAATCTGGTGACCGAGCCCGCAGGACTGACGGTGGCGGCGACCAAGTCTATTCTCGGTGCGATCCGCGCGGGCGAGTTCGTTAATGTCGAGGCTTTTGACTGCATCGTTGATGCGACCGATCCGGCAAACGTGGCGATCGCCGCGCCGGATGGCATTGCAGGAGTGGGCTCGCTGACTCTGGGGTCCGCTATGACATCCGACCCGGACCAGATTCCGTCGGGCTGCACGGTGGTGGGAAAGGTCCACGCCGTTCTGATGAGTCTTGTCTCGAACAGCATCGTGTGGGCAGCGCTGGTTGCAAGCGATTCCTGGAGCACGGGTCTGATTGCCGACCGCAAGCAGGAGGGTTGTGTGCGCTTCAGCTTCCTGCCCGCGGGGGCGAAGACGCCACGGCGCTTCGAGTGCGTGGAACAGGCAATCACCGGGCCGCAGCCCATTTTCTTTGCCCTGCGCTACGGACGCCCGGGCTACATGAAGCTGCTGACCTCGACGCCCGACGTTGTGCGGCGCGGCGCCGAGGACGGCGGCGAGATGGGTGCATTTCATTTTGGATTGGCGCCGCTGCGCGAGAGTGATCTGCGCGTGCGCATAACGGAGTATCTGCCCGTGGGTCTGGAGTTCGGAATTATTTACCAGAATTAGGTGCAGTGGCCGCCGGGACAGGAGACGAGTGTGAGCTTCGATAATAGTCGTTATACCTTCAATCCGCGCAAGGATTACTCTGGAGTGGTAATGCAGCAGGGCCGCGTCCAACTGGACGCGGACTGGAACGAATGGCTGGCGGAGCTTTCGCGCCGCATGCAGGCGGGCACCCTTGATATTCTGGGTGGCTCCGTCTATCCCGCCACCACTCCCTACGCGTTCAAAATCACCGCATCGTCCTCCGGCGGAACGAACACACTTACCATCGGCCCGGGCCGCATGTACGTTGATGGCCTGCTCGCGGAAAATCATGGCGATCCAACTGCCGCAGTGTGGGACCCGGCGCTCGCCGAAACGTCCAACACGCCGCAGCCTCCGCCCACCAGCGAAATGGGCGCGATTGACTACACACAGCAGCCCTACATGCCTCCGGGCACAACACTGCCGGGCGGCACTGGTCCCTTTCTCGCCTATCTCGACGTCTGGTTGCGGCCGGTAGATTTCCTGAACGATCCCGACCTCATCGAGAAAGCGGTGGGAATTGACTCGACGGGCCGCCTGCAAACGGTGTGGCAAGTCCAGTTGCTGGACCTAAGTACCAGCGATCCCGGCGCCACCTGCGACTCCAATATTCCCGGCTGGCCGCCGCCCGCATCTGCAGGCCTGCTGACTACGGGTACGACTCCGACGCCTCCTTCCGGCCCCTGCTGCCTGACCGCCGGCACCGCCTACACCGGGATGGAGAATCAACTCTATCGTGTGGAGATCCATCAACCGGGAACGCCGGAAGGCAGCGCGGTACCGCCGACGAGTCTCGCGTCGGGTATCGCAACCTTCAAATGGTCGCGCGACAACGGCTCGGTCGTCACCGGCGTCACCAGCATCAGCAACGTCACGAACAGCCTGGGGAATCCGGCGAGCCAGCTCGCGGTGCAGAGTCTTGGCCGCGATCAGGTTCTGGGCTTTGCGCCCGGCAACTGGATCGAGATTGTCGATGACGCGCTGGAGTTCTCCGGAAAACCAGGAGAACTGCACCAGATCGACACGATCGACTTCTCGGCGAAAACCATCACGCTGGCGAACAAACTCACCGGCTTCTCCACCGGCGACACCGATCCCACGCGGCACACGCGTATCCGGCGCTGGGACATGTCGGGAAAGGTGTACGAGCAAGACGGTACTACCGTCTGGTGGGACATCGACGCGCAGGGCTCGGCCGATATTCCCGTGCCGCCATCGGGCACATTGCTGATTATCGAGAACAGCATCGTCGTCGGCTTCGACCTTAGCGTCTCGGGCGGCTTGTTGCTGACGCGCGACTTCTGGAACTTTGCCGCGCGCACCGCTGATGGCTCGGTCGAGATACTCCACAAGGCGCCGACGCGAGGTCTACATCATCACTACACCCGGCTGTCCATCGTTACCTTCCCTAGCTCAGCGACGGATTGCCGCACCCCTTGGCCGCCTTCGACCGGCACGGGCACACAATCGGAGTGCGGCTGCTGCTGTACGGTCACCGTGGGCGATGGTGTGGACAGCGTCGGACAATACACCTCAATCAACGCCGCAATCAACTCGCTGACGAATGGGGGAGAGGTCTGCATTCTGCCCGGACGCTACTTCGAGAATGTGTTCATCCAGGGAAAGCAGGACATCGTGCTTCGCGGTTGCGGATGGAGTACCCGAATCGCATCCGCAGCGCTACAGCCTGCGTCATCGCCGGCGGTAGCGCCGGCTGGCGGTTCCGGCTCGTCATCGTCTACGACCTTCGCCGCTGTCATCACTGTGACCGGCTCCCAACACGTGAAGTTGCTGTCGTTCGCGGTCGAAGCGGCGAAGGATGAAGTCGGCATCCTACTCGATGGAACCGGCAAACTCGGCGCCGCCGCTCCATCGGACACCGGCACAACCGAACTTCGCGCATCGGCGATCGCAATTGCACCCCGCGTCATCGACGTCATCCTGGAAGATCTGATCATCACCGCATCAACGCGGCCGGCAGTGCTTGCGGCCAGCGTCACACTGCTTCAAATGGATACCGACCGCGTCGCCATGGCGAACGTGCTTAGCAAGTGGCCGGCGGTGTGGGTCAGCGGCATCGAGATCAGGCTGGTGCACAACTGGGTTGGAATCCAGAGCGCCATCACCGACCGCGAATGGCTGCCGATCAGCGTGCAGACCGACCTCAAGGCCGACTCAAAGTTCGACTCGGCCGCTTTGACCTCCAGCACCGGCGCCGTGTCACTTAATCCGGGCGGCATTCAGATCGCTGGACCCTCCAGCGACGTCTTCGTGGTGGAAAACGAGATTGAGAACGCCGGACGCAATGGCATCACGCTAGGCAGCCTGTTGGTCCTGGACGGCAAGGGAAACGATACTGGCCCAACTGGCGGCACCGCCACTGAGCCCGGTCCATGCGACACGACCGGAACTCTGCAGGTACCCGGGACACCCGGTACGCAGGGTGGCGGGAGCATTGTGGCCGGGGGCAGGCTTCTCAACATCCAAATCAACCGCAATCGCATTCGCAACTCCGGTCTGTGTGGAATCGGGCCGGTCGGCTTCTTCGATCTTGTGCAGGAGCTCGAGGTCATCACAATCGAGAATCTCACGATTGCCGCGAACACAATCTTGCGTTCGCTATTGCGACCACTTGCGACTCCGCAGCAGGGTGCGTCCATCTTCGGCTACGGCGCCATCTGCGTGCCGGATGTGCAGAATATTGTGATCCGCGATAACAACATCACCGATTTCGGCGAACAGCCGGGCGACGACGTCTGCGGTATCTTCATCCTGCATGGCGAAATGGTGGAGATCAGCCGGAACCATGTTCTCGAAACGCGCGATTGGCAAGATTCGGGCAAGGACGAGGCGCCCGCGAGTGGACTACGCGGCGGCATAGTTGTGCTCCTGGCGACACCGCCGACACTGACTTCGAGCACGTCGTTCGCGACCGATACCGCTGGGATCGCGGCTGAATATCTGCCGCCGGCCTACCTGCCGGACTTACCCGCGCTGCGTGTCGAACATAATGTGGTGCGAGTGCCGTTGGGCCGCGCCCTTGAGGCCTACGGCTACGGGCCAATTACTGTCGTCAACAACCATCTCGGATGCGGCGGCAGAGTGCGGGCCGGAGGACGTCCGCTGGGCGAAACCGTGCTCATTCTGAATCTAGGCGCCGCCATCGAGGCGGGAGCGTCGACCGGGAAGTTCTCCAGCATGTATCAAGGTGAGTCGGCATTCTCTACCACCAACACGGGCGTGGGCTTCGCTCCGCCCTCGGATGGGATCGTCCTGTTCACCAACAATATTTGCCAACTGGAGACGCGGCTGAGCGGGCGCCGGTGTTTCGCTTCGGTGGTGGTGGCGGCTCTGGACGACCTCATCTTCGGCGAGAACCAGTGCTGGCTTGACGGCCCAACCGGCACCGCGTTCCTTGACGCTTTCCTGATTGCCGGCTCCATACAGGTCACCAGCAACCGCTTCCAGGAGGCGCGCAACTTACCGGTGCTGGCTTCCGGATTCGCGATTGGCGCTCTGAACATCACCTCGCAGAACATTTCGACCTATTGCCTGTTCGCTACCGGCACCTTGCAACCGGCGATCGACAACAACAATCTCTCGCTCGTCGGCTCGGATATCTGCGACCGGACTGCGCGAGCGCTTAAGCTGAACAACACGAAGTGAAGCAAGTACGGCGCGAAACACAACGGAGTCGCACATGGCAAAGAAAACTACATCGACGGACACCGACGCCCCGGACGCATCGCAACTCGGCGCGCAGATCACCACTGCCCTGGGAACGGCCGACACGGCCGCCGCCCAGCGCATGCAGGACCTTCGGCAGGTGCAGCAGGCTCGTGTCACACAGTTGACGCGCACGGCAGTCGCCTTGAAGGCGCAATACGGAGCGAATGATCCCGGCGTCAAGGCGGCGGAAGCAAACGTAGCCACGGCGGCACTGGCGGCCACTCGCATCGGCATGGCACAGCGCCAGGCGGCCACGCCCGATCCGCAAGTCTCGGCCAACGGATGGGCGCTGCACGGTCGCCCCTATGATGCGCAGCTTCAACCCATGTCCGGCTTCACCGTGTTCTTGGTGGACGCCTCCAAGAGTTATCAGCAGGAGTACGGATTCGCTTACACCGACGCTGGTGGATATTTCCTGCTGAACTACGGCGGACCAGATGCGGCAGCAGCCCAGGAAAAGTCTGCCAAGGCTGCGCCCGCCCCGGACTTGTTCGTCGAAGTAGTCAACGCAAAAGCCGAGCCGGTCTATTTGAGCACGACCCCGTTTCGGCCCACCGCCGGAGGCGCGACCTATTTGAACGTCGTGCTGCCCTCGGGCAATGTTCCAATCGGAGATCCGCCACCCCAGATTCGCGATGTTGCCGTTCCCCCGACAGGGAAAACTGGCAAGTAATTTCTCCAGTGGCGCGGCGGGATGCCCTGTCAGCGATGACGCGGAAGCGGGACGCGGCCACAGGCGCCAAGAGGATGTAGTTGAGCTCTCGTTTTATGGCCATCGCCTCCGGGACTCGGCTAGACGGCTCGACCACCCGAAACGAATTCCAAACTGGAGAGAGCGGTCCCGAAAGAGCCGGCGTACACCCTAGATTCATAATGAAGGGCGCGGTTTAGACGCTCGAAGAGCGATCTCTCGGGGAAAGACCAGGGGCTCATCCCGCTCGTGTGGGTACGGCCCTGCCCGTTTTCAGGTGCCGCGGCATCTACAATTTCCGACAGTTCGCTAATTGGCTGTTTTCAATTACTAGCAAAGGGAGGTTTAAAGCGGAACAAGAGGTAATTTCGCTTCTCTGGGAACAAATTTGATACTAATTGACCGGCTACATAGGAGTTTGGTAGATTCCGCGCGTGCTGGAGCCTTAATTTTCCGAACTGTCCGGTCTGACCGCTTGCACCCATGAAACGCATTATCGGCTACCGCGCGCCTTATCCCGGGACGCAACCAGTTCATCTTCATCGGCCGTATGTTTCTTCCATTAAGCGCGCCCCGACCAAGGCCCAGATTCGCATTCCGTACACGCTTTCTGAAGTCACCGGACCTACCTTCGGCGCGGAAATCGCCCAGCCCAAAGCGTGCGATTTGACGCGGCAGCATCATGGCGAGCCGCTCGGCGAGCGAATCATCGTTAGCGGCCGAGTGATTGACGAAAACAGCCGTCCGTTGGCCAATACCCTCGTAGAAATCTGGCAGGCAAATGCGGCGGGACGCTATTGCCATGAAGTTGACCAGCACGACGCGCCGCTCGACCCCAATTTCAGCGGATTTGGGCATGCGATGACTGACGCCGAGGGCCGCTATCGCTTTGTCACGATTCGGCCGGGCGAATATCCCTGGGGAAACCATTACAACGCATGGCGGCCGGCGCACATTCACTTTTCGCTTTTTGGCCCGGCATTCGCCACGCGGCTGGTGACGCAGATGTATTTTCCGGGGGATCCGCTGATTCCATTTGACCCGATTTTCAACTGCACGGCCGACGAAAAAGCGCGCAATCGCCTGATTTCCGTCTTCGACTGGGAAACGACCATGCCGGCGCACGCTCTGGGTTATCGCTTCGACATTGTTCTGCGTGGGCGCGAAGCAACGCCGATGGAGGATTAAATGAGTTTGCAGGCCACCACCTCGCAGACGGTTGGGCCGTTTTTTAAGATCGGTCTCCATTGGCTGAACCAGGAAAATCTTGCTGGCGAAGGTGTCTCCGGGGAGCGGGTCACGATCCAGGGGCGTGTGGTCGATGGCGACGGAGTGCCCGTACCAGATGCGATCCTGGAAATCTGGCAGGCGAATGCGCATGGCAAGTACGCGCATCCCGAAGACACGCAGAACAAGCCTCTGGAGCCGGGTTTCAAAGGCTACGGCCGCGTGCCGGTGACCAGGCAAGGAGCTTTTCGCTTCACCACGATCAAGCCCGGCCCGGTACCCGGACCGGACGGCAAGGATCAAGCGCCGCATCTGCTGATATCGGTGTTCATGCGCGGGCTACTGCGCAGGCTGGTTACACGAATTTATTTTCCGGATGAGCCGCGCAATGCAGGGGATTACATTCTAAATTTGGTCGAAGCGAGTCGGCGCCCGACTTTGATTGCCAAGCGGAATGGCGATCAGCTTGAATGGAATGTCGTTCTGCAAGGACCGGACGAAACCGTATTTTTCGATCTGGGATTGTAGACCAGGCTGCGATTGGCTCGCCGCCGGAAACGCACACCCGCCTCCACGATGAGGAGATTCCTATGACAGAAGTTCAGCTTTTAATCGGCGACGAAGATGTTGCGGCATCAAGTGCGGCGACATTCGAGCGGGCAAATCCGATTTCGGGCAGCGTGGCGACACGCGCCGCAGCCGCGACAATCGAAGACGCGTGCGCCGCGGCAGCGGCAGCAGCAGCTGCCTTTCCGGCATGGTCGGCGCTCGGACCGAATGAACGGAGAAAGAAACTTTTGCGCGCGGCCGATTTGCTGGAGGCACGGACCGCTGACTTTATCAGTGTGATGATGGAAGAAATCGGCTCGACGGCGGGCTGGGCCGGATTCAACGTATTTCTCGCAGCGCAGATGCTGCGCGAAGCCGCCTCGATGACGACGCAAGTTTCGGGAGAAGTAATTCCCTCGGATGTGCCCGGCAGCCTGGCTTTTTCAATTCGGCAACCGGTCGGTGTCGTACTGGGCATCGCTCCATGGAATGCGCCTGTGATTCTGGGCATTCGGGCGGTTGCAGTGCCGCTGGCTTGTGGCAACACAGTTGTGTTAAAGGCTTCGGAAATTTGTCCGGCCACGCATCGCCTGATTGGAACGGTATTGCGCGAGGCTGGCCTGGATCATGGAGTCGTGAACGTATTGACGCATGAGCCCGCTGACGCGGCAGCGATTGTTGAGGCTTTAATCGCTGATCCGGCGGTGCGGCGCGTGAACTTCACCGGCTCGACGCGAGTGGGAAAGATGGTCGCGATGACCGCGGCCAAATATTTGAAGCCGGTTTTGCTGGAACTGGGCGGCAAGGCGCCGCTTATCATCCTGGATGACGCTGACCTCGATGCCGCCGTGGATGCCGCCGCTTTCGGCGCGTTCCTGAATCAGGGACAGATTTGCATGTCGACCGAACGGATTATCGTCGATGAAAAGATCGCAGACGAGTTTGCACGAAAATTTACCGCCAAGGTCAAGACTTTGCCTTGCGGCGATCCGCGGAAGGGCGAAGTAGTGCTGGGCGCGGTGGTGGGAATGCCTACGGTGGACCGCGTGAAGGCGCTCGCGAAAGATGCCGTGGCGCGGGGCGCGAAAGTGCTGATAGGCGGCGAGTCCTCAGGAACGATCATGCCGGCGGTTGTGCTGGATTACGTCACGCCGGAGATGCAAATCTTCCGCGACGAGTCGTTCGGGCCATCGGTTTCGATCACGCGTTTCAAAACGGTAGACGAAGCAATCAGGCTGGCGAATGATACCGAATATGGATTGGCGGCCTCGGTGTTCGGGCGCGATATTGCGCGCGCACTCGAAGTGGCGAAGCGAATCGACTCGGGTATGTGCCATATCAATGGGCCGACCGTGCATGATGAAGCGCAAATGCCGTTCGGCGGCGTCAAAGCCAGCGGCTATGGCCGGTTCGGAGGCAAAGCGGCGGTCGAGCAATTTACCGAGCTGCGCTGGATCACGATCCAGACCACGCCACGGCACTATCCTTTCTAAACGGCCGATGTCTGAGTGCTCCCTACTTTCCGAGTAGTGACCGCTAGTGAACTTCGCGGTCTGCCGTCGTCCAATAAGGCTTGCGAATTCTCTTGCGGTCGAGTTTGCCGGCCGGTGTTTTCGGAAGCTCCGGCCAGAATTCCACCGACTTGGGAGACTTCACTCCGCCGAGTTTGGCTTTGCAATGCGCGATGACTTCAGCCTCAGTGAGAAGCTCATTCGGACGGCAAACCACAATCGCCTTGACCGCCTCGCCCCATTTATCATCGGGAACGCCGATCACGGCGCACTCCTGCACCTGCGGCAGCGCCATGATGCCGGACTCGACTTCGGCGCAATAGACGTTGAAGCCGCCGCTGATAATCATGTCTTTCTTCCGGTCAACGATATAAACGTAGCCGTCTTCATCGATGTAGCCGACGTCGCCGGTGTGGTGCCAGCCATACTTGCGAATTTCTGCCGTGGCTTCGGGAAGATTGTGGTAGCCGCCGGTTACTAAACTTCCGCGGGCAACAATCTCTCCAACTTCGCGCGCGGGAAGGATGCGGCCGGCGTCATCCATGATGGCGACGCGCACCGCGGCTGTCGGCTTTCCGCAACTGCGCAGGCGTTCGGGATGGTCTCCCGCGGCGGCGGCGGCCACGGTTCGGGCATCGAGCGAAGTGAGCAGCATCGGCGCTTCAGTCTGGCCATACGACTGGCACATGCAAGGGCCGAAAACTCCGACGCCTTTCTTGAGTTTGTCAGGCGAAACCGGCGACCCGGCGAGAAGAAAAACCCGCAGGCTTGAGTAGTCGAATTTGCTCACATCAGGATGCGCGAGCAAAGAGTAAAAAGCTGTTGGCGGAAGAAAAAGATGCGTTGCCCGGTAGTGCTCGATCGCTTGCAGGACCTGGCCAGCGTCGAAACCGGGCAGCACGACGTTCGTTCCGGCCAGAGCAAACATGGTGAAAGCGACGACGCCGGCCGCGTGGGAAAGTGGAGCGGTGCAGAGGCAGATGGGATTGACGTCGTCACTTTTCCAATACCGCGTGGCCATCTCGGTCATCGTGCCCCAGGCAAGGTTGGTAACACGCACGCCGCGTGCAGGACCCGTTGTTCCGCCGGTCGGCACCAGACCCATCATCTGAAAAGGATTGCCATAGGCATCGGACCAGTCGAGATTGGCGCCGCCATCTCCATGTTCCATGAGCGAAGTCAGGGAAGAATCATCTTTGGCTGGGCCATCGATACAGATGCAGTTGCGCAGGCACGTAACGCGGTTACGAAGTTCCTCTACCTGCTTCCGGAACTGAGTGCTGTAGAAAAGCCATGCTGTATCCGAATAATTGAGAAATTCGACATTTGCCTCGGTGGCATTGCGAATGTTGATGGGAACCCAGGCGCCTCCGGCCCGCAGCATCCCCAACATGCAGAACAAAACCGCGGCGTGATTTTGCGAATAGATCGCGGCGCGTTGCTCGCGTTCGAGGCCGCGGGCCAGCATACCGCGCGCGATGCGTTCGCTGAACGCGCGCGTTTCGTCGTAGGAGTAACGCGTCTCGCCATCGATGATCGCGGCGCGATCGGGATACAGGTCGGCACTCTTGTCAAAATAATCGATGGCCCGCATGGCATCGTCACCTAGTTCGAGATTTTCATCTTCGAAAGGCCGTGATTTTCAAGGACGCCCAGAACTTCGCGGGCGCCGAAGGCTTCAGCAGCCGAAGCAAAGCCAACTTTGCGCGGAGCGGCATAAACCAGATTGCGGGCAGCAAATGCCTGAAGGAGGCCGGTCTGGCGGTAACAACAAGTGCCGAAGACCACACATTGGATCGAGTCGGTCGCGCCCCGTCCCGCGATGACGTCAATCGTCCTGTGTTCGCGCGGATTTTCGCGTGGTGGCGTACCTCCTTGTACTGAGCTTGCCATCTCGGCGAGCTTTCGCTCCTGCTCCGCCGCGGGCAGCGGCCGAATCTGCTCCTCGAACATTTTCTCCGTCGCGGCGACTCCTTCCATAATTTGACGATCCAAAAGCCCGCCGAAGGCGCGGACGTTGGCCACCTGCGGATGGTTCTTATACCAAACAGGATGCGGAAAACCGCCCCAGGCCAATGCCAACTGAGTCTGAATGATGCCCGGCACCAGGACGTCATAACGCGTCGCGCGCGGCCAGGGCTTGTACTGGTTCTGATCGAGATAGAACGCGTCAGTCTGGATCACGGCAAAAATCGTCTGCGTCGACCCGAAAGTTGGATTTCCCTTGAACATCGTCAACACTTCCAGCGAGTCGATGTTTCCGTTTTTCTCAAGGCAGGTGCGAATGGCGGCGTCGCTGACGGCGGACATGAAAGCAGTAGCTGGCGCGGCGAGTAAACCGCGTGCGGCAAACTTGGGGCCCCAGACTTCCGAAACCTGCCGTATCCATGCCTGTTCGCCGCCGATATCGATATAGTGGCAGCCCGCATTAAGCGCCGCCTCGATCACGCACGGACCGTTGTAAATGAATGGGCCGGCGGTATTGCATACAACCTTCGCGCCGGTGAAAAGGCACGCCAGTTCTTTCACACTACCCTGGGTCTCGACACACTCATAATCGGCATTCTCAATTCCGGGCACGTGTTGCATGACTTCCTGAAGCCGGCTCAGGCTGCGGCCGGCGGCGATGAACGGCACGTTGTATTCGCGAAGAAATTCTGCGATCAACCTTCCGGAAAACCCGTTCGCACCGTAAACCACCACCGGCCTTTTGTTGTTCATGCTGCTCCTCGCTGAGAGAAGTCGCTGCTTGCAGACCAGCCCCCCTTTCAAGTCATTACAAAATGGGGTATGCTCCTTGGAACTCAGGTGCCAATTCTAGGCAAAAGTATCTCTTGAGCTAGTAGGCACGATTTAGTAACCAAATCCTGCGTTGGGGGCGTCACCTATGGACCACTCAACTTGCCCCGTAAAACTTACGGCTTCGATCATTGGCGGCAAATGGAAGCCGCCGTTGCTGTTCTATCTCGAGGGGAAAACGCGGCGATTTTGCGAATTGCAACGCCTGATCCCCGGACTTACCAAGAAGATGTTGACGCAGCACTTGCGTGAACTGGAACGTGATGGCATCGTGCGCCGCCATGTCTACGCGGAAGTGCCGCCCCGCGTCGAGTACTCGTTAACCAAACACGGGGAGAGCCTGAAGCCGATCCTTAAGCTGATGTCCGCGTGGGGAACACGCCACCGCGCACGCTACGGCATACCCACCGCTCTGAGCCACAAGCACGAGGCAAATCCGGCCACAGTCGAAGCGGTCCCCGGATCCATTGCCACCGCAAATCCGCGGTTGGCTCAGGCGCGCAACGATCTGGCGAGGACCAGGCTGGCGCCCAGCATCACGGCCCCGCCTCACTAAGATCGGCGGCCCGCGCAGCCCTGCCGGGCCTACTTGACCTGGAGCGACTCCAGGTACCGGTTCAGGTTCGCGATGCGGAGTTGCACCAGCTCCTCGTGGCCCTGGCTCATGCGCCAGAAAACTGGACCCCACACTGGCATTTCCTGGCTCCCGTGCGCCGCCAGACTGGCCTGCCCTCGAAGTATGCTGGTGACTTTGTCGGCGGGATATTTCCCGCCATTGAGCTTGGCCAGCATTGTCAGGTCGGCGGGAGCCTGCTTAAGCGCAGCGGCCGCCGGGCCGTCGCCTTTTGCGTCCTTGCCGTGGCAGGAGGCGCAATAACTCATGAACATTTCCTTGCCCGATGAAGGAGAAGTCATTTGCGCCGGGGCGTGCTTGACTCCGCTTGCTTCCTGGCCCGCGGAAACTGCCGCAGCCGCGAAGATCAGCGCAAGCGGCCAAATCACATCGCGAACTCTCATTCGTCCTCCTCTGGCTCTCCGTCCATGTTTTATCTGGTCGTTCAGAACGTGAACTTTAGCGAAAACTGCAATTGCCGCGGATTGAACATGGTTCGCGGTCTGCCGAAAGTCGGGTTTGGAGCGTTTGGAATCGCAACTGGCGCGAGCCCCAGGTTCAGCCACACCGGTGGCGGCGCCGCTGCCTGCTGCGTTGCGCAGGAGGCGGAAGCCGCGCCCTGCTGAATGGCTCGCGTGGTTGCGTCGTTATAGCGGCTGGGAATCACCGGGCTGGCGCCGCAGAAAACTGGCGAACCGTAAATCGAACTCACTTCATCCACGTTGGGACGGTTGAAGAGATTGAAAGTGTCAACCGCCAGGTCGAGCCGCTTCGTCTCCCCAAGATTGAAATAGCGTGCCAGGCGGAGGTCCCAGGAGTAAAGGCCGTCGCCGAAGTAGGTATTTCTGCTGACCGTGGTCGAGCAGTTCGAGACCGTGGGGCAGTGCCCGTTGACAGGCGAGCCGCCGACGCGGTCCGTGCTAAGGTCCGCGATGTCGCCAAATACGCCTTCCCCGGCGAACACCGTGAAGGGCCGCCCGGTTTGCAGATTGATAATGCTGCTGAGCTCGAAATTACGCAGAACAGTGTGCTCGGGCGCCGTCGCGGTAAAGTTCGCCACGAAGTTGTGGCGAAGGTCCTGGTTGGAATTGGCGCGCTCGTTGGCGTAATCGAACTGATTGACCGGCAGGTTGATGAAGGTCGTGAAGTTTCCGTTATCGATGGTGTGGGAATAGGTGTAGTTGGCAGTCATCTGGAAATATTTCAGATGTTCAGTCGCGGTGAACGTCAGCCCGTGATAGATGGCGTTCGCGACGTTATTGTTGTAGTCGAGAAGGCCGGCGCTCAACACCGGGGACGAGGTCGGCGGTGGAAGCCCGGCAGTGGGAACGCCAAACTCCAGGCCGCTGGGATTGAACGGTAGCTGCGGGTTGGGGACTGGCGCATTGGGATTAATACCATTAAAGGGACCCAGGAACGAAAAGAACGGGCCCAGGCCAAATGGGCCAAGAATGGGCGTTCCGCCACACGCGCTCAGCGATCCATTGGGGTTCAGCCAGCCCTGGGCGTAGTAGGGATTGCCGGGCTTGGCAGTCCCGTAAGGGCAATTGATGTTCATGTTGTTACCGCGGACCAGCTTGTGGGCGCCGACAAAAAGATAGCCCGCCTCAATCGTGAATCCTTTTCCGAATTGGCGATCGATTTGAAGGCTGGCCTGCTCAGCATATGGAAGACGGCCTTCACGTTGAATGCCGCCAGCGCCCACGCCGCAGGCTCCCGTTGGCACACCCTGTGCATTTAACACGCACGGCCCACTGAAGGTCTGCGTAGGATACGCGTTCGAACCTGCGCCAAGGATACTGAGGGCCTGTAACATTTCGACGCTGAGGGTCTGTTGTGCTGGCGTGCCGGGCAGTTGGGCGCAAAGACTTGGGGGCAAGCCTAAAACAGGACACGGCAGGGACGGCGTGCCCGGGTATCCAGGGGCAGCATCGAGCTGCCAGCCGCCGTTGGGTGCGCCTTTCTGAACCATCGGAACGACTACTCCGCTGGTAAATCCGTTTGCGGCGCAGCTGGGATCCGCACTCGGTGGATTGCAGAAGTAGCCGGGGATCGACTTCTGGTTTCCGGTGGTGAAAAAGAACGTCAGGTTATTGCGGTCAAAGAACATGCCAAAGCCGCCGCGGATGACGGTCTTGGAGTCCGGCGAGTAGGCGAACCCTACTCGCGGTTGGAAGGCACGGTAGTCTGCGTTGATCGTATCGCCTAAACCCGATTCAAAGTCCCAGCGCATACCGTAATTCAAGGTCAGCTTAGGGTTCAGCCGCCACTGGTCTTGAGCGAAAAATCCCCAGTAACCATGGTTCAGTTTGTACGCGTAATTCGAATACTGGTTGGTCGGGAAGGCGTTTGGCCAGCCACTGCCGAATCCTCCGTCCGTCGGGGGAAGTGGCTGGTAACCATTGGTAAAGCCGCTCCGAGGCACCGCAATTCCGAAGTACAAAGTCTCCAGGCCATTCGCTCCCGGTTGCAGGGACGTGCAATTCTGAGGAATTGTTCCGTAGGTTCCAGTCGTTAGAAGAGCGATTGTGTCGGCAAACTCGTAGGCGCAATCGAGGTTGGGCAGAAGGATCCGCTCCGGTGTAAAGCCCGGGTAGTTGTTGTAGCTCCAGACGTAGTTGCCGTCGAACCCGAACTTCGCGACGTGGTTGCCCTTGACCCAGGAAACGGAGTCCGAAAATTGCGCGCGGCTCTCGTAGATCGCGTCATAGGTGCCAAAGTTGTGGCCAAAACTCAGATCATTGACAACATCGAGATTCGGCTCGCCTGTCGCCCCGGGGAAGTTGTAATGTCTCCTGGCATACTGACCAAGAATGGTGTTGACGACATTCGATTTCAGCACCGAATTCAGCGTGCCCACCACAGACTGGTCGCGGATGAAGAGATTCCGCGCTCCGCTGGGAACGCCGATCCCACCGCCATCCTCCGTGTTGCCGATCAATTCACCCAGGTCCCGCGCGTCCTCTACAACGTAGCGCAATGCCAAGCGACTGTTATTGCTGATCTGGTGATCGAGTTTGGCAAAACCGTAGTCGTTGTCGACGGTCTTGAGCACGCCACCGAGATAACCGAACGGACTGCCTGTACATTGCGCAGGCTTGAGAGTGCAACCCTCCGGCGAGAGACCGAGGTAGCCTTTTGCCTGATCGATTTCCGTAATGTTGTTGTACAGGTCCGGCGGGTAGGTTGGCGAAGCACCAGTCCGCCTGCCTTCGTAATTCATGAAGAAGAATGTTCTGTCCTTGCGGATGGGACCACCGAGCGTTCCGCCAAATTGGTTCTGCCGCAACTCATAGGGCAAAGGAGCAGGCTGGAGGAGCGAGCGCGCGTCGGTAGCATTGTTTTGCAGGTAGTCGTAGAGGCTGCCGTGAAAAGTATTCGTGCCAGACCTCGTGACGATGTTGACGATGCCGCCCAGTGCGCGCCCATATTCCGCGCCAAAACTGTTGTTGACGACGCGAAATTCCTGAACCGAGTCTTGTGGTGGAGTCGTACGTTGCACGCCGGTGATGGAATTCACGAAGTCCGCGCCATCCACTGTGATCTGGTTGCTGAACGAACGCATGCCGGCGAAGGAGATTTGTGTGACCTCAAATTCTGTGAAGGTTGTTCCAAGGCTCGTGCGGCTGGTGGCCACGCCTGGGGCCAACAACGCAAAATCGGTAAAAAGCCGCCCGCTAATGGGCAAGTTCGTGATCTGCTGGCGGCCGACGACCTGGCTCACTTCGGAGCGTGTCGTATCCACGGCGGGAGCTTCAGTTGTGACAATGACCTGCTCGGTGACAGCGGCGACTTTCAGGGTCACATCAACAGTCGCCGTTTGCCCGACGGTTAGTTCAAGCCCGGTGCGGGTGTGTTTTCCAAAACCCGGAGAAGAAATCGAAAGTTCGTAGCGGCCGGGCGGCAGGCTGGGTATGGCGTAGTAGCCGGATTGGTTCGAGGTGGAGGGATAGGTCTGGTTGGTATCCATGTTGCGGGCCACGATGTTGGCGTTCGCAATAGCACGCCCGGACTCATCGCTGACCGTTCCATTCAGCACCGCGTAACTGATGGTGGCTTGCGCACCAGCTTGTTTTGCCTGAAGCAGAACCAGAAACAGAAAGCAGAAGAAGGGCAAGAGCCAACCTGATTTCATAAGCCCCCATTTCTCGATGCAGACTTGCGTCCGATTTCGGTGCAAGAAGAAAGCTCCCTAAGTCGGAGCTCGCGCGTTAATCCCGGGTCATCAAATCAACTGCACGCTCCAGCTCCTCCAGGGGAGCTTGTTCCAACACTCAATGACAAAAACCTTCGCCGCCCTCATGCGGTCCGCGACACAGGCACCGCCCGGCCCCAAACTTCCTGCGCAGTTTCCGCCACCAATCGCAGTTTGGCTTCCTCATCCGCTTGCGTAACCAGGTTGCCCGGCAACGTGGAAGCGAAACCGCACTGCGGGCTCAACGCTAGCCGCTCCAGCGGAACGTAAGCCGAAGCGGCCTCAATCCTTTGCTTGAGTTCGTCTTTGCTTTCCAGGTCCGGCTTCTTCGAACTCACCAGGCCGAGCACCACGGTGCGGTCCTCCGGCATCTGGCGCAGAGGCTCGAAGCCGCCGGAACGGTCGTCGTCGTACTCAAGCAGGAAACGGTTGAAGCGGGTATTGCGGAAGACCCGCGTGATGGGGCCGTAGTCGCCGACCGCATAAAACTTGCTTTGATTGTTTCCCCGGCACAGGTGCAGGCCGAAGATGATACCGGGATGATCGCTGATTACCGCGTTGTCCATTTCGATCGAAAGATCAAGCAAGCGGTCGGGATCGTTTCCCCGCTGGCGATAGCCCTCGCGCAGGTCGGGATCGAGCAGAGCGGTATATTGCGGCGAATCAATCTGGATATAAATGCAACCCAGCCTGACCAGTTCGGCCACTTCATCGCGGAGGATGTCGACCAGATCGGAGAGGTATGCGTCGACCGTGGCGTAGGCTCCGGTAGATTTCTTGCTGTCGTAATAGGCCGCCGCCTGCTGCGCGCTGATCATGGTTGACTTGGAGGGATGTTTAGTCTGGGCGCGCAAGTAAGTAAATTCCTCGGCGCACAGCGGACGTTTACGGCGGAGTTTCGACACTACCACCGGCCGAGACAGCACCGACTCCTCGCCCTTTTCATCGCGGAAAGGAAGGGCCCAGCCGCCAAATTTGTCGAAGCCTTCAACCGCGTCGATCAGGTGCCCATAGAAAGCGTAGCGGCGCATCTCGCCATCGGTGATGACCTCAATTCCCGCGCGAATCTGAAGATCGACCGATTCGTCGACGGCGCGGTCTTCAATTTGCTTGAAGGCGGCGTCGGTTAACTTTCCGGAAGCGAATTGGTCGCGCGCCTCTTTGAGATAGGCCGGGCGCAACAAGCTACCGACGACATCACTGCGGTACACAGTGACCTCCACGGGCAGCGCATCATCGAACAACCCGGTTCGATGGCCTCATTCATCTCGCGGCGGTTCGCGAGAGCAACCTGGCGGGCACACTCTAATCCAACTGGCAAGCCCTTCTCAAGACGGTGTTTTAGGAGTTCGCTGGGCACTTTGAAGTTCCCTGCGAGTTACCTGTATGTGCCTTTTACTGCCAAGGGCGGCTGGGGATAAGATGGCTTTCCAGCGGGAAAGCGTCCAGGGAATGGCATGAATCCGAAGATCAAAGCGACAGTTGTAGGAAGTTATCCAGTGCCCGCGTGGCTGATCGGCAATACTTCCCGCCTGGTGTTGCGCGACGCGGTCATGGCGGTGTTGAAAACGCAAGAGCTGGCGGGAATTGACTTGGTAACGGATGGCGAACTGGTGCGCTTCGACCCCAGCCATCCTGAGACCAATGGCATGGTCGATTACTTTGTTTCAAAGATGGCGGGAATTCGCAGCCATTTTGCGC
>Ga0335081_10006032_pt1 | contig 19229 bp, 18 predicted proteins | sample Lox_Sample_35_FD_206713 | JGI IMG/M metagenome (GOLD analysis project Ga0335081, IMG submission 206713) | Soil microbial communities from Loxahatchee National Wildlife Refuge, Florida, United States - Lox_Sample_3.5 | ecosystem: Environmental > Terrestrial > Soil > Wetlands | place: USA... | reverse complement strand
GCTATAGCCCGCGCGGCAACGCCCGGCAAAACAAAATCAAAACCTCGCGGCCGCGCGCGCAGGCGCCACGGCGCCCTTGCATCGGCGCTGAGGATCGGCAAATTGCTGGCCGGCCGCGCGCGCGGCAACGAGGCCGGCATGAAAGCGACCCTGAGCGAGCTCCTTCACCGCGAGCGGCCGGCGGCGGCGGCGCTCGCGGTTTTCGCGCTCGCGGCCGCGACGCTCCTCGGCGCCTGGTATTTCCAATACGTGCTCAAGCTGGCGCCCTGTCCGCTCTGCCTCGAGGAGCGCCTGCCCTACCACGTCGTGATCCCGCTCTCGCTCTTGCTGGCGATCGCGGCGCTGGTGCGCGCGCCGCGGCAGCTCGTCGCCGTCGGCTTCCTCGCGATCATCGTCGTCGCGCTGTGCAGCGCGGCGCTTGGCGCATACCATTCCGGCGTCGAATGGCGCTGGTGGCCGGGGCCGACCGAATGCTCGGGGCCGGTGACCGATTTTACGACAAAAGGGCCGCTCATCGACCAATTGCGCTCGATCGACGTGGTGCGCTGCGATGAAGCGGCGTGGCGCTTTCTCGGCCTGTCGCTCGCCGGCTACAACGTCCTCATCTCGCTTGCGCTCGCGGCGCTCGCGGCGCTCGGCCTGTTCTCGCCGAGGACGAGCGGGTAGTCGGCAGCGGATCGCCCGCGCCTGAAGGCGCCGCCCCGATTGTCAAACCCTTCGCGGTTGTCCGCTCGCCGGCATTGTCACAATATTGCGCGAACGCCAGCGCAATGATGCGCGGCTGCGACCAACACATCGCGGGAGGTTTCGATGAGCATTCTTGGAACGATCATCTCGACGATATTCCGGCACGCCGGGGCTGCCCCCGCCGCCCCGGTCGGCAGGCCATCAAGCTCCGGAGCGCCACCGGCGCCGGCCGCGCCGGCTGCGCCGTCGTCCGCACCTGGCTCGCCGGCAGCGAAGCCGGCAAGCCAGGTGGACGTCGCCGACGTGCTCACCAAGCTGGCGGCAAAGAGCAAGGAGAAGCTCGACTGGCGCCACTCGATCGTCGACCTGATGAAGCTCCTCAATCTCGACAGCAGCCTGGCGGCACGCAAAGAGCTCGCGGGCGAGCTCCATTACACCGGCGATACCAACGACAGCGCGGCGATGAATGTCTGGCTGCACAAGCAGGTGATGCAGAAGCTGGCGGAGAACGGCGGCAAGGTCCCCGACGAACTGCGAAAATAAAGCGCAAATGGCGCAGAGCTGGATTTTCGGCCCCTGGTGCGGCTCGCCGAGTTCGAGTAGGCTCAAGGCCGCCGATTTGACATGACTTCCGCTTAGCGCAGGCCATTATTGAGCGGGGAAAATCATGGGATTGCTGGACAGCCTGAAAGGCGCTCTTGGTCAGATCGAGGCTTCGGCGCTGCCGGGCGTTATCAACGCGGTGCTAGCGCAGACCCAATACCACGACCTCAATGGTCTGGTGGCGGCGCTGGAAAAGGGCGGCCTCGGCCCGCAAGTCAAGTCGTGGCTCGGCAACGGCGCCAACATGCCGATCACCGCCGACCAGTTGAAGGCAGTCCTCGACAACGCGCAGGTGCAGGAATTCGCCCGCCATCTCGGGCTGCCGGTCGACGAGACCCTCAAGCTGATGGCGCAGTATCTGCCGGAGATCGTCGACAAGGCGTCGCCGAACGGGACGCTGAAGCCGTCGTAAAGCGGCGAAGATTGGCTTCGACGTGACAAGGCCAAAATAGGGAGAGAAAAATGAAGACCATCGCAATCATCGCTGCCTCGTTCTGTCTCCTCGCCGGCGCCGCAATCGCCGACGACAGCTGCAAGGTCCAGGCAACCGGCAAGAATCTCCACGGCGCCGCATTGAAGAGCTTTGCGACCAAGTGCTGCAAAGATCAGGCCGCGGCGCAGAATCTGCACGGCGCGGCGGAGACGAGCTTCACCAAGAAGTGCATGTCGGACGCGACCGCCGGCTGAGCTTCACAAATTGGGGCGCTCCGCGCGGAGCGTCGCAACTTTAGTCCTTGGCACAGGAGAATTGCCGCCATGAAACTTCATTTTTTGCTTGCGTCGGGACTCTGTCTCGCCGCCGTCGCCGCGATCTCGGTCCCGGCGGACGCCAAGACCATGAAGGAGTGCGCCGCCCAGTGGAAGGAGATGAAGGCGGCGAACCAGACCAACGGCATGAAGTATCGCGACTTCAGCAAGCAGTGCATGTCCGAAGGCGCTCCCCCGGCCGCGGCAGCGCCGCCTCCGGCGGAGAAGCCGGCCGCGGCCACCGAGGAGAAGAAGCCGGTATCCGGCGGCCGTGCGGCGATGATCGCCCGTGAGCGCGCCTGCGGCGCCGAGTGGAAGGAAGCCAAGGCCGCCGGACACATCCCGGCCGGACAGAAGTGGCCGCAATATTGGAGCGAGTGCAATAAGCGCAAGAAAGCCGAAGGCATGTGACCGCCTGCGCGGCTATTCCTTGCTGATTGTTGCGCATCGCTCCGAAGCAGTACCGGTTCGCTCCGCTTGACGCCCCGCGGCCGGGCTTGACCCGGCCGCAGCGGCAACGCTACATCCGGCTCGACCGGGCGGTTAGCTCAGTGGGAGAGCACATCCTTGACATGGATGGGGTCACAGGTTCAAATCCTGTACCGCCCACCATTTGATCGCCACTTCGCCGCGAGACCCGCGCGCGATCAGAGCGCGCCCGAGAAAGTGCGCGCGATCAGAATTTCACCCGATCGGCGCCTTTAAGGCCGAGCGCGGCGCGCGCCTCGCTCGGCGTCGCTACCTCGTAGCCGAGCTCCTCGACGATGCGGCGGATCTTCGCCACCTGCTCGGCATTGCTGTTGGCGAGCTTGCCCGGCCCGATATAGAGCGAGTCTTCGAGACCGACCCGCACATTGCCGCCCATCATCGCGGCATTGGTGCAGAAATTCATCTGGTGGCGGCCGCCGGCGAGCACGGACCACAGATACTGGCTGCCGAACAGGCGGTCGGCGGTGCGCTTCATGAACAGCAGATTGTCGAGGTCGGCGCCGATGCCGCCGAGAATGCCGAAGATCAGCTGCACGAACACCGGCGGCTTGAACAAGCCGCGGTCGATGCAGTGGGCGAGGTTATAGAGATGGCCGGCGTCGTAGCATTCGTGCTCGAACTTGACGCCGTGGCCCTCGCCGAGCGTCCTGGAGATCGCCTCGATGTCGCGAAACGTGTTGGGAAAGATGTAGGCGTCGGAATTGACGAGATAGCTCTCCTCCCAGTCGTATTTCCAGGTCTTGTAGCGCCGCGCCATGGGATAGAGCGCAAAATTCATCGATCCCATGTTGAGCGAGCACATCTCCGGCGACAATTCGCGCGCCGCCGCAATGCGCTGCTCGACGGTCATGGTCACGGCGCCGCCGGTGGTGATGTTGAGCACCGCGTCGCAGCCCTGCTTGATGCGCGGCAGGAACTGCATGAAGATTTTCGGGTCGGGCGACGGTCTGCCGTCCTTCGGGTCGCGGGCGTGCAGATGCAGGATTGCGGCGCCGGCCGCGGCCGCGTCGATCGCCTGCGTCGCAATTTGGTCCGGCGTGATCGGCAGCGCTTCCGACATCGTCGGCGTGTGGATCGATCCGGTGATCGCGCAGCTGATGATGACCTTGCCCGCCATGGTTGCTCCTCGCTCCTGCCGCGGCGTCGCCACGACCTTACACCAAGTTCAAGATTCCGCCGCGATCCGCATTGCCGAGTTGCCTTGCGCGGCCACCGCCTTGAGCATCCGCCCCCTTATTGGATAAGTTTATTGACTGATCGAGGCGTGGCCGGGGCGCAGGCGTTATCGGAGAAACAACGATGCGGGCAAAACTCGTGACCGTCCTTGCCGCACTCCTGTCCTTGATCGCCGCGATCGCCGCCGCGAACGCGGTGGCCACGCCGCCGACCGCCTCCGGGCTTTGGCAGGCGACCGATGAGGAGACCGGGCAGCCGACCGGCTGGTTTCTGATCAGAGATCACGACGGCGTCTATGACGGCATTATCGCCAAAATGTTCATGCGGCCGGGCCAGGATCCGAACGTGACTTGCGCACGCTGCCGCGACGACCGGCAGAACAAGCCGTGGCTCGGGCTTGAGATCGTCCGCGGCATGCGGCAACAGGGCCTGAAGTACGAGGACGGCACCATCCTCGACCCGCGCGACGGCAACGTCTACAGCGCGATGATGACGCTGTCGCCCGACGGCCAAACCCTGACGGTGCGCGGCTATATCGGCATTTCGCTGTTCGGACGCGATCAATATTGGACGCGCCTGCCGGACTCCGCCTACAACGAGCTCGATCCCGCGATCAATCCCAAGCTCGCGGCGCCGGCACGCAAACCGGCGGCGCCGAAGCCGGAGAATTCGACCCGGCATTAGGTCAAGTCGTGCGTCTCGCGCGGCTTGCCCATCAGGATGGGCTGGAACAGCGCCGCCGCCGCCATCGTCGTCAACAGCGAGATGGCGAGGAGTTTGCCCATGCTCGACGTGCCGGGATGGCTTGAGAAGTAGAGGCTGCCGAACGCCGTCGCCGTCGTGCAGGCGCTGAAGGTCACGGCGCGGGTGAGCACCGACTCCAGCAAATTGGTCTGCCCCTCGCGCCACGCCATGATGTAGTAGATCTTGAAAGCGACGCCGACGCCGAGGAGGAGCGGCAGCGCGATGATGTTGGCGAAGTTGAGCGGCAGCCCGATCACCACGCAGATCTCGAGCGTAACCAGGCCCGCGACCAGAAGCGGAATGAGCGTCAGCAGCACGTCGCCGATGCGGCGCAGCGTGATCAGCAACAGCACGGCGATCGAAAGCAGCGCGCAGGCGCCGGCTTCGAAGAAAGCGGTGACGACGGTGCGACGCGCCTGCAAGATGGAGATCGGCCCCTCAGTCGCGTTGTGCTCGGCTTTCTGCACGGCGTGGGCGAACGCCTCGGTCCTGGCATTGTCGTTGGAATTGCCGCTCGGCGCGATGTCGAGCCGCGCCTTGCCGTCCGGGGTCACCCATTGCCGCACCAGCTCGGGCGGCAGATTGTCGCGCGTGACTTCCTGCGCCTTGAGCAGGTTGCGCAAATCATCGAGCGCGGTGCGCAGCGGCTGGACGAAGGCCGTTGCGGCGCGCTGGCGCGCCGCCGGATCGGCGTTGGCGAGCGTGGTCATGGCGGCAGCGAGGCGCCTCGCCGCCGTGGCGCCCGGTCCGGTGCCGTCGCCGGCAAGCCGATTGAGCGCGGCGACGGATGAATTGAGCATGCCGACATCCTGCGCGTCGGTCAGCGGCGCGCTGGTCTCGCTAGGATAAAGCGTGGCGTGCAGCGTCTTTTCCGTCTCCTCGATCAGCGGCAGCTTCTGATCCTGGTGATCGGGGATGAACGTCGACAGCGTCACGACGCGCGCGACTTGCGGCAAGGCGCGGAGCTTGGCGGCGACCTCGTCGGCCGCCGCCAGCGACGGCTCCATTGCGCCGATGTCGTTGACGCCGGTGTCCGGGTCTTGCTCGAGCTCCATATAGGTCGCGACCGATTCGACCTTGGGGCTGCGCAGATGAATCGGATTGAAATCGAACTGCAGCCGCAGCAGCAGCGGCGAGGCGCCGACGACGACAAGCCCGGTGATGACGAGAATGGCGATGCGGTGACGCTCGAGGAAGCGATCGACCGGCGCCAGGGCGGCGTAACCCAATGGGTCCGGCTCGCTCCGCGGCTTGAGCCGGCTCAGCAATGCCGGCAGCAATGTGATGCTGGTCGCGAACGCGATCAGCATGCCGACGCCGGCGATTAGTCCGAGCTCCGATAGCCCGCGGTATTCGGTCGGCAGGAACGACAGGAAGCCAGCTGCGGTGGCGAGCGCGGCAAGCGTCAGCGGCGCGCCGGCCCGCCGGCCCGCGTGCAGCAGCGCTTCGAGCAGGCCGTCGACCTCGTGCCGCTCGGCGCGGTAGCGCACGCTGTATTGAATGCCGAAATCGACCCCAAGGCCGACGAACAGAACGGCGAAATAGACCGAGATCAGATTGAGCGTGCCGACCATCATCATGCCGACCGCCGCGGTGAGCGAGAGGCCGACGACCAGGCTGACAAAAACCGCAAAGATGATCCGGAACCAGCGCAGCGCCAGCCACAGGATGAACAGCACTATCGCAATGGTCACGACGGCGTTAAGCACCGCGTTCTCTTTGATAGTAGCGAACTCCTCGTCGGCCATCGCGACCGGCCCGGTCAAACGCACGCGGGCCTGGTAGGCCGAGGCGAAGTTGAGCTCGTCGGCGGCGCGGCGAATGGCCTCGCTCGCCTTGAGGCCAGGTTCGAGAGCGGAAAAATCAAGCACCGCACGAATGCGCAGGAACCGCCGCAGGTCGTTGGGTTTTGGCTCTTGGCCCTGAGCCAGCTCGTGCCAGGAAAAGCTCGCCGGTCGGTTTGCGTTCACCTGGTCGAGCGTGTTGGCCGCGAGCGTCATCGCCCAGGTCATCTGGTCGAGCGTGAGCTGTCCGCCCTGCACCCCGATCAGGCCGAACTGCAGGGCGCGGATCACGCCGCCGAGGCTCGGATCCGAGGCGAGGTTCTGCAGCAGGCGTTGCGCCTGGGTCAGCATCTTCATCTGCGGCGCGAGCTGCTCGGCCGATTCGAACAACAGCCCGTTCTGACCGAAGAACGAACCGCCTTGCGGCTGCTCGATCGAACGGAACAGGTCCTTTTGCTGCGACAGGCGGCCGACCAGGGCGGTGGCCGCCTCATCGGCGAGCTCCACCGTCGGCCCATCGATCACGGCAATGATCGTCTGGTATTGCGGAAAGGCTGCCTCGAATGCGAGCTCCCGCTGCCGCCAGGGATTGTTGGTGGAGAGGAGCTGATTGATGTCGGTCGACAGCGAAAAATGTTTAGCGGCATACCACGACGACGCCAGCGCGAGGATGATCGACCCGGCGATGACCCACCAGGCGTGGCGTATGCAAAAGTGAATTGTGCGGACGACGAGAGCGGTGATCGTCTTCATAGAACGTCAGCGGGTCAAACGAGCTTGTCAGGCGTCAAGAGAAGGGCGAAACCGAGGCACGAAGGTCCGGGCGGAGCCGGGACTGTGCCGCGTGGGTAAATCAACGCCGGTTCCTGGACGCAGCATCGCGGCGCCATCGAGCGCACATCTGTCATGGAATCTCCCGGCCATGAGCGGCACTAGATGCCCTGAAATGCCGCAAAAGTGAAATTGTGGATATTTTCCTAGCCGAGATCTGAGGCTTGCGGCGCGCAGATGCTTCGTAAATGCCGGCTTTTGCAGGGCATAACGCGCTGGACAAGGGACTTGGTTCCGCACAATGGTGCCCGCCGAGGGCGATGTCTTAACCGGCGGCGCAACCATTAAGAATGGGGCTTGATTGCAACGGCGTCGTGGCCAAGTTGGTTGTCACGGCGTCGTCGCCAAAGTATTGGACAGGGAGCAAAGCGGGCGGGTCGCCCGGGGAGCTCTTGCGGCGCCAAGCCGCAGTCCGGTGCCGGCCTGGAGGTCCTTGATGAAGGTGATACTCGCCCAGCCTCGCGGATTTTGCGCGGGGGTCGTGCGTGCCATCGAGATTGTCGAGCGGGCGTTGCAAAAATACGGTCCGCCGGTCTATGTGCGCCACGAGATCGTCCACAACAAGCACGTGGTCGAGAGCCTCAAGGCCAAAGGCGCGCATTTTGTCGAGGACCTCTCCGAGGTTCCGCCCAACGCGGTGACGATCTTCAGCGCCCATGGCGTCGCCAAGAGCGTCGAGGAGGAGGCGGCGGCGCGCGAGCTGCCGGTGCTCAACGCCACCTGCCCGCTGGTCACCAAGGTGCATAATCAAGGCAAGCGCTACGTCGGCCAGGGACGCCAGCTCATCCTGATCGGACACGCCGGCCATCCCGAGGTCGAGGGCACGATGGGCCAGATCTCCGAGCCCGTGACGCTGGTGCAGACCGAGAAGGACGTCGACTCGCTCGAGATTCCGGCTGACACGCCGGTCGCCTATGTCACGCAAACGACGCTGAGCGTCGACGACACCCGCGGCATCATCGCAGCGTTGCATCGCCGCTTTACCGATATCGTCGGGCCGGAAACCCGTGACATCTGCTACGCCACGCAGAACCGGCAGACGGCGGTGCGCGAACTTTCCAAGCTCGTCGACGTTATCCTGGTGGTCGGCGCCAAGAACAGCTCCAATTCCAATCGGCTGCGCGAGATCGGCAACGAGGCCGGCACGCCGTGCTACCTGATCGCCGACGGCAGCGAGCTGCAGCCGGATTGGTTCAACGGCGCCGACACCGTCGGCATCACCGCGGGTGCCTCCGCGCCCGAGGTGCTGGTCGAGGACGTCATCGACGGCCTGCGCCGGCTCGGCCCGGTCGAGGTCAGCGAGCTGACCGGCCGGCAGGAGACGATCGAGTTCCGCTTGCCGCCCGAGCTGACCGACGGCCTCACCGCCGGCCGGGTGACGGCGAAAGTCTGATCAGCGCCGCGCCGCCAACCGCAACTCAGCGCTGCGCCGCCAACCGCAACGACACAGAAGGAAAAGATCGTGGCTGTATCACTACGACAGAAGGTCGCCGTCGGCTCTTACGTGATGCGGCAGCGGCTCGCCGGACGTAAGCGTTATCCGCTGGTGCTGATGCTGGAGCCGCTGTTCCGCTGCAACCTCGCCTGCTTCGGTTGCGGCAAGATCGACTATCCCGACGCGATCTTGAACAAGCGCCTTTCGGTCAAGGAGTGCCTCGACGCGGTCGACGAGTGCGGCGCACCGATGGTCGCGATCCCCGGCGGCGAGCCGCTGATCCACAAGGAGATCGGCGAGATCGTCAAAGGCATCGTGGCGCGCAAGAAGTTCGTGTCGCTGTGCACCAACGCGCTGCTGCTGGAAAAGAAGCTGCATCTGTTCGAGCCGTCGCCCTATCTGTTCTTCTCGGTGCATCTCGACGGCCTCAAGGAGCACCACGACAAATCGGTGTGCATGGACGGCGGCTTCGAGAAGGCCGTCGCCGCCATCAAGGCCGCGAAGGCCAAGGGCTTCGCCGTCAACGTCAACTGCACGGTCTTCGACGGCCATCCGGCCGAGGACATCGCCGCGTTCCTCGATCTGACCGAGGAGCTCGGCGTCGGCGTCTCGATCTCGCCCGGCTACGCCTATGAGCGGGCGCCGGATCAAGAGCACTTCCTCAATCGGCGCAAGACCAAGGAGCTGTTCCGTAACGTGTTCGCGCTCGGCAAGGGCAAGAACTGGAACCTGACCCATTCCGGCATGTTCCTCGACTTCCTCGCCGGCAATCAGGAATTCCATTGCACGCCGTGGGGCATGCCGACGCGCAACATTTTCGGCTGGCAGAAGCCCTGCTACCTCCTCGGCGAGGGCTATGCCAAGACTTTTGCCGAGCTGATGGAGACCACCGACTGGGATTCCTACGGCACCGGCCGCTACGAGAAATGCGCGAACTGCATGGCACATTGCGGTTACGAGGCGACGGCGGCAGACGCGATGATGAAGCACCCGCTGCAGGCGGCGATGATCGCCTGGCGCGGCGTCAGGACCGAAGGCGAGATGGCGCCGGAAATCTCGATGACAAACCAGCGGCCGGCCCAATACGTGTTCGACGGCCAGGTGCAGCAGCGCCTGTCGGAAATCCGCGCCGGCGAAGCGCGTGAGAAGGCGGCGAAGGAAGCGGCCAAGGAATCAGCCAAGACGGCAGCGAGCGCGGCCTAGCGGGGGCTGGAAATTTGAGCGGCGTCATGCCCGCGCTTGTCGCGGGCATCCACGTCTTAAACGCCGAGGAAAAATCAAAGACGTCGAATGGCCGGAACCGTCCGGCCAGAACGAATACGCTGCGCTCCGCCGGCTACGTGCTCACATCCCGTACGCGACCGCGCGCGTATTGCCGCGCTTGAGATTGCGGTAGCGCGCCAACGCCCAGAGCGGGAAGAATTTCGAGTAGCCGTGGTAGCGCAGGTAGAATACGCGCGGGAAGCCAGTCGCGGTGTAGCGCGGCTCGTTCCAGAAGCCGTCGGCGCCCTGCGCGGCGGCGAGATATTGGACGCCGCGCGCGACCGCAGGATGATCGACCTCGCCGGCGGCCATCAAACCGAGCAGCGCCCACGCCGTCTGCGAGGCGGTCGATGGCGCGCGCTCATAGCCGTGGTAATCGAGCTTGTAGCTTGAGCCGTCTTCGCCCCAGCCGCCATCCTCGTTCTGGATCCCGACGAGCCAGCCGACCGCCTTGCGGAACTCCGGCGCGGCGTGATCGAGGCCGACGGCATTAAGCGCGCACAGCACCGACCAGGTGCCGTAGATGTAGTTCATGCCCCAGCGGCCGAACCAGCTCCCTTCGGCGAGTTGCGTGCGACGGAGGTAATCGATGCCGCGCTCGACCGCCTGGCTGCTGGCCGCGGTCTCGCCGAACTGCGCGAGCATCGAGAGGCAGCGCGCGGTGACATCTTCGGTCGGCGGATCGAGCAGCGCGCCGTGATCGGCGAACGGGATATTGTTGAGGTAGTAGTATTCGTTGTCGGCGTCGAACGCGCCCCAGGCGCCGTTCTCGCTCTGCATCCCCAAAATCCATTCTCGGGCGCGCGCCATGCTCGATTTGAAATCCTGCCGCCCTGAAAGATTCTGCTGGCGATCCATGGCCATGGCGACGACCGCGGTGTCGTCGACGTCGGGATAATGCGGGTTGGCATATTGGAAGGCCCAGCCGCCGGGCTTGAGGTCGCCGCGCCGCGCAATCCAATCGCCGCGCACATCGAGGATCTGTTTCGGGACGAGCCAGTCGAGCCCGCGCTGGACCTGCGACGTGACCTTTTCGCCGCCGACTTCGAGAAGCGCGTGACAGGTGAGCCCGGTATCCCAAATCGGCGAGACGCAGGGCTGGCAATAGGCCTCGTGCGCGTGCACCGCCAGAAGCTTCTCGATCGATTTGCGGGCGATGGCGCGCTGCGGATGATTTTCCGGATAGCCAAGCATCGCGTACATCATCACGCTGTTCGCCATCGCCGGAAAGATCGCACCGAGCCCGTCTTCGCCATTGAGCCGCTCGCCGACCCAGGCGACGGCGCGGTCGATCGCGCGCTGGCGGGCGCGGGTCGGAAAGTATGGCTCGGCCGCGCGCAACAGAATGTCGACGCCGCGGAAGAACCAGAACCACGATGCCTTCTGCTGCGGCGCCTTGGGCGCCGGCCCGATGCTCTGCGGCGGCTCGAGAAAGAGCTCGTCGATACGCACGGCCTTGGCGTTGCGCGCTCTCGGCTTCTTCGCCATCAGCACCAAGAGCGGAACGATGACGGTGCGGCTCCAATACGAGATCTTGTCGAGATGAAACGGGAACCATTTCGGCAACAGCATGATCTCGACCGGCATCACCGGCACCGCGCGCCACGGGATGAATCCGAACAGCGCCAGCATGATCCGCGTGAATACATTGGCGTGGGCGGCGCCGCCGCGGGCATGGAGCGCCTCGCGCGCGCGGCGCATATGATCGGCATCGATCGAATCGCCGATCATCTTCAGCGCAAAATAGGCCTTGACCGTCGCGCTGATGTCGAGGTCGCCGTCCTGGAACAGCGGCCAGCCGCCATGCGCGCCCTGGATGCGCCGCAGGTAGACCGCGATCTTGGCCTCGAGCGCGGCATCGACCGGCTCGCCGAGATAATGCCGCAGCAGCACATATTCGGCCGGAATGGTGGCGTCGGCCTCGAGCTCGAACACCCAGTGGCCGTCGGGCTGCTGGCGCGAGAGCAGCGCTTGCGTCGCCGCCGCGATACTTTGTTCGAGCGCGTGGTCGAGCGGGCGCGCCGCCGTCGCGGACGCCGCAGTCTCGCCGTGCCGTTCGAGCGTGTCTTCGATCATGAGTGCTTCGCGATCACCTCAGCAGCGCGATTGCCGGAGCGGATCGCGCCTTCGATGGTAGCCGGCAGGCCGGTAGCTGTCCAATCGCCGGCGAGAACGAGATTGCGCCATCGCGTTGCGGCGCCGGGACGCAGGGCGTCCTGCGCCGGCGTCGCCGCGAATGTGGCGCGGCGCTCGCGCACGATCTGCCATGGCGGCAGTGGTGCGGGCAAGCCGGTCACGCGCGCAACCTCGCTCCAGATCGTCTTTGCCAGCTCTTCGCGCGGCGTGTCGATGAGGCGGTCGCCGGCGCTGATGGTGACGGAGACACGGCCGGGAAACGCGAAAATCCACTCCACCGTCGCATTGAGGACGCCGAGTATCGGCGGCAGCGCCGGCGGCGGATCGATACGAAAATGCGCATTGACGATCGCGCGAAACTCGCTCGGCATGGCGAGGTCGCCGTCGCCGACGAGCGGCGCCGCGGCGTAAGGCGGGACCGCGAGCACGACCGCATCATCGGCCTTGAGCACGATGCTGTCGTTGCCGAAATAGAGCGTCTCGACGCGGTCGCGGCCACAGCGCATCGAGCGGAGCTGATGCTCCATGCGGATCTCGGCGCCGCGCTCCGCCAACAGGGCTAGCGCCGGCTCGACGAGGGTCGAGCCCAGCCCCTCGCGCGCGATCAGCGGCCGGCAAGCGCGCCCGCCCATGGCGAGCGTCTCGCGAATGACCGCGCCCGCAAGCCGCGCCGATCCCTGCGGCGGATCGATGTTGAGCGCGGCGAGAAGCAGCGGCTCGACCAGTCGCCGGTAGACCGTACCCTCGCAGGCGATGACCTCGCCGACCGCCTTGCCGGCGGGCGGCCAGAGCAGTTGCGCCATGGGCGCATAGTCGAGCGCACGCGTTCCCGGCACCCGCCGGGCCGGATCGAAAATCCAGAACGGGATGCGGCCGTCGTTGAAGCGCAACGTCCAGCGCTCGCCGCTCGCCAGATCGGCAAAGGAAAATTCCGCCGCCGGCGGGCCGACCAGGCGATGCTCGGCGCCGATAGTACGCAGATAATCGAGCGCCGCGCGGTTGCCCGAGAGCAGGAGGTGATTGCCATTGTCGATGGTCATGCCGAGCGCAGCGTCGTGATAGGAGCGGCAGCGGCCGCCGGCGAATGCGGTCGCCTCATGCACGACGACGCGCCGGCCGGCCCGGCTCAGGCGCACCGCGGCAGAAAGGCCGGCGAGGCCGGCGCCAATGACGTGCACGGTAGCGCTCATCGGAAAATCTGCATCACACCAGGTTGCGCAGCACGATCAGAAGAAGTCTCGTCCGCGGCAGGCGGACTTTGTGGCGCGGCGGCGCAAAGCCGCGCGCGATCAGCCGTTCGAGGATCACGCGGTAGGCCTCGCCCATGATGCGCGGGGCGCGCACGACGCGGCGCGGGGTTTGCGCCATGATCGCATCGGCCTTGCCGAATTCCGCCTGCGCCTCTTCGATGACGGCGGCGCAGGCTTCGGGAAGCATCGGGTTTGCCAGCACGGTCGCCGGGTCGGTGCTGATGATTCCGGCGTCACGCAGCATCTCACGCGGCAGGTAGAGGCGGCCCATGGCGGCGTCCTCGTCGAGATCGCGCAGGATATTGGTGAGCTGCAGCGCCCGCCCGAGGTGATGGGCGAGCGCAACGCCTTGCTCGGGCGGCATGCCGAACACGCGTACCGACAGGCGTCCGACGGCGCAGGCGACGCGGTCGCAATAGAGGTCGAGCGTCCGCCGGTCCGGAGCGCGGATATCGGCGATGACATCCATCTCCATGCCGTCGATGATGGCGATGAAATCCTCGCGCCTGAGGTCGAACTGGCGCACCGCCGCGGCGAGGCCGAGAAGTTGCGGCGGCGGTGTGCCGGCATAGACGGCATCGATGGCGGACCGCCACTCCGCCAATTGGCAGCGCCGGGCGTCGCGCGGGCCTGGATCATCGGCAATGTCGTCCACCGCCCGGCAGAACGAATAGATCTCGAACATCGCCTCGCGCTGGGCGGGCGGCAGAATGCGCATGCCGGTATAGAACGAGCTGCGCGAGGCGCGCTCCGCCGCCTGGGTGGGTTCGTTCACTCAAGCGCCCCCGCGGCTTGGCGCGGCGGCGGCAGGGCGGCGGCCGAGGCGCCGCGATGCGCCGCCGAGGATCCCGGCGAGCGTCAGACCGGCGACGGCCGGCAGCCGCAAATGCACCCGCTCGCTCAAGGGATCGCGCGTCATCAGGATGCGCGTGAGCCGATGCGCCAGCGTGTTGATGACCGAGACTTCGAGCGCCAGGCGCAGGTCGTTGATCAGCGCCGGAAAGATATCGCTCTCGCTGAGCAAGCGTTCGGTCCGCTCGGCGAGCCGGTGCAGGCAGCCGAGCAGCGCCGGCGCGGCGCGCGGCTCGCGCAGCACCTCGACGCCGATCCCGGCCGCGGCGAGCGCGTCGAGCGGAATATAGACCCGATCGAGGTTGAGATAGTCGCTGCGGCAGTCCTGCAGATGATTGATGATCTGCAGGGCGGCGCACAGCGCATCGTTCGCCGGCCACACCGAGCGGCTTTCACCGTGCACGTCGCAGACGAAACGGCCGACCGGCATCGCCGACAGCGAGCAGTAGCCGATGAGGTCGTCCCAATCGCGATAGCGCAGCTTGGTCACGTCGAGCCTGAAGGCGGCGAGCAGATCCTGCGCGTGCCGCGGCGATAGATTGCGCTCAGCGAGCGCCTCGCGCAGGCGCACGGCGACGGCGTCTTCGCCGCTCGCGCCGGTCAGGCCGGCATCGAGGCGATCGAGCAAGCTCAATTTCGCCTGCGGCTCGAGCTCGGCATGATCGGCGATGTCGTCGGCGGTGCGCACGAAATTGTAGAACGCCAGGATCACCTTGCGGTGGCGCGGATGAATAAGCCAGGAGGCGACCGGAAAATTCTCGTTCCGGTGGCCCTTGCCGGACCGCAATGCGCTCGCGTCGTTCATGGCAAATCGGGAACCTTGCCGTCGAGGCCGGCTTGGGCGCGACCCTTCCACATGCCGCCGCGCCCGCGCGCATGCTGATAGGCGGAATCAACCGTGAACGCCATATAGACCGCGGCAATCGCCGGCAGCGCCAGGCCCCAGGCCCACGATACGCCATAAAACAATAGCGTCGGCTGGAATGCCACGGCCATCAGGAGCCAGGCGGCAATGCCGAGGAACCGCGCCAGGCTGCCGGCGCAGACGGCGAGCACGACCGGCGCCAGATAAGTCACGGCCAGTCCGAGCACGGTTCCGGCGAGCAGGAGCGGCGAATAGCGAAGCTGCGCGTAGGCGGTGCGCGAGACCATGCGGCGGATGTCGCCGATGGCCGGGTAGGAGCGGATGCTGCGCACGCGTTCGGTCAATCCGATCCAGATCGGGCCATGCGCCTTGAGCGCCTTCGCCAGTGCGCAATCGTCGATCAAGGCGCCGCGGATCGCCGCCATGCCGCCCGCGGCACGAAGCGCATCAAGGCGCACCAGCATGCAGCCGCCGGCCGCGGCCGCGGTGGCGCGGCGCGGATTGTTGGCGAAGGCGAACGGGTAGAGCATCTGGAAGAAGAAAATGAAGGCCGGGACGAACATGCGCTCGGCCGGGCTCACGCAGCGCAGCTTGGCCATCAGCGAGGTGAGCACGTAGCCGCCCGACCGCGCGCGCCCGACCAGCCTGCGGACAGCGTCGGCGTCATAGACAATGTCCGCGTCGGTAAACAGCAGATAGGCCGGCGGCTGCGGCATCGCCTCGGCGAGCTCGAGCCCCTGATGCTGGGCCCACAATTTGCCGGTCCATCCCGAGGGCAGCGCGCGACCCGACAACACCGCGAAGCGCCGCGTGGCGCCGAGCGCCGCCGCGGCGTCGCGGGCGACCTGCGCGGTGGCGTCGCGGCTCTCGTCGTCGATCACGATCACGGCGAGACTCCCCGGGTAGTCCTGGCGCAGCAGCGAGGTGACGGTCTCGCCGATCGATTGCGCCTCATCGCGCGCCGGAATAAGGGCGGCGATCGTCGGCCATGGGCCCCGCCCCAATGGCGGGCCGTCATCGCGCTCGCGCGCGAGCCAGAACGCGCCACGCCCCGCCATAAGATAGAGCCAGATCGCGAGCACCATTGACGCTGCGAGGTCGATGGCCACAGATAGTCCTTGGCTGCTCAAAAAGGGGGCTTCCATTCACCAATTTCCGAACCGGACCGTTCCGGCCGGGAGGGCCTCGTTATCCCGCAAATATAAGGCTCTAGAGCCAAGGCGGCGAACGCCGAAGCGCCCGACAGCGAAACAATGAACACAAATAACAGTCCTTTCGCAGCGCGTCTCGACGCCACCGCCCAGGATATCGAGGATCTGCTTGATCGGCTGGTATCGGCAACCCCGGTCGAAGGCGAAATCAGCCGGCCGGCGCGCCTCGTCGAGGCAATGCGCTACGCGAGCCTCAATGGCGGCAAGCGCTTCCGTCCCTTCCTGGTCGTGGAATCCGCTGCGCTGTTCGACGTACCGCGCCAGCGCGCCTTGATGGCCGGGGCGGCGCTCGAATGCGTGCATTGCTATTCGCTCGTTCACGACGATCTGCCGGCGATGGATGACGACGCGCTGCGGCGCGGCCGGCCGACGACCCACAAGGCGTTCGACGAGGCGACCGCAATCCTCGCCGGCGATGGGCTTCTTACCGTCGCGTTCGATATCCTGTCGCGGCCGCAGACGCATCCCGATGCGGCGGTGCGGGTCGAGCTTGTCAACGCGCTCGCGCGGGCGGCCGGTCTCGGCGGCATGGCGGGCGGACAGATGCTCGATCTCGCCGCCGAGGGACGCTTCAGCGGCGGCGGCCCGCAGCAGCTCGGCGAGGCTGAGGTGCGGACCCTGCAGGCGATGAAGACCGGCGCGTTGCTGCGCTTTGCCTGCGAGGCCGGAGGCATCCTCGGCTCGGCGACCGTCGCGCAGCGCGCGGCGTTGCTGCGCTACGGTTTGGCCGTCGGCCAGGCGTTCCAGATCGCCGACGATCTTCTCGATCTCGAGGGCGACCCGGCCCTGGTCGGCAAACAGACCGGCAAGGACGCGCGCGCCGGCAAGGCTACGATCGTCGGCATTCTCGGCGGGGCCGGCGCCAAGGCTCGGCTGAGCGAACTCGTCGGCGAAGCCGAACGGGCGCTGGCGCCATTCGGAGCTGCCGCGGCGGTGCTGATCGCCGGCGCCAAATTCGTTGCCGATCGGCACGCGTAAGGTAACCGGCAACCGCAGATTGGTAACCGAAGGACGGCGCAGGCAGGCAGCGATTGACAAATCCCTGGTGTCAACCGTGCAATTGTGCGCCATTCTGCCGGGCCGATTGAAGTTCAAGCGGGCTCGTCATATCTGCTGCGCGCCGCCATGCTCTAACGCCGTCGTGCTCTAACGCTGGACGAACGAAGACCCGACCCTTGCCGCCTTTCGGGATTCCATTCTCTGCCAGGACCAAGCCCATGAAATGGACGATCTGCGCGGCCGCCGCTCTGCTTTCGGCGCCACTTCTGGGGTCGTGGCAGGCGCCTTTTGCGGCAACGCCGGTCGTGGCGCAGAATGCCGGTGCGCCGGCGCCGGCGGGCGCTGAGCGACGGCCGACGGGCCCCGGCGCGGCAAAGCGCGCCGCGCGCGTGCCGGGCAAAAAGCAGCCGCCGGGCACCGCCGAACAACAGCAGCCTCCGCCGCGGGTGCCGTTCACGGCCGCGGAGGATGCAGCTTCCTCCATTCCCGGCATGCCCGACGTGCGCTTCTGGGCGGATGCGACGGAAGATTTCAAGGCCGCGCTGCCGAAAGAGCCCGGCCCCTGGCTCATTCTCACCAGCGGCGGCTCGGATGGCGCCTTCGGCGCCGGCATGCTCTGTGGCCTGAGTGCCGCCGGCAAGCGCCCCGATTACGCGGTGGTGACCGGGGTGAGCACTGGGGCGCTGATGTCGCCTTTCGCCTTCGCCGGACCGCGCTATGACGAGGCGCTGCGCAAGGCCTATACCACGATCACCGCCGCCGACGTGTTCGAGGCCGGCAACAGCACGGGCGAGAGTTTCGTCAATTCATGGCCGCTCAAAGAGACCATCGCGAAACAGATGACGGCGGAGTTGCTCAACGACATTGCCGCAGAGCATCGCCGCGGCCGCCGGCTGTTCGTCGTCACCACCGACCTTGATTCCGCGCGCAGCGTGGTTTGGAATATGGGCGCGATCGCGGCGCACGGCGGCGACGATGCGCTCAACCTGTTCCGCAGCGTGCTGCTTGCCTCGGCCAGCGTTCCCGGCGGCTTTCCGCCGGTGATGATCGACGTCGAGGCGAACGGCAAGCGTTTTCAGGAGATGCACGTCGACGGCGGTCTCGGCGGACAGTTCTTCGTCGCCTCGCCGCAGTTGATGGCGAGCACCAGCGACTACCGGCTGCCGGCGACGCAACTCTACATTCTCGTCAACACCGACCTGCAACGCGAGTTCAATGTGGTCGATCGCTTCGCGCCCAAGATTTTGACGCAGTCGATCAGCATGGCGGTGCCAGTCGACACCAGACTGATGCTCGACCGCACCTATGTCGCGGCCAAACGCAGCGGCGTCGGTTTCAACGTCGCCACCATTCCGGCGAGCTTCAATGCGCCGAGCCGGGGTCCGTTCGACTCCGACTACATGGGCGCGCTGTTCCAGACCGGCTACGAGCAGGGCCGGAGCGCTGCGCCTTTCAGCGCTGAATTGCCGCCCGACCTGGGCGCGCCTGTGCAACCAAGTCGTATTGAGAAAACCGGAGCACAATAATGAGGAATTTCTCGCGTTTGATCGTCGCGGCCATGTTTGTCGCCCTGCTGGCCGCCGGCGCCAGCGTCCCGTCCTCCGCCGCCACGCGCCAGAGCGCGAGCGCCTTTGACGGCGACTGGAGCGTGATGATCTACACCGAATCCGGCGACTGCCCGCAATCGCTTCGCTACGGCGTGCGGGTCTGGAACGGCCGGGTGCTGTCGGAGGATCAAAACTATCAGGTCAACGGCGTGGTAGCGCCGAACGGCGCAACGCGGGTGACCGTGTCCGAAGGCGGCCGATCGGCCGGCGGCACCGGAAGGTTGTCCGGCAATCAGGGCTGGGGACGCTGGCGCACCTTCGCCGGCGGAGAGTGCGCCGGCCAGTGGCGGGCCGAGCGGCGGGCCTATTGATCCCGGCGCCCACCATCCAATCCCGATCAACCGGTCTTGCGCGCGGCGACGTCGGCGTTCCACGGGAGACAGACGTCGCTCGCGCACAGATAATTTCCGTCCATGACGTTGAGTGGCGCGCGGCCGCCGGCCGCGGCGACGGCGATCCGTAATTCGCGGCGTACGCGGCGGGTCGGGCGCGGCATTCCGCAGCCTAGGCTTGCAACATCCGCGTCGTATCGTCGAACAGCTCCTCGACC
>Ga0335081_10006030_pt1 | contig 19230 bp, 12 predicted proteins | sample Lox_Sample_35_FD_206713 | JGI IMG/M metagenome (GOLD analysis project Ga0335081, IMG submission 206713) | Soil microbial communities from Loxahatchee National Wildlife Refuge, Florida, United States - Lox_Sample_3.5 | ecosystem: Environmental > Terrestrial > Soil > Wetlands | place: USA... | reverse complement strand
TATGTAGTCAGTGGCAGCGCACAACTTCTCCTTTCACGCCGCGGAGAGCCGCACTCATGTTGCACAGGTTGGATTGGGCGCGCCTCACCTCTGTCTTGGCAGACCTGGTCCGGATTGATTCCGTGAACCCGGATCTGGTTCCAGGCGGCCGGGGCGAACGCCGGATCGCGGGACACGTGGCCGCGCTGCTCGACGCGGCCGGGCTCGAGACGCGCCTGGAAGAAGTTGCGCCCGGACGCTTTAACGCTGTGGGCGTGCTGCGGGGGCCGAGCAAGGGAAAGAGTCTGATGCTCAACGGCCACCTCGACACGGTGGGCGTGGCGGGCATGGAGGATCCCTTCTCCGCTCGAGTGGAAAACGGCCGGCTCTATGGGCGCGGCGCGGAGGACATGAAGAGCGGCCTTGCTGCGGCTTTGGTGGCGGTGGAGGCGCTGGCCCGGGAAGGACTCTCGAGAGGCGAGGTCTGGTTGGCCGCGGTGGCCGACGAGGAATACAAGAGCATCGGGACGCGCGCCCTTCTCGACGGCGGAGCCCGTACCGACGCGGCGATCGTGATGGAGCCGACCGGGCTGGAGGTGGTGACAGCACATAAGGGATTCGCCTGGGCGGAGGTCGAGAGCGAGGGCAGGGCCGCACATGGCAGCCGTCCCGGCGAAGGTCGCGATGCCATTGCCGCCATGGGACGCGTTCTGGGCGAGATCGAGGCTTTGCAGGCCGCCCTCGACGCGGCGCCGGGGCACCCGCTGGTGGGTCACGGTTCGGTGCACGCATCGCTGATCTCCGGCGGCCAGGAGCTTTCGAGCTACCCTGCCCGCTGCCACCTGAGCCTGGAACGCCGGCTGATCCCGGGGGAGGACGCGGGGGCATTCGACCAGGAACTAAGCCGGATCCTGGCGGGGCTTTCCGGCCGCGATCCGGAGTTTCGAGCCAGTTATCAGGCTGGTTACTCCGCCCGCCCCTTCGAGATCTCCCGGGAAGCCCCCTTGGCCAGGAGGCTGCTCGAGTGCGCCCGCACCGTGATGGGGCCGCAGGCCAAGTTCGGCGTCCAAAGCTTCTGGACCGACGCGGCACTGCTCGCCGAGGCCGGAATCGAGACCGTGCTTCTCGGGCCAGGCGGCGAGGGACTTCATTCGGCAAAAGAATACGTGCACCTGGAGTCGGTAGCGCTCTGCGCGGAGGCCCTCTACGAGTTGGCGAAGGATTTCTGTAATGGCTAGCGTGCTAAGCTATGGAGGGCGCGGGTCCGGAGACAGCGCGGAACTCGGAGTCCGACCCTCCCCGATCGAGCCCTCGCCGTCAGAACTCCAATGCCGGAGCGCGCATCTAATCAGCGGATGGGTCGGCGGCTCGGCAATCGATGGCGACGGCAGGTGTTAGCGTTTGTGGTTGCAACAGGATGCGATTCGGCAGCGAATACTGGTTTCGGCGATGGTTACGAAAATGCGCGGCGTTCGTCTAACTAATCTGATCTTGCAAAAAGACAGTGCGAGTCGAGGCTGAGTCGAGGCCTCCTCGTGAAGGAGATGAAGGAGGAAGGTTCCACATGCGACGTTTCGATAAGAAGTTTTGGAGCGAGAATTTCCTGGGACTAAGCCTGACGCTGATTGGCGCCGGGTGTCTGGTCCTTTCCTTGGTGCTCTACTCCAGCCCGCGCGGCGGTGCTTCGCGGCCGGCGTTGGCCAGCACCACCCAGGGGCTGGACGGCTCCGATATCAACAGTCTGGAACAACTGAATAAAGCCTACGAGCGAATCGCCCAGGCAGTGACGCCGGGGATCGTTAACATCCAGACGACGGCAACCGTAAAGGTGAGCCAGTCGCCGTTTATGATGGACCCCTTTTTCCGCCAGTTTTTTGGGGACCAGATCCCTGGCTTTTCGGTTCCGCGCAACCAGGTGGAACACGCCCTCGGAAGCGGAATTATAGTATCCCCCGACGGCTACATCCTCACCAACAATCACGTGGTCGCCAAGGCCACTGACATCAAGGTGATGCTTTCCGACAAGCGCGAGTTTAAGGGCAAGGTGGTGGGCGCCGATCCCCAGACGGACATTGCCGTCATCAAGATCGACGGCAGCGGCCTGCCCACCGTGCCCATCGGTGATTCGGCAGCCTTGCACGTAGGCGATACCGTAATGGCTTTTGGCAATCCGTTTGGGCTTAACTTCACGGTTACGCGCGGCACGGTGAGCGCCCTAGGCCGGTCTCAACTGGGGATCGAGGGGCGTAACAGCGGCGGCGGCTTCGAGAACTTCATCCAGACCGACGCGGCCATTAATCCCGGAAACTCGGGCGGCGCGCTGGTGAACGTTCGCGGCCAGGTGATTGGGGTCAACACTGCCATCCTTAGCGGTAATTCCGGCCCCGGCGGCGAAGGCAGCTTCATGGGAGTCGGTTTCGCGATCCCGTCGAACATGGCCAAGCACGTGATGGAGGACTTGGTCAAGACCGGCAAGGTGTCGCGTGGATACCTCGGCGCCACCGTCGCTCCTGTGAGCCAGGACCTGGCGCAGGAGTTCAAGATCCCCGACACCGCGGGGGCGTTGGTGGAAGACGTGGCTCCTGGGGGACCGGCAGAAAAGGCCGGTTTGAAGGCGGGAGACGTGGTCCGCAAATTCAACGGACAGACCGTTGAGGACCAAACCTCGCTGACCGACCTGGTGGCTGAAAGCAGCCCGGGCAGCACGGTGACTCTGGATGTGATCCGCAACGGCCAGCCCACGACCATCAAGGTCACGCTCGCCGAACGTCCTCAGAATCTGCCCGTGGTTGCCGGCGCGAGCCAGGCGCCGTCAGAGGGCGCGCTGAAGGGCGTGCAGGTGCAGAACCTGACGCCCCAGGTGCGACAGGAACTCGGTCTGCCCGGCGAGGTCCAAGGCGTGGTGGTGACGCAGGTCGACCCCAACAGCTCGGCCGCGCAGGCACTGACCCAAGGCGACGTCATCGAATCAATCAATCGCCAGCCTGTCCACAACAGCTTGGAGTTCAACCGGCTGGCGGCGCAAGCCAAGGGACGGACCTTGTTGCGCGTTATTCGCCAGGGCCAGGGCCAGTTCGTCGTGATCACACCGGGGAGTAACGAGGGTGATGACGGCGAGTAGTCTAGCCGGTCAGCGAGTCAACAGTCGGTAGGTCGCTAGCCAGCCGAAGGTGATAAGGTCTCACCCGAACCTTCGGCTGGCGGCGGCTCAGCGGACGAGGTCTATTGCCTCTGAGGGGTCAATGGACCAGGAAGCCGGTGGCGGCCTGCCCCAGGCCCACCACTGCCAGCACCGACCCTCCGTACCAGAATATCCGGCGCCGCGTGATGATGGTCATCGAAGTGATCACCAGGGCCGCTTCCAGACATACCTCGCCTAAGTCGAACCGGTCGGCCTTTCGCTCCTCCCGGCTTACCTCGCCCTCCAGATCGTGTGCCTCGGCCTGCAACTTATCCTGATCGCTCTTGTAGCGCTCGGCCTCGCGGCTATACTTCTCTCTCACCTTCGCCGCCGCTTCGGTGTTCTTGAAGTCGGAGATCGCGAGCAGATCAACGAACTGCTCGTAGCCGTGGCGCCGGATGCTCTTGGCCTGGTACTCGTTCCAGGTATCGGTGGCCTTGTTCTGGAACAGAATCTCTTCCGTGTGAGCACGATGCCCGAGCAGCGACACCGCCGCCACCAGCACCGCCAGGAGCGACATGGTGACGGTGGCGGGCGCGAGGCTAGGATCGTGCGCCGCGTGCTCAGCGTGCTCCGCAAGTTCGTGGACCTCTTCCGACATGGTCTGCTCCTCCTTGCGCCGGCCGCCTTTGAGCGGGACTACACCTCAACGGCGGAGCGGGCACCGCGATTCCCCCTGCCCGAAAGGTGATTCGATTATTCGACGGTAAATTGGCGGCGAGCATCGCCGCCCCTCAGGTCGCGGATGAAGGCCGCTCGTCGCCGCTCGGCTTTGCGCCTGCAGTGGCTACAGCCGCGCCGTGGCATTTCTTGTATTTCTTGCCGCTGCCGCAAGGGCAGGGGTCGTTGCGCCCGATCCTCTCGCGCCGGATCACCTGCTGCGGTTTCTCGCTGGCGCCCGCCCCCACCATCCTCATCTCCGCCTGCTCGCGGCGTTTGCGGCGCTGGTAGGCGCGGATCATTTCCTCTTCTTCTTCCGGCGTGCGCAGCAGGAAGAGGTAGCGCAGCATCTCGTCCTCGATGCGATCCATCATGCCTTCGAACATGTCGTAGGACTCGCGCTTATACTCCACAACCGGGTCCTTCTGGCCGTAGCCGCGCAACCCGATGCCTTCTTTCAGGTGATCCATAGCCAGGAGGTGGTCCTTCCATTGGCTATCGACCACTTGCAGCATCACCATGCGCTCGTGCTGGCGCATACGCTCCGGAGTCCAGACCCTCTCCCGTTCTTCATAACGCTCGCGGACAATCTGCTTGAGCCTTTCGGTGGTTTCGGCCAGCGTCCTGGGCTCGAACTTAAGGTCCTGATACACGCGCAGGTCGATCCCGAACCGCGTCCAGAATTCCTTGCGCAGCGCGTCGATGTTCCACTCCTCGGCGGTCTGCTCCTTGGGGCAGTAGTTGGTGACTACCCAATCCACCACGCCGTCCCCCGCGGTAAGGACGTAGTCCTTCTGGTCACCTCCTTCAAGCAACTGGCGGCGCAAGCCATAGATGGTCTCGCGCTGCTTGTTCATCACGTCGTCGTATTCCAGCAGGTGCTTGCGGGATTCGAAGTTCTGTGCCTCAACCGCTTTCTGCGCCGACTCGATGCGCTTGGAGATCAGGCGCGATTCAATGGGCACTCCTTCTTCCATCCCCAGCCGGTGCATGATCTTCGAAATGCGCTCGCCGGCGAAGATGCGCAGCAGGTCGTCTTCCAGCGAAAGGTAGAAACGCGACGAACCGGGATCGCCCTGGCGGCCGGCGCGGCCCCGCAACTGATTGTCGATGCGCCGCGCCTCGTGGCGTTCGGTGCCGAGGATGTGCAAGCCGCCCAACTCGATCACGCGGTCGTGCTCTGCGTCGGTGGTCCCTTTGTAGCGGCTCACGAAGTCGCCCCACGTGTGGCGCCATTTCTGGTAGGCGTCGACGTAGGCCCGGTAGTTCTCTTCCTGTGTTCCCTCGGTCGGGCGCTCGGGCGGCTCCGGATCGATCCCCTGCTCGCGGTACCTCTCCGGCGAGCGGCGGAACTCTTCTCGCGCCATTGTTTCGGGATTGCCACCGAGCAGAATGTCGGTGCCTCGACCGGCCATGTTGGTGGAGACGGTCACCGCGCCCACGCGCCCAGCTTGGGCTACGATCAAGGCTTCCTTCTCATGCTGCTTGGCGTTCAAGACGAAGTGCTTCGCCTCGCGCTCCTTCACCACTTCCAGCAACCTTGCCGGTCGGCAATGGACCTCAATGAGATAGTCAATCAGGGGCAGGGATTTTTCGTCCACGCTTGCGGCCAGCGCGGCGAGTTGCGGTGCCATCGCCACATCGGCATCAGGCAGCGCCTGCAGCGTATAGTCCTGGTGGGCACGCTTCAAAACCGCCTGCAAGAAAGCACTGCGATCGCCGTTAGAACCAGGGTTCGCGCTGGCTTTGAGCGACTGGAACTTGCCGGCGGAGAGCAGCTTCTGGACGTTGGAAAGAGGCACCGCGGCCCGGATCAGCCAGTCCATCGCAGCGCCGTGATTTTGCGCCACCGCCATCGCCCAGCGCTCGACTTTCGGTCCGTCCAGCCCCGCCGTCTTCAGCAGGTCGAGCAAGCGGTTCGGCAGCAGGCCGGCTTTCCGCAACGCCGCGCTCAGCTTCTCCGATTTCTCAATGGCGATCGTTCCCACCAGCACGGGCTGACCGCGCAGGTGGTATTCCTTGATCTCTTCGATCACCGCGTTGAACTTCTCGCGCTCGGTGCGATAGACAACGTCCGGGTGCTCGTGGCGGATCAACGTGCGGTTGGTCGGGACGATCACGACTTCCAGGTTGTAAATCTTCTCGAATTCCGCCGCCTCCGTCTCCGCCGTACCCGTCATGCCGGCGAGCTTCTTATACATGCGGAAGTAATTCTGGAACGTGATGGTGGCGAGGGTCTGGTTCTCCTTCTCGATCTTGACGTTTTCCTTGGCCTCCACTGCCTGGTGCAGACCATCGCTCCAGCGGCGGCCCGGCATCAGGCGGCCGGTGAACTCATCCACGATGATCACCTCGCCATCCTTCACGACGTAGTCTTTGTCGAGGTGGAACAAGGTGTGCGCCTTCAGCGCCTGGTACACGTGGTGGACAAAATCGAGGTTGGAGGGATCGTACAGGTTCTCAAGCGCAAGCGACTTTTCCACCCTCGCTACACCGGACTCGGTGAGCGTGGCTTGGCGCCGCTTCTCGTCCACCTCGTAGTCCTCGGATCCGAGCGTGGCCACCACTTTGTCCACCCGGTAGTATTTGTCCACTGCTTCGTCAGACGAGCCGGAAATGATCAGGGGCGTGCGCGCCTCGTCAATCAGGATGGAGTCCACTTCGTCGACGATGGCGAAATTGTGGCCCCGCTGCTGGACCAGATCCGCCAAGTCGAACTTCATGTTGTCGCGCAGGTAGTCAAACCCGAATTCGTTGTTGGTGCCGTACGTGACGTCGGCGTCGTAAGCGTGGCGGCGCTCCTCGTCGTCGAGGTCGTGCACGATCACGCCCACCGAGAGGCCGAGCAGGCGGTAGATAGGACCCATCCAGGCGGCGTCGCGGTTAGCCAGATAGTCGTTCACCGTCACCACGTGGACGCCTTTGCCTGCTAGCGCATTCAGATAGACGGGCAGCGTGGCCACCAGCGTCTTGCCCTCGCCCGTCTTCATTTCCGCGATCTTGCCCTCGTGCAGCACCATGCCGCCCATCAACTGCACGTCGAAGTGGCGCATGTTCAAGGTGCGGCGGCCGGCTTCGCGGCAAAGGGCAAAGGCTTCAGGCAGAATGTCGTCCAGCGTCCCACCATCGGCCAGACGCTTTTTCAATCGCTCGGTGCGAAGGGGGAACTCGGAGTCGGGAAGTTGCTGCATCTCGGGTTCCAGCGCGTTGATCTCTTCCACCCGGGCGCCCAGGCGCTTCAACTCGCGCTCGTTCTTGGTCCCGATCACCTTGCCCAAAGCTATCTGAAAATAGTTACCCATATCCTCAAAGACCGAACCACCCGTGATTGCTGATCGCGATTAACGCAGGAGCAGAATTCGAAGCTTGTGAAGATGCCGTGGCGCAACGCTCGACTACAGAGGTCTCGAGTCACGCTCTTCAATCAGCAATGGTTTCATTTTACCCTACTTCGATGCGTATGGCGAGTATTGAGGCGCTCCCGCGTCCGGGTGGCCGCCGGCCTGAGTGGTTCGGGGCGGAAGATGCCGGCCTGAAGCCCGGCGCTACAACCTATGTCACCCTGCTTAGGACACCACGGGCGTTTCGCCAGTTGCCGGCAGCGCCGGGCTTTGAAACCGCCTCCTGCTCCTAGATCACCAGGAGTTTCCGAGAGTGTGCTCGATTCGCATGGCGCTCCCCGGCCTTCATGCCAAAAAGAGCGCGAGTTAAGCTGGTGGGTTTCACCACCATTTCGTAGAGAGCGAGCGTGGCCATCGACGAGAGAGCCGCTAGGCAAAAGAACTTGATCACTACGGGGATCGGCCACGGCACGACAAAGAAGCCGATCATCATGACCAGCGGCTCGTGCAAGATGTAAAATGGCAGCACCGCCTCGTTGGCATAATCGAGCGCGGGACTGCGGAAATCCAGTCGCCGCGCCGCAAAGCCCAGAAGAAAGATGACCCAGGCCCAGGCGTCCAGGCTGCACAACGCCTGAAACAGCATGAATCCGGCGGAGGCACTCGGATGCAGGACCCAACCGGCTAGCCGACCCGCGCAAAGCGCCGTCACCAGGCCGAGAAAGGCGAAAACGCCGACCATCCAAGCGGCTCTCTCCAGGGTAGCGACGACGCGAGTGAAGCGGCCGTCGGCGAAAAGAAGGTAGCCGTAAACGAAGAAGACCAGCCAATAGACGAAATCGGCCACGTCGAGATAGTTAGGGAACCGGAAGCGGAGCCCCATTTGGACCAGCGCCGCGGGCACCACCCACACGAGCAACCTCCAGTCGCGGGTCCAAGCCGCCAGCTTCGAAACGAAGGCTCGTCCAGAACTGGTGCCGTCGAGCCAGCGGAACAATGGGAGCGCCAACACCGAGTAGGCGAAGAGAAAACCGAGAAACCACAGATGATAACCAAACCCGGCAAAAAACCAGTCCAGACTACGGTGGCGCATCGCCAGCCGGGCGGAAAAGAAACGGGGATAGAACTTGAGGAACGAGCCGCGAAACGATGAATAGAGGATGGCCTCAATGTAGCCCTGCGGTGGGCTGAGGACGAAAACTCCGACGACGAACGGGATCAGAAGCCGCTTCGTCCGGCTACCAAGATACCGGCCCGGGGATTGGGAGCGGAGCGCGAAATGGCTGCTGGCGCCCGCCAGCAGGAAGAAAAGCGGCATCAGCCAGAGGGCGATGAAGCCAACCAGCGTGTCCACCACCAGGCTGCGGTGGGGATTCTTCAGTTCCCAGTACTGCCCGCCGAAGAAGCGAGCGATATGATAGAGGAACACCACCGCCACGGCCCCAGCTCGCAGCCAGTCGAGATCGTGCCGGCGGATCCGCGCTGCCGGCCGTGCGACCCCCTCCTGAGCAAAAGTGGCCACCGTCTTCCTAGCGCGGCCTTGACCCTGAACTCCGCCGCCGCCCGTGAACGCCTTTCTTGCTCGTCACTGGCCCTCGTCACTCGCCACTCGCTTCTGGCACCTATCCCAAAAGCTTCGGATCGTGATTCGTGGCGTCGAACTCGGTGGTGGTCTTGAACGGCTCGTACTGGCCGCCGACGGCTGCTTTCTCGGTCTTGGCTAGAAGCGAAGCCGTCTCGGCAGCGCTCAAGGGCCTGAAACTCCGCGCCGCTTCGAGCGCCTGATTGAGAATCGAGAGAGAGTCACACCCTGTGATCACCACCGAGGTGGGCAGGCTCAAGGCATAGTGCAGGCACTCGATCGGCGTCACTGTGTTGCTTTTCAGGATGATGCCGCTGCCCATGGGCTTCATGCCCAGGACGCCGATGCCATGCTCAACCAGCACCGGCACCACCTTCTTCCCAAAACTCTTGTAATGGGCGTCCATCACGTTGAGCGGCATCTGTACGGCGTCGAAGGTGAAGCCGTTGCGGAAGCCGGTGTTCAGCATCTTGAGGTGGATCTCCGGATCCTTGTGGCCCGTAAAGCCGATATAGCGGATCTTTCCGGCCTTCCTCGCGGCCAGTGCCGCCTCCATACCGCCGTTGGTTCCAAAAATGCGGTCGGGATCGCCCTCGCGAATCACTTCGTGAAACTGCAGCAGGTCGATGTGGTCGGTCTGAAGGCGCGCCAGCGATTGATCCAGTTGCCGCGCCGCGGCTTCCCGCGTCTGACCATCGATCTTGGTCATCAGGAAGGCCCGCTGGCGGTAACCATCCTTGAGCGCCTTGCCCATGCGAATTTCGCTGGTGCCGTCGTTATAGTCCCAGCAGTTGTCGAGGAAATTGATCCCGTTGTCGAGTGCGGTGCGGATGATGCGGATGCTTTCCTGCTCGTCGGGTTGGATGCCGATGTGGTAGCCGCCCAAGCCCACCATCGAGATCTTCTCGCCGGAGCGACCGAGAGTCCGATAAGCAATGCCGCCCTTGGACTCCGCCAGCAGCCCGCTTCCCAGCGCCCGGGTACCGACAGCTCCCGCTGCAATCCCGCCAGCAATCTTCTCCAGGAACTGGCGGCGGTTTTGTTGGTCACGAACCATAATTACACCTCCGGCGCGCGATCTTCGATTGCTGACAGGCCCGACAAGCGGCTATGATAGCACGCTCGCGACCCGTCCGCAGCATCGGCTGCGCGGCGCCGCAATCGGCGCGCGCCGGAGGCGAACGGTCAACTACGACGGCAAGGGAGCGGTTTTCACACCGCGCTTCTCAATCGGAATGAAATCCCTCACCTCGTGACCGGTATAGATTTGCCGAGGACGCGCGATTTTCTGCTCAGGGTCCTCGATCATCTCCTGCCACTGGGCCAGCCATCCCACCGTGCGCGGTATGGCGAAAAGGACGGTGAAGATCTCCGGCTTGAAACCCATGGCCTGGTACATGATGCCGGAGTAGAAATCAACGTTCGGATAGAGCTTGCGCTTGATGAAGTACTCGTCCTCCAGCGCGATCCGCTCCAACTCCAAGGCGATCTCGAGCTTGGGGTTTCGGCCGGTAACCTCAAACACCTGGTTGGCCGCCCACTTGATGATGCGGGCGCGCGGATCGTAATTCTTGTAGATCCGGTGGCCGAATCCCATCAGTTTCACCCGCCCCGCCTTGACGTGCTCGATGTAGGCCGGGATGCGGTCCTTGGACCCGATCTCGTCCAGCATCTTCAGCACTTCTTCGTTGGCGCCCCCGTGCAGAGGGCCGGAGAGGGCGGCGGCCGCAGCAGCCGTCGCCACAAACGGATCGGCCTGCGAGCTGCCCACCGCGCGCATGACATTGGCGCTGCAGTTCTGCTCGTGGTCGGCGTGGAGGATAAAGAGAATATCCAGCGCGCGCGCCAAGGCGGGATTGGCACGGTACTTCGGCTCCACCATCTTCCACAACATGTTCATGAAGTTCTCGGTGTAACTAAGCTCGTTGTCGGGATAGACGTATGGGAAGCCGAGACTGTGGCGGTAAGTGTAAGCAGCGATGGTGGGGACTTTGCCGATCAGACGGTAGATTTGCAGTTTTCGCACCTCGGGATCCAGCACATTCCTGGCCTCCGGGTAGACCGTGGAGAGGGCCGCGACCGTGCTGATGAACATGCCCATCGGGTGGGCATTGAAGCGGAATCCCTCCAAAAACTTCTTGGTGGTCTCATGGATCATGGTGTGGTGAGTGATGTTGTCAACCCACGCCTTCAGCTCTTCTTCCGTGGGCAGCTCACCGAATAAAACGAGATAGGCTACTTCGAGGAAGGTACACTTCTCCGCAAGCTGCTCAATGGGATAGCCTCGATAACGGAGGATCCCCTTATCTCCATCGATGAAAGTGATGGCGCTCTTGCATGATGCCGTGTTCATGAAAGCGGGATCATAAGTCATGACCCCGAAATCCTCAGGACCAGTCTTGATCTTGCGCAAATCCATGGCTCGAATGGTGCCCTGGTTAAGCGGGACATCGTAAGCCGCGTTCGTGCGCTTGTCGACGATATTCAGGAACTCGTTTTCCATAGCGTTTCCTCCTGTGAATTCGACTAGCGAATGCCCGCTCGCTTGACCGTTGGCTGAGCGCGCACATCAGTTCTGCGTTCTCAGAAAAAGAGGCGGCCCACCTCCTGTCAGGATCGAGGACACTTTAGAAGCGTCTGGTTCTCCAGATGAACCCTAGAGCTCCCGCACGGTCCGCCCGCCCCAATCCAACGTCCAGGGAGAGGGCCATCAAGGTCAAAAAGACCGACGCCGCAGTTGTACCTCTCACTGGGCAAGGTCGCCGTGATGCAAGTCACGTTACTCCGTGATCCTCATCACCCGATTCCATAGTGCCGCGCAAAGGAGCTGATGTAAAGGCGCGATGCGACACTATTGCCTCAGTCCAGCCCTCCTCCGGTAACCGACCCTCCCGGCTAAAGAGCCGTCGCTCGACCGGCCGTCTCAAGTTCGGAAATCGGGCGTCGAGATGCCCCGTTTCCTCGTCCTGTCCTCTCCCCTGTACCCTGTACCCTCTCCCCTGTACCCTACAGAAGGCCGGGCAAGTCCTTGGCGAAGTAAGTGAGGATGGTGTCCGCGCCGGCGCGGCGAATTGCCGTCAGGCTCTCCAGGATCATGCGCTCGCGGTCCACCCATCCCAGCCGGGCGGCGGCCGTGATCAGCGAGAACTCGCCGCTCACCTGATAGGCGGCGATGGGCACGTCGAACTGACGGCGCGCCAGGGCGATGATATCGAGGTAAGGCATGGCGGGCTTCACCATGATGATGTCCGCGCCCTCTTCAATATCAAGAGCGATCTCGCGCATGGCCTCGCGCTGGTTGGCCGGGTCCATCTGGTAGGACTTGCGATCCCCGAACTTGGGCGCCGAATCCGCTGCTTCGCGAAAGGGTCCATAGAAGGCCGAGGCGTACTTGGCTGAGTAGGCTAGTATGGGCGTCTGCTCGAATCCGTTGAGGTCGAGCTCCCGCCGGATGCGACCCACGCGACCGTCCATCATGTCGGAGGGCGCCACCATGTCGGCGCCGGCCTGCGTCTGGGTGAGAGCGGTGCGCGCCAGAAGGTCGAGGGTGGAGTCGTTATCGATCTCATGGCCCTGGATGAGGCCGCAATGCCCGTGGCTGGTGTATTCGTCCAGGCACACGTCGCAGATCACCATCAGGTCGGGCAGGGCTTTCTTCAACGCGCGGACAGCGCGCTGCACGATGCCGTCGGCAGCGTAGGCGCCGGAGCCCACCTCATCCTTGGTCTCGGGAATGCCGAACAGCATCACCGCCGGAATTCCCAGGTCGAAAACGGATCGGCACTCTTCCACCAGGAGATCGATCGACCAGCGATAGTTCCCGGGCATGGAGACGATCTCGTCTTTCACGCCTTCGCCAGGGCAGACGAAGAGCGGATAGATCAGCGAGCGCAGCGTCAACTCCGTCTCGCGAACGAGCGCGCGCAGAGGTTCGGTCCGACGCAATCGGCGGGGGCGATGAATTGGGAAAGGCATGGTCTCTGTCCTTGTGTCCGTAGTCCCTTGTCCCACGGACTATATGATTCAACTCGAACTCCTACGGGTGTCCGCTATCGTTCGGGCCCAGCGGCTCGTTGTACAGGGAATGCGGCCTCAAGTTTCCGAACGTCCCGACGTTGGCCAGTGACAACGAAATGCGGTACGAATTCTCCTGCCGGAAGGTGGGCAGGGTCAACCGCAGGTATTCGCCGCTGAGCGCAAAGCAACCGAAGTTGTAGCCTCCCTGCGCCACCACCTGCTGCGCGATGCGTTGCGCAATGTTGAAGTCAACGCCGAAACCGCCGCTCAATCCCCTGTGGTTGGTGTCGCCGTAAGTGAACATGCCGCCCAGCAGGTGAAACGACTGGACCTGCGAACCGACGGTGGGCGACGACCGCGGGGCCAGCAGTGCTTCCGTGCGATTGATATAAAAATCGGTGAAGGCCAGGCCTATGGGGCCGTGCTTTACGTGCGACGTGATGCCGGCGTTGAGCACACCTCCGCCGTTGGGCGCGAGGTCGGCGCGAATTTCAGTGTCGTAGTTGGAAAAGGGCGCGACCTTGAGCACCGACACGACCGGGGAAAGCCGCCGGCCATCGGCAAAGGCAAAGCCGGTGAGCGAGATGGTGGGATCGAAGACGATCCGGTTGCCGGGCTGGAGCGCGCCGCCGAAAGTGGGATCGAAATAGTACTTCTGGGAAAAGCGCAGGGAAAGGACATCCTGGGCCGGAGGCGGGTTCTCGCCCTCGGCCGCGTCTTTCCGCGCCAGGAGGGTGTTGGTGAGAGAGTATTCAATTTCGTTGGTCTCGGTCAGAATATCGAGTTCGTCGAAGCGAATGATGTCGTCGATGTACTCGGGGTCGGTCGCGCGCACCAGGCGGTACTGGAGGTCGGGCTCGATCACGTGCTTCAAGCGGTAGCCCCAAAGGGTCCAGTTCAGAACCTTTTCAAAAGAGGGCGGCCGGAGATCGAGGCCCACTTCGCCCAAGGCGCGGTTGAGCGACGCTTGCCTGCTATCGAGGCTGGTGCCGTAGTAAGTGTCGCGAACGCTGAAAGTAGGGGTAAGGTGAAAGCCCCAGAAGGCGGGCGCGCGCAGCAGCAACTCCGGATGAAAGTCGAACCGGTCGGATATAAGGGGGGTCTTGAGGTCCGGCTCAGTGCGGCCCACGCCGGTGGCGGAGAGATCGAACGAGAAGTAGAAAGGCGAGCCGCCAGCTTGCCGGTCCATGCCCGAGAAGGAAATGCTGGGCAATTGACGGATGCTCACCGAGTTGTTGGGCACAAAGTTGGCGCTAAGAAAGTCCTGATAACGCGAGGCGTAGAGGTTGAGGCTGTAAGCGTCGAAGCTCTTGGTGAGGAAACCGGTCTGATGGACCTCGGAGGCGACCGCCTCGGTGAAGTTGTCGCTGAAAGTGGCGCGGAACGCCAGGGAGCTGAGATAGTCCACGTCCACCACTCCCCGAAAGCCGTGGCCAATATCCTGCGCTTTTCCCGTGGCGCGCACATCGTTGCCGGGCGCGCGCGACAAGCTGCCATTCTGAATGATGCCATGGTCGTCGATGCCGTACCAATCGACGGTGAGGTCGCTGGTCGCACTCGGGCGCGCGCGGAACCTCCCGATGCCGCCGATCCCGCGCAAGCTGAAGTCCTCGACTCCCAGCATGACATCATAGCTGGGGTTGATGGCCCAGAACACGCCCTCGCCGAGGATGTATCCTTTCAGCGTCGAGTGGCCCACGAAAGGCAGCAGGAAGCCGGTTTGACGAGGGCTTTTGGCGATCGAATCAGCCAGCAGCGGGGAATAAAACACGGGCACGCTCAGCAGGCGGAAGACATCGTCGTGGCTGACGGCCTTCACGCCGGGGTCAATCGACGCACGGCGCGTGGTGATAGACCAGCCACGGGACGGGTCTTCGCAGGTGGTGACGCGCCCATTTTGAATCCCGTAAGTATCGTTCTGGAAGCGGTCGACGCGCGATGCCTGAAGGTAAAACGGGTTCTCGTTGGTCAGGGTCCGACTGTGTGGACGCGCCTTGGCGCGAACGTAACCGTGCGCGTTGACCAACCACCCTTGCTTCTCGCGCACGTTGTAGTGCGCCTCGTCACTCTCGAGGTGGGCCTCGTCGTTGGTCAGGACCACATGCCCGCGCGCTACGGTGTCGGTGGTGGTGGAGTCGTAAGTGATCTCGTCTGCGACCAGCTTCATGTCCTGGTAGGTCACCTGGGCGTGGCCGATCAGATGGTCGATGTTCTTCAGCTTTTCTTGCCGATCGGCCGTGACGGTCACCGTTGTCTGCGGGTTCTGAAGCTCGGGCGGAATCGCCGGTAAAGGCTCATGCTGAGCGTCGCCCGGACAGCCGAGGTCGGTGGTCGCGATGGAATCGTGCGGCCGGGTGTTGCCATCCGCTGCTGCCGAAGGAATCGAGAAGGCGATTATTGGCAATAGCGCGGCGAAAACCAACAACGGGAGTCGGCAAGCGGGGAGTTGGGAGGCGGGAGGCGGGAGGCGGGAATCAAGAATACGAATTCGGGAATGGGAGCTACCGAGCGGGGAGTGATGAATAGGGAGCAGGCAGTACGGAGTACGGCGCCGGGAATCGTAAGCCCGACTTCTGACTCCCGATTCCCGATTCCCGTCTTCTCGACTCCCGCTTTGCGTTGTCGGCATCGTCTTGTTAGAATAACTCGGGGTTCGAGCCTTGAAATGTCCCAATTGCGGTTCCATTAGCTTTCCCGGCGTCCAGCAATGCAGGAAGTGTGGACATCGCTTTGCGCCTGCGGCTGACGAAACGGTGCCGGTGCGGCCGCCGGCGTCGGAAGCCGCTGCGGCAGAGGAAATCCCGATTGCGCCGGCTCTCTCGCCCCCGCGGGAGATCGATGAAGTTCGCTCCGCGCTGAAGAATCCTGCTCCAAAGACGCTCGATTCACTTCCGCTCGAAGCCAGGCAATCACGCCAGGCGCCTGAACCGAGATCCGCTCCGGCGGCCGGCGCACAACCTCAGCAAACCTGGCGATCGGAACTTACAGCGCGGGTGGACGACTTTCGCCGCCGGCGTGCTCGCGTGCGCCGCAAACCTGATCCTACCAGCATTCTCAAGCTCGACTTCGACGAGGTCCCGATCGGCCGGCAGAAGTCCGTTTCCGAGGAACTCATCGAGGTGCCAAAACTGACCGGCATTTTCGACTCTGCGCCACAAGACGTGGACGTCTCGCGGGAGCCGGTACCCGTTTTCGACTCGGACGCCCAGAGGGCTCCCGAGGAGTGGCTGCGCCGAGTCGGCGAACGGGTGGACGATGAAAAGCGGCCTCTGCCCCCTCGGCGCAAGGCTCCGGAGCTCGATCTTCGATCGGCGCCCTCGGGTGTGGCCGAAAGGGGTCCGCTCGAGATTCCCCTCGGAGCTCCTCAAAGCGTTTCAGATGCGGACGCCGGGCAATTGGTATCCCCGAATCTTAAGGTCGCGCCGCGCCTGGGACGCGCGCTGGCAGGCATCCTGGACGCCTGCCTCCTGCTGGCAGCCTATGGAATGTTTGGGGTGGCCTTCTGGCGGATCGGCGGCGAGGTCTCTCGCCAACCCGGATTTCTCGCTCTCGTTGCCGTTATTTTTGTGGTGGTGCTGGTCGCATATTTCGCGGTGAACGTCGCCTGGGTCTCCACCACTCCCGGTCTGCTCGCCAGGGGATTTGAGATCCGGCGCATGGATGGCGACCGCCCGCGAGCTGCGGACGCGCTCCTGCGAGCCTTTGGAGTTCTGGTGTCGCTGGCTGCTCTCGGACTCGGCTTCTTGTGGTGTCTGGTCGACACCGAGGCGCTGACGTGGCACGATCGGATGTCGCGAACGGTGATTGCGGTGACGGAAGCCGGGGAGCCGAAGGCGGAAAAGTGAAAGCCGGGCTACGTCCCACGCGCAAACCGGTAGTGCGCCTTAGAATGCGGCGGCGCCTCGACGACCGTAGCACCCTCATCGCACCCACCCGGGGACCGTTCGTGCAACCCAGGGCCAGCTTCGCTGCCACGCTCCAAGGCTACCGAGGCTTTCTTACCTTCGACCCTCCCGCCTTCGGCCGGCTGTTCTTGGGCGCGCGCTCCACGCTGAGACGGGACTTCAGCAGGCCAACCTTTCGGCTAGTACGCTTGCCGAGCTTCTGATTGAGGAAGCGCATGTGGTTTGCCCTTCAACCTTCGACTCTCTCTTCACTGCGGCCGCTCAAACAGTTTCGCATCGACGGTGGGGTTGATCTCGATCGCCTCCACCGCCACCGACCCGCCGTCCTGGCCGTCGCGCGTGATTTTCGCCTTGGTGGGGAAGGGTATGCCTCCGAATTCTTTCCAGTCGCTGAAATCCAGAACCTGATCTGCGGGGCCCTCCATGTCGACGATGCGCGCCAAGCGCCGCAGGACCCTGCCGTTCTGCGGGTCGACGTACCAGCGGACCAAGGCACCGTCCGCGTCTACGTCCAGAATCCGCGCATCCACATCGCCGACCTTGGCGGTACCCGAGGCGGTAAACGTGAACTTGGGGTCGTCGACGTGCTGCGCCACAAAGATCTCGTCGCGCTTCAGCTCTTTCAAGGCTTCGTCCTTCTGCTCCTCGGGCAGGTCTTGCGTGCCCTGCGGCGCCGCCATAAAGGCCACCGACGGCGTCGTTACAAGGATGATATCGCCCATGGGCGTCACCAGTTTTTGCCAGCTCCGGTCAGGGAATGCCGCGAGTTGCTCCAACTCAATGTTGAATTCGCCCTGGGACGTCTTGGCGTCAACAGCCGCCTTCACGCGAAGCGCATGCACGGAGCCCAACTTCGCGGCGCCGCCCACAGCTTCGACCACCTTGGCGATCAGCGCCTTGCCCTCCGGATTAGAGGGCGCGGCCACTTGGGCCGGCGGGGCGGGTGGGGCCGGTGCGGCGGGTTGGGCCGCGGGGGCCGGGGTTTGAGCGGGCGGGGGACTCGTCGGGGCGGGCTGCTGTGCCAGCCCTGCCGTGGCTAGCGTCAGAACGCCCGCGAGAGCCGCTGCCGCGCTGATCTTTACCATGACTCTAAGTTTATCCATAACTTCGGTGCCTCCTTATAAAATTTCGCTCGTGCTCTGCTGGGAGCAGCGGCGTCCCGGACTGACAATTGACAATTGAAAAAGCGGTCAGCCATCAGCTCTCAGCCTTCAGCCGAAAGGGGCATCGCCCCACGGCTTCTTTCAATCGTCAAACCGCAATCCGGGCGACCGTTTTCGGCGTCGTGCTCACATGCCCGGACCCGGCGGGTAGGCCGGCAAATCGGGCGGGCGCGGCGGCAGCTTTTTCGGGTGTTCGCGGATATCCTGCATCACCACGTCGATGGCTTTCTCCAGTTGCGGATCGTGTCCCGCCATCACCAGGTCCGGGCGATTGTCGACCTCGATGTCCGGCGCCACTCCGTGGTTTTCGATGAGCCACTCGCTGTGGAGGCCGTAGAGCGAGAACTCCGGCCGCGTGATGTAGCCGCCATCCATCAGAGGAATATCGCCGCGAATGCCGCGCACTCCTCCCCAGGTACGCTCGCCGATGAGCGGGCCGAGCTTGTACTTCTTGAAGAAATAGCTGAAGTAGTCGCCGTCGGAGGCGGCATAGTGGTTGGTGATGCAGGCCATAGAGCCGTTGAAGACGACATTCGGCTCCGTACCGCCTTCAAAGTTGCGCGCTGCGCCCATACCGGCCAGCACCCGGCGCAGCCGCTCGAAGATGAGTTGGTCCACAAAGCCCCCGCCGTTGTAGCGCACGTCGATGATCAGCCCTTCCTTGCGAATCTGGGGGAAGAACTGCTTGACGAACTGGTTCAGCCCCGCGGCGCCCATGTCCGGTATATAGATGTAGCCCACCCGCCCGCCGGTGGCTTCGTCCACCTTGTGGCGATTGGTCTCGATCATGTCGAGCTCGTGCAGACCGAAATCGTCGGAAAGGGGCTTCACCACGATATGGCGCGCGCCATCTTCAGTCGGCTTGCTATTGATCGTGAGGGTGAGGTTTTCGTTGGCCGTGTTCAGGAACAGCTCATAGGGATTCTGCGGAACGCGCAGCGGGCGGTTGTCGACGGCCAGCAGGTAGTCGCCTTGCTTCACATCCACGCCGGGTTCGGTGAGCGGCGAGCGCAGGCCGGGGTCCCAATTCTCGCCGGGATAGATCTTCTTGAAGCGATAGAGGCCGTGCTCGGTGTCTACCTGAAAGTCGGCGCCCAATAGGCCCATGTTCACGGGATGCAGATCGGGATAATCACCGCCGCCGACGTAGGTGTGGGAATTCGAGAGTTCCCCAATCATCTCGCCCAGAATGTAAGTAAGGTCGTAGCGATCGGCCACGTAAGGCAGGAGCTGCTGGTACTTTTCGCGCTGCGCCGGCCAGTCGACGCCATTCATGGAGGGCTCGAAGAAGTAGTCGCGCTCCTGGCGCCAGACTTCGTTGAACATCTGCTTCCACTCCGCGCGCGGATCGACTTCCGTATCCAAATGACCGAGGTTGAGCGCCCCATCGCCTACCTTGTGC
>Ga0335081_10006029_pt1 | contig 19231 bp, 12 predicted proteins | sample Lox_Sample_35_FD_206713 | JGI IMG/M metagenome (GOLD analysis project Ga0335081, IMG submission 206713) | Soil microbial communities from Loxahatchee National Wildlife Refuge, Florida, United States - Lox_Sample_3.5 | ecosystem: Environmental > Terrestrial > Soil > Wetlands | place: USA... | reverse complement strand
CGGGACGCGGGTCTCCAGTTCTCGGAGCGCATGCGGCTGCGGCTGGGGCACAGCTCGCGGCTCGAGCTCACCGCCTCGTTCGAAGCCATCCAGCAGCGGTCGTGGTCCACGGCCCCACTGATCCGGGGCGAGATGCCGTTCACGGCCAATCTCGACACCGGCTTCGCGATCGGGCACTTCATCGGCGGGGCCTACCAGGCCCGGGTGGACGTGGACGGCGGCCCGCGGGACCTCTACACGCGGCTCGAGTGGACGCAGTTCGGGCAGGCCCTCGGCGCGTCGCACGAGTTGCGGGCCGGCACGGAGCTCAGGCGCGAGTGGAACGCCGGCTCCGGCTACCAGTTCGACATCGAATTCCCGCCGCAGACCACCTTCAACGGCGTGCAGGGCTTCAGCCGGCCGCGGCGCTACGACGTCATCCCGCCGGAGGTGACCAGCGCCTACTACGTGGACGACCGCGCGTCGTACCGCGTCGGCGCCGCCGGGCGGTTCGACGTGCAGGCCGGCCTCCGACTCGACCTGCTGCACCGCGGCTCCTCCTGGTTCTCCGGCGTCCGGGACAACGCGCTGCAACCGCGGCTCAACGTCGAGTATGCGCCGCAGCCCTGGCTCCGGCTGCGCGCGGGCGCCGGGCGGATGGCCAAGACGCCGGCGCTGGCGTCCCTCTACCCGTCGCCGCAGTACTACGACGTCGTCAACGTCAACTGGTTCGCCAACGACCCGGCCGAGCGGCTCGCCGCGCTCACGACCTTCATCCTGGACCCGACCAACCCCTCGCTCCGCTTCTCGAAGGCGGACCGGGCTGAGGTCGGGCTCGAAGCCGACGTGCCCAGCGCGGGCATGCAGTTCTCGGTGGTGGGCTACGTGGACCAGCTGAACGGCGGCGTCGGCACCGTACCGGAGCCCACGTACCTGCTGCGCGCGCACTACCAGCTCTCCGACTCGACGATGGGCACCGGCGTGCCGCCCACGATCCTCCAGCCGCCGACGTACTACGACACGGTGCCCGCGCTCATCTACCGGCCGGCGAACAACCTGACCCTGCACGAGCGGGGACTGGAGCTGACGGCGACGGTGCGCGACATCCCGGGGCTCCAGTCCGGCCTGCAGGTGCAGGGGGCCTGGTACCGGAACCGCGTGGACAAGGTCGGCATCGAGTTCCCGAGCGGGCTCTCGGACTTCCAGCTCAGCCAGACGCAGCCGCGCATCCCGTACTGGAACGGCACGTCCACCATGGGCGAGCTGATGCTCCTCACTACGCGCCTGATCCACCGCCAGCCGGCGCTGGGGCTGGTGGCGACCTTCACGGTCCAGTACATCCTGCGCTCGACCTACGGGGATCTCAGCCGAGGCGATTCGCTCTCGTGGGCGGGGTACATGACGCGCGCCGGCGTGCTCGTGCCCGTGCCGGAGAGCGAGCGGGGCCAGGCGCAGTACAACGACCTCCACATCACGCGGTCCGACATCTACGGGGAGACCAGGAACCCGACCGACTGGCTGCTGAGCCTGCAGGTGAGCAAGACGCTGCCGCTGGACGGGCGCCTGTCGGTCTACGCGTACAACGCGCTGGACAGGCTCGGGAAGGGGTCGAACCTGTACGCGGCGACGCGGTTCGGCGTGGAGCTGTGGCTGCCGCTGGCCTCGCTCTGGGGCGGGTTTGCGCAAGGAGGTGCGCCATGAACGCGCGCCTCGTCGTCGCGTGCTCGGCGCTCGCCGCCGTGGCCGTCGCTCGGGTGGGGGCGGCGCAGTCGCTCGGCCTGGCACAGGGGCGCGATCTCCCAGCGTGGATGACGGACTGGAGCCCGGTGGACTCGCACGCCGATCTGCCGCGCCTCCTGCCCTCGGCGTCGGACGCGCTGCCGCTGCTGCTGTTGCCGACGCCCAAGGTGGGGCTCTTCTGGCTGGCGGGGAATCCGGGCGCACTCCCCGCGGAGGTCGGGCCCGAATACAGCAACTTCATGGGCGCCGGGTCGAGCCAGTCGGGCGACTACCGGCGGCCGCTCGATCCGGGTGGCGACGCGCTCACGCAGGTCTCCGCGGTGTCGTGGAAGCCGATCGGGCGGCGGGCGGCGGCGATCGGTCGCATCGTCGTCGACCAGGAGCTGCAGGACCCCGGGACGTACGCGGACCAGGAGCAGCCCTACACCAGCAACCCGTTCGTCGTGACCGATACGGCGCAGAGCCCGATGCGCCGGATCCGCCTGCGGATGGAGGGTGCGGCGGGCGCCACGGTGGGCGCGTGGGGCGTCGGCGCGGCGCTGGGCTACGAAACCCGCAACAGCTACACGCGGCATGCGGCGTTCATCCGGTTCGACCGCGCGGTGACGCCGGCCGCGACGCTGGGCATCACGCGCAGCTTCGGCGACTCCGGGCTCGTCGTCGGCGCGCATGGGCGGTGGAGCGGCGGGGCCGAGACCGTGAGCATGAACCGGCTCACGGAGAACGGGCGCGTCTACCAGCTCGCCGGCTACGAAGACGTTCCCGCGCTGGACGTGCCCCAATACTACCGCCGGATGGAGAGCAACGAGACGTCGGGGGGCGGGGGTGCGAGCGGGAAGCTCGCGGGCGCGCGCTGGGTGGTGTTCGGCGAGGCGGCCCAGTACCGCGAGCGCCTCACGGGCAGCTTCGCTGGCACGGACCACTGGGAGACGCACGCCTGGAGCGTGGGCGCCGCGGCGCAACGCGCACTCGGCCGCCAGTGGCTCGTGACCGTGCAGGGACGCTACACGGCGCTCACGGGCAACGGCGATCTTTACGCGGATTCCGGGGCCGTCGTCTTCCGCGCCCGGGAGCACGCGCTGACGGGCAGCGCGGAGATCCGGCTCCTGCCGACCCGGGAGGGGTGGACCGGGCTCGCCGTGCTCTCGCTCGTGAGCGACCGGCGCGAGCAGCGCGACTCGGTGGCGGACATCTGGACCGACCTCTCGACGGTGACGCCCGGCATCGCCGTCGAGGCGGGGAAGACCGTCTTGAAGCGGCTCTTCGTCTCGGTGGGCGCCGCGTATGCGATGTATTCGCCGAGCGGCACGATCCCGGAGCCGCTGGCGCGAGGTGCCGCTTACCAGGAGATGATCGCGCCCGAGATCGAGCTGGAGGCGACGGAGGCGTCGGTGTACGCGCTGTCCCTTTCGCTCCGGTGGCAGGTGCGGGACGGGATGGCGGTGTGGGTCTCGACGCGGACGGAGTCCCTCGCGCCGACGACGTACGGACTGCAGCTGGCCTCGGGCTTCCGCCCCGACGGCAGCCGGACGGCGAGCAGCGTGGTGGTCGGGGTCACGCTCGCACCGAGGCAGCAGTGAGCCCCAGCCAACGCAGCGGAGGGCATAGTTCGGGCTTTGTTGCTTCGGGTGGCCCGCGCCCATTCTCAGCTGGATGCTCTACGGCTCTTCACCGGGTTGCCAGCACCTCGCAACGCGGCGCGCTGTCCCCCGTGCCGCATGCGCCTCCGTGCGCGCGGGCTCGGCTTGGGGCTTCGAGGCTACTGTTGCACGTCTAGGCGCACCTGGAATGCGAACTGGATAAGAGCCCCGCTGGTCGTGAAGCCGAGCGCACGCATCAGATTGCGCTTGTGAAGGGTGACGGTGCATTTGCTCACGCCGAGCTGACGCGCAATCTCCGTCTGCGACCGCCCCTCCCCGAGGAATAGCAGGATCTGCTCCTGGCGCGGGGTGAGGCGCTCCAGCCCAAGGTGGCGGGCGCCCAGGCCGACGCGGTGCGTCGTCTTGGGGACCCGCGGAGATATGTAGAGGCCCCCGGCGAGCACCGTGGACAGTGCCACCTCCAGCTCCTCGCTGGACGAGTCCTTCGGTACGAAGCCCGAGGCCCCCGCGCCAACCGCCGCGTCCGCAACCACCCGGTCCACGAGCATCGTAACGATCACGACCTTCAGCTCTGGCTGGAGCCTGCGAACGGTCGGGATGAGGCTCAGGCCGTTGTGGCCGGGCATGACGAGATCGAGAAGAAGGCAGTCCGCCGGACACTGGGCGAGCACCGCGAGCAGTTCGTCGCCCGTGATTGCGATGCCCGCGATCTCGTAGCTGCTCTCAAGCAGCGAGCGGAAACCAGCCGCCACCAATCTGTGGTCGTCGGCTATGATCAGCCGCGGCCGCACTCCGGGGCCGCGCTCGCGGGCCACAGCTTCGGACGCCGTCCCACCCGTGTTCCCCCGTAGTGGAGGTCGCGCGCGCAGATCTGGAGTAGACACAGGGTCTCTCCGCTCGGTCAGGTAGCTTCTATGTACGTATGCAGGTATGCTCGCAAGTTGAATACTGCCCGTCAGCGAGGCGTTATTTCCGCAAACGCTGTCTCTTCACTGTCGGTGCTGTGGGAGGGCCTTGCCTGTCGCCCCCTTACCTGGCCCGTTGAGCCAACCCCCTTTCAGTCTTGGTGATACCGGTTCACGCGCAGGCGGCACCTGGGGCGCGGGGCCCGAGCAGTGGCAATTGTCGGGCGCCACGGGGCTCCCCGGGCGGAATGAGCGCCCAGGGCCCGTCCCTGGGGGGACCGTCGGCGTGAAGGGAGTCGGGCTCAGCGTGGCGAAGCTCTGCCCGGGTTGCGGTAGTACAGATCCACCTCGCCGCCCGGGTTGGAGTAGCTGACGGCCACGGCGTGCTGTTGGCACTCAGTCCTCTGGTTGATGGTGAACCAGCCCACCGGGTTCGGATGCCCGCCGTGCGTCCCCAGTGAGATCGCGGTCATTCCGGTGAAATCGACGTCGGGATAGTCGGTGCAGCCACCGACGCCGTAGGCCTCCAGCGCCTCGACCGCCACGGAGAACTCCGGCCACGGGGCGTGGTCGTTGTTGACCAGGTCCATGTGGATCTGAGGCCGCGCGTTGATGTGGATCTCACAGGTGTAGCCAGAACGTGAGCCGTCTACGATGCCCGTTATCGTGTCGCCGGGGTTCACCTGGATTGCGCCTGAGAAGCCCCAGACCACGCCACCGACCAGGTAGCATGCGGTCTGCCAGTATGGCCCGCCCCCGTATCCAGACACCGGCCCGTACTGCAGAACGGCCTGGAGGACGTACGTTGCCGTGTCTTCGATCCCATTGAAGAGGTAGATCGTCTGACCGTGGTAGGTGGTTGGCGGGGGCGGCACCACCCAGGTCGTCGTGTCCGCCGTGATGGCGTGCCCGGCAGGCCGTGTCCAGTACGCCCACGTCACCCAATTGGGATTCTGCGTGCCGGGGTAACCGTGACCATCGGTCGTTGCCGTATCCGCGCTGAGGTCACGACTAAGGCGGGCGGCGGCATCGACTTCCAAGACATGGCCTGCCACGAGGCTCAGCCCATGGCCTCTCGGTATCCGGTGGCCCTGGGACGCGAGCCGCCACCCGCCTGGCGTAGGCACCCAACGATCTTGCGAACTCGAACCGGCGGTGGTCGCCGCGAGACCGAACTCATGAGGTGCCACGCCTGTGGCAACAGAGGTAAGACACACAGGCATGAACGCCAGGCCAGCGCATAGCATCCCAAGCATCAGCTTGCTTTCGCGGAACACCGCACTCCCCTCCCACGAGTGCACAGCCGAACGTCCGCGCAGCCAGCGGAAGCCGTTGAGCCTCCCGAAGCGCCACGGCGGAGGTCGGGGACGGCGGAAGCCCCACCGGATGCAACCGTCCCGGTGGGGCTTCGCCCGCCGGCGCCGGGCGAGTCTACCGCCTTGGACTCGTAGGCCTTCCTCCCGCGCCCGGCGGCCAGCCGTGCCGGTGCCCGACGATCATGACCGGCAAGTGCAGCAGTATCCCGAACCATCACAGATGGAATTGGGGTAGTTGCCGCCGCCGCCCGGATAGTTGTCGCAGGTCGCGATGCAGATCATCCTGTCCTGCGCGGTGTCCCCCGTCATGGTGCACGCGCCGAGGATGGGGAAGTGGTTGATGCAGCTGGCGTAGACGGGGCGGCCGAGGGCCTGGCTGGTGCCGAAGGCCAGCGCGCCCACGATGCCCAGCCCGTAGACGAGGGTCGAGATCCGGCGGATTGTGCGCGGCATACGTCCTCCTCCTCACACATGTGAACACCCAGGGAACTAGCGGCCAGGCCTTCCTGCGACAGGAGTGCCTGGCAACACCGTGTTGGCGCGCCGCAGGGGCGCCGTGGCCGCCCGAAAGACCGAGTCCAGAACCGCGGCGCTGTCCAGGAGGCCTGTTCGCGCGTAGAGGACCCGTCCCCCGTCATCCAGCACCACCGTCTCCGGCGTGGCGACGGCCCGATAGAGGAGCACGAACTTCCGGTCCGGGAACGTCAGTACGGGGTACGAGACGTGATGGGCGCGCACATAGGCCTTCGTGGAATCGGCGGCGTCCAGGGAGATCCCGTACAGCTCGACCTGCGGCGTCGCGACGCGCCGCACGGAGTCGGCGATGCGTTGCCAGACCGGCAGCGTCGCCAAGCAGTACGGACATCCCGTGCGCAGAACAAAGAGCACCTGCCGCGCTTCGGGCGCGGCCGCGGCGCCGATCGTCACCGGAGCCCCGTCGAGGGTGGACGTGGTGAACGCGGGGACCTGAAGTCCGGTGTGCGGTAGCGTCGCCCATTCGCGCAGCCGGTCATAGGCGCGGCTGAGGTCGCGCTGCCGCTGCCCCAAGGCGACCACCAAGGCTGCCGCCAGGACCGACAGCACCCACGGGAAGGCCCGGCCGAAGGCAGGTTGCGCGCGCACGCCGCCAACCTAGGAAGACGCGTCCGCCTCCGAAAGCCTAAACAAAGTTTAGGTAGGGTCCAGCTGAGAATGGCTCTTCCCCGGCACCGTCCCTCTTGACGCCTCACGCCGGCGTCCCCAACGTGCGAAAGGGGCGCAATCCCATGGACAACCAAGCGTTGCCAAGACTGGCAGTCCTAGCCGCAACGTTGCTCGCGAGCGCGATGTGCACGCATGGCGAGATCACCGTGGTGGAGCCCGCGGCCCAGGGCCCCAACGACACGCTCGCGCTGACCATCGTGCCCGGCGGGGAAGACGCGGCGGCCGCGGCAGCACTGGGCTGGAAGGCGGGCATTCCCGGCGCCGAGGTCATCCTCGCGCCGAGTGTGAAACCGAACCCGGATGGCGCGGGCGATACCGCGACCGGGCCGCCGATGGATACGCTGCTCACCGACAGCGCCGGGCGACTGAGCGTGCCCGATCTGCCCGCCGGCTGGTACTACGTGGGAGTGCGCCGGTGGCTGACGGACTCGGAGCGGGCGCGGCTTGCGCCGGGCGCGGACTTGATCGGCTTCGCGACCCAAGAGGTGGTGCAGCGCGGCAGCGCAACCCTGTCCGTGCCCGGGAGCCACCGCCGCTCCGTCATCTTAAGCGAGTGGTCGGAATTCGACGAGTACGTCCCGGGCACATATGGCTACAGCTACGGCGGCTACGTGGAGCTGGCGAACAACGCGGACACGACGGTCTACCTCGACGGCCTGGTGATTGGGCTTTTCCAGGCCGATGTAGAATCGGTGCCGTCGACGGGCAGGTGCGCGGTTGAGCAGCCCTTGCTCAACGATCCGGACGGTGTCTGGATCTACTACATGGACTCTCTCCCAGGCACGGGGCACGAGTACCCTCTCGCGCCTGGGGCCGTCGCGGTCATCGCCACCGACGCCATCGACCATCGGGCCAATAGCCCGCAGGATGGGCTCGACCTGAGCCACGCCAATTTCGACTTTGCAGGGACCGCGGACCCGGTCAATCCAAGCGTGCCGAGAACCGTCGTCATCGGGCCGAACGGGGAATGCCCGTGGTGCGATCACGGCCTCGATCTGACCATGGGGACCTCGGCGGGCATTGTTGTGGCGCTGCCGGTGGACACCGCATCGCTTCCGAGGGCGCATAAGAACCCCCTTGATAGTTACTGGATCAAGCGGATCCCGCGGGACCGCATCCTCGACGTGGCCCTCATCTGGTGGCCATACATAGTGGCGGACTACGGCAACCTGTGCCCGACCCTGGTGAATAGTGCCTTCGACCGGCGTCCGGCCCCGCTCCTGTGGTCCTACCTGCCGGACGGCACGTTTAAGACCCTCGGCCAATACTCCGTTCAGCGGAAGGTGGCCTACACGCGCGCGGACGGGCGCAAGATCCTCCAGGACACGCGCAGCACGGAAGCCGATTTCTCCGTCGGCCTGCGGACGCCGTTCCAGCTGCCGTGAGAGCCGCCACGTGTGCGGCGGGAGTCGAGGGGCCCCCGGTTCTCATCGCGATAGCCGTCGCGACGGTGGTCCTGTCCGCCACGGGCGGCGCCCGCCAGCAGCACGGCCGCCAGCACCGCCCCGCCGCCGAGGCGCCGGGCGCGTCGAGGTGCGACGAGACGCCCGGCGTGCGACCTCACTCGGGAACCTCGGACGCTCGGCACAGACATCACCTCAACACCTAAGCTCCAGCGCGCCGCTGTCAAGCCAGCTCAATCCAGACTCGCGACACCCCGTGTACTTTCTCACGGGGGGCACGGCCGCAACCACCCGGTCCACGAGCATCGTCACGATCATGACCTTCAGCTCCGGCTGGAGCCTGCGAACCGTCGGGATGAGGCTCAGAAGGGGCCGCAGGTGAATCCCGCGACCCCTTCAGGCGTGGCGAGACCGGCCACGCGGCACATTCGCAGTGTGGGCGCAGTATGCGCTCGGCACGGGCGCCGAGTCAAGCACCAGGGTGCGGGTGAGCGGTGGCGAAATCGCGCGGACGGCTGCGGCGTCAGGCCCGTCCGGCGCGGGACGAAGGCGCAGCAAGGGCGGCCGCGAGATTGGTGTAGTGCACGGTGACGCCGCTCGCGCAAGACAGAAGGGGCCGCGGGTGAATCCCGCGACCCCTTCAGGCGTGGCGATAACCGACCACGCAGAGCGTCGGCAACGCGAACGCAGTATCTGCTCGGCGGCCCGCCGAGTCAAGACCAGGGTGCGGGTGGAGGGAGTCGAACCCTCACGGGCTTGCGCCCTGAGCGTTGCCGACACTCTGCGTCTACCAGTTCCGCCACACCCGCACCGCCTTCCGGCAGTCGGCGGATACCGGCTCCTGCGACGCAGCGCCGCAGCGCGCGGTGCCGCTGGCTGCGTCGAACCTAGCGCCCGCGCGGAGGGTCGGCCGTGCGGATTGTCGCGAACCGGAGCGAAATCGCGCGACCGGCTGCGGCTTGAGGTCCATCCGGCGCCGGACCAGCGCGCGTGGGCGGACGGGAGAGGGGGGGGAGCGGACGATGACGCCGCTCGCGCAAGGCAGAAGGGGCCGCGGGAAGACCCCGCGACCCCTTCCGGCGTGGCATTGTAGGCCACGCAACGTGTCCGCAACGCAACGCCAGTATGGCCTCGGCGAAGAGGCCGAGTCAAGGGCCAGGGTACGGGTGGAGGGACTCGAACCCTCACGGGCTTGCGCCCCGCGCGTTGCGAACACGCTGCGTCTACCAGTTCCGCCACACCCGCACCGCCTTCCGGCAGTCGGCGGATACCGGCTCCTACGACGCAGGGCCGCAGCGCGCGTTGCCGCTGGCTGCGGCCAAGGCTAGCCAGGCCGCCCCCTTCCCCGTTGCGCCAACCCCGTTTCAGTCTTAGTGATACCGGTTCACGCGCAGGCGGCACACCCAGCCACCCGGGAGCCCATGGACGCCGATCCCCTCTGGTACAAGGACGCGGTCTTCTACGAGGTGCACGTCAAGGCGTTCCGCGACAGCGACGCCAACGGCATGGGGGATTTCCGGGGGCTCTTCTCCAAGCTCGACCACATCGTGAACCTCGGCGTGGACTGCATCTGGCTGCTCCCGATGTATCCCTCCCCGTTCCGCGACGACGGCTACGACATCTCCGACTACTACGGGATCCACCGCGAGTACGGCACGATCGAGGACTTCAGCCGGTTCCTCGACGCGGCGCATGCGCGCGGCCTGCGGGTCATCACCGAGCTGGTCCTGAACCACACCTCCGACCAGCATCCCTGGTTCCAGGAGGCCCGGCGCTCGCGCGACAACCCGCGGCGCGACTGGTACGTGTGGAGCGACAGCGACGAGCGGTACAAGGGCGCGCGGATCATCTTCACCGACACCGAGCGCTCGAACTGGACCTGGGACCCGGTGGCGGGGCAGTTCTACTGGCACCGGTTCTTCAGCCACCAGCCGGACCTCAACTACGACAACCCCGCGGTGCGGGATGAGGTCTGGAAGATCATGCAGTACTGGCTCGAGCTGGGGGTGGACGGCTTCCGCGTGGACGCCGTGCCCTACCTGATCGAGCGCGAGGGGACGTCGTGCGAGAACCTGCCGGAGACGCACGCCGTGCTGCGGACGCTGCGGCAGCGGATGGACGAGCGCTTCCCCGGCCGGCTGCTGCTGGCCGAGGCGAACCAGTGGCCGGACGACGTGCGCCCGTACTTCGGCGACGGGACCGACGAGTGCCACATGGCGTTCCACTTCCCGCTGATGCCGCGGATGTTCATGGCCATGAAGCTCGAGGACCGGAAGCCGGTGGTGGAGATCCTCGAGCGCACGCCCGCGATCCCGGACCAGTGCCAGTGGGGCATCTTCCTGCGCAACCACGACGAGCTGACGCTCGAGATGGTCTCGGAGCAGGAACGCGCCTACATGTTCGACGAGTACGCCGGCGACCGGCAGATGCGCCTCAACCTCGGCATCCGGCGCCGGCTGGCCCCGCTGCTCGAGAACGACCGGCGCCGCATCGAGCTGATGAACGGGCTGGCCCTCTCCCTTCCCGGCAGCCCCGTCATCTACTACGGCGACGAGATCGGGATGGGCGACAACGTCTACCTCGGCGACCGCAACGGCGTGCGCACGCCGATGCAGTGGGACAGCGGCTGGAACGGCGGGTTCTCCGAGGCCGACCCGGAGCAGCTCTACCTGCCGCTGGTGGCGGGACCGGTGTCGGGGTATCAGGTCGTGAACGTGCGTGCCCAGAGCCGGCTCGACCACTCGCTCTTCAACTGGCTGCGGCGGCTGATCCGGGTGCGCAAGTCGAGCCGGGTGTTCGGGCGCGGCGCGCTGGAGATCCTCAGGCCGCGCAACCACCGGGTGCTCGCCTACCTGCGGCGGCTGGACGGCGAGATCGTCCTGGTCGTGAACAACCTCGCCGGCACGGCCCAGGCGGTGGAGCTGGACCTCGAGGCCCACGCGGGCGCGGCGCCCATCGAGATGTTCGGGGGCAACCTCTTTCCGCGGATCGGCAAGCTCCCCTACCTCCTGACCCTGGGCCCCTACCAGTTCTTCTGGTTCCGGCTGCGGCGCGTCTGAGCGCCGGAGCCTCCCTGCACCGACGGCGGAGACGCGGGTGGCCGACGACCCACTGCTGAGCGACGAGCTGCTGGGCGAGCTGGTGGCGGTGGGCGAGGTGGACATCCTGGTCGGGGTGACCACCTTCAACAGCGCCGCGACCATCCGGCAGGTGGTCGAGGCCATCCAGGAGGCGTTCGTCCGCTACTTCCCCCGGCAGCGCACGGCGCTCGTCGCCGCCGACGCGGGCTCGCGCGACGACACCCTGAAGCTGCTGTCGGACACCGCCCCGGGCGGCTCGCCGACCATGGTATCCGCCGGCGCGCTCCGCACCCTGCAGCGCATCGTCGCGCCGTATCACGGCGTGCCGGGGCGCGGCACGGCGCTGCGCACCATCTTCGCCGCCGCGGAGCTGGCGCGGGCGAAGGCGTGCGCGGTGGTGGGCGGTGACGCCGGCGGGCTCACCCCCGAATGGATCGAGCGGCTGGTGCGGCCGGTCGTTCGCGACGGCTTCGACTTCGTGGCGCCGCTCTATCGCCGCGATCCCTTCGACGGGCTGCTGCTCAGGAACCTCGTGTATCCGGCGGTGCGCGGGCTCTACGGCGCGCGGGTCCGCGAACCCGTCAGCGACGAGTACGGCGTCTCGGCACGGGTGGCGGGGCACCTGATCGATCATCCGGTGTGGAACACCGAGCTGGGCCGCGTCGGCATCGACCTGTGGCTGACGGCAGCCGCCGCGGCCGGGGGCTTCAGGCTGTGCGAGACCGTGCTGGGGCCCCGCCGCTCGGCGGCGCCCGCGACCGGCGCGTCGGTGGTGGACGTGGTCCAGCAGGTGGTGGGCTCGCTCTTCGCCTGTCTCGAGATGCACGCCGAGTACTGGACCGCCGCGCACCCGGCGCCGAGCGTCCCGATCCTCGGCGCGGCGGAGGAGGCCGAGCCGGAGGCGCCGGCCGTCAATCCCGCTCAGATGGTCGAACGGTTCCGGATCGGCGTGACGGAGCTTGGGGACGTGCTGCGGGACATCCTGACGCCCGAGACCTGCGCGGCGGTGACGGCGCTGGCGGCGGACGGCGGGGACGGCCGGCGCGGGGGCGGCGGCGACGGCGTCCGGTTCCCGGACGATCTGTGGGCGCGGACCGTGTACGACCTGGCGGCCTCCTATCATCACCAGGCGATGCACAAGGGCCATCTGCTGCAGGCCATGACGCCGCTCTACCTGGGCCGCGCGGCCTCGTTCGTGCTCGAGCACCGGGAGCAGCCCCGCGCCGAGGTGGACGGCGCGGTCGAGGAGCTGTGCGTCGCGTTCGAGCGGGAGAAGCCGTACCTGCTGGAACGGTGGAAGGGCGGCGCGGCTCCGACGCAGGGGAGACCGTCGGGGGCCCGCTTCTCCGCGGGCGGCGCTTCGGTCTAGGGCGCGAGCCCCATTTTCCGGAGGAAGGCCGCCCAGCGCGGGTCGGTGTGCAGCCTGGCGAAATCGGCGCAGACTCGCAGTGCCCCTATCCAAATCGTGCGCTGCTCCCAGGCGTGGTCAAGCCACGCGAAGGCGCTGTCGGCGTTCCCCAGTACGGCATACGCTCTGGCCGCGCCGAAGGCGTTGAAGTAGCCGTGCCGGGAGAAGCCAACCATCGAATCCACTGCGGCCCGAGCGGCGGCCGTCCGTCCGAGCGCTAGCTGGGCCTGGACGTAGTTCGCGGCGATGAGGCCGCCGTAGTAGCTCCACGACAGCCGGTCGGAAGCCCCGGCCGCATCGCCCCGCGCCAGACGGGCCACTCCATCGAACGCCCGCACGTCCTCGGGACCGAGCACATTCCGCATGCGCGGCAGTACGGCGGCGACAGAGTCGGGTCGCGTGAGGCTCAGAATCCACAAGTAGAGCACCGCGGACGCGGCCGAGAGCGTATCGGCTTCCCAGCCCCGCCGCACCTCCGCGACAGCGCTGTCGTTCTGGTTGCCGGCGATGAGCAGACCGGCGAAGAGCGCGGCATGGCCCCACCACGAGCGGGGGTCCAGAGCCAGGGCGCGGTCCGCCAGCGCCACCGCCCGTCCCGCGTCGGCGTCGAGCGCGGCCACTGCCTGACTCACGATCGCGTACGCCACCGCCAGCGACGAATCCAAGCGCAGGGCCTGCTCGGCCGCCTCCCGCGCCCGCGCATAGCCCACCCGGCCCTCGACGTACCCGTCGGACAGCATCGTCCAGACGACGGCTTTCTGAACGTATGCCTCGGCGAAGCCCGCGTCGCGCGCGATGGCGCGGTCGAAGTAGTCGAGGCCCGCGCGCATCCCGGCCTCGGAGATCGTGTTCGCGGCGCCGACGCCACGCAGATAGAGGTCGTAGGCGACCGGATCGCGCGTCGGCATCCGGGCGAGAGTGGCGCGCTCCTCCGGCAGGAGCTGCCCGGTGATCGCGCCCGCCACCTCGCGCGCGATGTCGCCCTGCACGGCGAGCAGATCGCCCGAGCGCTCGTACACGTCGCCCCAGATCTCGGTGCCGCTCTGCGCCCGCACCAGCGCCACGTTCACCCGCACCCGCTGGCCCGCCTGCTGGAGGCTGCCGGTGACGAGGTACGAAGCCCCCACCGCGTGGCCGATGGCCCGCGGATCGGTGAGGCGCTGGCCGCGGAAGCGCAGCGACTCGAAGCGGGACTTGACCTCGATCCGGTGCACCTGGCTCAGCCGGGTGATCAGCTCCTCGGTCAGGCCGTCGGCGAGGAACGCGTCGGACGTGTCGCGCGAGAGGTTGTCGAAGTAGAGGACGGCGACGCTGTTGCCCGCCGGCGCGGGCGCGTGGTAGGGGCGCACCGCGCACGGCGGCGGCGTGCCGTCGGGGCACTGCGCATTCAAGTTGCCGGTTGCGCAGACGGCAAGGAGGAAGACCAGCGTGAACGGCCGCGACTGCCGAGGCATGACCATCCTAGTGCCGGACGATTCGCATCAGCCAGGCGTCGCCATGGTAGTCCCGCACCAGCACGGTCGCACGGCGCGGGTCCTTGGACGGGAGGAAGTTCGTCACCGGCCTGGGGACCGTCCCGAGCAGTTGCTCCTTGCCGGGCCCCGTCAGGCGGTAGAGCGTCACGGACTCCTGCGTCCGGAAGACCGGGAACACCAGGGAGCCGTCGGACGCGAGCCTCCCGTGGCCGTTCTCGCCGAAGTGCGCGGCCCACCGCACCGGGGCACCGCTGTCCACGCCGACCACGTCCACCCGAAGGCTGTCGTAGGTCGCGGCGTCCCAGCCGGTGTAGGCCAGGCGCTTCCCGTCGGGCGACGCCGAGAGGTTGATGAGTTCATTGAACCAGCCGGGCTTCGGGATCTCGCGCGTCCGTCCCCCGGCTCGCACGATCACCTCGAGCCCCCCGGCCGGGATCCACGCCCATCCATCGGGCAGGGGCTCGAAGTCCTGCATCGCCGAGTCGGGCAGGTCGAGCACGTTCCGTTCGGCGCCGGTGCGGACGTCCGTGAGAGCGAAGTGGAGGCCGCGCGACGTCAGCCGGGCCGTCGCGACCGTCACCGAATCCGCCCACTCGGCACCGAGCGCGGCGCCCGCTCCGGTGAGCGACGTCTCCGCGCCTCCACCCACCGGCATCACCGAGAGCCTCAGTTCGCTCCTCCCCTCGGCGGTCGGGAGGACGCGGGCGACCAGCAGCCGGCGGTCGTCGGGCGAAACATCGGCCGAGACCGGAGTCGACGAGCGGAGCACCAGCTCCCGGTCACCGAACCTGCCGTGCAGCGCGTCCTGCACGTCCAGCGCCCAGACGCTGTACTCGTAGGTTCCTTCGTCGAGCACGAGCGCGGAGCCGTCCGCCGTCACGCCGAAGGACGTGAAGATGCCGTTGAACACGGTATCCTGACGCGATGCCAGCCGCCCGCTGTGCGGATCGAGGCCGACCCGCACGATCGCCTGGGATCCGGACGTTCCCGTGCGAGCGAGCCACAGCGCGTCGGCGGACGCTCCGCAATACCCGCCAGTGGACGCATTCACCACGCTGTCGAGAACGCGTCCCCTCCGGTCCATCACCTCCCAGAGCACCTGCGCGCCCTGCTGGAGACCGACGACGATCCACGCCGTGCCCGGGATCGCCGCGAGACCGGTCACGCCCTGTCCGCGTCCGGCGACGCGTAAACTGTCGCGCACCGCGCCGTCCAGGGTCGTCACGCGGACCCAGTAGACCGAATCCGGGTTCACCGGCGGCCCCACGAACAGGGAGTCCCCGCCCGCACTGAACGCCGCGGCGCCGGAGGTCAGGTTCCGCGGCGTCCCGCCGATGGCCGAAACCAGGAACGAGCCGTACCGGCCGCCGATGGTGGCGATCGCGATGAGATTGCGGCGGTCCGGGCTCCACGCCAGAGAGTACGCGGCCGTGGCGCCGTCGAGTACGCGCCGGGTCGCGGTGCCGCCCACGTCCTGGACGTCGATCGCGTACTTGCACCCCGCCTCGGAGCACTCCCGCACGACGAACGCGAGCTGCTTGCCGTCCGGCGAGACGGCCGGATACTGGATCGCGCCCGTAAAGGTCAGCTGGGTCCGCTCGCCGAGGGTCACCGCCGGTCCTTTGGCGCCCCTGCCCTTCGCCAGCCAGCCGGCGAGCGCGGCGAGCACCACCACGGCCGCGACGCCAAGCCATAGGAGCGGCCGGCGGCCACCCAACGCCTGCGTCGCGGCCGCCGCCGTCTGGAGGGCCGCCGCGAACTCCGACGCCCCGGCGTACCGGTCCGCTGGCACCTTCGCCAGCGCCTTCGCAACCGCGGCGTCGATGCCCTCCGGCACGGTGTCGCGCACCACCCGCAGCCGCGTCGGCCGCTCCGTCATCAGCTTCGCGATCATCGCCTGCGCCGTCGGACCCGTGACCGGCGGCTCGCCCGCCAGCATCTCGTACAGCACTGCGGCCAGCGAGTATACGTCGCTCCTCGCGTCCAGATTGCGGTCCCCGGTCGCCTGCTCCGGACTCATGTACTGCGGCGTGCCGAGGGAGAGCCCGGTCTCGGTGAGCCGGTTGCCGCCCGCCTCTTTGACCGCCAGCGCGATGCCGAAGTCCGCCAGCATCGCCTCGCCTTCCTGGATCAGGATGTTCTCGGGCTTGATGTCGCGGTGCACCACGCCCTGGCGATGCGCGTAGTCCAGCGCGCTCGCCACCTGCTTCGTGATGAGCAGCGCCTCGTCCAGGCCGAGCTGCTTCTCCCGGTTCAGCCGCTCGCGCAGCGACTCGCCGCGCACGAACGGCAGCACGTACCAGAGGAAGCCTTCGGTCTGCCCGGAGTCGATCAGGGTGAGGATGTGCGGATGGTCGAGCCGCGCGGTGATCTTGATCTCGGCCAGGAACCGCTCGGCACCGAGCACGGCGCCCAGCTCGGGGCGCAGCACCTTGAGCGCGACCTCGCGGTCGTGCTTGAGATCGCGCGCGAGGAAGACGGTGGCCATGCCGCCGGCGCCGAGCTCGCGCTCGACGGCGTACTGGCCCGCCAGGGCCGCAGTCAGACGTCCGGTGTCGCTCACTGGGATGTCGAGGAGGGCTCAAAGATGGGGGAGGCCCCCGCGAGCGACAAGCCCGGACGCCGCGCCGCCGACACCACCGGCCGCGCGCGGGGATGGACCCTGCAACGGCGAGTACATCCATCGAGCGTGCGCGCCTAGCGCTCCCGGAAGGTCCTCAGCGTCTCGAGGTACGACTCCGGTATGCCGATGTCGAAGCGCTGCCCGTCCACGATGAGGCCGTGGAAGCCCTCCTCCTGGCGCAGCCGGTCGAGGGCCGAGGTGAGCTGGAACTCACCCCGCTCGCGGACGTTGTTGCGGATGTTCTCCTCGAGGTAGCCGAAGATCTGCGGGCCGATCACGTACTCGCCGAAGAAGGTCAGGTACTCGCCCTCCGGCAGCCCCGGCGCGCGCAGGTTGCTCCGCGCGTAGCTCACGTTGGGCTTCTCGGCGAACTCGGTCACGTTGAGGAGGCGGTTGGGCTCGATCCACACGCCCGTCGCCGTGCCGAAGTTCGCGATCTGGCTCTCGGAGGTGCGGCGCAGCCCGACCACGCTGGTGCCCGTGCGCTGGTACGCCTCGATCAGCTGGCGGGCGCAGGACGCCGGGCCGTCCGAGCGGTAGATGTGGTCCCCCAGCATCAGCAGGAAGGGCTCGCTCTCCAGCGCCTGCCGGGCGCAGTGGACCGCGTGGCCGAAGCCCTCCTGGGCCGTCTGGGTCACGAACCTCACGCGGTGCCCGATCTCGAGGACCCGCCGGGAGTACTCCTGCGATTCGCGCGAGAGCTTGTTGAAGTTCTCGATCGAGACCTGGACGTTGAAGAAGGACCGGAAGGCGTCGAGGTCCTGCTCCTGCACGATGATCACCACTTCCTCGATCCCGGCCTGGAGCGCCTCCTCGACGATCAGCAGGATCGCGGGCTTGGCGATGCCGTCCCGGTCCACCACCGGGAACAGCTCCTTCTTCGTCGCCTTGCTGGCCGGGAAGAGGCGCGTGCCGAAGCCGGCCGCGGGGATGAGCGCGCGGCGGACCTTGGGGCCGGTGGCCAGCGTCAGCTTCAGCGCGGTGAGGCCGAGGTCCCGCTGCAGGATCCCGATCGCCGCCTCCTGGTCCGAGGCGCTCCGTGCCACGAACTGGGCGGTCCCGTCCCCCTGCGAGCCGACGCCCTTCCCGCCCCAGACATGCGGGGCGAGCGCCGCGTGCGCGAGCACCTTGTGCAGGACGGGGGCGCGCAGCTCCTCGGGCGAGGCGGGCGTGGCGTAGCGATCGAAGGCGGCCTGCGCCTCCTTCATCAGCGCGCCGATCCGCTCGGCGTCGCCCGCCTTGAGCGCCTCGACCGCCTGGCCGACGATGCGCCGGTTGACGGGGCCGAGCAGCTCCTGCACGCCCCGCTCCAGCGGGTTCTCCGCGAACGGATAGCAGCGGTTGAGGTGCTTCAGGATCGCCATCGTGTCCTTCTTCGACTTGAGATCCACGATGACGAAGTGCAGCTCGCGCGCGGGCCGCAGCTCCGCGGTCTCGATGCGCTCGCCGTCGAACTCCATCGCGACCGCGCGGTCGCCGAAGGCGCAGCCCTGGTCCATGCGGCCGCAGCGGGAGGGCGTCGTGATCTCGCCCTGGTAGGCCAGCTCCATCTCGCCGCGGACCGTCAGGTGCAGGTCGTAGACGCGGTTGAAGCCGCGCGCCGTGAGCACGCTGATCGCGGCGCTCGAGGAGAGCCCCTTCTTGATCGGCAGATCGGTCTTCGTGTTCCGGATCACGAGCCCGCGCACCCGGTAGTGCGTCAGCACCTGGTACGCCACCCCCGCGGCGTAGCTGAAGAAGCCGCCCTGCTCCGCCTCCTCGAGGAGCACGCGCGGCTCGAGCGGGATCTCCCGCGGCCCCACCACCTGCCCGTCGGGCGTCGTGGAGGTGAGCACCAGCGCCGTCGGGTGCGGCTCCACCTCGGCGTGGATGCCCTGGTTCGTGCCGCAGATCAGGGTGTGGCCCTTCTCGATGTCGGCGTTGATCCGGCGGTAGCCGCCGGCCCAGTCGGAGTGCTCGCCGAACAGGCAGATGCGTCCGGGGACGAAGATCTTCATGGCGGGATGAGGATGCGCGGCGGACGCCGCCGCCGCAACCCGCGCGCTCAGCGCAGCAGCTTCGGCAGCTCCGTGACCAGGGTGTAGCCGCCGAGCGCCGCCATCGCGAGCGCCACGACCGCGCCGGACGCCGTCAGGAGCGACGGGTTGCGGTAGCCGTTCAGCATCAGCGGACGCCGTGCCGCCACCAGCATCGCGCCGAGGCCGATCGGCAGGATCAACCCGTTGAGCGCGCCCACCGCGATCAGCACGGTGACCGGGCGACCCACCGTGAGAAAGACGGCGGCGGAGACCGCGATGAACGTCACGATGAGCTTCGTGGTGTGCCGCTCCCATCCCGCGCGCAGGGTCCGCACGAACGTGACCGAGGTGTACGCCGAGCCCACGACCGACGTGAGCGCCGCGGCCCACATCACGGCGCCGAAGAGCCGGTAGCCGAGCTGCCCGGCGGCGAGGCGGAAGACGTCGGCCGGCGGATTGGCGGGATCGAGCGAGAGGCCT
>Ga0335081_10006028_pt1 | contig 19232 bp, 16 predicted proteins | sample Lox_Sample_35_FD_206713 | JGI IMG/M metagenome (GOLD analysis project Ga0335081, IMG submission 206713) | Soil microbial communities from Loxahatchee National Wildlife Refuge, Florida, United States - Lox_Sample_3.5 | ecosystem: Environmental > Terrestrial > Soil > Wetlands | place: USA... | reverse complement strand
AGAGACGGCAGGGAATGGCGTTCCGGGAGGTTCTGGTGATACAGGTGAGAGAGGTCCTGCGGGCGTGGCTGGCCGGGGCGGGCAAGCGCCCGGCGGCCCGGCGGGCGGGCGTGGATGTGAAGACCGCCGCGCGGTATATCGGGGCGGCGCAGGCAGCGGGCCTGGCCCGTGGCGGGGATGAGTCGCAGCTAACCGATGAGCTGCTCGGGCAGGTGGTGGCGGCGGTGCGCCCGGCCCGCCCGGCCGGGCACGGCCCGTCGTGGGAGGCGCTGGCAGAGCGGAAGGCCGGGATCACCGCCTGGGTGAAGGACGGCCTGACGCTGGTGAAGATTCACGAGCTGCTGGAGCGGTCCGGGACGGCGGTGCCGTACCGGACGCTGGCCCGGTTCGCGGCTGAGGAGTGCGGCTATTCTTCCTCGTCCCGGCAGCAGGTGACGGTGCCGGTGGCCGACGGGGCGCCTGGCGAAGAGGTGCAGCTGGATTTCGGTTACCTGGGCATGATCAGCGACGGGGACCGGCGGCGGAAGCTGCACGCGCTGGTGTTCACCGCGGTGCTGTCGCGGTACTGCTTCGTGTACCTGACGTTCTCGCAGACGACGGCCGCGGTGATCGCCGGCTGCGAGGCGGCCTGGGCGTTCTATGGCGGTATGTTCAGGGTCCTGGTCGCGGACAACCTTAAGCCGGTGGTGGATAAGGCGGGCCGGCTGGAGCCGCGGTGGAACCGGGAGTGGCTGGAGTACGCGCAGGCCCGCGGCCTGGTCTGCGACCCGGCCAGGGTCCGCTCCCCCCAGGACAAGGGCAGGGTCGAAAATGGGGTGAAGTTCACCCAGCGCAGCTTCTTCGCCGGGGAGGACTTCAACGGCATCGAAGACGCGCAGTGCCGCGCCGATGACTGGTGCCGCATCCGGGCCGGGATGCGGGTGCACGGTACCACCCGGCAGCGGCCTGCGGAGGTGTTCGCCCAGGTGGAGGCGCCGGTGCTGCTGCCCGCGCCGGAGCACCCGTACCGGGTGCCGGCGTGGAGCCAGGCCAAAGTGCAGCGCGATTTCCATGTCCGGGCGCAGAACGCGTTCTACTCCGTGCCGTACCGGCTGGCCGGGCAGCAGGTCAGCGTGCGGGCGGACGGGGCGCTGGTGAAGATCTACCACCGTGGCCAGGTGATCCGCACGCATGCGCAGCAGCCGGCCGGCGGCCGGGCCAGTGATGCGGCGGACTTCCCGCCCGGCACCGACATCTACGCCCGCCGGGATGTGGACAAGCTGGCGGCGATGGCCGCCGCCCGCGGGAAGGCGATCGGGATCTATGCCGCCCGGATCTTGGACACGCCGCTGCCGTGGACGCGGATGCGCGCGGTCTACGCGCTGATCGGCCTGGCCCGCACCTACGGCAGCGACCCGGTCGAGCAGGCCTGCGCGGCCGCCCTGGAACTCGACGTGATCAGCGTCGCCAAGATCAAGTCGATCGTGGAGAAGGGCACCGGGAAGCAGGCCGCGCAGGCCGCCGCGCGCGCCCGCCAGGCCGGCGAAGCCGCCGCGAAGGTGACCGCGGCCCGGTTCGCCCGTGATCCCCGCGAGTTCGCCACCGCCACCGGCGTCCGCATGCAGGTCCTGCCCGGCGGACCAGATGCCAGCGGCGCCTGACGGCGCTCATTTCCTCTCAATCCATTTCATCGCATCGCGTTGCCTCTCATTTCATTTCATCCCGCCGTGCCCCCGGCACGGCCAGCAGGAAGGACAGCTTTCGATGACCGCTGTGACCCAGACCGCTGACCGGACGCAGGCAGAGAGCGCGCCGGGCAGGTGCCGGTACCCGGGATGCGCCAGCCCGGCCCGGGACAAGGACCCGGCCGCGCCAGGTCCCCGGCCCGGCTACTGCGAGCAGGAGGTCCCCGAAGATCGCGGGGACGGCACGGCCGTGCTGGTCCGGCACACCGCGATGACCGCGTTCCGGCGCCGCGCCCAGCTCACCGGGCAGCCCGGCCAGGACCGGCCGGTCACCGCGGCGGTCAGCCGGGCCGCGGCCATCCGCGACGACGCGCTCGCCGCGATGAGCCGGCTGGGCGCGCAGCTGCCGGCCGCGCTGGACCAGCTCGCCGCCCTCGGGGCTCAGCTGGCCGCGGCCGGCGACCTTGAGGCCGCCGAAGCCCAGGCCGAAGCGGTCCGCGCCGAGGCCGCCGCCCAGCTGGAGCAGGCCCGCGCCGAGACCGCCAGCCAGGCGGTCGCCCGGCACGCCGCCGAGCTCGACGCCGCCGAGGCCCGCGCCGCCGCCGCCCAGGCCATCACCGCGATGCAAGCCGAGGCCGCCGCGCGCCAGCAAGCCGGCCAGCGTGCCGACGACGCCGGCCGCGCCCTGGACGGCGAACGCCGGGCAGCGGCAGCCCGGATCGCCGAAGCGGAGCAGGCCGTCTCCGCCGCCCGCGCCGAGCGGGACACCGCCGTGGCCGCAGCCGAGGCAGCCCGCACCGATGCTGCCCGCGCCCGCGAGACTGACCAGCAGCGGCACGACGCCGCTCTCGCCGCCGCGGCCGCGCAGCTGGCCGCCTCCAACGACACCATCGCCGGGCTGCGCGACCAGCTCGCCCGCGACCAGGCCGCCCTGGACCGCGAGCGCGCCGAGCAGCACCGCCTCGCCGGCCTGCTGCACGACATCCTCATCAGCAGGCCCGCCGCGCCCGCCGGCAACGACGGACAGCACCCTCACGCCGACGGCAGCAGCGGGCACCAGCCCGCGGATACGACCGGCAACGGCACCAGCCGCCGGGCACCGCGATGACCGCAGCCCCCGCGACGGCCCGGGCACCCCTGCCCGGGCCACGGCACCAGCCTCCCCGCCACAGGCAGCACCAGCGATGAAAGGACACCCGATGACCCTGGCCGACCCGGTCAGCCCCGACCTCAAACGGCACCTGCGCACCCTCAAGCTCGGCCAGCTCCTGGCCACCCTCCCCGACCGGCTCACCCTCGCCCGGCAGAACAAACTCCCGCACGCCGACTTCCTCGAACTGCTGCTATCCGATGAGGTCACCCGCCGGGAGAACGGCTCGGCCGCCCGCCGCGCCCGCGCCGCCGGGCTCGACCCCGACATGCGGCTGGACACCTGGGACCCCGCCGCCGCCGTCCGCTACGACCAGCAGCTGTGGAACGAGCTGGTCAGCCTGCGGTTCGCCGAAGCCGCCCACGGGGCTTTGATACTCGGGCCCGTCGGCGTCGGCAAGACCCACCTGGCCACCGCGCTGGGCCACATCGCCGTCCGCCGCCGCCTCACCGTGCACATGGCCCGCGCCGGCCACCTGTTCAAACGGCTCAAAGCCGCCCGGCTGGACAACAGCACCGAAGCCGAGCACCGCCGCCTCGCCGCCGTCAACCTGCTCATCATCGACGACCTCGCCCTCACCCCGCTGGACGAGACCGCCACCACCGACTTCTACGAGCTGACCGTCGCCCGGCACCGCCACAACGCCACCATCGTCACCTCCAACCGGACCCCAGACGAATGGCTCGGCCTCATGCACGACCAGCTGCTCGCCCAGTCCGCCATCGACCGGCTCACCTCCACCTGCCACGAGCTCATCATCGAAGGCGACTCCTACCGCAAGCGGCAACGCCCCGCGCGCCACTCAGCTTGACGGATCCCGTCGCACACCCCAAGATGGCACAGCAGCCGCAAGGTGGTCCCTAGGTCGTGGCAACGCCCTGGTCCCATGGTCCTGGCAAATGACACCAGGCGGTTTCCCGGCAGCTATCGGATGAGGCACCTATACGCCTCGGCCAGGTAGCCGGAAGGAGCCGCGCCATGCTCGCTCAGCACCAAGTCCCACGAGCTCTGCGTGCAGTCAGCCAGCTGGACAGCTCATTGCCAGCGGCCCAGTTCACCGGGCCGGACACTGTCGAGGCGGGTTGACACTGAAGCGGCCACGACGGCAGGTCGAGGACGACGAGTGCGCTGCGTTCGTCCGCCGCATCCTGTGCGCCTGCAGCCGCCGCGTCGGGTACGGCGACGTCGAGGCCCTAGCCCTCATGCTCGGGCATGATCCGGAGAGTAAGGAATGAATATGTCAAGATGGCTGACATGTTCCTTCCCTGGGCTGCCTGGCGACAACGTGCCAGGTGACCGGGATGCGATCGTCGCCGACCTCGCGCGGTGCGACGTTCTCACCGCGGCCACGCGCGCGGACCTGGAGAGCCTGGCGAAGCTCCTGAGACCCTTCGCGGCGCCCGCTGGGACGGTGCTGCTCCGGCGCGGTGACGTCGCCGGGCATTTCCTGCTGATGACATCCGGCCGTGCCCGGATTGCGTCCGGCGAGGGAAAAGAGGGAGCGCAGAAGATTACCGCCGTGGCGGAAGGCTCCATCCTGGGCGAGATGGCGCTACTGCGCGGGACACGACGCTCGGCGACCATCACCGCGATAACCGAGACGCGCGGCCTAAAGGGCGGGCGGGCAGCCTTCACGCGGCTGCTTGCCATCCCGGGGGTGCTGGAGAAGGTAGTGGCCACAGCCCGGCAGCGTCTGGCCGCCGACATTGTTCCCGTGCCCGTCACCCTCCGCGACGGCACCGCCGCCGGGCTGCGTCCGGTCTACCCCGGCGACCAGCAGGAGCTGATGCGGGGGGAACAGTTCTCGGCGCAGACGCGCTACCGGCGTTTCCTCGGCAGGGAACAGGTAACTCCGGCGCTGGCCCGGTACCTGACCGAGGTCGACTATCTCGACCACTTCGCCTGGGTGGCGCTCGGCAGCGCTGACGTCTGGGCGGGTGGCGCCACTTACGTCCGGTCCGCTTCTGACCAGGCACTGGCCGACATCAGCTTCCTGATCACGGATGAGTTCCAGGGGCGAGGGCTGGGAACGCTGCTGATGGGAGCTGTCGCCATCGCCGCCCGGCGCAACGGCATCGCACGCTTTTCCGCCGACGTTCTCGCCGAGAACGCGCCCATGCGCGCCATCCTTCATCGCGCCGGCATCAAGTGGGAGACCGTGGAGGCCGGTGTCATGCACGGCTGTGTCGCGGTTCCCGATCCCGCCAGGTTCGGCATCGCGCCAGGCACGGCGGCGGCACTAGCCGCCGTCGTGGAGGAGATGAAAATCCGGCTATGAGATAGCCTCAGCGCGCTGGACATCGGGATGACAAGCCCGGTCGCGCCGAGATCCGCGGCCACGAGCCGGGCGACAGCTCTCGCAGATGGCGTGAAACGCCGATGATCTGCCCGGCATGCATCCGCATGACGCTGGCCGCCCTTCTTGATGCGGCCGTCATCGATCTAGCTTGGCTAGGCATCTTCATCTTGAGATGGCCTCGACGACACTCAGCGGCGCTGCTGTTGGTACGACCCGGGTAAGGGTGAGTCCCGCTTCGTCAAGCAGCATTCGGTACTCCTCTTCGGTCCGTTCCCGGCCCCCCTCGGATAGGACGAGCATGTTCACGTCGAGGAACTTCGCGTGATGGTATTCATCGCCGGGCGGCATGACGGCCTCGATGATGACCAGGCGCCCGCCGGGGATGATGGCGTTGCGGATGTTGCCCAGGATGCGCGCGGCGCGCGCATCGTCCCAGTCATGCAGGACGAGCTTGAGCACGTAAGTACCGGCCCCGGCGGGGACTGCGTGGAAGAAGTCACCGGGCACCACCTGGCATCGCGGTGCGACCGGGGCTAGGACGGGATCCGAACCGGCAACCACGTCCGGCCGGTCGAAAAGCACGCCGCGGGCGGCGCACCGGCCCGGCGGCGTGCCGGGTGGCTGACGGGCGAACTGGCGGCCGCGCGGACATCCGTCTCCAGGGGGCGGGGATGCACCGGGTGCAACGAGAGCGGCTGGTTGCCAGGTCGGGCGCGTGGCGCGACCAATGATGCGGAGGTCCGGCGCGTCCCTGGCAGCTGCGGTGCCGGCCGGGCGCTGCTCGCCGGGTCAGGCGATGATGCATCCGAGGCAGCTGGCTGCTCCCGGATGCATCGCGATGCCAGCAGGCGCAATGATGATGCGGGTCACGCAACGGAATCAGCTGCATCGTCGTTGCATCAGATCCAGGCGGGCCGTGAAGGCCGAGGTCACCGTGGCCGCGCGGCGGTCCGGCAGGCCGAGGTCACCGTAGGGCTGCATGCTACGCCGCAGGCAGCGCGCGTTCACGCAAACTGCCGAATGATGCACCAGATGCAACTCTGCTCACTTGGCCTGCGGTGGCGTAGCTGTGCCGGACGTCGTGCAGGTCGATCTCCGGCAGGCCGGCCGCGGCGGCGAGCTTCTTGAACCGCCGGGTGATCGTGTCGGGGTGCGGGGGCCTGCCGTCAGCCCAGCAGAACAACACCCCGTGATCCTGATAGTCCGGGCCAAATTCGCGTCGCTCCTGGTCGAGCTTCTCGACGTGCGCCCGCAGGGTGGCCAGCGTGAACGGATCGAGCGCTAGGACGTGCTGGGCGTTCTCGGTCTTGCCATCCGACTCGATCACCTTGCCGTCCACGACGACCCGAGTGAGGGTCTGTCAACTTTGAAAATTACAGTCCTAACCCGCGTGCCAGTTCTACGCACGGGTCACGATCGTGGACTCTGAGGGTGTCACGGCCCGCGGGTGTCCTCGTCACGCTGTCGCCGCGCTCGACGGCATCACTGGCGCCCACGTCGACTGGGCCGATTCCAAGGGCCTCAATGAGCAGGAGCGCAAGGCCCTTGAGCTGTCCGAGGAACGGAGCAAGATCTCAGCTTTGTGATGAGGACCAGGGCGTCATGGTGCCCGTCGGCTGGGAGCCACGCGGATGAACAGCGCTCCGGTCCTGCGGACTCACATGAACAGCGGGCAGGGACACGGCCGAGGTAGCGGACTGATCTGAACGGGTCCGTGAGGGCTTTGCTGCCGCCCTGGTGAGCGCGCCGGGCAGGGACCAAGGTCCGGTGTGCGACTGGCTTACGGCCGTACCCGCTGTCCGGAAGCGTCGTAGCGTCGGGAATGGAGCCTGGCTGACGGGAACCGGCTGACGGCTAGGAAGGATCTTTTCGATGCACAGGCACTGCACGCGCAGGCTATGCGCCGCCGCGGCGGGTCTTGCTGCCATTTGCGGCATCACGGTCCTCGGTGCCGCGGGCAGGGCCCCGGCCGCGCAGGTCCCGGCCCGGCCTGTGGCGCAGCCTGCCCGCCTGCTGGCCGTATCCAGGATCGCTCTCCCGGCGGCGGCTCCGGGTGCGCGGTTGTGGGTGGCGCGGTACAGCGGGCCGGGCAACGGCTTCAGCGCCGCCTGGTCGCTGGCGGTCAGCCCCGGCGGCACCCGGGTGTTCGTGACCGGCGACAGCCAGGGTGTCGGTTCGGGCTCTGACTACGCCACGGTGGCCTACAGCGCCGCCACCGGCGCCCGGCTGTGGGTAAAGCGCTACAACGGCCCGGCTAACGGCGACGACAGCGCCACCTCGGTGGCGGTCAGTCCCGGCGGCACCCGGGTGTTCGTGACCGGCAGCAGCCAGGGCACCGGCTCGGGCCTGGATTACGCCACGGTGGCCTACAATGCCGCCACCGGCGCCCAGCTGTGGGCGCGGCGGTACAACGGCCCGGCCAACCGCGACGACGAGGCCTGGTCGGTGGCGGTCAGTCCCGGCGGCACCCGGGTGTTCGTGACCGGCGACAGCCGGGGCGCCCGCTCGGGCTCTGGCTACGCCACGGTGGCCTACAGCGCCGCCACCGGCGCCCGGCTGTGGGCGCGGCGGTACAACGGCCCGGCCAACGGCAGCGACCTCGCCAGCTCGCTGGCGGTCAGTCCCGGCGGCACCCGGGTGTTCGTGACCGGCAGCAGCCAGGGTGTCGGTTCGGGCTCCGACTACGCCACGGTGGCCTATAACGCCGCCACCGGCGCCCGGCTGTGGGTAAAGCGCTACAACGGCCTGGCCAACCGCGACGACACCGCCAGCTCGGTGGCGGTCAGCCCTAGCGGGGCCTGGGTGTTCGTGACCGGCGACAGCCAGGGTGTCGGTTCGGGCTCTGACTACGCCACGGTGGCCTACAGCGCCGCCACCGGTGCCCGGCTGTGGGCGCAGCGGTACAACGGCCCGGCCAACGACGGCGACAGCGCCACCTCGGTGGCGGTCAGCCCCGGCGGCACCCGGGTGTTCGTGACCGGGATGAGCGCTGGCAGGGCCACGGGACTTGACTACGCCACGGTGGCCTACAGACCCTGAGGCGCGTCCTGCGGCCGGGGCTGCCAGGCAGACGGGGGTGGCGCTGGCCGAGGGGACTATGGTCGCGGCGGCGGGCACGGCGCTGATGTTCTGCCATCTGGTCATGACCGCGGCGCCGACCGGGGCACATACGGGCCATCGCTTCGGTGAAACCCGCCAGGGACACCCCCATGGCTTTGTCAATCTGATTTGGGATCTGGCCCCAATTTCGTGATGACATCTGCCGCGATCGGAGGCCGTTCGGCGGGTTTGGCAGGTTACCGGCGGGTTTGCCCTGTGACGTGAAGGGACTCCTGGTAGTCCAGCGGTTGTCTATGCCTGCCGTTCTTCCAGGAGTCCGTGGTGTCATTGTCGCAAGGTGACGTCTGCTTGTCATGCCCTGGTGCCGTTGAGCTGGGGATTCTCCTGCCGCACCTCGCCGGGGCAATCGTCGAGGAGGTCGCCGTGGCGGCCGACCTGCTGCTCGTGATGGCCAGGGCGCGTGCCCCCGAGGCGGCATGCACGAAGTGCGGGACGGTGTCGGGCCGGGTCCACAGCCGTTACTCCAGGCGGCTGGCCGACGCTGCGATCGGCGGGCGCCAGGTGGAGATCGTGCTGGCTGTCCGGCGGTTCTTCTGCCGGGCTCCCGGCTGCCGCCGTAAGACGTTCGCCGAGCAGGTCCAGGGTCTGACCGTCCGCTACGCGCGGAAGACTCCGCTGCTGGCCGGGGTGCTGGGGAGCATCGCGGTCGCGCTGGCGGGCCGGGCGGGATCGCGGCTGGCCGCGGTCCTGGGCGCTCCTGCGAGCCGGCAGGTCATGCTGCGGCTGGTCATGGCCACCCCGGACCCGGAAGCAGCGTCACCGCGGGTCCTCGGGGTCGACTTCGCGATCCGGCGCGGCCAGCACTACGGCACGCTGATCATCGACTGCGAGACCGGCGCACCGCTTGACCTCCTCCAAGGCCGCGACGCCCAGCCGCTCGCGGACTGGCTGACCGCGCATCCGGGCGTCGAGGTGATCTGCCGTGACCGCTCGGGCTCGTTCGCGGACGGCGCCCGCACCGGGGCACCGGACGCGGTCCAGGTCGCCGACCGGTTCCACCTGTGGCAGAACCTCGCCAAGGCCGTCGAGAAGTGCGTCGCCGCCCACCGCGCCTGCCTGGCCGAGCCGGCGCCCCCGCCTGCCCTGGAAGAACAGAGCCCGGTCCTGCCGGAACCTGAACGCACCGCACAGCCCGACCCCACCGGGAAGTACGCCGAGCGCACCCAGCGGCACCACGCCCTAGTCCACGGGCTTCCACGGCCCGGCCCTGCCAGTCAAGGGCCATCAGTACCGTCTGGGCCACTAGCCAGATGGGGCCAGCACACCCGCCGAGCCGTCCTAATCGTCGTCGCGCTTGGCCTGTTCGGCCGGCCACGGCGCGGTTGGGCCGACTTGCCCGCAGGATTCGCCCAGTGGGTCGTCGTCGCGATGCCCTTGACATGGCGGGTCATTGGTCCCTAGACCGCAGCTATCGCGGGCTGCAAGATCAGCTGCATGCGGGTATCCATACGCGTTCTTGCTGGCGTCTCGGGCCTGCTAGTGGGCGCCCGCTGCGGCGGCGCCAACAGATATCCAACGTCACGTTCGGGAAATCCAAACATCCGCACTCCTGTGCGGCGGATCTCCGCTGGCGCAGGCAAAGCCGGAACGAGCCCGGGATTCCGCCTGCCTCTATACGGAGCCTTGGTGTTCGCGGGCATCCGCGTGCTCAGCCTGGCAACCGCCGCGTTCCTACTTCCCCGCGGGAAATTCCGCGAACTCCACTATTCGCTGCAGCACCTGATTGTGTCATGGGACAGCGGCTACTATCTGGGTATCGCTGTCCATGGCTATCCCCATGAGCCGGGCAATATACGTTATGAGACCATATTCGCCTGGTTCCCCGGGTATCCGGCGGGCATCCATGCCATCGCCTGGATGCCCGGAGTCAGCCCATTGCGGGCAGGGCTGGGCGTGACGATCGCCGCCGGGCTGGCAGCGGCATGGGGCCTGACCAGGCTGGGCATGACGCTGACCGGTGACCGGCGGGTCAGCCTACTCATGGCCGCGCTCTGGGCGGTGGCACCCGGCTCGATCGTGTTGTCCATGCTGTATTCCGAAGCCCTGTTCTGCGCCCTGGCCATCTGGTCCCTCATCGCCCTGGTGGAGCGGCACTGGCTGACGGCCGCAGGCCTCACGATCCTGGCGGGGACCGTGCGCAGCACCGCCCTGGCCCTGGTCGCGGCGGTCACCGTCGCGGCGCTGCCCGTCCTGATCCGGGCCGCGCGAGCGCGGCAGCCTATCGCCGCGTGGTGGCGCCCGGCGACCGCGCTGCTGCTGGCCCCGCTCGGCCTGCTCGGCAACTGGGGATATGTGGCCTGGGCGGTGCACCGGCCCGGCGGATGGTTCTGGATCGAAAAGAACGCGCACAACGGCTTCGACTGGGGACACAGCACAATGCTTGCCCTGAAGAACGCGATCATTGACGGGCCCACGGCATCTAAGGCGCTGATCTTGCTGGTGATTGTCGTAGCCGCGACGCTCGCCGCAGGCAGCCTGACCGAGCGCATGCCCGTGTGCCTGCACGCCTACACCCTGGTGATAGTCATGATCGCGCTCGCCACGGGGCCTGGGTACCTGGGCTCCAAGCCGCGGTTCCTGCTGCCCGCCATGCTGCTCGGCCTCCCTTTGGCCCGCTTGCTGGCCCCGGCGCGAACGTGGGTGCTGACTCCCCTGATAGCCGCGCTCGCCGCCGCGTCAACCGGGTTCAGCCTCTATCTAATGAGCGTCGGATGGCCACCCTGAACTTGAGCACAGATGCAGCTTCACGCCTCGCCACAGGGCACGGAGCAGATCCCGCGACGCTCGTCCCGCCGAAGTTAGGCAGGAAGACCGCGCAGAATGAAACGCCCGCGGCCGAACTTCCCGGCTGAGCTTGATTCGGACTGCACGGGACATTTGCGGATGATCCCTGATGGCCGGCACCTTAGCCCCATCGTCCAGCCAGATCGAGACGACCATACCCCATCAAGCAGTGATGGTCTGTAAAACCGTGCCCTATGACCGGCCCGCTAGGCCGATCCTCATTGTGTCAGCCGACCACGACGGCTAGGAGCCGGGCATGGTTGCGCGTCGTGTAATTAACTCCCCGGAACAAGCCGGACATGGTGGGACAGGTTGAGATGCCACGGTGTCGTCGGCCGAGGCCAGCGCAGGCGTGAGCGACAGGTTGGGACGGCGGTCGGCTTGCTCATAACCCAGAGGTCGGAGGTGCAAATCCTCCCCCGCTACTAAGGCCAGAGGCCCTTTCTCGAACAGAGAAAGGGCCTTTTGCATGTGGTTGCTAGCGGATATGTAAACGTGGCTCTCGGTCAGGCTTGAGACCACCATTTTGTGGGTGGCAAGCGAGCCGGTGACGCCCGTCAGCGTGACTGGGCCGACCTTGCGCACTGCTGCCGCGGGATTCAGGGACGGATGGCCCGTCCAGGGGCGGCTTTCGTCACTGTCACGGTCAGTGCCCGGAGGGTGACGTTTGCTGTAACCGAGCCGGGAGCTGAATCGAGGTGGTTGCGATGAGCGCGCTGAAAGCTTCACGGCATGGGCAGGACCGGGCGGCGGATAAGAGCGATGGCGATGGCCAGACCGCGATCTGGGCCCGCGGACTGCGGAAACGGTATGCGGACGTACAGGCGGTGCGCGGGATCAATCTGACTGTGCAGACGGGTGAGGTCTTTGCGTTCCTGGGGCCGAACGGGGCGGGGAAGACCACGACGGTCGAGATGCTGGAGGGCTATCGGCGTCGTGACGCGGGCGAGGTCACTGTGCTCGGCGCCGACCCGGCTCATCCTTCGCTGGACTGGCGGGCGCGCCTGGGCGTGGTGCTGCAGACCTCGAAGATGCCAGACGAGCTGACCGTGCGGGAGCTGGTGGAACGTCACGCCGGGTTCTACCCGCACCCGCGGGACATCGGCGAGACGATCGAGCTGGTCGGCCTGGCGGACAAGCGGAAGGCGCGGGCCCGCAAGCTGTCCGGCGGGCAGCTGCGCCGCCTGGATGTGGCACTGGCTATCGTCGGCGACCCGGACCTGATGTTCCTGGACGAGCCGACCACCGGTTTTGACCCGGCGGCCCGGCGGCAAGCCTGGGCGCTGGTCGAGGGCCTGCGCGGGCTGGGCAAGACGGTCTTTTTGACCACGCACTACATGGACGAGGCCGAGGCGCTCGCCGACCGAGTGGCAGTGATCGCGAAGGTTCCATTGTCGCCGAGGGTACCCCCCAGACCCTGGGCGGCCGCGACACCGCGCCCGTGGAGATCCGCTTCGCCTACACTCCTGGGACGTCGCCGCCGCTGCCTGCCGACCTGACCGCGCAGGTCGGTGACCACCAGGTCACTATCCGCACCGCCGAGCCGGAGGCCACCCTGCGGGTTCTGCTGGACTGGGCCCGCGACCACCGGGTGAGCCTGCCCGGGCTGGAAGTGCAGCCGCCCAGCCTCGAAGAGATCTACCTTCGCCTGACCGGAGGTGCGTCATGAGCACTGCGACCATCTTACGAGGCGAGGTCCGCTGCGCGCGGAAGGTGATGCTGCGTGACCCGACGGTGTGTCGCTGCCAGCCAACCACCTGATCGCCGCCGTCATCACCGTGATCATCGGCGCGCTCGCGTTCTGCGCACTGGGATGCCTGGTCACCGTGGTCATCCGCAGCGCGACCGCGGCCATGCCGCTCCTGTTCGGCGTCACCCTCGCCCTGTTCTTCCTATCCGGCAACTTCTTCCCCACCGACACGCTCTCCGGAGCCTGGCGCGCCGTGGCCAGCGTGTTCCCGGTCCGGCACTTCCTCACGGCCATGCTCACCGCCTACAATCCGCACGTAACCGGCGCCGGGTTCGCGCCCCGCGACCTGGCGATCCTCGCGCTGTGGGGGCTGGCCAGCGCCATCGTTGCGGCACGTACCTTCCGGTGGACACCAGTACGCACAGGGTAGAACTCACCCCCTCACACGCTGAACTGGCCGGAGTGGACCAAGCTGGGCCTGCGCCAGGAGTAGTTATCGCACGCGGATCGCGTAAGGAACGGTAGTCGCACGCTTCAGGAGTGAATCAGGGAATGAATCCCGGAGTACTCCGGTATCTCCAGCATCAGAGTCGCCACCATCGCCTGCCAGAGCTTGAATCTGGCCTGGTGGCGGAGGGGAAGCTCGTGCCACGGGATGATGATCGGGTGCTGCCTGGTCTCCCAGTCCTTCTCGGGCCCGTAGGTCCAGCCGTGGGCGGAGTAGTGCTGGACCCACAAGGCATGCAACTGCTTTGGATTAGCGCCTATCATGCAGCTGCGGGTGACATCCACCATCGCGTGCTGCTGCCATGCCGGTAGCTCGTCCCAGGGAGGCTGGGGCTGTGCCAGCGCCTCCTGCAAGACCTGGGACGCCGCGTAGAAGACCTGTGTGAAAACTGTCTCAGGCGCTTCCATGCGCTTCCTATCCAACGCGCGCTTCTGGTGCCAGTAGGTTAACAGGGTTCCTTCGCCAGTTACGGACCGTGAGAACCGGCAATTCTGGAACCGGAGGCCTCGACGTAGCTGATGCCGTATCTGAGTCTGCTCCGTTCCTCGGACAGCTCGAGGGCCTTGCGCTCCCACTGGTTGAGGCCCTTGGCCCGGTCCTGTCGACCCGAGTGCCCCGTTGTGCGCCAGATTGGACGGTCATGCTGGCCGACACGAACCAGCAGGCCGGGAGGCTGATTTGTGCACGCATTTGTGCACGAGACGCGGCGGGACATGCTGAGACGGGGGAGACGCAGAAGGCCTGGGACGACTCCATGCCGCAGGGCGGCCAGGCGGAAACCCTCGCCCGCATCGAGGCCGCCTGCCCCGAGATGACCGCCCTGGCGGCCCTGATCCGCTCCTTCGCCGCGATGCTCGCCCCAGCCCGGAAGAACAAGGCCAAGCTCCAGCGGTGGATCACCAGTGCCCGCGAGGCTGACCTGCCCCACCTGCACTCCTTCACCAGGGGCCTCGACCTGGACATCCAGGCCGCCACGGCGGCACTCACGCTGCCGTATCACAACGGCCGGACCGAGGGAGTCAACAACAAGACCAAGATGATCAAAAGGCAGATGTACGGACGCGCCGGATTCGCCCTGCTGCGCCACCGCATCCTCCTCGGCTGAGGCTACGTACCGTCACCACCGAAAGTGCGACAGAGCCGTTAAGTTGACAGACCCCAAAGTACCAGGGCTCCTGACATGGCGGCTCGCTGACGGGCTGTGATTGGACCCCGATCTCGGCCCTGGCCTGGATTTATTGCCTGTTTTCTGCGTGTTTTCCGGCGTGTCGCGGGGGTCTCGGCGGGCCGGTTCCTGAGATAATTAATGCAGTGACAGGGCCGGGCGGGATGGGGTGGATGATCGCGGGGATGCTGACCCAGCTTCCCCTGCCGCTGCTGCCCGCCGGGGCTGCCGAGATCGCGCCCGGGGTCGGGCTGGTCACCGGCGAGGATGGCGGCGGGCTGGTGTCGGTGCACGGGCTGGCCACCTTCGCCTGGGATGCGGGGGATGAGGCGGGCCGGCGGCTGGCCGCGGTGCAGCTGGTCCGGCTGCGCGCGGTCAGCCAGGCGCAGGCCGCGGCGGCGTTCGGGGTGGATCCGGTCACGGTGTGGCGGTGGGATCAGGCGCTGGCCGCGGGCGGGGTGGCCGGGCTGGTGCCCTCGCGGCGGGGCCCGAAGGGGGCCTCGAAGCTGACCCCGGAGCTGGCGGCGCGGATCCGGGACCTGGATGCGGCGGGGGCGACCCTGAGCCAGATCGCCGCGGCGACGGGGGTGTCGACGTTCAGCGTGCGTAACGCGCTGGGCCGGGTCGCCTCCGGCGGGCGGCCCGTGGCCGGGGCTGCCGCAGGCAGCGGCCCGGATACCGGGGACGATGACGCGGGCCGGGGCGCTGTGATGCCGGTGCTGCCGGACCCGGTGCGCCGCGATGGCGAGCGGGCGCTGGCCCGGTGGGGGCTGCTGGGCGAGGGCGCCGTGCCGGTGTTCACTGCGGGCGCGCGCTATCCGCTGGCCGGGCTGCTGCTGGCGCTGCCCGCGCTGGAGGGCGCCGGGCTGCTGGATGCCGCGAGAGAGGTGTACGGCCGGGTTAAGGACGGGTTCTACGGGCTGGGCGCGACGCTGCTGACGCTGGTGTTCCTGGCGCTGGCCGGGGAGCCGCGGGCCGAGGGCGCCGCCAGGGTGCCGCCCGGCACGCTGGGCCGGGTGCTGGGCCTGGACCGGGCGCCGGAGGTCAAGACGATCCGCCGCAAGCTGGGCGAGCTGGCCGCCGCGGGCAAGGCCGCGGACCTGATCATGGCGCTGGCCCGCCGGCACGCCGCGGCCCGGCCGGACACGCTCTGGTTCCTCTATGCCGACGGGCATGCCCGGGTCTACTACGGGACCCGCACCGTGCAGAAGACCCACGTGGCGCGGCTGAGGTTCCCCGCCCCGGCCACGATGGAGACCTGGGTCACCGGCCAGGACGGCGATCCGGTGTTCATGGTCATCGCCGAGCCGTCGGACTCACTCGCCGGCGAGCTGCGCCGGCTGCTGCCCGATCTGCGCGGCATCGCGGGCCAGGGCCGGCGGGTGACGGTGTGCTTTGACCGGGGCGGCTGGTCCCCGGCCCTGTTCGCCGACATCCTGGCCGCTGGGTTCGGCCTGCTCACCTGGCGCAAGGGCCCGGCCCCCGACCTGCCCGCCGGGCAGTTCACCACCGTCGCCTGCACCGATGACCGGGGCCGGGCCCGCCAGTACGAGCTGGCCGGCACCACCGTGGAGCTGGGCATCAGCGAGGGGCCGCGCAAGGGCCAGGCCGTCACGCTGCGGCAGGTCACCCGCCGGGTCCCCGCCACCCGGCAGATCCACGTGCTGACCTCCCGGGACGACCTGACCGCCGGGGAGGTGTGCTGGCGGATGACCTCGCGGTGGCGGGAGGAAAATTACTTCCGCTACGCCCGCACCCACTTCGCCCTGGACGCCCTCGACAGTTATGGCGCCGCCCCGGACGACCCGGAGCGGATGGTGCCCAACCCGGCCAAGAAGACCGCCGCCGCGCGGATCAGGCAGGCCGAAGCCGCCGCCCAGGCGGCCGAGGCGGCCCGGGACGCCGCGCTGCTCCAGCTGCGCAGCCCCGCCCCCGGCCAGCCCGCCTACCTGTCCAACCAGGTGATCAACGCCCTGGCCGCCCCGGTCGAGGCCGCCTGGCGCGACCTGGACGAGGCGGACAAGGCCGCGGCGGCCATCCCGGCCCGGGTCCCGCTCGGCACGCTGGCCCCGGACATGGCCCGGCTGGACGCCGAGGTCAAGCAGATCACCCACGCCACCCGGATGGCCGCCTATAACGCCGAGACCGCCCTGGCCCGCGCCCTGCATGGCCACTACGCCCGCGCCGGCGACGAGGCCTACGCACTCATCCGCGAGGCCCTGACCATCTCCGGCGACATCCGGCCCGGCCCCGGCGAACTGGTCATCCGGCTCGACCCGCTCACCGCGCCCCGGCGCACCCAAGCCCTCGCCGCCCTCTGCGAGCAGCTCACCGCCTCCGGCGCCCGCTACCCCGGCACCGACCTCGCCCTGCGCTACGAGGTCAAATCCCACCCAAACCCTGCATAAACAATCTCCCTATGTCGGGAGTCCTGAAGTACAGGCGAGTATCTCGGAGTGATGGTATGACGAGGACCAGGGCGTCACAGATGCAGCTCCAAGGCTCAAGAGAACCTGGCCTACGCACTACGGACCCGTGTCCCTGAGATGTCCCCGAACCACCATCAATAGCCAACGATCGCCAGCAGCAGCAACCTGCGAACATGAAGCTAGAGCGGCTCTTGAACCCACGAGCAACGCACGGGAACACCCTCGTAATGCGTAGGTCGCCGGGTGACGACGAAGACCAGGGCGCCGAGGTCCAAGCTACGGTGCGCTGGCGATGATCTTGTGGCCAGATGAGCCGTGAAAAGCTCCAGAGTGTGGCTCAGCGTTTCGCGTGTGCCCCGGGCGGCTGACCGAACCTCGCGGCGACTGTACGCGCCAGCGCAGGCAGTTCCTCCACGCCCAGTGCCTTGGAGAAGCGGAGATAGAGCAGCACGCCGCCGCCGCCGCCGACCAGCACGGTGACGAGCCCGTAGACCGGCCCGGGCCGCAGCACGGTACCCGCAACAACAGTCACCGCCACCGCGAAGATCAGTGCTGGCACCGTCGCCATGTGCATCCTGGTCAAGCTCCGCACCACCTTGCGGCCGTCCAGGCTGCCCACCCGCCGCAGCAACCATTTACCGGCCAGCGCCGCGCTGAGCACGCTGGTGATCCCGTATACCGCGGCCATCCCGATCACTACCTGCCCGGCGGGCAGCACGGCGAGCACGAGGTAGTTCCCTGCCACCGCCGCGGCCATTGTCCAGAATCCGGCGATCGCCGGGGTCCTGCTGTCGTGCAGGGCGTAGAAGACCCGCAGCATCAGCTGGAAGATCACGAAGGGCACCAGGCCGAGCGAGAACATGGCGAAGGCCTCGCCGATGTACCTGGCCTGGCTTACCGAGGAGCTGCCGTAGCTGAACAGCAGCTCGCACAGCGGCGGGCCGAGCACAGCGAGGATCAGCCCGGCGGGGACCAGGATCGCCGAGGAGAGCCGGATGCTGTAGGAGAAGTCCGCGCGCAGCAGCCAGTACTTGCGGGCGGCGGCGTGCCTGCTCATCCTGGGCAGCAGCGCGGTGATCACCGACACGCCGATGACGGTGTAGGGGAGAAGGAACATCGTGTACGCGTTCTGGTAAGCAGAGACGCCCGCCACCGGCGCGTGCACGCTGGCTGCCGTAGCCACCCGGCTGGTAATGACAAAGGTGACCTGGGTCGTCAGCACGTAGCCGGCCACCCAGCCGGCCATCCGGCCGATCTCGGCCAGTTCGGCGCGGCGGAAATCGAACCGCGGCCGCCACCCGAACCGGACCTGGCGCAGGGCAGGGATCAACGCCAGGGTCTGGATGACGATACCCAGCGTGGTGCCGACACCGAGCAGCATCACCCCACTGTGCGGGACCGTGGCCGGGGTGCGGTGCAGGCCAACGGTGACCACGAACAGCACGCCGACAACGATGACGACCACGTTATTGAGGATCGGTGTCCACATCGGCGCGGCGAAGCTGTTCCGCGAGTTGAGGATCGCCCCGCTCAGCGAGCTCACCCCATAGAAGAAGATCTGCGGCATGAAGAAGTACGCGAACGCCACCATCACACGGTGCTCAGCGCCGTGGACGGCCGAGGCGTAGACCTCGACGAGCAGCCCGGCCGCGAGGGTCGCCACCACCGTGACCGCGCCGAGCACCAGCACGGTCAGCGTGAACATCCGCTGGCTGTACGCGTCGCCCCGGTCGGCGTGCTCGCGGGCCGTCTTGACCAGCAGCGGCACCACGACGCTAGTGAGGATGCCGCCGATCAGCACGTCATAGACGGCGTTCGGGATCGTGTTGCCGAGGGTGTAGGCGTTCGCGAGGTTCGTCGCGCCGCCGAGAGCGACGACCAGGACGATCTTACTCAGGAAACCAGTGACCTTCGAGATCAGCGTGCCGAGCGCCATCGACCCGGTGGCCCTGGCCAGCCCGCGGCCCTCGGCCATCCCGCTGTTCCGCCTCAGCGAGCGTGACTGCGGCGCCGGGGAGAGGTTCACGTGTGACCTGTCCCTGGCCGAGAGCGACTGCGGCGTTTCGGGCTGACCCTGCTTGTACTCGCGATCGGTTTCGCCCACGACCCGAGGCTCTCATCCGGCTGATCTGACAGCAACCGATGGCAAGCAACGGCAGCAGCCGATGGCAAGCAACGGCGGACAGCGACAGCGCCCGACGCTCGAATATCGCATGGCGACGTGGGGGCCATGTCCGGCTTGAAATACAGACGGTCGAGGATCAGCGGCGTTCCGGCACGACTGTAGCCAACACTGTAGCCAAGCCGCTGGACGGCCCGACGCGGTTCACGTCCACGGAAGTGGTGTATGGGGTAACCGGTACTGAGGTGACTCGTCTGCCGGAGTACGGCGTGTCGCCGTGAAGCGAGGCGGCCACCTCGCG
>Ga0335081_10006027_pt1 | contig 19235 bp, 14 predicted proteins | sample Lox_Sample_35_FD_206713 | JGI IMG/M metagenome (GOLD analysis project Ga0335081, IMG submission 206713) | Soil microbial communities from Loxahatchee National Wildlife Refuge, Florida, United States - Lox_Sample_3.5 | ecosystem: Environmental > Terrestrial > Soil > Wetlands | place: USA... | reverse complement strand
CCACATCATTGGCGCTTACGACGTTGTCCTTCAGGAACTCGGGCAGATCGTACCTTTTGGCCGCATCGTCGAAAGCGAACGCCAAGCGGTTGGGATTCACTTTGCCGACGTGAAGGTCCGAGATATACCTCATTGCGCAAACGGTGAGCGCCAGATCAAACTTCACCACATCCATCTCGGCCGGTTGCCGTGCGGCGGGCTTCAGTTTTGCCAGCCGGTCAGGCCATCTCGGTCCGTCGTAGTCGTCGGCAGCCAGACCCTTCTGGTCCGCCTGCTGCAGAAGCGCGATCAGTTGCCGCGCCTGCGGAGGGGGCTCGTATCCTCTGCTCCACCACAACGACTCGCCGTTCAGGTCGTAGAACTTGCGAAGATGCTGACTGTAGTCGCTGAAATCATACCAGCGCAGGTCGGAAAGATTCCCGCTTGCTATCGTCGATGTTAGCCATTGCCGTGCCTCGGGACTTAGCAGTTGCGGCGAATTGTTAGCAATGGAATCTGCATGCTGCGCGGGAGTGGCCGACTTACACGCAATCGCATAAAACAGGGCAATCGCCAATAGCACCGCACTCAGCCGAACCCCCGCATACCAGCAGTGTGAATCTTGCATGAACATCTCCCGTTATGCGACCCCAGCGGATCTCACCATAGCTTCTGGTTTGCCCCATTATCTGGATTCTTCGGCTCGTTTGCGCTCAGTGATGTCCGCGAGAACGCCTGTGCTCGAAGCGGCCGGAGAACTCGATCCAGCGCTGGCCTCCTGCTTCTCCTCCACATCCTCGAATGACCGCGCGATAATGGCCTGCAGGCGCTACTCCCCGTGACGCAGCGCCGGACGCCGGTCTTCCGCGATCGTGAGCTGAGATCGCTGACCAGCGCGTTGATGCCGCCGCCCAATTTGGCGACAACGCGGTAGTGGGAGATAGTTTTGATCGATCACTAGCGCTGAATCTTATGGCGAAAGGTAGGGTAAGTCAATGAAATGAGAAGCCCCTAGCTCTTGCTGGCGACGATAACTACCGCAAAATCGGCGTGTCGGCAAAACAAGTCCCGGCAGCTTGGGTTGGCGATCGAATCAGCGAGTAGAAGCCAGGCTATACTATACGACTTGGGTTGTATCTTGATTTCTCGCCGAACTCAGCCAGCGCCGAAAGGTTCGCCAAAAGCACCCAGTGATTTGACCGCGCCTTACCAGTGACATCCGCGCGCACACAACGCTATATTTGCTGACAAAACAACGGCTTCCGGGGGCACAATGATCAAGTCGACTGAGGTCGGGCCTTTGCCGGACCCCGCGCCCGTCCCCACGCGGCCTGTCGCTACGCGCCCGACGTGGGCGCAGGCCGAAGGTAGTCCACTTCCGCTGGGCGCCACCTGGATTGACGAAGAGCAGGCATTCAACTTCGCTCTGGTTGCCGAGCATGCGGAGAGTGTCACTCTTCTGCTCTATTCAGCTTCCGATCTCGTGACTCCTGTCCTGACGTTCCGCTTCGACTTTCTGCGTAACAAGTCTGGCCGTATCTGGCACTGCCGGATACCTCTCGCGCGGATCGGCAGCGCCCGCTACTATGCATATTCTGTTTCAGGTCCGAGCGATTCTTTTCTCCATAGCTTTGACCCTCAAAAGATCCTGCTCGATCCCTATGCCCAAGGCATCTACTTCCCCGCTGCGTTCGATCGCGGGGCGGCTGAGCGTGAAGGGTCAAATGCAGGTAAAGCGCCTTTGGGAGTACTCGATGCACATCGCACATCTTTCGATTGGAGTGGAGACCGACAACCGCGTCCCGAATTCGATGCCATCATCTATGAACTTCATGTGAAGGGGTTCACGAAGCATTCTAGTTCCGGCGTAGATCCCGGTTTAGCCGGTACCTATGCCGGACTGATCGAGAAGATCCCATATCTGAAGGAGTTGGGCATAACCGTTGTCGAGCTGATGCCGATCTTCCAGCAAGATCCCCAGGAACAGGACTATTGGGGATACATGCCGCTGAACTTCTTTGCGCCGCACGCGCAGTATGCGAGTAACCCCGACGATGACGGGCAGCACATAGAGTTCCGCCGTATGGTGAAAGCGCTTCACGAGGCCGATATCGCTGTCGTGCTCGACGTGGTATATAACCACACCTGCGAAGGAGATCACCGAGGGCCAGTTTACAGCTACAAGGGCATAGACTGTCGAAACTACTACATGCTGTGCTCCGATCCGGCGTGCCCTTACGTGAACTACTCCGGAACCGGCAATACCCTGAATTTCGGCGAAGGGCACGTGCGAAAAATGGTGATGGACAGCCTGCGTTTCTGGCACCGGGAGATGCACATCGACGGCTTCCGATTTGATTTGGCTTCTGTGTTCAGTCGCGGTGCAGACGGTTCCCTCAATTGTGGAGACGCCCCTCTGTTCAGTCAAATTGCCGCCGATCCTGAGTTAGGCCTGCTGCGTTTGATCGCAGAACCCTGGGACACGGGCGCCTACCAGCTTGGGCGCGGATTTCCGGGGGTGACCTGGCTGCAGTGGAATGGGCGTTTCCGCGACGACCTCCGCCGCTTTGTGAAGAGCGACCCCGGCATGGTGGCGGATCTCATGCACCGCATCTATGGCAGCGACGACCTGTTTCCCGACAGTCGTGCCGATGCCTATCACGCTTACCAAAGCCTTAACTATGTGACTTCGCACGATGGCTTCACATTGTATGATCTGGTTTCCTACAACGAGAAGCATAACTGGACAAACGGCAACAACAATCAGGATGGAATGGACACAAACTATAGCTGGAACTGTGGACACGAAGGCGATGAAGGAGCTTCAGCCGAGGTCCTGAGCCTGCGCCGCAAACAGGTCAAGAACTTTTGTTGTTTGTTGTTGCTCGCGAATGGCGTTCCGATGTTCCGCGCCGGAGACGAATTCCTGAATACCCAGTTCGGCAACAATAATCCTTACAATCAGGACAACGAAACCGGATGGTTAGACTGGAACCAGTTTCACTCTAATCAGGACATCTTCCGCTTCTTCAAGAGCATGATCGCATTCCGGAAGCTCCATCGCACGCTGGGCCGCAGCCGCTTCTGGCGCGAGGACGTCGCCTGGTACGGAGCCACTGGAGCGGCGGATTTGTCCTTTGAATCGCGAAGCATAGCGTTTTGTCTGCACGGTGCCTCGCAAAACGATGACGATCTATACGTGATCATCAACGCCTATTGGGGAGATATCGACTTTGCTATCCAGGAGGGCTCTGCGCGGGACTGGAAGAGAGTCGTAGATACGGCCTTGCCAAGCCCTAACGACTTCTCCGATCAAGGAGTAGCGATAGAGTGTCTGCGATATACAGCAGCTCCAAGGTCCGTTATTGTATTACTTCGAAAGAGACACTAAACATTGCAGTATTGCAGTGACGGTGGCTAGACTCAAGGCAATCTTTTCGACTCGCCGGTGAGGTCTCGCAACCATTGAAACGCCGGCAAGGACATCATCTCTGCGGTGCAGCGCCAACGCCAATTCCCTTCAGGCCGTCCCGGCAGGTTCATCCGCGCCTCCGCGCCCAGGCCGAGCAAATCCTGGAGCGGTGCAATCGCCAGTGCGGCGACCGATTCCCAGGCCAGTCGCATCAGTGCCGAGGGTGCTTCAGCGCTATCCCTCACACACGGAAGCGCGTTTCGCCGCCACTGCTCCGGCATAGCATCAAACCATTCTCTTGTCGTCGGATTGTCGTGTGTGCCGGTGTAGACGACTGTGTTATGGATGTAGTTGCCCGGCAGATAGGGATTATCGGCGTGGCCGTCAAACGCAAACTGAAGAACCCGTGTGCCAGGAATTCCAAACTGATCGCGCAGCTGGTAGACATCTGGAGTGATGAGTCCGAGATCTTCGGCGATGAATGGAAGTCCGCCTAGTTCGTGTTTCGCAGTTTCGAAGAACTCCGTACCGGGGCCGGCTACCCACTGACCGGATTGGGCCGTCGGCGCGCCGGCGGGCACATGCCAGGCTGCCGCAAATCCGCGGAAGTGATCGAGGCGAATCGCGTCCACATGCGCTAGCAGTGCTCGCATACGATCGATACACCAATGGTAGCCGGTGGCGCGAATGCTTTCCCAGTTGTAAACGGGATTGCCCCATAACTGCCCGTGCGGGCTGAAGTAATCCGGAGGCACGCCGGCGACGAAGCACGGTCTGCCGCGCTCGTCGAGCAGGAACAGCTCCGGATTCGCCCACACATCGCTGGAGTCCGGAGAGACGAAAAACGGCAAGTCGCCAATCAGGCGCACCCCCTTCGCCTGCGCATATTGCTTCACCGCAGCGCCTTGGCGGAAGAGGAGAAACTGCGCGAAGCGATACTGATCGACCTTTATCGCCAGCTTGCGCCGGGCCTCGGCCAGCGCCGCAGGCACGCGCCACACCAGTTCCTCCGGCCACTCTACGAAGTAGGCGTCGCCAAATTCGTTCTTCAGGGCGCGAAAGAGAGCATAATCGTCTAACCAGTGCGACTGCTCAGAGCAGAACTGCTGAAATTCGAGTTGAAGGTGTTTTCCGGCAGTGGAGTCGAAGTTCTTCCACGCGATGTCCAGCAGCTTGTGCTTGAATGCGATGACGGCATCGTGATCGACCACGTTCTGCGAAAATCCGCATGCGCAATCGGCCGCGGTGAGCAGCCCGTCGAGAATCAACTTCGCTGGACTGATGAGCAACGCATTGCCGGCGAATGACGACATGGGCTGATACGGCGAGTTCAGGTATCCCGTCGGACCTAGCGGCAGCGACTGCCACCACCCTTGACCGGCGTCGTGAAGATGGTCGATCCATGCAACGGCGCCAGCGCCCAAATCGCCGATGCCGTACGGCGAGGGCAGAGAGGTCACATGCAAGAGCAGTCCGGATGCACGGTAGCCCGGCGGGAACAACTGCGCAGAACCAGCATCGCTTTCCCCGCCAGGCTGTGTGGCGTCCGTCACGCTAGGACTCCAAGGCACGGTTCACCATCTCCTCGGCTTCATGGAGAATGGCCTCGAGGTGCGCCTCGTCCCTGAAGCTCTCGGCGTAGTTGTAAGTGTTTTCTGTGCCGGAAGGCCGCGCCGGTTGAGGAACCGGCGGGCCAGCGCGTGAACCAGGAGCGGGCGCGCGAAGCTCTGGAGACTCAAGCCGACATCCTCGCCGTCGGGTGCCCATTTTGCCTGACCATGATGGAGGATGGAGTGAATGCCTGCAAGAAGGACCGTGATCCGCAGGTGATGGACATTTCTGAACTACTTTGGGAATCAGTCCGCCCGTCCGAAGAAGAGGCCTTTGCCCATCAGCCAGATAACAGATCAGCCTTGGTCGAACGATGAGGGATATTCCGGGCAATGCTGGCAAAACGGCGGTCTCACCACGCGAGAAGTTGAAGGTCTCCTGCAGCCGGTGTTCGTATTTGGTTACACGGCTGTCGGCTCCGCTGACCGGGCCTGCTAGTCGGTGTTCGTGCAACCCATTCAATGCGTCCCGAATCCCGCTCTCTACCAAATTCATGACCGGTTCGCGGTTATTCTTCTGGTTGCAGGCGTTCACGAGCGCGTTCAGCGACAACGGATAATAGTCCGGTGTCGTGATGTCCTTCTCTACCAGAGCCCGCGACACGCGGGCCTCAATCTCGTTCAGGACGATGTTCATCAGCTTCAAAATGAAGAGGGAAGAATAGCACTCGAAGAGCCGAGTCAGCAGGAAACCGCGAATGGCGTTACCGCTGGTGACCTGCTACTGATAAAGCTGGAAACGCACGGTGATGGCCGCCAAGTCGAGGTTGGAGCGCTCGGAGTTGGGCGAGGCAGTTCAGGAGTGTCGATTACGCACCAGTTGCAGGCCGTGCGGTCGGAACCGTCTCCTGGAGCTTATGAGCTCAAGCCGGCAGACCCGCTGAAGCCGGGGGAGTTGAGATTTAACGACAGCGTGGTGAGGGTCCGTCGGCGCTGCGTATGACCTTTCGGTTCAGGACGTTCGATGCAGATCGGCGATTCCCACCCTACGGCATCCTTGACCTTCTGGTGCACAACGCGGGTTTAGCCTGCATAACGATTTACCAAACCGCCGCTCCAGAGAGCCATGGGTTTAGAGCCTCAGAACAACTCTCCATCGAAACCTGATCTAGCCCAAAAACTTCACCGCAAACTTCACCGCATTAAGCGCCTAAAGGGCTCCAAATCGACCTCTCGGCTCCAGTTAAACCGCTGAAAACAATCAGGCGCATGCCTCAAGAGGCGGGCTGTTAACCGGACACTCTGCGCGCTACGGGCAATTGGCGTTATCCGCCAAGAAACAGCAGCGTAAGAATTAAGGGATGTGGAGGCATTCACACCCAAGAATTCCACCCAAGCATGCCCACTGTCTTGCAGCATGCCCACTGCCCCGTACTTAAGGTTTGTAAGCAATGAAAGTAGTTAGGAGAACATTATGCAGTTCCATCTTGACCGGGCCGAATTGAATCTGGTTGCGGATGTCCTACTGGAGGTCAGCAGGACATCTCATGCAGACGATACCCTAATGGAGAAGATCCTCGCCAAGGATTTACGACTTGACGGAAACGAACTGGAAAGACTTGGGGAATTGCTGGGCAACCGCAAGCGCGAGCTCAAAGACGAAATCGCTCGTATGCAGAACACACCGGAGTGCGCTGGCCTGCAACAGAAGCTGGCGGTGTTGGAACGCGCAAAGGAAAAGGTCAATGAGGCTTGTGTAATGTTCTGACCTGGCGGGCGGTAGGCTACGCAAGCCAGCGTGCGTAGCCCTGTCTGCCTGGAACTTAATGGAAAGCGCTTCTCGGCTTTTGCTCGATCCCAAGACGAGTGACGCCGCTCACAGCAAACAGCCGTGCTTTGTCTCACCATAATCTCTGGGTAGTCTGTACCGCGAAACCGCCCGCGGGCATGGAGCGGCCATCGTTTTGGGTGCTCGCGATTGGCTGGAGCAGCAGAGTGCGTCTTCCGAAGCTGACGACATTACGCCGGATTTCGCAGATCATTTTTCTTCTGCTGTTCCTGTGTCTCTTGCTCAAAACGGAGTTTCGCGGCTCGCTGCGAACCACTGAAGCGGACATCCACATGCCTTATCCGGTCCGCATCTTCTTCCAAGTTGACCCGCTCGTTGCGCTGCAGAATGCTCTCGCCAGCCGGGCGCTGTACCACGGCCTGCTTTGGTCGCTGCTGATTATCATTCCCACGCTGTTTCTTGGCCGGTTCTTTTGCGGCTGGATCTGCCCGCTTGGTTCGGTTCATCACTACTTCAGCAGCTTGAAATCGGAGCAGAAGCGCGGCAAGCGGCTGATGGATTCCAACCGTTACAAGCGCTGGCAGACGACCAAGTATTACCTGTTGATCGCCGGGCTGGCGGCGGCGCTTCTCGGCTCAGGGATCATCGGCTGGCTTGATCCCATCGCAGTGCTGGTGCGCTCGTTGGCGGTGTCGATTCTGCCGGCGACAAACTACACCCTAAGCGCTGCGCTGCATGCGTTGGCCCGTAGCCACATCGCACCCGTCGAGACCATCGGCAGCATCCTGCATTTCGTTCTAGGAGGCTGGCTGCTGACATTCAAGCAGCTGTATTTCAGTCAAGCAACCTGGATCGGATTAATCTTCATTTTCCTGATCACGCTGAACTTTCGCATCACCCGCTTCTGGTGTCGTGCGCTCTGTCCTCTCGGGGCGCTGCTCGGTGTCATTTCGCGCTGGTCGGTACTGGGATTAGTCAATAATGCGGAGCACTGCAGAGACTGCGACCGCTGCCTGCTGCATTGCCAGGGCGGTGATGATCCGATCGGCGGGGTTCGGTGGCGGCAACCGGAATGTCATCTCTGCCTGAATTGTGTTGCAGATTGTCCGGAGGGTGGTCTGCAATTCAAGTTTTTCCCTGCCCAGCCGTCGCTGGGAGCGGATCTGCAGCGACGCAAAGTCTTCGCCGGCCTGCTCGCGGGAGCGGCGGTCGTTCCTCTACTACGCAGCGCCCCAGGGCTCACAGTGGAACGCAATGAACGCCTGCTGCGACCTCCCGGAGCGCTTGACGAGGAGCAGTTCCTGGCGCGATGTATCCGGTGCGGCGAATGCATGAAGGTCTGTCCCAACAACGCACTCCAGCCTGCGCTAAATGAGTCGGGCCTTGAGGGCCTGTGGACGCCCGTGATGGTCGCGCGAATCGGATACTGCGAGACCAGTTGCGTGCTGTGCTCGCAGGTGTGTCCCAGCGGCGCGATTTGGGAAATTACCGCGAAAGACAAAGGATGGGCGGCGGGTGGTACGCCTGATAACAAACCCATCCGTATAGGCACCGCGTTTTACGACCGTGGGCGATGCTTGCCTTGGACGATGGCCACTGAATGCATCGTGTGTGAAGAGTGGTGTCCAACATCGCCTAAAGCAATCTACCTGCGAACAGCCGAGGTGTTCACCGCTGACGGCAAGTCGAAACTGGTGAAGCAGCCTTACCTGGATCTAGCTCACTGTGTGGGTTGCGGCGCGTGCGAGTACGCGTGTCCTGTTCAGGACCGTCCAGCAATTTACGTCACCAGCATCGGCGAGAGTCGCTCGCGCACCAACCAGCTTCTGCTGAATCAAAGCAAAAGAAAACCAAGATGAGAACTCAATTCTCAAAATGTCGCATCGTTTTTGCGGGCGTGCTGCTTGTTGTCCTTGGCTGCAATCGGACGCAGCCGAATGTAGTCGCGGCATTTCCCGCCTCCAATGAGGTTGCCGGCTGGAGCCGAACGTCCTCTCTTCGCACCTTCGAGGCCGATGATCTCTGGAAGTACATTGATGGCGAAGCCGAGAAGTATCTCAAGGCAGGGGTGCAGCGGGTTTCGACTGCCGACTACGAATACCGGAATAATCTCGAGGCCGTGGTTGACATTTACACCATGTCCAAAACCGGTGGCGCCGCAACCATCTTCAACTCCGAGCCAGCGGGCGACGCGCATCCGGTAAATATGGGCGATGCTGCGCGGCTTTTCAGCCAGAGTCTGATATTCCGCAAAGGACCACAGCTAGTGCGCATTGTTGCCTATCAAGAATCGCCAGATACACCCCAGGCCCTCCTCGTACTGGGGCGCGGCATTGAGCAGAGGCTTCCTAAATAGCGGGCAAGGGTTGGTGCCGCTCGTCACTGCAGACGCCACCCGCTTTGGAGTATGAGTTGCCTAGCGCACATCCACCGCGATTCGCCAGGTCATATGAGCAAACCCGAAGCCAGAAGCCGTCGCGAATTTCTCCGGACATTTGTCACGGGCGCTGCTGTGCTTGCGGCTGGCGGCCGACTGAAATCGGTCGATGCGGCTGAACCGAGCACGACGGTAGCAAAGTCCAAAGTCGTCATTGCGCGCGATCCCGCGCTGCGCGGCGCGGGCAATACCGTAGATTCGCAACACATGCTGAAATTGCTTGACCAAAGCATGCAAGGTCTGCTTGACCTCGATCGTCCTGCCGAGCCGTGGCAGAAAGTGGTCCGCCCCGGTGACAAGGTCGGTTTGAAGGTGAATGCCCTTGGAGGGCGCGCGTTCTCCAGCAACCTGCAATTGGTGGAAGCAGTTTGCGAGAGGTTGCAGCAGGCCGGGGTCAAAGCGCAAGACATCGTTATCTGGGACCGCGATACCGAGGAGTTGGAGCGCGCCGGGTTTCATATCTCTACCGGGGGGAACCGCGTCCAGTGTTTCGGCACCGATCAGGTCGGCTATGAAGATGACCTGGTGACCTATGGAGATGTGGGCAGCCGCCTGTCGAAGATCCTGACACGCAACTGCAACATTCTGATTAACGTGCCAGTGCTCAAGGATCACGATGGCGCCGGCGTGAGCATGGCGCTGAAGAACATGTACGGCGTGATTCACAATCCGAACAAGTATCACCCCAACGGCTGCAATCCCTATATCGCTGACGTAAACATGCTGCCGGATATCAGGACCAGGATGCGGCTGATTATCTGCGACGCGACCATCGCCACCTATGAAGGCGGACCAGGCTACAAACCGCAATACAGTTGGAAACCGAATGCGCTCATAGTTTCGCGTGATCCTGTGGCGCTCGACTACGTCGGCTGGCAGATGATTGAACGCAAGCGCGCTGAAAAAGGATTAAAGACGCTGCAGGCGGACAAGAGAGCTCCACTGTATATCGCGACGGCTGCCGATGCGCAACACCGGTTAGGGATCGACGATCCGAAGAAGATCGCGGCGATTGAGCTTTAAACCGCGCCGCGAGTGAGGTTAGTCATGCCATGCGAGATTGGATCGCTGGCCGACCTGAGATTACCGGGTTCACCGGATGAGAGGGTCGCTAGTCATGCCGATCTCCGCGTCGTTGACCGGCGCTGCTTCCTGAAGTGCGCGGCGATGGCGGGAGCCGTATGCAGCATCGAGGCCTTTGCCCAGCCCCTCACCACAATTCTGCCTTGGGCCGGATCTTCGCAGAGCGATTCACAGTTCGTAACCGAGGCCCGGTTCTACGAGAAGCTCCAGACCAAGAAGATCAAGTGCAAGCTATGCCCACGCGGGTGCACCGTCGGCGATCGCGAGCGTGGATACTGCGGCGTTCGCGAGAACCGCGGAGGCACTTACTACACGCTGGTGCATTCACGCGTCTGCACCGCCCACATTGATCCCATCGAGAAGAAGCCGTTATTTCATTACCTGCCGGGATCGCTGGCGCTCTCGCTGGCTACCGCCGGATGCAACGTGAACTGCAAGTTTTGCCAGAACTGGGACATCTCCCAGGTGCGCCCGGAGCAGGTCCGCGCCGACTACGCGCCACCGCAGAAGATTGCTGACCTGGCTAAACATTATTCCTGCCCGACCATCGCCTACACCTATAGCGAGCCAGTCATATTCAGCGAGTACCTGATGGATACAGCGGACGCGGGTCATGCCGCGGGCATTCGCAGCATAGTGGTCTCCAATGGCTACATCCAGCAGGAGGCATTGAAGGCGGCGTACGGGAAGATGGACGCGGTTAAGATCGATCTCAAGGCATTCACCGACTCGTACTACCGCGACGTCGTCTGCGGCGAGCTAAAGCCGGTGCTCGATTGCCTTGTCACTTTGAAAAAGATGGGCAAGTGGACCGAAATTGTCTACCTCGTGGTGCCTACGCTCAACGACGGCGATGCGGAATTTCGTGGCCTCGCGCGCTGGATTAAGACCAACTTCGGTCTGGATATGCCGGTTCATTTCACGCGATTTCATCCCGAATATCTGTTGAAGAACCTGCCGCCCACTCCCGTGCCCACGCTGGAGCGCGCCAAGGCCATCGCCGACGCCGAAGGACTGCACTATGCCTACATCGGCAACGTCCCGGGTCACCCGGCGGAGAACACATATTGTCCGAAATGTCGCAAGTTGCTGGTGGAGCGAGTGGGCCTGACGACAAGCCAGATGCTGATCCAGAAAAACAGGTGTCCATTTTGCAAGCAGCCCATTCCCGGCATTTGGCACGCCTAGGAGGACGCTATGCGCACTCGATTCAAACTTGCTTACGCGGTCTTGCTGGCGCTGTTGGTCGTTACGACGCCGCAATGTTCCCGTGCTGCTAATCCGGAGAACGTTCGGCAGCCAGGCGTTGCCGGCGCGTTCTATCCCGCCGATAGCAAAGCGCTCACGGCGATGATCGACGAAATGCTGGCGCATGCCTCTGTGCCCAGGATCTCCGACCCAATTCTTGCCGTGGTTGCGCCGCATGCCGGTTACCCGTTCTCCGGCCCGGTAGCGGCCTACACCTATGCGGCACTGAAGGGGCGCAAGTATTCGCGCGTGGTGGTGATTGCGCCTTCGCATTACGAGGCCTTTGACTTCTCGTCCGTATTTGACGGCGACGCCTACGCAACCCCGCTCGGCACCGTCCCAGTTGACAAGACTTTTGCGAAGCAGTTGGCGAAGATGGATCCAAGTATCAAGCTCTCCAGCCGCGGGCATGCACCTACCCCGCAGGGCGCAGAGCATTCTGTCGAGGTCGAATTGCCTTGGCTGCAGCGCATGCTGGGCAGTTTCGAACTTGTTCCTATCGTGATGGGAGACCAGAGCTACGAAAGCAGCCGCGCGCTGGGAGTGGCGCTCGCTAAGATGATCCACGGTGACGACAGGACGCTCATTGTCGCCAGTTCTGATTTGTCGCACTATCACCCGTACGACGAGGCGGTTCAGATCGATCATAAGACGCTCGCCGCACTGCAGGACTGGGACTACTTCAGCATGTCACGGAATTTCGCCATTCGCGTTTGGGAGGCGTGCGGCGGCGCACCGATTGTGGCGGCAATGATCGCCGCCGAGCGAATGGGAGCGAACCGTGTGGAGCTGCTGAAATATGCCAATTCCGGCGATAGCACCGGGGACCACTCCCGCGTTGTGGGATACAGTTCGGTGCTGCTGCTCAAGAGCCAAACCCGGCACAACACGGAGCAGCCGTTCTCGCTGAGTGCTCTCGATAAAGACGAACTGCTGAGCCTCGCGCGCAAGTCGGTGCAGCACGCAGTCCGCACGGGCGCGATGTACGAAGTGCCTGCGAGCTTGAGCAGCACCCTCAATCAGGAGCGCGGCGCCTTCGTAACGTTGACCGAAGCAGGGCAGTTGCGCGGCTGCATCGGATACACCTCCGCCAGCAAGCCACTGAATTTGACGGTGCGCGATACCGCAACCCTGGCGGCCTTGCGCGACTCGCGGTTCCGGCCGGTTTCTGCATCCGAACTGGGCCTACTGGAATACGAAATTTCGGTGCTCTCGCCTTTGCGGCGGGTGACCGACGTGCGGCAGATCAAGGTCGGCCAGCACGGCTTGCTCATGAAGAATGGCGAGTATGAAGGCCTGCTACTGCCGCAGGTGCCCACCGAACAAGGATGGGACCGCACGACGTTTCTGCAGCAGACGTGTGCCAAGGCAGGCATGCAATCTAACTGCTGGAAGGACGAGAATACCGACATCTTTATGTTTACCGCGGTTGTATTCGGCGGCGCCAGACCGATTACGGCTGAACCGCCAGCGGCTCCCGACTCACTTTCGCGGCCAGGACCACCGGCGCTAAATTCACCGCAGCGGTAAACCACGCGGTCTTCCAGAAGCCATACACCGGGATGAGATAGCCACTCAGCAACAGCGCTCCGACGCATCCGCCGAACAAATCCAGCGCGTAAAGAGTGCCAAGCCCCCGGCGCGCCTTAGCCCCAACAAGGTAGATCTCGGTCGCAACCGGGAACTGGTAGCCGCCAATCATTCCGCTGATCACTGCCAGTGCGGGAAACACAACCTGCGAGCTCAGCAGCGTCGTACTGCCTTGCGAACTCTGCGCCAGCAAGGCGATGACCCCCATCAGCAGCGGTGCAGAGCCAGCCAGAAGAAACTGTGCGGAAGCGACGCGTCGCATGGGACAGCCAGCAGCACGACTCTGCCGGATTCCCAGCCAACTGCCCAGTGCAATGCCTGCCATAAACATCGCGATCAGGATGGCGAGCTGGTGGTAAACGTAGCCATAGACCGACTGGAACAAAAGCAGCAGAAGTACCTGCTGCGCCATTAAGGTGAATCCTGTGACCGTCACGCAGAAGGCAGCAATGGCGCGAGCGCGCTGCGCCTGCAGTGGCGCGGAGACCAGCAAAAGCGCCAGCAGCAACAATGGAAAACAACTCGCCGCAACAATACTGCTGAAACTGCGCTGCGCCGCATTCCGCAGCCAGCGAGCGAACGCGGTACTGAACTGCGCGTTCCACAGTTCCACATTAGAGTAATAAGCAATCGGAGCAAAGTCGCGATTGACCGGAGTATCGTGCCCGCTTCGCAGCAGATCATGCACCTGCGCCATACGGTCCGGCATCATACGAAACGGCAGGAAATATTCCCGAACATAATGCGTTTCCACGTTTCGCGCTCGCAACCTGGAGATCAGAGTCTGGGGATTTTCTGTCAGCTCCCCTGCCTGCATGGCGGCGACGAAATGCATATTTTCCCCAGGAATGACGGCAACGTGAGGAAACACCTGCTTCAACGTGTGCTGAATGCAACGCAGAAACGCCGCCAGATCCTGGCTGATGTAATCTTCCGAGGCGCGTAGTTGCAGCGCGAGCAGTCCTGCGGGGGCTAGATGTTCGCGTGCCGAAGCGAAGAACTCGCGGGTGTAGAAGCGGTTCAATTGCGCGGTTTGCGGGTCCGGAAGATCGACGATGATCACGTCGAACGTATCGCCGGTAGTGCGCAGGTAATGCCGGCCGTCAGCGTAATGCAAGTGCACACGCGCATCGGAGAATACTTGTGACTGCCCGGGAAAGTACTGGCGCGCGATGGAAATCACCGCCGGGTCGAGTTCGACGTAATCGATGCGCTCGACTGTGGGATGTTTCAAGGCTTGCGCGATGCTGCCATTCACTCCCCCACCTATGAGCAGCAAGTGCCGCGGTGCGGGATGCTCCAGGAGGGCATAGTGGACCGCTTCTTCGGCAGCGCTCTCGTCAGGCGCGCTGGCGAGGATGATGCCATTGTCATAGATACTGCGAATCTCGCCGGTTTCGATGATGGCCAGCTTGCCATAAATCGAGTCGCGCGATGCGAGCAGATGAAAACCTCGCCAGAGGCGAGCTTGGGAATTCTGCTCCAAAAACGGCACTACCCAAGCCGCAAGAAGTACCGCCCCCAGGCCGATGCCTAACCCAACCGCTACGATCTGCCTGCGACACATCGGAGAGTACAGGATTGCTGCCATCGAGGCGTTCAGCAGCAGGACAATAGCCGCGATTTGAAACGAGTTACAGCAGCGCAGCAGAAATATGCTGGCGAGAATTCCACCACTCCCGGCGCCTGCGGCCTCCAGCAGATAAGCTGAACTCGCCGCCGCCCGCGCAGTCACCCCAGATGCCTGCTCATAGACGCGCATCGCAGCCACGAACAGCGATCCGGAAAACGCGCAGAAGATACTCAGGCTCACAAACGAGGTCAGGATCATCGGCAGCGGACCTATCAGTTCGCCCGGCACGGCCTGATATACGCTCCGAGAATTGCGCAATAAGCTGATGGTGGGCAACAGGCTGAGACCAAGCAGACACTCGAGAGTTGCGACAACGCGCCTCGGGTTGCGCTCGGCTAGTTTGATGATGCTGCTGATATAACTGCCGGCCGCAGTCCAGAAGAGCCAAGTTGCAAGCATGATTCCCAGCGACATTTCGTTGCCGCTGAAGACAACTATCAACTCCCGCATGAGAACGATCTGGCCAATCACGGCGCTGAAACCAATGAGGACGACAGCTCCCTTTGCGGCGCGTGCTGTCGGCTGCGCACGTGGTGCTGTGACGGATTGCACAGTGCTCGCCATCTGAGCGGAATTACAATCCACTCGTCATCCAAAAGCAAAGACGGAAAGCATTATGGCGTCCGAAAGTCCCACATTGGATCGCCGCGAAGCGCTAATTAAGCTTTTGCGCCTGGGCGGCCTAAGCTTGGGCGCGGCGGGCTTGGAAATTTGGCTCAACCAGCGCAGTTCGCGTCCCGCATCTGCCCTGGCGGCGACTGTCAAGCGCGATCACTCTGTCCCAGCGGATTCGAAGCTCCCCGAAATGGCAGTCGTACAGGGACAGGATCCGGCACAGCTCGCCCGCTATGCCATTGATGAACTCGGTGGTATGCGCCGCTTCATCGCGCGCGGCGACATTGTCGTGGTGAAACCCAATATTGGGTGGGACCGCACTCCCGAGCAGGCTGCCAACACCAATCCTTCTGTCGTCGCGGAGGTGGTGCGCCAATGCTGGAATGCCGGCGCCAAACGCGTGATCGTGACCGATGTAAGTTGCAATGATCCGCGCCGCTGTTTTCAGAGATCGGGAATTGCCGCCGTGGCACAGCATGAAGGCGCGGAGGTCGTGCTGCCCGAATCTGCCGGCTTTCAGGAAGTGGACCTTCAAGGTGACGTGCTGCGCGAGTGGCCAGTGCTCACGGCATTTCTCAGCGCCGACAAGATCATTAACATCCCCATTGCCAAGCACCACAGTCTCACTGGGACTACCTTGGGGATGAAGAACTGGTACGGCATACTCGGCGGGCCACGCCATCAGCTACATCAGCGGATCAACGAGAGCTTGGTTGACCTGGCTGATTTCATTCGTCCCACGCTGACGATCATTGATTGTTATCGTGTGCTGATTCGCAACGGCCCAACCGGCGGCAATCTGGAGGATGTCGTCCTCAAGAAATCAGCAGTCGCCGGGACCGATCCCGTCGCGCTCGATGCCTATGTAGCCAAGGCATTCTGGAATCTCGATGTGTCGTCGCTCCCCTATCTCGCAATGGCGGCGAAGCGCGGCTTGGGAACATACGAATTCCAAAATGTCCGCACGCGGATGAGAGTGGCATAGTTCTCCAGTTGTTGCGGGATCCACACGGCATTGCAGGCGGACTTGGATCCCAGAGATGAACCAGTTCGCGCAGACCAGAGGGTGTTTCCCAAATTGGGCTTTGAGGCGACAGTCGAACTCGCATGCCCTGTACGCGCCTCCAGTCATTCCCGTGATGGCGAGCGCGGACGTACACAGCTGTGGAGGGCGCACAAGCTGATGATGTCGAGGTTTCCTTACCAAGTGACAATAGCTTCTACTGCAACGTTAGTGGTTGTGAATTTGGGCTCGATACTACCCGGACAGCCGGCCCCGGCTGGGATAATGTCGCCGGAGTTGGCACTCCCAACGGCGCGAACTTTATAAATGCCGTCGTGCCATAACACGGGCTTTAAACTGTAGTTTTGGTGGGACGCCGAGGTTGCCGTCCCACTTCAGAAGGACGGCCCAGCTGAGGTGAGTTTGGCATCGAAGGAGCGGCGTAGGCAAAGCAGACTTGCCATGGCCGAAATGTCACTGACAAAACAGTAGAAACCGTGATGGACTTGAGTTGGGTAGGGGCGTGGTTCTCAACGCGGTTGTGCCCTTTAGCCCATAAGCTAACCAACTGCGAGGAACTTTGGGCTACCGCCCTGGCTATGGCTTCTAGGGTCTAGCTCGATCGAGACACATAGAGAGGAGGTCCAATGCACATCAGGGGGCGCTCTCATCATTCCTTGTTCCGGGTGAGCTGGGATCCGGCGAGTGTCGGTATCGCCATCCTGCTGGCGCTGCTCTTCCTTATGTTCTTGTTCCTGTTCCTGGCGTTCACGGCACAGCCGCTGCGAGGACAGACGTCTGAAGTCATCCATACTCTGAACCGATTCCATGAAGCCAGGTGTCTTTTGAGCATCGGTGCCGTTTAGTCGGCAGCGAAGATCCATCGCAGAAAGATTGTTGGCGGCTATGCCTCTCAAACTCAGTTTCGATGCAGTGTACTGCCACGTCAGCGACATGGAAACGAACTTTGCGCATGGCGGTATGCGTGAGCAGAAGCCTCACACCGAAAGCTCCGGTCATGAATGCAACCGACTTTGACTGTCCTGTCTGCGGCGCCAAGCCGGGCGAACGGTGCCACACTCTTACCGGAAAATCTCTGCCCGTAACGCATGCCAGGCGGAAATAGGCTGTGCTCGGCAACAACCCCAATGACAACTCAAAGGAGCCGTGTCCCAAATCACCGGAGAGGCAGTCAACGAATTAGGTGGTGCACAACATAGCGGAACGAAACTCAGGCTCTCCGGCCTGGGGTGACGATTCGCTTGCCTTGGTGCGGACGGTAGACTGCTGAACAACGCTCCACGTGAACGCATGCTCGACCTTGCGAACCGGCGGAACAGGTGCCTATGGCTATCAATAAGAAGCTGCCGATTAGGACGATTCCCCTTCACGTCAACGGCCATGTGGTGCGAGTGACGGTTGACGATCCCGATATGCCCTTGCTGTACGCCTTGCGCGACAATCTGGGATTGCAGGGTCCGCGTTTTGGCTGTGGCTTGGGACAATGCGGGGCGTGCACCGTCCACATTGATGGCTACGCGGTGCGCTCCTGTGTGACGCCGCTCTCCGCCGTCGGCAAGAATCTGCACGAGCGCTGGGTTTCTTTCCTATGACTTCTGCTTCCGCCTGGAGCCAGTCGTCAAAATCATGTCCGTTTTCGTAGCCGCGCTCTTCAAATAATTGACATGCGCGCACACGGATGATGTCCTCGGTTGGTTCCTGGGACGCCCACAGCCAACATTGCAGTGCCGCAGCTCACAGATCGATGTTCGCGGACTGCGGGGTTGTTTGCAGCAACACAACTCTACACTTCGGTCCGTCGCAGATCGCGTTTGCAGAGAACGCCACAAGCGTGCTGCTAGCCGTGTTCAAACGCTCGCGCGATCTCGTCTCGAACGGCCGGCGTGAGCGGCTCGACGACCCCATTCGTCACGATGGTGATGCCCTCGGTCGGCGGACGCACTTCACCAATGCACACAACTGGAACGCCCGTGGCCTGAATGGCAGTTAGGACAGACTCCACGTTATCTCGAGCGACTGCGATTAACAACGCGCCCGACGCAATCAGTTTCAGCGGATCGAGCGCGAGCACACTGCAAATCGCGTCAGTTTCGGGAAATACGGGAGTGTCCTCGCGTACAATCCGAAGTCCGACATTCCTGATCGTCGCCAACTCGAACAGCCCCGTCACGAGCCCACCTTCCGTCGGATCGTGCATCGCGTGCACGGCATCTCCGACATTGGCGGATGCGAGAGCCGCACTGACAACACTGATGCCGGGCTCAATCAGAAAACGGGCGGCCCGGGCCAGAAGATCGCTATCGACCCGTCCCCGCAGCCGTTCGGAATTGTCTCGTGCGAGGATTGCGGTGCCCTCGATAGCGACACCGCGTGTCAATAAGATCAGATCGCCAACAGCGATGTGCGTCTTTTGCACAAGGCGATCACGCGCGACCTCGCCGAGCATCTGTCCCACCAGGATCGGACGATCGAGACCTTGGGTGATTTCCGTGTGCCCGCCCCCAAGTGCAACATCCAGTTCCTCGCACGTGGTCCGCACATCAGCCATGATGGTCTCAGCCAATTCGGGCGTAGTGCGGTTTTCGGGAAGGAGCATGACGACGAAAAACCAGAGCGGGCGCGCGCCCAAAACGGCAACGTCGTTCGCGTTAATGTGAACCGCGTAACGCCCGATTTGGTCCGTGGCAAAGGTGACGGGGTCTGTCGCCACGACGAGATAGCGATCAACGACATCAATGACCGCCGCGTCCTCGCCGATCTGCGGTCCGATGAGAAGCCTGTCAAGGGCGGAGTAAAAGTAGACCACTATGGCGGAGTAAAACTAGACCAACGAATCTGACGAGAGGGTAGGGATTGGCTGGGGATGGCGTCTGGA
>Ga0335081_10006026_pt1 | contig 19237 bp, 15 predicted proteins | sample Lox_Sample_35_FD_206713 | JGI IMG/M metagenome (GOLD analysis project Ga0335081, IMG submission 206713) | Soil microbial communities from Loxahatchee National Wildlife Refuge, Florida, United States - Lox_Sample_3.5 | ecosystem: Environmental > Terrestrial > Soil > Wetlands | place: USA... | reverse complement strand
GGTGTAAATGCCATCCCGGACAAACGAATCGGCTATTGCCGCTAAATTGGTGCCAACAGTGATGTTTACTACGCTGGAGGTCGCAGTCAGCCCGTAATCGTCCGTGGCAACCGCGGTCAAGGCAAAGGTTCCTACTGGCGTGTTGCTCCAGGTCAAAGTGTAAGGGGGATTGGTTATGGTACCCAACGGCTGGCCCCAAGCGAAGAATTGGACCTGCGGCGATGAACCGTCGCTGTCGGAGGCCGTAGCCATGATCACCAGATTGGTCGGAGTCGTAAACGAGGCGTTATTGACGGGGTTGGTAATGCTGATAGTGGGTGGAGCACCTGGCGCGAGAAGCGGGCGCATTAAATTCGGACCGGAAATTATCAACCTGGATTTCTGAGTGGTTATGACGGGACCATTAGTGGTGGCCGCAATAGGCGTCAACAAGAAGGCATGGGCCTGACCGTCGAAAATGCCCCAACCGACAATTTGACCCTCATCGTTGATCCCCCAGGCTTCGCGCAGTTCCCAACCCGAGCCGGGACCGATCAGGTCATTCAAATCATTGATGTACCCATTCTGCCAGAGAAAGGCGTGCGTGCCCGAAACGGCAGAGGCCGTGCCGACAACTCCGATTGAATTATTCAACCCCAAGGCATAGCTATTGGTGCCACCCGCCAACACACCCAGATCAGCAAAGCCGCCATTGTGGTATAGGAACGCGTGCTCCTGATTGTTTATCCCGCCCCAGCCTACGATGTCACCTTCTTCATTGACCGCCCGAGCTTCCACCAAATTCCAGCCAAGTCCGTACGGCAACAGTTGATTAAGATCAACCATTGAACCATTTTGCCAGAGAAAGGCGTGGGTGGTGGCGTTATCGGCGGTCAATGAGGTACCGACTACCTGCAAAGCACTGTTTACCCCGAACGCCATGCTGTTTGTTCCTCCCAAAGTTCCCAAATTTGTGATACCACCGTTGGAGAAAAGTGCCGCCCGTGCCCCCTCCAAGGTTTCAATACGACCGGCAATGTACCCGTTGTCGCTGATTCCATAGGCATAGCTGTTTAATCCGCTCCAATTGCCAATGTTGGTCGCAGCGCCATTCTGATAGAGAAAGGCGCTGGAACCATTGCTGATTTCGGAAAATCCGACGACTTGGCCGAGGTTATTGATGCTCAAAGCGTAATTATTCGTTCCACTCAATCCCAGCAAACCCAGGTCGGTCACGGCTCCGGATTGATATAGAAAGGCGTGCGCACCGCCGGATGCGTCCCAATAGCCGACGACCTGACTTTGATTGTTGACGCCTTGTGCGTACGAATTCGTTCCCACCCAAACCCCCAAGTCGGTCAATTGATAGGTCTGGCACAAACCGTTATTGGAAATCAGCACCAGAAACAGGAGTAGAATGGAAGGGAGAATTTTCATGGAATCAAAAGGAAAAATCAGACGTGAAGAACGAGCCGGGAAAATAGCCCCGCAAGATGCAACCCACCACTCCCAGCCCGAGAAACGCATCGGACCCGCAGCACCGTCCCGCAGATCAATCACCGTTTTCATGCCGCCTTTTCAAAATCCAGAACTCCTTATTTTGAAAAGCTGTCGAGCTTCTTAATGCAGGGTCTTTCGGTTGTCGAGATGTTTTTTGTAAAAACTTATTCACAACATAAAATTGGGTAACGATGAATCGAATTCACAGAATTCACCGCATTGCAACGGAGACTAAATCCCTGGCTGACTTGCCGCCAAAGCTCGATTTCTCCGCCCAGCCAAATAACCGAACACCATCTCAAGATGGAAATGCGCGCTGATCTTCTGCTCCGATCATGTTATTTCGCGTTGCGCGATTGCCCCACGCCGAATCCTACAAAGCCAGAACCCGGAGCCGGGCGGCGGGTCAATGTGGAGGCGTAGGGTAGCGGGGGCACTACATTGACGCGACGACCGGCGACATAAAATCGAAACTGGATTCGTGCGTGGATGGTCAGCGAAGTCGCTCTTTGGACAATCCCGTCAAGAAAAAGTTTAATGCCACAGGTCAGAATACCGACAATCCCTGTCATCGGACGCTCTGTGGCGGTGTGTGGAATCAGGCTGGGGACTGTCCCTGAACGCCGATTGTTCCCGGACTGCGCGCAGGCGCGGACAGGACCTGGCCACATCTCAATCAAGGTAAGATTATGGACTGTATGCGGACATGGACTGACCGAGTTTGTGAGCATCGCCGAGATGTTACCGGGACACTAGCCGGGCAATTTCCGGCACTTGTGCGGACACTGTGCCGGATGCAGCTCAGACGTTACCCGGCGATTGGCCGGCAGTTGCTCGGCCAATGCCCGGACAGTGCCGGGATGATTCCCGACAATCGCGCCAGATATTGCTCGGTAACCGATCGGTCGTTGCCCGGTAATTGACCGGATGATTCACCGGATACTGCACGGAAATTGCGTCGGCTGTTGGCCGGACGATTCATCGGATGTTGCGCGGATGAACTCCGGCAATAACGGCGGCATTGCCGTCGGACAACCGCCGGATAATCGGCGGATAGCCGGTGCCAGCGCCGGCCTTATTCAGATAAGGGGATGGTGTCTAACCAAAATGAACGGCTTTCCATTCCAGAAAGCCGCCACAAATTACGTTCGGCTGAACGTCACGAAATTACGCACGAATAGGCGATTGTGAAGCACTGAACGGGCGTTCTTAAACCGGCAGCGGAATGGAGCAGGTCGAGAGTGGCATGAGCGGACGACGGCGCAATGGAGCGTGGTTTCAAGAACGACCGTTGAGTGCGCTACCGTATAGGTTTACTTCTGAGGCGCTTTGTCTGGCTGGTTTCCGAGTGCCCGCAGGAAAGCCGGCCAGTCAAAGCGCCGGAGTTGGTTAAATACGATTCTTGTATCAGCGAAAGGTCCAAGTGATTGGGACTCTTTCGATGACATGAATGTGGATGCGTTTGCAGTGCGAACAACGGCGGATGGTGCAAGTTCGACTGCTGGAATTGGGCCGGGCGGTGTGTTTGCTCAATGGTTGAGTAAACTCACATTTCAAACATCGAATTTGCCAGCTTGTCGGCTTCTTCGTGCCCATGAACTCTCTTGCGGGTTTTGAAGTTAAACTATTCATGGTATGGTCAAATAGCAATCGTTGCACGTCTCACATCCCTAAGACAGCGCTGATTATTACGTCGGCAAATTCTTGCCGGTCGTCGTCACTGTCAGCTTGCCGTGTTTCACGCCCTTGGAGGCAATAAGTTCATCGGCAATTTTTTTTACGACGGCTGCTTTGCCGCGTACCAGCAACACTTCCAGACAATTGTGGTGGTCCAGATGCACATGCACCGTCGAAAGAATCACATCGTGGTGATCGTGCTGGATGTCCGTGAGCGTGGCCTGAAGGTGCGGTTTGTGATGGTCATAGACCAGCGTGATGGTGCCGGCGATGTCTTCGTTGCCAAATTTCTGCCGGTGTTCAACAAGGCGGTCACGAATCATGTCGGCGATGGCCAGCGAACGGTTGTCGTAACCTTTTTCACCGGACATTTCGTCCAGTTGCCGCAGAAGCGACGGCGGCAGGGATATGCTGAAACGGCTGACGGTTTCTTTTTTCATGGAAAAACAAGGGCATTGTAGGCCAATGTTGTTGTTTGTTAAAGAGCGAAAAGAAAACGACTTTTTTTCTTGGCAAATTTTCATTTCGGACGTAGAACTGAATCGTTCTTTGAAATGGCGGAAGAATTTCCGCCGCAAAACATGGTCAAATGTCTGGGAACCCGGTGAGAATCCGGGACGGTTGCGCCACTGTAACGGCTACAAATTCCAATGTCACTGGTCGAAAGACCGGGAAGGCGGAATGAGGTTTGAGGCCGAAGTCAGGATACCGGTTTGATTGTGCTCGTCGTGGTCGAAGCGATTCGACCAACTTCTCCGCAAAGAGAAGGATGAGGCCAGCCGATTGAACTGTTTTTCTGTCGGATTCGTGAATACCTTCATTCTCCGTTTTGCGGGGTTTGGAGGTTTTTTTATCTTCAAATTCCGCTCTGGTCTCTCAACCAAAAAACCGTCCGCACAAAAGTTTTTGCGCGGGCAAAATTGAAAGATCAGCAAAATGAAAAAGTTCTGTTTGATGCCGGCCTTGGCCGGGTTGTTTGTAGTTTCCGCGGCTCGCGCGGATGTTTTTGACAATATCCAGTTGTGGGTGGGAACCGGCGCCAACGAGGCTGCCTTTGAAATTGATTGGAACAACGGCACGGCCAATGATGCCTTGATTTGGGGTTATCGCTGGAACGGCACGGCGACCGGCGAACAAATGCTCGACGCGATTGTCGCCGCCGATCCACGGCTCTACGCCGAAGTAAGCGGAACAACGCAGTATGGCACCGCGTTGTTCGGCCTTGGATTCCACCCGAGTGGCTACCAGAATTTTCCACTCAGTCCGTCATTAACATTCAACAGCCAGCACCTTGCCTACGCCGACTACGGCGGGGTAAACGACAGCCGCACAGCGGTTAACGCTGGAGATCTATGGCAGGAAGGCTGGTTCAACGCTGGTTACTGGAGTTATTGGTTGAGCACGGACAACCGGTTGTCGGCGGATTATACCGATTGGGATTACAGCGGCGTGGGCATGAGCAGCCGCGTGCTGGATAACGGCGATGTTGACGGCTGGAGTTTCGATTATGATTTTGCCTGGCCGGGGACAACGCCCGCCGTGCCGGTGGATGTGGCGGCAGTTCCCGAACCGGCAACTTGGGCGCTGTTTGCATTAAGCGGTTTGCTTTTTTGTCTCAAAAAAAATCGTCCGGCTCAAAGAATTGCTGTCGTCGCGGGCGTAGCGGCAATGGCATTGTTTGCCGGCGGGAAAGCGCAGGCAATTTCTTTGGACGACATTCAACTGTGGACCGGCTCCGGCACCAACCGCGCCGCGCTCGTCATCGAATGGAGCGTGCCGCAATCATTGACCAATTCTTCCGTTCCTGTTCCGGTCACGGACAAAACTCTCGTGTGGGGTTATCGTTTCAACGGCACGGCTACCGGCACAGAAATGCTCCAGGCAATTCTCACGGCGGATCCAAAACTTTACGTCGCGGCAGATGTTTATCCCGGTTTTGGCACTTTCGTCGAAGGCATCGGCTATAACCTGAATGGCAACGGTGTCATTGGCATCACGGACGGCGCCAGCACCAATTTTTTTTCCAACGGTCTTTTGACGACTGCGACGGTCAATGTCGATGCCGCTCAACCGCTCAATGCCGGGGATTTATATTGGAGCGGCTTGTACGGCCCGAATTGGGAAACGTGGCGCGAAACCAATGAACTGGGTGGTTTTGCCGCTTCGCCGAACCGCGGCACCAATGCTTACTGGAAACCGACGGACACGAATTATGAATCTGGTTTTCACGGCCAATGGCAATTTTCAGGCGGCCTCGATGATGCGCCGCTGGTAGATGGGTCATGGGTCGGACTTTCTGTCGCGGCGGGTGAGTATGAATCAGCGACCAATGCGGCTTACAATTTGCACAAGCATGCGCCGGTCTCTCCGGACGGCACTTATGTCGCCTATGTCTGCAACACAAACGATTTTGCCGTGCAAGTCGTCAGCACTAATAAGATCAGCACGCTAACTCATTATAATATTCCTTCTGCGGTGCTGGGTCCGCCAACACTGCAATTCTATGATATTTATGACTCCAGACTCACCAATGAAATCACCAAGGTGGTTGAGCCGGAGTATTGGACTTATCCTGACAAGGCAACTCCCGTTATCTGTGAAATTAGCGTGGGCGGCTACATCACGGTTAAAATGGCATCCCCGATTTACCATAATCCCAACAATCCTTACGGCTTGGACTTTATCGTCTTTGGTAATTCGTTTTATGTGGATATAGGCGGTTCGATTGTCAATAACTTGACGGACATGGATTCCCTTCCGATTGCCGGCCTCTCCGGAACTTACGGGCATACTACCACCGTTTCCGTCAGTCAGGACGGGACCAACTGGTTCACCTATCCTTATGTGCCGTTTCTGTTGCCGAGCGACGCCTACCAATGGGATGATTTCAATCATGTGTGGAAAAACGAGGTGGCGTCGGAGTCCAAGCCCGTCAATCCAACGCTCAATTTTCCGAGTGGTGCCATGGTTTCCAACGTGGTGGATCAATATGTCGGCGCGAACGGCGGCACGGGTTACAGCTTGCAGCCGTCCGGTCTTCCGTGGATTCAATACATCCGCATCTGGGCCGGCACCAGCACGAATGACACCAGTTCGGGCGACTACACCGTCATTGACGCGATTGGCACCGTCCATCCGGTCGCCGTCGGCGACGCGCTGTCCATCACGCCGTCCAATCTGGTTTCCGGCGTGACCAGTCTGGCGTTTCAAAACCCGGCCAATCTGAGCCAGACGTTGATCTCGCTCAATTTTGATTCCGTCAGCACCAATGCCAAGATCAGCACCGTCAGCCTGCACGAATTTTCCGCGTTCGCGCCGGTCGTCGGCAACGTCTCCAGCGCGTATCAACTTCAATCGCGTCCGCTGGCGGGCGCAACCAATACGGCGCTCCAGGCGGACATCGGCCTGCGTGTCGGCAACAATTATTCCGGCAACGGAAATGATTTGCGGGTCTATCAATGGAACTGCACGAACTGGACATCGCAACCGTTCACGTTCAATGCGGCGAACAGTCAAGTGCTTGTCGCGGGCGTGACGAATTTCACCGCGTTCGTCGTTTCGCAAATCGTGCCGCCGACTTTGAGTGCTCAATCGCTAACGAACGGCTTCGCGTTTCAATTCACGCCCGTGGCGAATTGCCCGCACGTTTTGGAACGTTCGACCGACCTCGTGAACTGGACGCCGATTTACACCAACACGCTGTCGAGCGCGCAACCCGTCATCTGGCAGGACACCAACGCGCCGGCTGGCAACGCCTTTTATCGGCTGCTGTTGAACGTGCCGTGAGCGCGCCGGAAAACATCCATCCCGCGCAATGTCCCTTGTGCGGCGGGTCGAACGAGTGCCAACTCTGTTCGCCCGCCGCTTACAAAGGCCCGTGTTGGTGCGCGCAAGTGGAGATTTCTGCCGAACTCCTCGCACGAGTGCCGGAACATCTTCGCAACCGCGCCTGTATCTGCAAAAAGTGCGTATCGGAATTTCATCGCGCAAAAAACGCCGCTTCGACGCCTAAAATCCTACCCGGTGATTTTTATTTTGAAAGCGGCCTGATGGTTTTCACTGCGACCTTTCATTTGCGGCGCGGTTATTGTTGTGGCAGCGGTTGCCGCCATTGTCCCTATCCGAAACCGTTGCTCCAGCGGGCATGAGCTTTTCACCGCAACGCATCGTTTGCCTGTCGGCGGAGATCGCGGACTGGCTCTGGCGTCTGGACGCGTGGGACCGCGTGGTCGACGTAACGGTCTATTTCCCTGCGCCGATGGATACGCCACGCAAACCGCGCGTCAGCGGTTTCAGCACTGTGAATCTTGGCGAAATCATCAAGCTGCACCCCGATCTGGTCATCACGCTTTCCGATGTGCAGGCCGAACTCGCCACCGCGCTAATGAAACTTGGCTTGGCCGTGCTGGCAACAAACCAGCGCACTTTGACGGAGACGGAAACGACCCTGGCGCTGGTCGCGCGTATCGTGAACCGCGAGGCGGCGGCGGAAAAATGGCTGGCGGAATTCCAGCGGCGTCTGGCTCCGGTGAAAATAGGTGGACACCGGCCGCGAGTGTATTTTGAAGAATGGAATGAACCGTCCATCGCCGGCATCGCGTGGGTCAGCGAAATGATTGAGCGCGCCGGCGGTGAAGACGTTTTTGCCGGATTGCGTTCGCGCCGTTCAGCGCCGGAGCGTATCGTCACAACGGGGCAAATCCAACAGGCACAGCCGGAAATCATCTTTGCGTCGTGGTGTGGAAAACCTGTTTGCGCGGATGCCATTGTCAATCGTAACGGCTGGTCAGACGTGCCCGCCGTGCGGTCTCGCCGCATTTTCGAGATTCCCGGTGAGGAAATTCTTCAGCCGGGTTTTCAACTTGTGCGCGGATTTGAGCGCATGAAGCAGGTGATTGAGAGGGTGAGGTTGGCCACATGAAACGGCGCGCCTTCACATTGATTGAATTGCTTGTCGTCATCGCCATCATCGCGATTTTGGCGGCATTGCTGTTGCCGGCCCTAAGCCAGGCCAAAGCCACGGCCAAACGCATCCAATGCTTGAGCAACTTGCACCAAATGGTTATTGCGGCGCACGTTTATGTGGGTGAAAATGACGACTCGTATCCCATTGCCCAATACTTCGACGATGACACGGGCGATTTTTATTGCTGGGACTTGAGCGTGATTTACGACGATGCCGGCAACGCGAGCGTCAAGCCGGGCATTTTGTGGGAAAGCCAGGGCAACGCCCAAATTCAGCAATGCCCGTCATTTGATGGCAGCGCCAACTGGGCCGACAATCCCTACACCGGCTACAATTACAACACCAGCTACATCGGCCACGGCCAAGGCGAAGCCTTTGAGCAACCAGCAAAAACCTCCGCCGTTCATCATCCGTCCAGAACCGTGATTTTTGGCGATGGCCAGTATGTAGGGGGCGCCGATAAATTCATGCGCGCGCCTTTTCCGAATCCCGGTGACGCGAGCTTTGACGGACGCAATGCCGGCACACAAGGTTTTCGCCATCGAAACCGCAGCAACGCCGCCTTCTGCGATGGCCATGCCGAGTCGTTGCGTAATTGCTACACCAACAACTGCGAAAATTCTGCCGTGGCACCCGGCACCGGCTTTCTCTCTCCCAGCAACTCAATGTATGATCTCAATTAAAAAATTATGAACAAACCACGTTTCTTACTTTTAACCGGAATGATTCTGGCTGCCGCCTTGTCGCGGTTGATTCCACATCCACCCAACTTCAGCCCCATTGCCGCGCTTGCCCTGTTCGGCGGCGCGCAATTTGCGGACAAACGCCTGGCATTTGTCGTCCCGCTGGCCGCAATGTTCCTGAGTGATTTGATTTTGGGGTTGCACGCTTTGATTCCCGTTATTTACGGCTGCTTCGCACTCATTGTTTGTCTCGGCTTTTGGGTGCGACGACGGCAAAGTGTTTGGCGCATCGGCGGCGCGGCATTGGCGGGCGCAATTCTATTTTTCGTCGTCACAAACTTCGGCGTTTGGGCAATCGGTTCGTATTATCCCAAAACCGGAAGTGGGCTGCTCGTTTGCTATATCGAAGCCATTCCGTTTTTCTGGAACACGCTGACGAGCGACCTGTGTTTCACTGCCATTCTGTTTGGCGGATTGCTTGTGGCAGAATTGCGTTGGCCGGTCTTGCGCCCGGCACCGGCAAATCGTTGGGATTGATGCCGCCGATTTCAGGAGCGTCAAATAACTGTTATCGGGTGTGCCATCGGCTCAAAATTTTATTTTGTTTCTGACGGCACTTTTTCAATCACAAACAATTCCTTTTCGGGAAGTTCGCCGCATTCGCGGGCGAGCGATTCCAATTGCGCGTCGGGCGCGGTGCGGATTTTTTCTAAATACTTCTGGTTTGGCTTGAGCAGCAACACCGGGCCGGTGCCGTCCTTGCGCCGGACACTAACGTGCGCGTCGGCCATTGCCAACGCTTCAGCCAGGCGGATGTCCAACCGGCCAATGCTGTTGCCGGTGCCGACGACCAGTCCGTCGGCGATACAGGAATACGGCGTCCTGAGCGGAATGTGACAGACGACATCCAGTTCATGTTGCCCCCATGTCGCATTGAGTTCGCGCAAGGCAGCCTTTCCCATGCGCCATCCGAGAACATTCCACGGCCCAACGTGGCCGTGCAAATTCTTGATTTCATTCCACCAATTGGTGGGTTCCTGCGCCTGATTCCATATGTTTGTGCCAGCAGCAGAGATTTCGTCGTCGTGGGCGAAAAGTTTGCCAGCGGTTAAAAGGGCAATGGCTGCTGACAGGATGAGGATTGATTTTTTCATAGAATGATTTTGTGTTATGGACTGCTGAATTGGGTTCCGTTGCGGTCGGCGAAACGGACAATGTCGCCGCTGTCCCCGGTGCAGCGATACCAATCGTCGCCGCTTAAAGGCGCGTAGGTGCCGAGGCTTTTCGGACTGTTGGGTTGTGGCCCCAAACTCCAGACGACCCAATGCACAGGGCTGATTTTTGGATCGGTAAAGTATTTTCCACCGCCAGACATGTCGGTCGGTGCATTAGTCGGAACCCAAAGCGAATAATTGCCTGCCGCCGCGCCGTTGAGCAACTCCGGCCCCGGCGCAGCGTATTTATAGGTGTGGTCAGGATTGAAAACGTCCTCCAAATCAGCTTCCAATCCGCCTTGGTTTCCGTGCGGCAGGTAGCGTTCGTTGGCCAGTTCCACCGGCAATTCACACCAGTGCGAAGCCAGATCGCTGTTGCAATTCACACGCACGGGCGGAACCTTGCCGGCGTTATCAGTGGAATACATTTCCAGCGCCAGGCCAATGCCGTAAAGCTCGGCACGGACTCTGGTAACTTTGGCTTTTTCCTGGGCACCCGCCAGCGCTGGCAAAAGCAAACTGGCGAGCAAGCCGATGATGGCAATCACCACCAGCAATTCCACCAAAGTGAACGCGGCAACCGGCGCGCGATGATTTTTAGATTTCAACATCATGCCGTCCGTTTATTGCACCTGTTGAAGCCGGAAGAATTTCTGCGCCTCCATCGGTTGCAACCCGATGGTGTTTCGTCCGTTTATGACCGCCGGTGTATTGGTGATCGCCGTCCAGTTTGGATTGGAAAGTGAATCGCAGTTCTGCAACTGGTAATTGGCCAACGATCCGGGCCACGAAACCACTACCGAGCCGCCTTGACCGGCAATGTTCAAAATGGCCGCGTCCGACGGTGCGATTTCCTGCATGAACAATTCATAGCCGAACGTGCCATCCGTGCCGGAACCGGATTCCTGAAGGAAGACGCCCGTCGCATCAAATTGATTCGTCGGGGCCGGGCCGATGTCATACAGCGGATGAATCAATGGAAATTGCCGGCCTTCGCCGTCCGTGGCCGTGCAATAACGTGAATCCCAATCCGAATTGGTGTTCCAGCCGTTGGTCGTGACTAGCGTCAGGCCGTTGATGCGCACGCGCATTCCCTGCCAATGCTCGCCGCCCGTCGCGCGCGTCGGGTCAAAAATGTCGTAATGTCCCGTCGCGCTCAAATTGGTGCTAATCACCGAAGACAGCGAAATCACTTCCGGCGCGGGCAAACCAAAATTTGTGGACACCAGTGAAATGGTAAAATCATAGGCAGGGTCGGTGCTGTGTTCCTCGTTGATGTTTTGCATCCCGCCATAAAACAGGGAGCCGTTGGCGGTAATCGTCACCAAGTCGCCCTTGTGAAAGGCGTAGCCCGTGGCCGGGTCGTGACTCACGCGGTTGACTTCCGCCGTCCAAGCATCGTCCGTGTAACTGTCGCTGCCGTCGTGCGGTTCCCACGGCAAATTGCCGTAATCCTGGGCCATCCAACATTCCACGCCGCCCCGGTCACCATTCGTGACCACCTGCACGAACACCTGCCATTGGCCGCCCAAGTCATACATATTTGCGCCATCATCCCACGGCAGATAATCCGGCGTGGCGTCAAGCATCTCGCTTGGATCGGTCAAAAGCACGCCCGTCAAAACAATGGGAAAGCTGCCGTTCCAAGTGCTGACGCCCATGTCGTCCACGGCTTCCAAGTTGGTGACGGTTTCGGCGCGCGAAACGCCCGCGGCCAGCAGCAAGCCACAAAAGCCGATGGCCGCAATTTGAGGGATGGTTTTCCAAGCGCGGCGCAAAACCGGCGCTTGACCTGGATTTGAAATAAGTGTTACGTTCATCACCAATGGTGTTACCAACACAATTAGTGTTACGCAATATAAAAATAGTGTTATTGAAAGTATTAGCGGCCATTTATGCAAATTACAGATGAAGTTATTGGGAGCGAGACGGCTTCTTCCGATGCGATTCCCGCGCCTATTCCGGTTGTTCCGGTCAGCGTGAAAGGCCGGATTGTCTCCCTGTATGCTTTACTTATCGGCTTTAATGCCGGGGCGTGGATCTGGGCGCTGATTGCCTTTCATAACTATCCGGTTCTGCTGGGCACGGCGTTCCTAGCCTACACTTTTGGCCTTCGTCATGCGGTGGATGCCGACCACATCGCGGCGATTGACAACGTGACGCGCAAATTGATGCAGCAGGGCAAACGACCGGTCACCGTCGGTTTCTTTTTTTCCCTCGGCCATTCAACCATCGTTTTCGGTTTATCGGTCGCCATCGCCCTGACTTCCGTCGCGATCAAGAACCGTTTCGATTCCTTTGAATCCATTGGCGGGATCATCGGGACTTCCGTTTCCGCTTTCTTTCTTCTGGCCATTGCCAATATCATTATCCTCATTTCGGTCTATCACACATTTCAACACGTCAAGGGGGGCGGCCAATTTGTTGACGAAGACCTCAACCTGATTCTCGCCAAACGCGGATTCTTCGGACGCATCTTTCGGAATTTGTTCCGACTGATTGAGCATAGCTGGCAGATGTATCCCGTTGGTTTTCTTTTCGGTCTCGGTTTTGACACCGCAACCGAAGTCGGTTTGCTTGGCATTTCGGCGACGGAAGCCACGAGGGGGCTTTCAATCTGGTCAATCCTCGTTTTTCCGGCCCTATTTACGGCCGGCATGGCGTTGGTTGATTCAACCGACAGCATCCTGATGCTTGGCGCTTATGGCTGGGCCTTCGTCAAACCGATCCGCAAACTTTATTACAACATGACCATCACACTTGTCTCGATCCTAGTGGCGTTGCTGATTGGCGGAATCGAAGTGCTGGGGTTGATTGGCGATCATTTTAAAATCCACGGCGCTTTCTGGGACATGATCGGCTCCTTGAACAGCAATTTTGGTGTCATCGGCTTCGCCATTATAGGAGTTTTTGTATTGAGTTGGGCCGCTTCGATCATCATCTACCGCATGAATCGTTACGATGAGATTGAAGTAAATGCTGGCCCCTTCAACTAAAGATAGTCCGATTGCTGGATACCTTTCGCACTGAACGAGCGTTCTGAAACTGGAAGCGGAACGGAGCCTGGTCGGAAGTGGCCTGAACGAACGACCGCGCAGTGGAGCGGGTTTCAGGAATGCTCGTTGAGTGCGTGACCGCATAGGATTTACTTCAAAGGCGATTTGTCTGGCCGGTTTCTGAACACCTGGAAGAAGGCTGGCCAGTCAAAGCGCCGAATGGAAGCGGATGCCTACAACACAAAGTTGAATGTGACTACGGCGCTAAATTTCTCGCCTCCGGTTCAACTTTTCAAATCCTTCCTCCAAGTATTCGCTCTCTGATACGAGGCCAAATGTATAATCAAATTCACCACTGCCAGGTTCGGCATCGTTGAGGGCCTCAGAAAATGATTGGTAGGAGGAGCGGCCATAAAATGCGACGGCTTGTAGGTATTTGAGTTGAGGGTCGGAAAGAGAGCGTATGAGTTGTTTAAAGGCAGTGTACTCAGGAAGTGCAACACGGGCTTGCTCGTGCTCGATCATCGCTTCCGTGTGTTCAGGCAGCCGGATGCCGAGATCATCACCCACGGGAGGCAATGTTTTGAGGCTTTCATTGTAGGCTGCTTTGAGGCTGATGATTTCTTCTAATTTTCGTTTTGAGATTATTTGCTCGTGCCGGGGCATACGCAGGGGAAGGTAGTGGATGATCCAGTGACAGTCCATGCGCCGTTGTATTTTCCCTCAATTTCCCAGTGTTTTTCAGGGAGACTGCCGAAAAAAGGGTGTTTCATTTTGTGTAAGAGCTACACCAATGCTCCGCCGATTTCTGCCAAGCTTGCGGGATGAATGAATTCAGACATTCCGGGATCGTAAAAACGAACCCGATTGGAGCCAGGCGATTTTGCAAAGTTTGCAAAAAGACGGCGATGGTTTTTGGCAAACTGCCCGGTGCGATGAGAAGCAACAGACAAAGGCAGCATCTCGCGATGCCGCTTCGGGCGATAGGCAGCCTATACCGGTCCAGACCGGAAAAGCGGGACAATTGCATTTTGTTCATACATTGCACAAGCCGCTTTTGGAAACTTGATAAAATCATTCCCTATGTTCAGCGCCACAGCGCATAAAAGTCTGGCGAGTGCCGAAGGATACTTCGTCGAGCACCTGTCACAGAACGATTATTACGCCGCCGGGGAAATCCGCCCTGGCCGGTGGATCGGCATTGGTGCGGAACGATTGGGCTTGAGTGCCGGGCAACATGTCTCGCGCGAACAGTTTTATGCCCTGTGCGAGAACCAGCATCCGCAAACCGGCGAACGGCTGACATTGCGCCAAAATGAAAAGGACAAACGGAGGGTGTTCTTCGATTTCACCTGTTCGCCCCCCAAATCGGTATCTGTTCTGGCGGTAGTGATGGACGACCAACGGTTGGTCGAAGCCCACGAGAACGCAGCACGAATTGCGTTCCGCGAACTGGAAACATTTGCAGCAACACGGGTGCGCAAGGCAGGCAATCAGCGAGACCGAATAACTGGTAATCTGGTTGCTGCCGCGTTCGTCCACACCAGTTCCCGCGCACTCGACCCGCAGTTGCACACTCATTTCACAGTTTTCAACGCCACGTTTGATGAAAATGAACGGTGCTGGAAAGCCTTCCAAGCGGGTAGGATGTATGACGCGATTCGTTACGCGACGGCCGTCTATCGCAATGAGCTGGCGCGGCGGGTGCGGGAGATTGGTTATCGCACGTCGCCGGCCAAACATGGTTTTGATATCGAAGGGGTGAGCGATGCTGTGATGAAGAAGTTTTCCAAGCGCGCCCAGGAGGTGAACCAAATCGTCGGCGAGATGGAGAAAAAGCTTGGACGCAAACTTTCCAACAACGAGGTGTCGTATGCCGTGCATCAAAGTCGGGCCAAAAAACTCAAAGGCATCTCGACGGCTGAAGTGCGTGAACGCCAACTGGCGCAGTTGCGCCCGGATGAATTGGAGCCATTGCAAACGTTGGTAACGTCGGTCCGACCGAGCAGTCCGACAAGGAACCTTGGCTCGGAAACACAAGCCCTGACATTCGCCACTGCTCATGTATTTGAACGCAAATCTGTGGTGCCGGAGCATGAATTGCTGGCTGCTGCCCTGGCGCATCGGCAAGGCGAAGTGGATTTGCCGCGGTTGAAACAGGCCGTCCGGCAATCGCCGGATTTGGTGACGACTGAGTGGGGACTTTCCACCAAACAAATTTTGGCAACGGAACTAGATTTGATTCAAACGGTCAACACCGGGTGTAATGCCGTAGCCCCGCTACATCCGACGTATCAGCCCGCCGATTGGCTAAGTGAGGATCAACAGCGGGCGATTTACCACGTCCTGCGCACCAGTGACCGCATCACCGGCATCCGTGGACTGGCCGGCACGGGCAAAACCACGGCCCTGCGTGAGTTGGTCGCCGCCTGCCAAGAAGCGCGCGTAGAACCGCTGTTCTGTGCGCCTACCGCAGCGGCAACGGATGTTTTGAAAAAGGAAGGATTCAACGCGGTGACTTTACAGAGCCTGTTGCTGTCGAAGCCGGTGTTGTCCAAACACAACCTGGTTGTGCTTGATGAAGCCGGGGCGGTCGGCATTGACGACCTGAAACGGCTGTTTGAACTGGCAAAGGATGCGCGGATTGTTTTGTCAGGTGATACCGGCCAGCACGCATCGGTTGCGCGTGGCGATGCGCTGCGGATTTTGGAGAACCATTCCCGTTTTCAATCCGGCCAACTGACTGCCATCCGGCGGCAACGTCGCGCTGATTATCGCAAGGCTGTCGAACTGGCGGCGAAAAAGGAAACGGCTCTGGCCTTCGCACAACTGGAACGCATGGACGCGGTGGTCGAACTTTCAGACAACCAGGTTCACAACTCCGCGGCGCAAGCGTATGTGAAAGCCCTGAAACAAGGTCAATCGGCGTTGTTGGTCGCGCCAACCTGGAATGAGATCGAAGCAGTGACGCAGAAAGTACGCACGGCACTGAAAACGTCCGGGGCATTAGCCGGTGAAGAAAAGGAATTTCAGGTTTTTGATTCATTGTCGTGGACGGAAGCACAGAAGCGCGATGCGCGGCAATATCGTCCGGGTCTGGCGATTCGGTTTCATCAGAGCAAAGGTAATTTTGCCAAAGGTGAATCCATCGAAGTCAGCGCCGTTGAAAATAATTCACTGAAAGTTCAACGTGCCGATGGTTCTGAAAGTCTTTTCCCATTGGGTCAAGGCGCCGCTTTGTTCGATGTGGGTGAAGAACGAAAGCTCAAAGTTGCCGCTGGTGACAAGCTGTTACTACAAGCCAACTGGCGCAAACGGTTTATCAATGGCGAGTTAGTCGAGGTCAAGGCCATTCAAGGTGATTCCATCGTGCTGGCCGATGGCCGGGTGATTCCTGACAACTACCGCACCTTCACCCACGGCTACGCCGTCACCTCCCATGCCGCCCAGGGCAAAACGGTGGACGAGGTGTTGGTCGTTACCTCGTCACGTTCCCTCCCTGCCGTCAGTCGGGAACAATTTTATGTCAGCATCTCGCGCGGGCGTGATGCCTGCCGTGTATTCACCGATGACAAGGATTTGCTCCGTTCACATGTCACCCATTCCAGCACCCGCGTCGCAGCAGTGGAAGCTATCCCTGTCATTCATCAACGCCGGTTTATCCAGAACGTTTTGTGGCGCGGCCATCGCTTCCTGAAACGGCTCAACATTTTCCGTCACCCGTCCCTTTCGACCCGCAAGAGCATCAACCGGACCCAGGCTTATCAACACCAATCCACTTACCGAATCTCCGTTTAGCTCGCGCGACAATTCCTGTTTCGGCACTGACCCCAATGTGGCCACGTTGAATGTGATTGCCGACAATGAGGAAAGTTTTCAACTGTCTTACGCTCAATTCCTTTATTCCAGGCTGGCATCCAATCCCGCATTGGAAAAGGAACCGGAGGCTCCGCCACAGCGGTTAATGATCTGCTTTGCCGTGGCTGAAGTGGTCGTGTTGGGTAGCGGGCTGAAAACCATTGACCGGGCCATCCAGAAGCATGAGTTGAAATTTGTTCAACGGGCAGACCGGCACTATGCCAATACGCTGAAAACCCACGTCGCCGCCGTCACAGTCACCTTTACCAAGGAGAACGTATGAATCCCGAACGCAAGGAATTCCTCAACCTGCTTTCGCCGCCGGGCCGGATTAACACCACGGAAACCGCGTGGAAACTTGGCTTTGAAACAGATCACATTGCCATACTGGTCAGCGCCGGGCTGCTCAAACCGCTGGGCAATCCACCGCCCGGTTCGATGAAATTCTTCCTGACGGCCGAGATTGAGCAAAAGAAAAATGATCTCAAATGGATGAACAAGGCAACCGAACTCATCCGGTTGAAGGTAAAGGACAAGAACGAACGCGCCGCCAGAAACCGGGCGCGCAACGGGGGCGTGTTAGCTGTCAATGAAGGCAATGGCCATTCATAAATCAGCGGCGTGTCTCGCGCTTCCATTTTACGGCGCGCGGTCGCCGTCAAGGTCGTGCGCTCTGCGCCTCCACCTGTGACCGCGCCCGCTTGCGCCGTGGGAATCGCTTTTAAGAATTACGCCGCGCAATCTGCATCGCCAATGGTCATTCCCAAAACTCATCATCGTGATCACCATGCGCCGAATGGCGCGGCGGCGGAAATGGGTCGAACGTGCCCGGGGGCGGCGGGGGCGGTCCCGGCAGATGAATGAAAAGGCCGAGCCGAACGTGGGGCGTGGGGTTTCCTCCTTTTCGTCGCAATCCACCACTCAATACCCACACCAACAAAGCCAGCAAAAGATAAATGGCTCCCATGAGAAAATAGAGCGCATGTTCACGCATAAATCCGTCAAGGTGTTTCAACACCGACACTTCCAGTTCGAGTGCTTTTATTTGCCAAGATTGCATGATGGCCTCCTATGCGGCTACGGCTGGTGCCGCTGGTTTCGTGTTCCGGTTTCCAATAATGGCCTTCTGTTGCCGTTCGTATTCACTCAAGGACGGCATTTCCACCGGCGCTTTGCGGGAATACGCCCGCGCCATCGCCCGGCTATTGTGGCCAAGATTCACCTGGGCGAACCGTTCAGGATAACCCGCCGTTTTTGCCCGTTCCGCCCAAGCGTAGCGGTAGCTGTGCAAGGAGACGCCTTTGATGCCAAGTCCAGTGCAACGTTGTTTGAACTCCGTGGCGCGGTCGCCAGAACGGACGGTTCGCAGATACGGAAACAGCGGGCCGGTTCCCGGCAGGTCGCGCAAGATTTCCTCCATGTCCTCATCCATGCGCATGATAGCGATGGTGCCGGTCTTCATGCGCTTGTAGCTGATGACGTGGTTGTCCCAATCAACATTCTCGGCTTCGAGGAACGCCAGGTCGGATTGCGATGCGCCCAAGTGCCACGCGAGTTTGTAGAACGCCTTGCGTTCGGGATTGTTTTCGCGGGTGACGATGGCCAGATGTTCCGCCAGCGTGATACTGCGTTTCTCTTTGAACTCGACGGCGGGCCACTGGCGTTTGGGAATTAACGGCCACGGCAGCCAGTTCATGTCCACACAGAAGTTGTGCAGCCGCCGGAGATAAACATTGGTCGAGACGGTTCCCATTTGCAGGACTTTCAAAAGCGTCTCGGCCTTCGTTTCGATGATGACCTGCGGCAGCAACACAGCGAATGCCTTGTCCTTCGCGGCGGTTTTCCAACGGTGTTGGTTCGCACCCTGTTTTGTGCTGATCAACGCTTCAATGGCGTGCTGCCACGTTCGCGTGGTGATGCCGTTGTCGCTGCCCGCCAGATACGCTTTGGCAATTTGGAGATTCAGCACCGGCTGGCGTTCGGAATTGTTCTTAGCTTCGATGACCTGCCGGGCATCGTCGGCATTGGTGGTGCCGAGACTGGTGCGTTTGCCGGTCTTGGTGTCCACGCAGTAGTAGGCTCCGCCACGGATTCCACGGCAGATGAGACGGTAACGTGCTTTCATAGTTTTCACGCAACCGCGAGAATAACTGAGGCCGAATCCGAACAGGTAGCCGATAGCGGGCGGATTACGCCGGACTATTCTGGTTTCCTACGGATTGGAAAATTGGTGTCCGTTTTGGTGTCCGTTTGGACTCCCGAACCTCCTAAACCGCTACTGCACACGCAGTTGGAATTGGAGGCGAGGGTCGGAATCGAACCGACGAATGAGGCTTTTGCAGAGCCCTGCCTTACCACTTGGCT
>Ga0335081_10006025_pt1 | contig 19240 bp, 8 predicted proteins | sample Lox_Sample_35_FD_206713 | JGI IMG/M metagenome (GOLD analysis project Ga0335081, IMG submission 206713) | Soil microbial communities from Loxahatchee National Wildlife Refuge, Florida, United States - Lox_Sample_3.5 | ecosystem: Environmental > Terrestrial > Soil > Wetlands | place: USA: Florida... | reverse complement strand
CGCAGCGAATAGGTATCAGCATGCCGAACGCCTGTTGATCTCGCCGCGCTGCCGGGGCCTGGAGAGGCTAGCCGGGAAGGACAAGTGGCGCTACAGAGTTGCGAGGTACCTGCTCCCATCACAGAGCGCAAGGGGTGGTTGCCCCATCCATGGTTTGTTTCAGGAGTATTTTTAGCCTGCAATGACCGACTAAGCGCGATCCGTTTTGGGCAGTCTCGGGTATTTCCTGCTGATCGTTGTGCCGGGTCTTGCCTATCTCAGGAAGCGAGCCGAAACAAACCAGCGAATCGTCATATACACGTTTGTACTGTGGATCCTATGGTACCTGCCCTATGCGCCCGTCCATGAGGGCTGCCATTTTGTTGCCGGCAGCCTCGCGGGCATGCACCTGAAGTCTCATCAGTTCATCCCCCCGTTGTGGAGGGGAGATTTTATCCATGGCTACGTCTCCTGGGAGCAGGGCAAACCATGGCAGAGGTTGTTGAGCACTCAGGCTCCCTATTCGATCGACGGCCTGATCATCCTGTCCGGCTTGTTTTTGTTCCGAGGGCGGTCTCGATTCACTCCCTTCGTGGGAGCGCTCAAACTAACCGAGACCTTTCTCCGCTCGGTGTACGACGTGGCCATCAACTACTCCTCGGACACGATCTTCGGCGGGGTGGGCGATTTCCGCTTCTTGCTCCGAGGTTACCCACCTCTGGCCGTCCACGCTTGCGCCTGGCTCGTTATGCTTCTGGGCATGTCCAGCGCCGTGCGTGAGATCGCACTCGCCAAGTCTGACCGAACGGATAGGGTGGAGCACTGTTTTCAGAATTCTCTGGAACTTCGGGGCGACTGATATCGTATTTCGATAAGAGGACGCCATGGGTGAAAAAAGAACCGATCTCCTGCGAGGAACGCTGGACCTGCTGATCCTGAAAGCACTGTGGCTGGAACCCTTGCATGGAGTCGGTGTCTCCCGACGCATCACCCAGATCACGAAGGGTGCCTTTCAAGTGAGCTTTGGCTCGCTCTTTCCCTCGTTGCACCGCATGGAAGAGAAGGGATGGGTGGAAGCCGAGTGGCGCGCGTCAGAAAACAACCGCCGGGCCAAATATTACCGGCTGACTTCCTCCGGGCGGGCACAGCTCAAGGTCGAGGAGCGGGATTGGAAGCAGGTGGTCAAGATCATGACGGCGGCGGTGGAATCCGCCTGAGTTGGGATGGGAGGGGATCATGCCAGGTCGAATCGGTAGTCTGTTTCGGAACCTCTTGCGCAAAAACACGGTCGAGCAGGCGCTGGACGATGAGCTGCAATCTGCCGTGGCGCTGTTGACAGAGGAGAAGATGAAGGACGGGCTTTCGCATCCGGAAGCCCGGCGGCAAGCGCTCATCGAACTAGGCGGCGTCGAGCAAGTGAAAGAGGAGGTCCGCACTGTCCGGGCCGGGCGCTTGCTGGAGGACTTCACCACGGATGTCCGTTACGGCCTCCGCACGCTGGCCAAGTCGCCCGGCTTCACGGCGGTGACGGTGCTGACGCTGGCGCTGGGGATCGGGGCGAACACGGCGCTATTCTCGGTGGTGAACGGCGTGCTGCTCAATCCGCTCCGTTACGCGGAGCCGGATCGTCTCCTCGCTCTTTACTCGCGCGTGCCGAACTATGACCGAGCATCCATTTCCTATCCTAACTTCCTCGATTGGGTGCGCGAGAATCGTTCCTTTTCCGCCCTGGCAGCCTATCGCCCGGACGATTTCACTCTGGCGGGGAGAGGCGAGCCTGAGCGGGTGGCAGCGGAGATGGTCTCGGCGAGCTTCTTCCCCTTGCTCGGCGTGCAGCCGGCGCTCGGCCGCACGTTGCTTCCCGAAGACGACCAAATTGGGGCAAGACCCGTGGTCTTGGTCAGTGGCGGCCTGTGGAAGCGCAAATTTGGTTCCTCCAAGGACGTGCTGGGGCAGCCGCTCACCTTGAATGATGTGGTGTACACCATCGTGGGCGTGATCCCGGCAGATTTCCGCTACACCGGCATCAACTTCCGCCCGAGTGATGTGTACACTCCCATTGGCCACTGGAACGACCCCACCTTTCGTAACCGCCGGGCGGGCATGGGTACATTTGCGGTCGGGAGACTCAAGCCCGGTGTCACCATCGAGCAGGCTAAGGCCGACATGGACGCCCTCGGGCGGCATCTGGCCGAGCAGTTTCCCGAGGTCGACAAAGACACGGGCATTACGCTCGTTCCGCTCAAGCAGGCCGTGGTGGGCGACATTCGGCCAACGCTGCTGGTGCTCATGGCGGCTGTAGGTTTTGTTCTTTTGATTGCCTGCGTGAACGTGGCGAATCTCTCGCTGGCCCGCTCGACAGGCCGCACCCATGAATTTGCCATCCGCGCCGCCCTGGGCGCGAACCGGGGCCGCGTCGTGCGCCAACTCCTGACCGAGAGCCTCCTGCTCGCGCTCGCGGGCGGCGGCCTGGGTTTGATGGTGGCGTCCTGGGGAATACGGGCAGCCCTGAACGTGCTGCCGGAGGCCTTGCCGCGGGCTGAGGAAGTCCAGCTCGACGGACGCGTGCTGTTGTTCACGCTCGCCGCTTCGGTGCTGGGGGGAATCTTGTTCGGGTTGGCGCCCGCGCTCAAAACCTCACGGGCCGATCTTCAGGAAACGCTCAAGGAGGGTGGGCGCGGGCTGAGCGGCGCCCGGCATCGCGCCCAGAGAGTTTTCGTGGTCGTGGAAATGGCACTCGCCATTGTCCTTCTGGCAGGCGCAGGATTGATGATCCGCAGCCTCGTCAAGCTTTGGAGCGTGAACCCCGGCTTCGATCCCCATAACGTCCTGACCTTTCTCATCTCGTTTCCTTCGAGGACCGACTCCGCTGAGGTTGTTCGCGCCACCTGGCGGCAACTCCACGACAGCCTCAATGCCGTTCCTGGGGTCCAGGCCGCTTCGCTTGACGCTAGCTCCGTCCCAATGGCCTCGGAGTCTGACCTGCCGTTTTGGCTTGAGGGGCAACCCAAACCCCCGACCCAAGCCGAGATGAAGATCACACTGTTTTACATAGTCGAGCCGGACTACCTGAACGCCATGAAGATACCCCTCGAGCGCGGCCGCTTCCTTTCGCCTCGTGATGATGAGCACTCGCCGATCGTGGTCGTCATCGACGAGAGCTTCGCCCGGATCCATTTCGGCGGACAGGACCCTATCGGCAAGCGTGTCAACTTCGGTATCCTGAACCTCACAGCGGAGATTGTCGGGGTGGTTGGACACGTGAAACAGTTTGGACTCGATGAGGGCCCCGCCCCGGGTCTCGAAGCGCAATGCTATTTTCCAATTGTGCAATTTCCTGATCAATTCATCCCGTTGCTGGCCCGAAGGGTGGGAGTGGTGGCGCGAACCGCAGGCTCGCCGCTCGCCCAGGTTGGCTCGATTCGTCACGCCTTAGGCCAAGTCAACGCCCAGTCGGTGATGTACGAGACGAAGGCGATGGACGGAATCGTTGCCGACTCGCTCGCCGTGCGGCGCTTCTCCATGGTTCTCCTCGGGAGCTTCGCCGCACTGGCGCTCGTCATGTCCTGTGTCGGAATCTATGGCGTGATCTCCTATCTGGCGAGCCAGCGAACGCAGGAGATCGGCATCCGTTTGGCCCTTGGTGCCGGGCGGTGGCATGTGCTGCAAATGGTGCTCGGCGAAGGGGTGACGTTGGCGCTCGTGGGTGTCGCCATCGGCGTTGCGGCTGCCTTCGGGTTGACGCGCCTCATGGCGAATATGCTCTTCGGGGTCAGCGCCCATGACCCGCTCTGCTTCGCCGGGGTTGCGGGCCTGTTGATTTTCGTTGCGCTGGCGGCCTGCTTCATTCCCGCCCGCCAGGCGATGAAGGTCGACCCGGTCGTGGCGCTGCGGTGTGAATGAAGCAATCAGCTATCAGTATTCAGCAAAAAGGCTGTCTAGCTGATCGCTGCGTGCCTGCCGTTGCGAGCTGAGTTTTGCGGCCTCGGCAGGTTAGGTGAAGGCTAGACAGCTCCAAACCCACGGATCGGGAGACACAAATGCTCCGGTTCTTGCGGCGGAGCGGCTTCGTTGAACTGCAAAAATCTTGACCGAAGAGCTGGTTCCGCGAAATCGATTGGAACCCAGTAGTCAAGATCATGACGGCGGCGGTGGAATCCGCCTCGACCAGTTAGGAGGCACCATGTCAGCTAGAATCGTGAGTTTGTTTCGGAACCTCCTGCGCAGAAACACGGTTGAGCAAGCACTGGACGATGAGCTGCAATCTTCAGTGGAAGTCCTATCGAAGGAGAAGATGAAGGACGGGTATTCGCAATCGGCAGCCCGGCGGGAGGCGCTCATCGAACTCGGTGGCGTGGAGCAAGTCAAAGAGCAGGTCCGCGCCGTTCGGATGGGCCGCTTCTTGGAAGACTTCGCCAAAGATCTGCGTTTCGCACTCCGCACCTTGGCCAAGTCCCCCGGCTTCTGCGCCGTGGCGGTGCTGACGCTCGCGCTGGGCACCGGGGCCAATACGGCCATCTTCACCATTGTCTACGGCACCCTTTTCAGCCCGCGGCCTTACCCGAACGAGGCGCAGGTCGTCCAGGTGTACACGCACGACAGGAAACACCCCAGCAATTTCCGCGCGTTTTCCTATCCCACCTACGCCGACATCCGCGAACAGAGTGCGATAAAAGCCGTCTTCTCCGGGGTGCTGGCCCACAATATGGTAACGGTCAGCCTCGGCGAGGGCGAAACCTCTCGGCGCACGTTCGTAGCCGTCGTCAGCTCGAATTATTTCCGCACGCTCGAAGTGCCGCTGGCGCAGGGACGCGGTTTTCTCCCCGAGGAGGAAAAACCTGGCAGTGCCGTCCCCGTCGTCATCGCCAGCTACGTTTACTGGCAGAAGACCGGCTTTGACCCGCAACTGGTCGGGAAGATCATCCGCGTCAACGAGCGCCCATTCACGGTGGTCGGCATCGCGCCGGAGTATTTCAGCGGGACGATGATGATCTTCGGGCCCGAGCTCTATTTTCCCCTGGGCGATTACGACCTGCTGACCAATGGTTCCTCTGCCGAGTTTAAGCGCACCCTCGAACGGCGCGACGCCAATGTTCTTCTCATTGTCGGACGCCTCAAGCCGGGCGTCACCGCCTCAACCGCCGGGGCTGCCGTCCTCACGGTCGCTGCCAATCTTGAAAAGGCTTTGCCGGTTGTGCAGAAGGATCAAACCTTTCTCGTCCGCCCTCTGCCCCGCTTGGACACGGGGCCGTACCCTGCCGATCAAGAAAGCAGTTTGACCGTACTCGGTCTCATGCTGTTGTCGTTGGGTGTCATCGTGCTCTTCGTCGCCTGCCTCAATCTGGCGGGTGTGTTGCTGGCGCGCGGCCTAGCGCGGCGCAAGGAAATAGCCATTCGCCTGGCGCTGGGCGGCGGCCGGGGCCGCATCATCCGGCAACTCCTGACCGAGGGCTTGGTGGTTTCGCTGGCCGGCGGCGCGGGCGGCTTCCTGATCGGTTTCCTCTCCTCCCAATGGCTCGGGGCCTCGCTGAGTACTCACATGCCGGTGGACCCAGTCCTCCGGGGCGGCGCCGATCCCGCCGTCATCGTGGCCACGCTCGCCTTTTGCGCACTCGCGACGCTATTCTTCGCCCTAGGACCCGCGCTCAAGCTCACGCGCCCCGACCTCATCACCGATCTCAAGGAGCAGGCGGGCGAGGATGCCGCCCCGCGCCGCCACCGCTGGCTGCCGCGCAATCCCCTGGTCGCGGCGCAGGTGGCGTTGTCGCTCGGCCTGACCACCGCGGCGGGACTTTTCATTCACGGGGCGCTCAAGGCGGGCAGCGTCCGAACTGGCTTCAATGCTGACTCCACAATCTTTATCGAGGCCGACGCCAGCCTGGGGGGCTACGACCAGGCCCGCAGCCTGCAGCTTTACCGCGCGGTTGGTGATCGGCTCGCCGCACTGCCTGGAGTGCAGTCCGCCAGCATCGCTTCCACGGTGCCCTTTGGTCTCTACACCCTGAATCGTCCCGTACAGCGCGCCGGCGTCAAGCTCGCGCCCGACGCCCACCCCGCCACCGCTGCCGAAGGATTGGCTTACAACGTCCGCTGGAGCGGCATCGGCGCCGATTACTTCACGACCATGGGCCTGCCGCTCGAGCGCGGTCGGGAGTTCACCAAAACCGAAGCCGAAACTCCTGGCGCCCCGCCCGTCGCCATTGTTGACGAGGTGCTCGCGAAGAAGCTCTGGCCGGAAGGCGACGCGCTGGGCCAGCGCATCGAGTGGGCGGAAAGCACTGCTCCCACCGCTCAACTCGGAGGCAGCGGCATCATGGGCATGAGCGACGGTTACGGGAGGCGCGCCCAAGACCCTCCCTCAATCGAGATCGTGGGGATCGTGCCCGCCACCCGTTGGGAAATATTCCAGTCGCAAGCTGGAGGCCAGATCTATGTACCCTATGCGCAGGATTATCGCAGCAGCGTCTTCTTTCAGGTCCGCACTGTTCCCCGCGCCATCGGAGCCGACGCGGCCTTGTTCAGCCTTCTGCGCCGGGAGGCTCGCTCCACTGCGCCCGGCGTGCCCGTATTCAACGTGAAGACTTTCCGCCAACAGTTCAACGACAACGCCCAGCTCTGGGTCGTCCGCTCGGGCGCCGAGACGGTTTCTTTCTTTGGCGGTCTGGCACTGGTTCTGGCCCTCGTGGGGGTTTACGGAGTCGTGGCTTACGGCGTGGCCCGGCGCACGCGCGAGATTGGCATCCGCACGGCGCTCGGCGCTCGGCCAGCCACCGTTCTGCGCATGATCCTCCGCGAAGGCTTGGTCATGACGCTCGGCGGAGCGGTGCCGGGCATGCTCCTCGCGCTAGGTCTCGGCCGGGTGTTCAGCGGCGTGCTTTACCAGGTCAGCCCGGCGGATCCCGTCGCGTTCACCCTGGCGCCGATCGGGCTCGTTGTCGTGGCGCTCGTCGCGTGCTGGGTCCCGGCCCGCCGGGCAGCCAAACTCGATCCCCTGGTCGCTCTCCGCACCGAGTAGGGATCGGCGTACCGAACACCAGTCGATCTCGCCGGGCTGCAGAGACTCGGCAGGTTTTCCGAACAAGTTATACCAAATATACGGAGCCTCGGTCTCGATGGCCGGTTCAAACCTGACGCTCGGAAGTTGAACCCTTTCGAGGAAACCTCGTTACAGGTCAGCTTCAGACGTAAGCTAACGCGCCTCCGCAAAAAGTGAACCATGTGCGACTGGCCAGATGCCTGGTTGGCGTAAGTCGGAAGCTTCATAGGCGCTCGTCGCCGCCTACTATGGTCGACCCCGCATCGCTACTCGCTCAACTAAAGGAACGCGGCTGTTGTGCCGATCACAGACTTGAGGTACCGCGTCGCGGCGAACTGTATGGACGGCAATGGTTCGAGACGGCCACAGAGCTTCTGGAGACGACTTTACACTGCGGCACCAATCCTGTTGCTGGTTGGCATGGCGAACGTTGTCGGCCTGAAGGCGCAGGTTCAGCAGAATAGGTTGCGGACCCTGACCACGGCGCGAGATGCCCACGGCCTCACGGCGGAGGAAGCGGCACGGGCCTACCCTGTTCACCTGCAGGGCGTCGTTACCTACTATGATCCCGACACTGATCCCCGAGTTGGCGCCTTCTTTGTCTGTGATCCAACCGGCTGCATATGTGTCTTAGTTCCGCCACGGCCCATTCTCCCACTTCGGGCGGGTACCCTCATCGATATGAGAGGCGTGAGCGAGCCGGGGAATTACGCGCCCATAGTCTCTGGGTCGGAGGTCCACGTGCTGGGGCAATCTCACCTGCCGGCCAAGCCCCCGCGTAGAAGCATGGCACAACTATCGACCGGCGCCGACGACGGCCAGTGGGTTGAAGTCGAGGGTGTCGTTCATTCGGTGGCGCAGTCCGACCCCCACCACGTCACCATTAGCCTCGCTTTGAAAGACGGCATGATCCGCGGCCTCACGCTGCTGGAGGCCGGAGCCGACTACGCTCGCTTGGTCGATTCAACCGTACTGGTTCACGCCAATGCCGCCCCTCTCTTCAACAAGAACCGCCAAATGGTTGGGTCTCGCTTGCTCTTCCCGTCCCTGGCCCAAGTGAACATTGAGGAACCGGCCCTGGCCGATCCTTTCTCATTGCCAATACGTCCCATCAACAGCTTGCTGCGATTCGCGCCGGACGTTAGGTTTGTCCATCGCGTGCGAGTGAGGGGACGACTGACATTGCAGTGGCCCGGAGAGTGGCTCTTTGTTGATGATGGCACCCAGGGACTCTTCATCCCCACTGTTCAGAAAAGCCTCCTGAAGCTCGGCGATGTTGTAGACGTGGTGGGGTTCCCCGCTATGGGCGAGTACACGCTGACCCTTGAGGACGCTGTCTTCAAGCGAGAGCGTAGCAGCCAAGCTATCGCCGCCACGCCGGTGACAGCACAAGATGCAATGAAGGGCGATTACGACGCCAAGCTCGTCAAAATTCAGGGCCGACTGGTGAACCGGGACCTAGCCTCTGGGTACCCCACTTTGGTGATGTCGTCCGGAGGAATGCTTTTTTTTGCGGTCCTCCCGAATGAAACGAAAGCCGAAGAAGTACCGTCCTGGCAGGTTGGCAGCGAGCTTGAACTCACGGGCGTTTGCTCGGTGCAGGTGGACAAATATCTGTCGGCCCAACGAGAAGGCGCCGCGCTGCCCAAGTCGTTTCGGGTCCTACTGCGCTCACCGCAGGATGTAGCGGTCCTCCAAAAGCCCTCGTGGTGGACGGCGAGCCGGGCCCTTGCGTTGCTGGCGATTTGTATATTGACGATTCTCTTCGGAACCCTTTGGGTGGCAGCCTTGAAGAGGCGCGTTGAGGAACGGACGGAAACCATCCGGGCCACGCTGGAGTCAACCGCCGACGGAATTCTGGTGGTCGACTCTGCCGGCGTAGTTGTGGCGCACAATAAGAAGTTCGCAACTATGTGGGCAATTCCGGAGCCCATCCTAAAGCTGCGTGACGACGGCGCTCTGCTGGATTTCGTTCGATCCCAACTGAAAGACCCAGAAGCATTCGCCGGCAAGGTTCGGGCAACGTATGCCGACGCCAAGGCCAAGACCGACGACGTGATTGAGTTCAAAGATGGACGAGTCTTCGAGCGCCATTCCGAGCCCCAAACTGTAAAGGAGAAGAATGAGGGGCGCGTGTGGGGATTTCGAGACGTCACCGAGCGCAAGCGTGCCGAGCAAGAGCTGAAGATGGCTAAAGACGCCGCCGAGGCCGCCAACCGCGCAAAGAGCGAGTTCCTGGCCAACATGAGCCATGAGATTCGCACCCCTATGAACGGCGTCATCGGCATGACCGATCTGCTTCTGGACACCGAGCTCAACCCGGAACAGCTCGACTATGCCAGAATGGCGAAGTCGTCCGCCGAGTCGCTGCTCACCATCATCAACGACATCCTCGACTTCTCCAAAATCGAAGCGGGCAAACTCGACCTCGAGTCCATCGAATTCAAACTCCGAGACAGCATGGTGCCTACCGTCAAGACGCTGGCCTTGCGCGCCCACCAGAAGGGCTTGGAACTGACCTGCGATATTCGCCCGGAAGTGCCAGAAGAACTGGTGGCTGACCCGACCCGGTTGCGGCAGATTATTATCAATCTTGTCGGGAACGCCATCAAGTTCACCGATCGTGGTGAAGTAGATCTCAGGGTTGCATTGGAGTCCAGGACGCGAGATCAGGTGCGGCTGCACTTCGTTGTCCAGGATACGGGCATCGGCATCGCGCCGCAAAAACAGAAACTTATCTTCGAGGCTTTCTCTCAGGCCGACGGCACCACGGCGCGCAAGTTCGGGGGCACCGGCCTGGGACTTACGATTTCGAAGCGCTTGGTGGAGAGGATGGGCGGCAGAATCTGGGTGGAAAGCGTCGAGGGAGAAGGCAGCGCCTTCCACTTCACCGCCAGTCTCGATGTGGGCAAAGTGGCGGAACCGCCCCAGGCGGTGGCCACGATCGACCTCGCGGGATTGGGCGCGCTGGTGGTGGACGATAACGCCACTAACCGTCGCATCCTCCACGAGATGCTGAGCAACTGGGGGATGAGACCCACACTGGCGGAGAGCGGGGCTGCCGCGTTAGAGTGCGTGAAGCAGGCCGAGAATCCTTTCGCCTTGATCCTGACCGACGTCAATATGCCCGACATGGATGGCTTCACTTTGGTGGAGCAACTTCGGCAGGGTCACGACCAGGGTGCAGCCGCCAAAGTCATCACGCTTACCTCGGCCGGACAGCGAGGCGACGGCGCACGGTGCCGGGAGTTGGGCGTGGCCGCCTACCTTACCAAACCCGTCGGCCAGTCAGAGTTGTTTGACTGTATCGTCCGCGTTCTGGGCACGTCCAGCGCCGGGGCCGGATCGACCGCATTGATCACGCACCACACCTTACGCGAGGGGAAAAGGAAGCTCCAAGTTCTGCTGGCGGAAGATAATGCCGTTAACCAGAAGCTCGCCGCGCGCCTGCTGGAAAAGCACGGGCACCGGGTGACGGTAACATCTAACGGGCGCGAAGCCCTCGCCGCGCTCGACCAGGAAAACTTCGATGTGGTGTTGATGGACGTGCAGATGCCGGAGATGGATGGGTTCGAGGCTACCGCCGCCATACGGGCTCGAGAACAAGACACCGGCGGGCATTTGCCGATCATCGCCATGACGGCCCACGCGATGCAAGGCGATGAGAAGCGATGCCTGGCAGCGGGCATGGATGGCTATATCGCCAAGCCCATCAAGGCCCGAGAATTGGTTGAGCTGCTGGAACGCCTTCCTGTGGCGGCCGCTATCGTCGACGTAGCTCCAGCTTGAGATTCGCATTGCCAGGCTAAGCCCCTCCGAATAGGGAATCTAGTACAGATGGCAGGCATGGGCCTATCCACGTTCCACCACCATTTCCGAGCCCTGACCGCGATGAGTCCTGTCCAGCACCAGAAGCAGATTCGGCTTCAAGCAGCGCGGGGACGAATGTGGTTGCTTCGCGATTGAATTGGCTGGTACTTTCGTATCCGACCTCAAACCCCGCAGTTGCGGCATCCAAACCATCCACGAGCAGTTCTTCGGCCGGCCACCGATGCGGGACTACGGACTCTTCGCTCGCCAGGCGCTCTAGCCATGGAGTCGGTCGGCAATCCCTGATACTCGTCTTGATCGCGCTACAAGCTCCTCGCGGCCTGGAAGGTGTTAGCAGCCGGTGAGCGCGCCTGAGTTGGAATAGGTCACTCGGCCATCTGATCCCACAAATACCAGTTTTACAGCCCTAAGCTGTGATGTAAAATCCCCTTCGACTGATCCCAAAGATCAGGCAAGTCACTGTGCTGAGGATCGGAGACAACCGTATGTTCATTCGTTCGGTGTTTGCGCGGCCGAAGGTGATTCTACTCCCTGCTTTGCTTGCGGCTTTGCCGGCGTCCGGCGCCGAGCTCCAGATGAAGGTGACCGACAGCGGCTACTTGAATGCGCAGGGCTTCAGCGTGATCCTCTATCAGAATACCTATCACCCGGTCTTCGTCGATGAGAAGAACGCCGCCATGCAGATGATTCTCCACGGCCAACGCATCGCCACGAACGGCGACGTGCGTCTGGTACCTACGCCGGAGCAATGGGATCTCGTGGCGAAGCTCAAGGGCGTGCAGGTTGATAAGGAGCACAACCGGCTCACTTCACAAATGTCCTTCCCCTCCTTCCGAATGGACTACACCCTGGAGGTGGCCGCCGAACCGGGCGGCGTCCGAGTGATCATTAATCTCGACAAGCCATTGCCGGAAGTACTTGAAGGGCGTGCAGGATTCAACCTCGAATTCCTGCCCTCCATTTATATGGGTCAGAGCTATGCAGTGGACAACAAGGAATTCGGCATGATTCCGGTCAGTCCTCAGGACATGATGCGAAGGGTGCCGCCGGCTGCCGGTGAGCCGGAAAAACTGCCGTACCTGATGCAATGGGACAAGGCCAAGGGGTACACGCAGCCTCTTCCTGTGGTCACGGGCCAAAGCATCACGCTCGCGCCGGAAGATCCACTCTATCGCGTCACAGTCACTTCGGAAACAGCTCCCGTGTCACTTTATGACGGACGCGACCGGGCACAGAACGGCTGGTTCGTGCTCCGCAGCCTGATTCCCAGCGGCAAGGCCGCGGGGGTCATCGTATGGCACATTCGCCCGATTGATATTCCGAATTGGACCCGACCGCCCATGGTGGCACACAGCCAGGTCGGCTATGCACCCAACTTCCCGAAAGTCGCGGTCATCGAGCTTGATCCCAACTTCGATGCGCCGAAGACGGCGAAGGTGCTTCGCCTGGACCCAGACGGATCCTACCAGCAGGTCTTCGAGGGGCCAATCTCCACCGCCACGCCGTGGCTGCGCTACAACTATGCGAAGTTCGATTTCTCCTCCGTAAAAGAACCTGGCCTGTATGCGATCGAGTACGCGGGCCAACGGACCGCTCTCTTTCCCATTGCCAGGGATGTTTACAACCGGACCTGGCAATCCACGCTGGACGGCTTTCTCGCTGTCGAAATGGACCACGTCTCAGTGCGCGATGCCTACCGGCTGTGGCACGGCGTTTCGCATCTCGACGATGCCCGTCAGGCGCCGCTGAACTGGCAGCATTTCGACGGCTACCAGATGGGCGCGACAACCGATTCGCCATACAAGCCCGGCCAGCATATCCCCGGATTAAACGTGGGCGGCTGGTTTGACGCCGGAGACTACGACAACATTGCGTTTAGCCAATATTCCACCATTCAGAACCTCGCGCTGGCTTACCAGGAATTCGATCTAAAGTGGGACGAACTGACGGTGGACGAGACGGCACGCACGGTTGAGATGCATCGGCCGGACGGAGTCCCGGACGCGGTGGAGCAGGTGAAGCACGGAATTCTCCAGGTGCTGGCCCAGATTCACTCGATCGGCCACCCGATCATGGGCATCATTGAGCCCACTCTGCGGCAGTACACCCACCTGGGGGATGCCGCCTCCAATACCGATGGACGCATCTATTCGGACAAGCTTGGTCCCAATCAGATTGAAGGAAATGAGTCTGGCAATCCGGACGATCGATGGGCCTTCACCACGAAAATGCCGGCGCTGCAATACGGCGCTACGACGACTTTGGCGTCGTCGTCGGAGGTACTGAAGGGGTGGGACGACCCGCTCGCCAAGCAGTGCCTTGATACGGCCATCCAGCTTTGGAATGACGAGCACTCGCACCCGACTCCGGCCCCAGGGCCGGTCTTCGGAGGCCCTAGATTTGCTGCGTTCGGCGAGTGGAGGGCGGCACTGGAGTTGATGATCGCCACCAATGGCGGCGACGAGTACAAAAAACGCTTCGCGGAGTTATCGCCTAGCGTGCGCCAGTTTTTTGGGTTTGGCGGCTGGATGGCTGTGCGCGCCCTCCCGTACATGGACGCGGACTTCAAGGAACAACTCGGGGAACAGGTCAAATCTCACGTGGCCGAATTGGACACCCAGCTGGCAAAGACTCCATTCGGCGTACCACCCAGCCTGGGAAGCTGGGGCGGGTCTGCCCAGGTGTCCCAGCTCGGGGTGGAGATGTATTTCCTGCACAAATCTTTTCCGGATATCGTTGGCCCCGAGCGCACACTCATCGCCGCCAACTATATCCTGGGCACGCATCCGGGTTCGAGCACTTCTTACGTTTCCACGGTTGGGACGGTCTCCAAGCTGAAGGGCTACGGAAACAATCGTGCTGATGGAGCCTTCATCCCCGGCGGCGTGATTCCGGGCTATATCCTCATCAAACCGGACTTTCCGGAGTGCATTGACGACTTCGGCTTTCTGTGGTTTGAGGACGAATATACGATTAGCGACGCCAGCATCTGGATCCTGGCTGCCAATGCAGCCAACGCACTGGTGAAGTAAGCAGCGGCGATGTGGAGATGTGTTGCTGCAGGCTAAGTCGGTCGTTTCAGAAGTACGCTAACGTATTGTGCCGAACCCTCCCCCACCGCTTCGCGGTCCCCCCTCTCCCAGAGAGAGAGGGCTACTCTCTCCTCCAAGACTCCTCGGCGTCCCAGCAATTACAGCCCTCTCCCTCTGGAAGAGGGGGGACCGCGAAGCGGTGGGGGAGGGTAGCCGTTGCCGTATTTATGAAACGCAGTACTAAGTCCTGCCGTTCGTCATTACGGTGACGCATTCAGACCCCACACCGGGGCTACACGCCACTGTATTTACGAAAAGCTGTACTAATGTCCTGAGTCAGAAGTTCGCTTAAGAATTCAGCCCGCGTAGCGGGCGGCATAATGTAGCCCACGGCGTAAGCCGTTGGTCGGTCCGTCCACCCTCACCCTCTTCCCCTCTCCCGCCCGTGCGGAAGAGGGGTGCCGAAGGCGGGTTGAGGGCCCCTTTTCCCAGGGCTTGCGCCGTGGGCTACAGTATCTCGCCCCTAACGGGGCTTCGTACCACCTGCGGCCGCGAGAAGAATTTGGCAACGAACTTCTAACTCAGGACACCGAGGAACTGCAGCCTCTGAATGGAGCCAAATAAGAAGCCATCCGGAAACGCAAATCAGCGCGGCTCGGGTTTTGGGATACAGTCTTCGGCGAGGCCCGACCCGTCGGGTTCGTTGGCTTCCCCTGCGAAAAAGAGCTGGGTTTGGCAATACAATTGCGGCAAGGACAGCAGCAGTCTTATCCTCATGATTCCTCTTGACTAATATTTCATATAAAATTAACCCCTAAAATCAAGTGGGAATGCCCCTTTCTGCGAAACGAAGCCATCAGGTCGATGTAAAATAGGCTAGATAGAATTTACGCGGAACCGTAATTATAAAACTAAATTAAAGGCTTTTTTGCACATCGTCAAGCCGTCTTAACGGTCCCACCCCTGGGAGCGCGAAGGTGGATTAGCCCGCAAGACCCGTTGGATTCGACCTAATGCCGGGCTGTGAGTCTGGTCACCAAGGCGTGTGATTATCATCACTGGCATGACCCCTGAGAACCACTAATATCTCGAAAGGCTTATCCGTTGCGTTGACCCCTGTCTGCGAATGGGTCAGCTAGGCGGGCAGACGGTGGTACCTTGTGACCCGAAGAGGATTTTGCGCCCTGATCATTTGTGGAAGCGTCCTGGTGGTGTTGAGAGCCGGCGATTGGCTGGCGGCACAGCGCGGGCGGTCGGCTGAAGTATCTCCTTCCGGGCATCCAGCCTCTGGCGGCCGCTCGGCCAGTTCTTCCTCATCCCCGCAAGGTCACGGAGAGCGCCCCGCGCCCCTTACCGTCGATTATCCTGCGGAAGGATCCATCTTCCCGCCCGAATTCAGTCCGCCGCTTTTTGTTTGGAACGACTCAAGCCCCTCCGCCAAGCTCTGGAAAATCAGGATCACCTTTGTCCGCCAATCACCCGCGATTCAGGCGGAGTCGCGCGGTGAGTTGCCGCCTATCGGCCCGATTGACGAGGATCTAGCGAAGGCCGGAGCAGTTCCACCCCAGCTCCCGCCAGACGAGCGCACCGGGCATTCCTGGAGGCCGGACCCCGTGATGTGGGAGACCATCAAGCGCCGCTCCATTAATCGGCCCGCGCTCGTGACCATCACCGGCTTCCCGGACGAGACTTCAACCGAGCCCGTGTCGCGCGGCGAGGTTCGCATCGAGACTTCGAGCGACCCCGTGGGCGCCCCGATTTTCTTTCGTGACGTTCCGCTGGTGGTTCCCCAAGAGGCCAAGAAGGGCGTCATTGCGCCGGTCCCCGCGGCCCTGACGCACTTTATCGCCTGGCGGTTGCGCTATGTTTCCGAGCAAAAGAGCCGGCTGATGTTGACCGACCAGCCCACCTGCCTCAACTGCCACTCGTTCTCTCGTGACGGGAAATGGATGGGGCTCGACGTGGACGGCCCCGATAACGATAAAGGCCTGTACGGGATCGTCCCGGTGAGGAAGGAGACCTCCATCCAGGACAAGTACGTGATTCGCTGGAACTCATTCGTGAAGAAGGACGTCAGGCGATTTGGTTTCATGTCGCAGATCTCGCCCGACGGCCGACACGTCGTCACCTGCATTGAACCTCCCGTCGGCCAGATGCGCGACCTCGAGTCCCGGATCTTCAACGCCGCTTACTACTTTTACGGCTTTGGACAGGTCTTTTACCCGACCCGAGGCATTTTGGCCTGGTACGACCGGAGCACAGGCAAGCTCAAGCCTCTGCCCGGCGCCGACGATCCGAATTATGTGCAGGCGAGCGCATTCTGGGATCCGAATGGCAAATGGCTGGTTTTCTCGCGCGCCCCCGCCAAGGATCCGTATTATCCAGGCCAGAAAGTGCCCGCCTTCGCGAACAGTCCTGATGAGACGCAGATCCAGTACGACCTGTACCGCATCCCCTTCAACAACGGCCGAGGGGGCGCACCCGAGCGCATTGTAGGCGCTTCCCAAAACGGGATGAGCAACGATTTTCCGAAAGTTTCACCGGATGGGCGCTGGATCGTCTTCGTGGAGAATCACAGCGGCCTGCTGATGCGGCCCGACAGCCAGCTTTACATAGTGCCGTTCCAGGGCGGCAAGGCGCGGCTCATGCGCTGCAACCTGTCGGTGATGAACTCCTGGCACAGCTTTTCTCCCAACGGCCGCTGGCTTGTTTTTTCTTCCAAGGGCCGCTCGCTGTACACCCAATTATTCCTGACCCACATCGACGCAGAGGGCCGCGATAGCCCGGCGATTCTGATCGAGAACGCGACCGCCGCCAATCGCGCCGTGAACATTCCGGAATTCGTCAACCTTCCCATGAACGGATTCCTCAAACTAACCGCGCCAGCCACGAATTATTACCAAATCATCACACGGGCCAAAGACCTGGATGCGAAACGTGATTTCAAGGCGAGCCTGGTGGAGTGGCAGAAGGCGGTGGCGTTCGATCCGCAGGACGGCAAGGCCCACTTCTATATGGCGCTGACGCTTGAGCGGCAGGGCCAATTCGGCCAGGCGCTCGAGGAGTTCCAGAAGTCCGTCACCCTTGATCCCAATGATGCGCTTGCATACTCCTACTACGCCTACGGCCTGGAGCGTGCCGGCAGGTTGGCCGAGAGTATTGACGCTTTCAAAAAAAGTCTCGAGATCCGTCCTGAGAACGCGTTGGGCCAGAAGGATTTGGGGATCGTGCTGAGTGAAGCTGGACGCAACGACGAGGCGCTGGTCGCGCTTCACGGGGCGCTCACGCTCGACCCGCAACTTGCCCAAGCGCATTACGCGCTGGGCGTGATCCTGGCGACGTCCGGCCAGTCGGACGCGGGTACCGACGAGTTACAAAAAGCTGTGGCGCTCAAGCCGGAAGACTATCAGTCCCAATACCTCCTTGGCCGCGTCCTGGCGGCGCGGCACAGCTTTGCCGAAGCCATCCCGCACTTTCAGAGGGCCGTGGAGTTGTCTTCCCAGGAGCCCAAGCAGCAACTGGATAGCCTGCAAATGCTGGCGGGCGTGTACTCCGAGGTGGGACGATTCCCGGACGCCGTTCGCACCGCCCAGCAAGCCTTGGACCTGACTGCTCGGGCCGGCGATTCCTCCCTTGCGGACACGCTGAGGGCTAGAATCGCTTACTACAAATCTCAGGAATCCAATCCCCAGTAGCTGCGCACATTGCGGGTAACGGGCCATGCGCCGCTCACGTCCGCGGCGCGCCCACGGTCGCGGTGACGGGATAGGGAATCCGCCGCGGCAACCGGAACGAGAATCTGCTGCGCTCAAAGCTGAAGATCGGCAGGTACCGCAGACCGCCGGGGTTGCGGTCTGCGGCTTTTCTTCGGTGCGTGCGGTGGTCTTGGGCCGCGTCGTGTCCTGGGCGACCGGCTACGGGAGAAATCCAAAGGAGGAAGAACCGCGGAGTTTCTGGAATGCGAAACTCCACGCTTGTATCTTCCTCATCGATGTTGGAAAACTCTTGTCGATGGGCAGTGAAGCCTTCGGGGAGGCCGTTCCGCCCTACGTACTCGTCAGCTTTTGCGACCGTTGTCGAATATGCTATGCGAATACAGGGGGACAAGCCCGCAACTCCGTGGGAAGCCTCTCCCGGAAGCCCCCTGAGGAGCTGTGACTATGAAAACAGTGGTTCGAATTGTGGTGTTTTTCGCAGCCGTGCGCCTGGTGGTTGCGCAGGGCGCTGCCGCCGGCGTGGCTTTTGCTCAGACCTCCATTCCGGTTGTGGTGGTGGATGGCTCTGGCCAGACCGTTCGCGGCATGCAGAAGCCAGACTTCTCGGTGAATTGCGGTCAGGCCGCGACGCTTGATGCGGCGGAGGAAGTTACCCCGGCTGCTCTGAGTGGTTTCTCCGACCCCACGCCTGTTTTTGTCTTGTACGACGCACCGTCGATCGAGTCTCCCCTCCAGCCCAAGCTCTCGACGCTATTGCTGGGATTTCTTCGCACGGCCGTGAATGAACATCTTGCGGTGACACTGCTCGAGAACACCGGGACCAGCCTGGAGTTGATTCATGATCTATCGGTCGACCCGGCGGTACTGGCCGCCGCGCTGGACCGCGTTTCGCCGAAGAAAGACCAGGCACAGGTTAGTTCGCCTCTGGCGCCGTCAAGTGCCGAGTGGCAGAAGAAAGTGGATGATGCGACTACCAGGTTGCAAACCTTGACTCGCGCAATCTTGCCAAAAGTAGCCAGGGAAAGAATCCAGGGGGAAGCGGGTCCGCAGCCCGGAGCCAATCCGATTCACGAACGGTTGGCCAGTCTACGACTTGTCAGCAAAATGCTTCAGCGTTCGCGCCAACGCAAGCTTTTGGTCTGGATTACGGGCTATCTGCCGATCTCGACTTATCAGGGTCGGTTGATTCCTCCGCAATCTTTTGGGAGCAAGATGGTCTGGGACACGATGAACATGAGCAGGCCTTGTACGACGGAGCTAGAGTGCGGAGAGGCGAAGTATGCTAACCCCTCCGTCGATGTCACTACTGGCGAGTGGGCCACGACAATACAAGCGCTCAACGACTCTCGGATAAGCCTCTATCCAATCCACGTTGGCCGGGTAACCCATTGTTGCGTTGGACCGCCCGACTACCGGCTAAGCAATGGCCTTGAGACCCTTGCACGAGCTACCGGCGGGTTCGGAGTGCTTAGTAAGGAGGTGGACTTGGCTTCGGCAATTTCGGAACTCCGACGTGGGTTTGGGCCTTACTATCTTCTGACGATCACTCCGGGCTCCGCGTCGAAGGGGTCGTGGACAGCTTGCTCAGTAAAGGTGAACAAATCTGACCTCAGGGCTGTCGCACCGGAGGGCTTTTTCGCTCAGCA